>WPCJ01347373.1_pt1 | contig 14000 bp, 14 predicted proteins | sample 5399831 | NCBI WGS metagenome assembly WPCJ01 (sample SAMN12869470, study PRJNA574797) | sludge metagenome | isolation source: wastewater treatment of pH10 | place: China:Beijing | collected 2019-05-20 | reverse complement strand
CGGACAGCCAGGATGAAGCGTTCAAAGAACGCCCACTCGTCGTTCGACATCAGGTTTCGTGCCACGCTGGTCTCCATTGCAGATACCAGCTTGAATCACGATCACCGCGCCCGGTGAATCCCTTTTGTCAACACGCCCTAGTGCAATGGTGAGCGCGAGAAGCTGGGCAAGTTCCGGATCGCCACGCGACGCTACCCAACGGGCCAGCAACTGCAACGGGCCACGGGCAATGAACAGAGCTGCAACCAATGCCGTTGCACTGGCGACGACCGTTATCACGCCATACCCTTCGGCGGCTCCACTCATCGAATCGTGCAGAAGCAGGAATGCGACAGCTGCCAAGTCTTGAAACAGAAGCACCGCAATGGCCAGGCGTCCTTGGGCCGATCCCAGAGCGTTCGCGCTTGCGAGCACCTTGAGGCACATGGCCGTGGATGACATGGCAACGGCCCCGCCGATGAGGATTGCGGGGACGGGCGCGAGATCGAAGATCAGACTCGCTATCAACGACACCGTTATCGTCGTGACTGCAACCTGCACGGCTCCAAGACCGAAGACATGCATCCTGAGCCTTACGAGCTTCTCGAACGAGAATTCCAGGCCAAGCGCGAACAGCAGCAGCACCACTCCGATCTCGCCAATGCTGCTAAGGGCAGCGTTTTCGGCAATCAGGCCGAGGCCGGCGGGTCCAATGACTATACCGGCAAGAATGTAACCGACAATGCTGGGCACGCCAATCCGTGAACATATCGTCACGAGCACGAACGCGGCAAAGACCAACAAGGCCGCACTCTCGACAAATCCGGTCACGCCATGCATGTTCTTCTCCTGATGGCATGGCGCAGGGAAGGCCGCTACCTGTAACCTCTAGACGTGCGAGCGCGCCCACTGCGCTATCTGCGCGGCAGGCATTGCACCGCTCGTCCTCGCGATTTCCTTGCCGCTCCTGAACAGGATCATGGTGGGAATGCCGCGGATCCCGTAGCGGCCGGCAATCTGCTGTTCGGCCTCGGTGTCGAGCTTGCCCAGGCGGACATGGGGTTCGAGCGAGCGCGCCGCCGCCTCGAACTGGGGCGCCATCATCTTGCATGGCCCGCACCACTCGGCCCAGAAATCGACCAGCATTGGCAGTTCGGCATTCGCATGGCGGTCAAAATTAGCCGCGGTGAGCATGACGGGCATGCCTTGAAAGAGAGGCGCGCCGCAGCGTCCGCAATTGGGGTTGTCGCTCAGGCGCTCTTGCGGCACCCTGTTGGTGGAATTGCACTGCAGGCAAGCGACCGTGGGCATCCTGTATCCTTTCGTTGACGAGCCGGGCTCGGCGGCCGAATGACGCAAGCGTTCAGCGCGTGGATATGGCGCGGCGGGCCTCTCGCTGCCGCGGCTCGGGCAGGTATTCCACGCCACCGCCCTGGCGCCGAACCGGCTGCGGATAGAGCGTCATCAGCTCCAGTATTTCCTTGGGCATGTCCGTTCCAACGGGCAGGCCCATGTCGCGGGCCTCATCGGCAGAGATGGGATAGTCGTGGGTCCAGGTGCCTGTCGCCAGCTTTGCCGCCAGCGCCGCCGCGCGGTCCTCGTCCATCTTGTCGGACAAAAGACGCTTCGCGAACGCCTCGATCTGCGCAATGGCCTTGCGACCGACGTCGGCCATGATGAGAGTCTGGTCGTCGATCTCGGCGATGGGTTTCTCCTCGACGACTTTGAGGAGCGAGGCGGCCGGCAACTGGCCAAGTTGCGGATCGACGGGTCCCAGCACGGAATGTTCGCACATCACGATTTCGTCGGCGGCGAGGGCGATCAGCGTGCCGCCCGACATCGCGTAATGCGGCACGAACACGGTGACCTTGCCCTTGTGGCCCTTAATGGCCCGAGCGATCTGGGTCGCCGCCAGCACAAGGCCGCCCGGTGTATGCAGCACGATGTCGAGTGGCACTTCATCGTCGGTCATCTGGATCGCGCGCAGGACTTCCTCCGAATCATTGACGTCGATGTAGCGCATCAAGGGAAATCCCAGCAGGTTCATCGTCTCCTGCCGATGGATCAGCAGGATGACGCGACTGGCACGCTTCTTCTCGATGTTGGCGATCTTGCGTGTGCGCATCGCCTCAAGATATCTGCGCTGCAGAACCGGCTGCAGCGCCGAAATGATGAAGAACAGCCAGAAAAGCTGCATTATGTCCATGGACCCTGTCCTCCTTCCCGTCGGCCATCCGGCAGAAAGCCATAGATGCCCTCGTCGCGATAATAGTGGCGATAGACGTCGGCGCGCCTTCGCAGGAGTGGCGTTACAAGCCAACCGGCGAGAAACCCGCCGATATGCGCCCACCAGGCAACCCCGCCCGTGGCCGTATCGCTGCCGAGCGATAGGAAACCGGGAACGACCTGCATGAAGAACCAGATCATCGCGAAAATGACCGCGCGCACTTCGAAGAAGAGGGGAATGAACAGAATCGGCACGATCACCACCAGCCGAGCCGCCGGAAACATGCGTGCGTAGCAACCGATCACGCCCGCGATGGCCCCCGATGCGCCAAGCGCGGGAACGACTGAGTGGGGGTTCGCCAGCGCGTGAGCCAGTCCGGCCGCCACACCACAGAACAGATAGAACAGCGTGAATCTACCCGGTCCGAGCCGATCTTCGACGGCGGGGCCGAAGATCCAGAGCGTCCACATGTTCAAGATGAGGTGCAGCCAGCCCCCGTGCAGGAAGATGTTGGTCAGGAACGGGGTCCAGTCGGACGGGGCGACGAGGCTCAGTTGCCCGAAGAAGCGCGAGGGCACCAGCGCGAACTCGAACAGGAACCGGTCCAGCACGCGCGGCGGCAGGCTGATCTGATAGAGGAACGCGAGGACGTTCATGCCGATGACCGCCCATACGATGACGGGCGGGTAGCGGCGCGCGACGCTGTCAAGGTAGGGAAACAATCGGCAGATCCTCGCTCGCGCTGGCCATTGCGTTCATTATTTTTTCCCGGCGATCGTCACGCCCGTCCAGGCTGGGGGATCGGAGGCCGGGAAGGATTCAAGACTGGCTTCGATAACTGGATCGAATTCCGCCTGTTCTTGCGACGACAGGTCCACCGAGCCTTCCTGATCGACTGCGCGCCGAAGTCGATGGTCCGTGCGACCCCGATCCAGGCGGGACGGTATGCGAAAGGCGTTCGGGGCGTCGGCTCCCTTGTAGAGGCGATGCCGCTCCTCTCCCCGCCAGCGGTCAGGCGCATGGCGGTGAGCCACGTCCTCACGCACGAAATAGCGCCAGTCCTGCCGCTCCGCGAATTCCACGGCGCTTTCGCGGTCGGGAAATTTCAGCCGGATCGAACGGTAGGGATCGTTGCTGGAGGTATATCCCATCAGCGGCTCAAGCTGCAGGGGCCGAGACGGCTCGAATTCCAGTATCCAGTAGTTGGGCCGCGGCGCCGACGTCATCGCGGAACGAGCCGGCCGGTAAATGATCGCGGTCGGAACGTCCCAAGACCTCATGGTGGTCCCGGGTATCGTCGGCGGAAAGGGTGGACGATTGTGTCCGCGCATCATGGTGCTTCCCCTCGGTTGTCCCCCAGAAAAGCGCGTTCCAGCCGAGCGCGATCCCGCAGGGGCTGTGGAATTCGCAACCTTCTCTGATGAGCACTCTCAAAAAGCGCATGAGCGGTATCGGAAGACTGACCTGAGTCACGCAGTTTATCGCGAAGATAATCGCGCGCCGACTGGACGATCCGGGTCACGTCGTCTTCGGGAATGCCGAGAACGGAGGAGGCTGTTTCAAGCGGGGTCTCGTTCAGATCGACAAGAAACAGAACCCGGCGCCAAAGTGCCGGCAGACCGGCGATCGCCCGGTGAAAGGCCAGCGCCTCCTGCCGTTTCGCGACCGCCGCTTCGGGGTCGTCCCCACCTTCGTCGGCGACGAGTTCCTCGAGCAGCAGCACGTCGTCGGGCTGGTAGAACTCGAACATCTCCTCATCAGCCTCGGTAGGCTCTCCGCCAGGCGCCTCGGGCGCTTCGTAGATCGAGGCGGCATCCTCGGGCACCGCGCGGCGCGCAGCCTGCGCCTCGGCCTCGACGGTCTCGAAGGCCAGCTGCGTCAGCCAGTCCCGGACGGAGAATTCGGTCGGCCGCCGCTCGAAGCGGTTGAGCCCGTTGAGGATCGTCGCATCGACGATATCGCCAACGCTCAGGTAGCCAGCCGGCACAGACCCGCTACACTCGAGATAGGTCAACTCGCGCCTGACGGTATCGTAGACCGTATCGAGATGATCCTCGATCAGGTCGAAGAAGAGTTGGCGCCGGTCCGCTTCCGCCGCATCCCGCGCGGACGGCAGCGGGGCGCCGATCCGGCGCCGGCGGGCGGGACGTTTGTATTCAGACTCGTGCTTGAGGCGCGCCACATGCCGGTCAACCCGCTGGCGCAGGTCGGCAAAGGCCTTGCGCAGGACAGGCTCGATCACGAACCCCTCTTCCTGTGCCGCGATCACGCCCGAGGGCAGTTGCAGGCGCAGGCTGACCTGGATGCGCGTCTTGCCGCTCGTCTGGGAGGCGACGACTTCGAGCCGGACGAGATCCTCGCGGAAGCGTACAAGATGCGGTTCAAGTTGCCGCACCTCTTCCTCGATGACCTCAGGCGCGCGCTGTTGGCCGTGCCGGTCGAGATTGCGAAATGCTCTGATGACTTCCATGCCGTATGACCTTGCTTGTCGCTTTTTGACGAAATGAGCCGGCGCGACCGTCATCGCGCCGGCCAGTCCTTCACGACGTCATCCGGTAGACTTATCGCCCTTGGACTGCTCCTTGTCATTGGCGTCGACTGGGACATCGGGCGTCGGAGCGTCCGCCTTGTTTTCGGCAACTGCGCTGGACTCGCCGATCCCGGCCTGGGCCGGATCGTCCGGGCTGTCGTCACCGGTGTCCCTTGCGATCTTTTCGAACACGACCTTCTGTTCGTCCGCTGACCAGGCGACGCGGACCTTGTCGCCATCCTCGATCCGCCCCGAGAGCAGTTCGCGAGCCAACTCGGTCTCCAGCTCCGACCGGATCAGCCGGCGCAGCTCGCGGGCACCGAATTCGGGACGGAAGCCGACCGCGCCGAAGTGATCCACGACGCTCACATCGAGTTCGAGTTCGACGCCCTGGGTAAGGGCGGTCCGCTTCACCCGGTTGAGCTGCAACTCGACGATCTGGCGGATCTCCGACTGATTCAGCGAATGGAAGACGATGATCTCGTCGATCCGGTTGATGAACTCTGGCCGGAAATGACCGCGCAACACCTCCATCAGTTCGGACTTCTGCTTTGCCTCGTCGAACTCCTTGGTGCCGCGTTTCTTGAGGTTGCGCTGGATGATGTCCGAACCGAGGTTCGAGGTGGCGATGATGATGGTGTTAGTGAAGTCCACCACGCGGCCCTTGCCATCTGTCAGGCGGCCGTCGTCGAACACCTGAAGCAGGATGTTGTAGACATCCGGATGCGCCTTTTCGATCTCGTCGAGGAGCACGACCGAGTAGGGCCGACGGCGCACCTTCTCCGTCAGTTGACCGCCTTCGTCGTATCCGACGTAGCCCGGAGGTGCGCCAACCAACCGGGCAACCGAGTGGCGCTCGCCATACTCCGACATGTCGATACGGATCATCGCATCCTGGTCGCCGAAGATCACCTCGGCGAGCGTCTTGGCCAGTTCCGTCTTGCCAACCCCGGTTGGTCCGAGAAACAGGAAGGTCGCAGTCGGACCGGAACCTTCGCGCAGACCCGCACGCGCCAGGCGCACCGCATCGGCCACGGCGCGGATCGCCTCTTCCTGGCCAATGACGCGCTCGTGCAGCTTCTCCTCGAGCTTGAGGAGCTTGTCCTTCTCCTCGGTGGTCAGCTCCGTGACCGGAACGCCGGTGATCTTGGAGACGATCTGCGCGACGTGATCGGCGCGCACCTCGGCGGTCGCCGAAGCCTGGTCGCGCTTCCAAATCTCCAGAAGTTCGTCCAGTTCCTTCTGCTTCTGTTCGAGTTCCCTCTTCAATTCCGCTGCCCGGTCGAATTGCTTGCGGGCTGCGGCATAGTCCTGCTCGCGCCTGATCTGCGCGGCTTCGGCCTCCAGTTCCTGGACGTCCACGGGGCGCGCCGTGGCGCTGATCTTCACCCGTGCGGCTGCCTGATCGATCAGGTCGATCGCCTTGTCGGGCATGAAACGGCCAGTGATGTAGCGATCAGAAAGCTCGGCCGCCGCGACGATGGCCTCGTCGGTGATCGTCACCTTGTGGTGCGCCTCCAGCGTGTCGCGCAGGCCGCGCAGGATCATGATGACCTGAGCTATCGTGGGTTCCTCGACATAAACCGGCTGGAACCGTCGCTCGAGCGCCGCGTCCTTCTCGATGTATTTCTGGTACTCGTTGAGCGTCGTTGCGCCGATCAGGTTCAGCTCGCCCCGCGCCAGCGCCGGCTTGAAGGTGTTGGCGATGTCGAGACCACCTTCGCCACCGCCCTGGCCAGCGCCGACGATGGTGTGGATCTCGTCGATGAACAGGACCAGGCTGTCCTTCTCCTCGGTGATCTCCTTGAGGATCTTCTGGACTCGCTCCTCGAACTCGCCGCGATACTTCGACCCGGCCACCATCGAGTTGATGTTGAGCTCGACCAGCCGCTTGTCGCGCAGCGCCTCGGGCACTTCGCCCGCGACGATCCGTTGTGCAAGTCCCTCGACGATGGCGGTCTTGCCCACGCCGGGCTCGCCGATCAGCACCGGGTTGTTCTTTTTCCGGCGGGCCAGCACTTCGATCGTCGTCTCGATCTCGCGGGCGCGGCCGATGACGGGATCGAGCTTGCCCTCGCGGGCGAGCTTCGTCAGGTCACGGCTGAACTGGTCGAGATCGGGCGTGCTGGAAGGCGCCGCCACGCGGCCTTCCTCGGCTCCCTTGCCCACGACCTTGGTCACCTGCTGGCGAAGCGCCTGCGGCGTCAATCCGTATTTGCGCAGCATCGACGCGGCCAGGCCTTCACCTTCCTCGGCAAGGCCGATCAGAAGGTGCTCGGGACCGACATAGGAATGGCCGAGCTCGTTCGAGGCGATGAAGGCCCGGTTCAGCGCGTCCTTAAGGCGAGGACTGACGCCAATTTCGCCTTCCGTCTTGGCGTCTCCACGCTTCGCTTCCTTGTCGATCTGGCGCCGCAGATCGTCCACATCGACCTTGAACTGTTCCAGGATCGTCTTGACGACGTCAGACGAGGTCAATGCCAGAAGCAGATGTTCGGTATCGACCTCGCTGCGCCCGAATTCCCCGGCCTTCTGCGCGGCATCCTGCAGCAGCTTGTTTCCCTGTTCGCTCAGCCGGTCGGCGATGGTGCGTCCGCCGCCGCGCCGCGATCCACGCCGCGGCGCGCCCTCGCCGAAAGTGGCGTCGACGACAGCGTCATCGCCATTACCCATGGAGCCGAGCGCGCCGCCTCGCAGCGGACTGTCCCCAAAAAGGCTGCCGAAACCGCTCTCGCCGAAGAATTCGTCAAGAAGGGAACGCCGTCCGAACAGGGACTCCAGCGGCGAGGCGCTGCGACCCGACCGGCGCGCCATTTCGCTGTAATGCTGGTCGCACAGCTCCATGTTCTGAACCCGGCCGTTCACCGAGGCGCGCACGCGCGCCGTCGCCGGGCGACCGCAAATATCGCAAGCTCCGTTTGCCATTCGTCTTCTCCGTTTCTTTATCCAGTCAGGGTTGTCCGCCGATCATCTGCGCCAGTGACAGTGTCACGCAGCGACCGCTTCCGTTCTTTTCACCTTGGACCCAATTGCCACAAGATCGGGCTCGTCCAGTGTCTCTCGTTGCAGGAGATCCTGCGCCGATTGCTCGAGAAGATCCAGATTGGATTCAAGAAGGGTGAGGGTGCGCTTGAACACGCCATCCACGATGTCGCGCACCTTCGCGTCCATCCGCTCAGCAGTGGCGTCGCTGTAGCGGCGATTCAGCCAGGACGACTGGTCGCCGGTGCCGAGAAAGCCGGGCCGATCGGTGTCGTAGCTGACATGCCCGAGGTCTTCGTCCATCCCGTACCGCGCGACCATGGCGCGGGCGATATCGGTGGCCTTGACCAGATCGTCCGCCGCCCCGGTCGAGAGGTGGTCGTAGACGATCTTCTCGGCCGCGCGCCCGCCAAGCAGCACGGCGATCTTGTTCTCCAGCTCCTCTCGCGTCATCAGGAAGCGGTCCTCGGTCGGGCGCTGGATAGTGTAGCCGAGCGCGCCAATTCCGCGCGGTATGATCGAGACCTTGTGCACCGGGTCCACCCCCGGCAGAGCCATCGCCACCAGCGCGTGCCCCATCTCGTGGTGCGCCACGATCTCGCGTTCGCGCGGGTTCAGAACGCGGTTCTTCTTTTCCAACCCGGCGATGATGCGCTCGACGGCATTGTTGAAGTCGTCCATCGTCACCGCATCAGCCTTGCGGCGCGTGGCGAGCAATGCTGCCTCGTTGACGAGATTGGCGAGGTCCGCCCCGGAAAAGCCGGGAGTAAGCGCTGCGACCTTCTCGGCATCGACGTCCGGGGCGAGCTTCACCTTTTTCATGTGAACGCCCAGAATCTGCACACGTCCCTTCTTATCCGGCCGATCCACCAGCACCTGCCGGTCGAAGCGTCCCGCACGCAGCAGCGCCGGATCGAGAATCTCCGGACGGTTGGTGGCCGCAAGCAGCACGATGCCGACTGACGGGTCGAAGCCGTCGAGCTCGGTCAGAAGCTGGTTCAGCGTCTGCTCACGCTCATCATGGCCACCGGCGATCTGGCCGGAGGAGCGCGCCCTCCCAAGAGCGTCGAGTTCGTCGATGAAGATGATCGCCGGGGCGGATTTCCGGGCCTGCTCGAACAGGTCGCGCACCCGTGCGGCACCGACGCCCACGAACATCTCGACGAACTCGGAGCCCGAGATCGAAAAGAAGGTCACGCCCGCCTCGCCTGCCACTGCGCGCGCCAGAAGCGTCTTGCCGGTGCCCGGCGGCCCAACGAGCAATATGCCTTTGGGGATATGTGCGCCCAGCTTTCCGTATTCGGCGGGGTTCCTGAGGAACTCCACGACCTCCTCGAGCTCGGCCTTGGCCTCGTCCACGCCGGCCACGTCAGCGAAACTGACGCCGGTTTCCTTTTCCATGTAAACCTTGGCCTTGCTGCGGCCGACCTGCATGAAGCCTCCGAAGCCCTGCTTGTCGGCGAACTTGCGGAACAACAGCATCCAGATTCCGAAGAAGACAAGCGCTGGCGCCACCCAGGAAATCAGCGTGCCGAGAAAGGTGTTCTGAGGAACGCCCGTGATCTCGACGCCGGAGCGGTCGATCCGCTGCAGGATCGCGGGATCCACGACCGTGGTGACGAACTGGCTCTTGCCGTCGACGGGGTCGGTGAAGGTGCCGGTGATCGTGTCCGCGCCGACCGCGACGGACGCGACCCTGCCATCCTCGAGATACTGCTCGAACTGGCTGTAGCTGATCGGCGCGACGGATTGCCAGCCGGCGATCAGGTTCTGGATGAAAAGCACGGCTATGAAAGCCACCACCCAGTACCAGATGTTATATTCGGTCTTCCTTTCCATGCCGCTTGTCCCTTTCACTGGCGCCCGAGCCGCGCCCTGATCCGCTCGAGCAGCGCCAGCAGGACGCGCCTTTCGTCCGCCGACAGATCCTGCAGGATTTCATCTTCGAGCGCCGATTGCCGCGGCGCGAGTTCCTTCAGCATCGCCCGGGCCTTCGACGTTGCGGTGACGATCTGCGACCGCCTGTCGTCGAGCGAGGGCGACCGCTCGACCCAGCCGTCCCGGACCATGCGATTGACGAGCTGGCCCGCAGTGGCCGGGCCGACCTCAAGTCGGTCGGCCAGATCGCCGATGGTCAGCCCGGGCGCATCCTCGACATGCGCCGCCGCCATCCAGGACAGGCGGGTCAGGCCGCTGTCGCGGATGTCTTGGTCGATCCGCTGCTGGATGAGCTGCGCGACCCGGTGGATCGTCGTCCCGATCAGCGCGATGTCCGATGAGATCATAGGTATCCTTCCTCCGGTTGCATGAGACACAGGATAGACCGCACTCCACCCAAAGTGCAATGCTCGCATCATATATGCTTGCATAATAAATGGAACCGCCTATCTTGATGGGCGGTCTCCGAACCCACATCCGGCCGGCACCGTTGCCCGGTCCCTCCATGCCGACGGTTCGGGGGCATCGATCAGCAACAGGAGGCCAGTAATGCTCTACCCGACATATCTGCGCCGCAGCGATCCCTTTGCGCTGATGCGCTCCATGATGCGCGATCTCGACCGCGGTTTCTGGCCGCCGGCCCGCGCGGCGTTCCCGGCGGTGAATGTCTGGCAAGGCCCGGAGGCCGTTGCCATCGCCGCTGAACTTCCCGGCATCGAACCGGGCGACATTGAGATTTCGGTTAAGGACAACGTCCTGACGCTTTCGGGCGAACGCAAGGCGCCCGAGGTTCCCGAAGGTGCGCGCTGGCACCGCAACGAACGCGGTTATGGCAAGTTTTCCCGCTCTATCCGCCTGCCATTCGCGGCCTCGGATGACAAGGTCGAGGCGAGGATGACGAACGGCGTATTGCGGATCGTCATCTCCCGGCCCGAGGCAGAAAAGCCAAAGAAAATCGAGATCAAGGCAGCCTGAGAGGAGCTGGAACGATGAGCACCGACATCACGCAAGCCACCGAAAAGACGCCGACCGACGCGCCCGAGACCGCCGGCGGCGGCCGCATCTACCGCCCGCTGACTGATATTGTCGAGACCGATCAGGGTGTCTCCATGATGCTCGAAATGCCTGGGGTCGCCGCCGATGCGGTCGAAATCACACTCGAAAACCGCGTGCTGACGATCCGCGGCAAGGTTGAGCCGATGCGGCCAGAAAACCTGGAACTTGCCTATGCCGAATATGGCGAGGGTGATTTCGAGAGGGCCTTCACGCTTTCCGAGGATTTCGACCCCGACAGGATCGAGGCCGAGATGCGCGGAGGCGTCCTCACCCTGACGCTCCCCCGAGCCCCTGAAGCGCAGCCAAAAAGGATCGCCGTCAAGGGCGCCTGAAAACCGAAGGAGACACCATCATGCAGATCAAGGACCTGATCCCCTGGGCGCGCAAGGACGGCGCGCCAGACGCCAAGAGCAGCGAAGACAACCCGATGGCGACGCTCCAGCGCGAAATGAACCATGTGTTCGAGAACTTCTGGAACCGGGTCGGTCAGTTCGAATGGCCCTGGGGCAGCGGCGAAGCCAAATCCGACATGGTCGAGACCGACAAGGCGATCGAAGTGTCGATCGAGCTGCCGGGCATGGAGATGAAGGACATCGAGGTGACGGTCAACGATGACATGTTGACTGTGAAGGGGGAGAAGAAGATCGAGCGCCAGGAGGAGAAGAAGGGATACTATCTCTCCGAGCGCAGCTACGGCGCGATCTACCGGACAATTCCGCTCCCCCCCGGTGTGGATGGCGAAAAGGCGCAAGCATCCTTCAAGAACGGGGTTCTGACGATCAAGCTGCCCCAGACTCCCGAGGCGCAGGCGAAGGTCAAGCGCATCGAGGTCAAGAACGGCTGATTTGCCACATTGGGTGTCGCCGGTTTGCGGCGTCCCCTCCGCTCCGTGCGATATCGCACCGTCTGGCGAAGCCCCGGGGAGCTTGTCTCTCCGGGGCGGCTTTCGAGGGGCAATCATGAAAGACTTGCAACGATCCGGGCTGACCCGTGAACAATGGTCGGCGATGACGCTCTACGAGAAGTTCGAGCAAGGTGTCATCTTCGTCCTCAGCGTCATCATTGCGGCGATCGTCGTGGCGTCGGTCTGGGCGCTGATGCGCGAAGTCGTGAACCGCTTGGTTCTCGGGGCATTCGACACTCTCGATTACGCCACCTTCCAGGTGGTGTTCGGCATGATCTTCACCGTGGTGATCGCGCTCGAGTTCAAGCGCTCCCTTCTTGTTGCGACCGAACGCAGCTTCGGGATCCTCCAGGTCCGCACGATCGTGCTGATCGCGCTCCTCGCCATCGCGCGCAAATTCATCATCCTGGACCTCGGCGAGACGGAATCATCCAAGATTGCCGCACTCGCGGGCGCGGCGCTTGCGCTCGGCGCTGTCCACTGGCTAGTGCGCGATCAGGACCGGCGCGAACTCGGAGGCCACGAGACGCGATGACCGCGGCCTCCGCCAGCCACCGCCTGCTCAATTTCGTGCAATCGGCGCTGCTGCTCGGGCTCATGGCCGCGATCGCCTGGATCGCGGTGACAGCGATCGTCGGACCCGAGACCGGTCTCCTCATGGCGCTCGCGATGGTCGGGGGTCTCCTGTTTGCGCCCGCGCTGCCACGCCGGCTGCTCCTCTCGGCCTATCAGGCGCAGCGGCTCACCGGTCGTGATGCCCCCGGTCTCGTCGCGGCCCTGGCCGAACTCGCCCGCAGGGCCGGGCTGCAGCGCGCGCCGGCGCTTTATCGCGTGCCGAGCCGGCTGCCGAACGCCTTCGCCCTGGGCAGCCCCGAGGACAGCGCCATCTGCGTCACCGACGGGCTGCTCAACCTGCTCGACGGCCGAGAACTCGCCGGGGTTCTGGCGCATGAGATCGGGCATATCGCCAACCGCGACCTGTGGATCATGAGCCTCGCCGACATGATGTCGCGCCTCGTCTCGCTGGCAAGCTGGCTCGGACAGTTGCTTCTACTCCTCAACCTGCCTCTGGTCCTGGCAGGCATGGTCCATGTGCCTTGGCATGTCGTGATTCTCCTTGTCTTCGCGCCCACCCTCATGGCGCTGGTCCAACTCGGCCTTTCGCGGACGCGCGAGTACGACGCCGACCGCGCCGCCGCAGAGCTGACCGGCGATCCGGAGGGGCTCGTGCGCGCGCTCGTCAAGCTCGAACGCCGGGTCGGTCGGTTCTGGGAGGAGATCCTTCTGCCCGGCCGCCGCATTCCGGAGCCCTCGTTGCTCAGGACGCATCCCCCGACCGAAAGCCGAATCCGCCGCCTCCGGGACCTGGTCACGGGTCGCACGACTCCGATCCCCGCCCTTGTCGGCTACCCGACCGCAAGGGTACCGCTGGGAGGGACACCGCCTCGGTTCCATCGCCTTGGGCTCTACTGGTAGGCCTGCAGGGAAGCTGGATCGCCCAGGAGAACGGCGACCTGTCAGAAGGCAGGTCTTCCAGAGAAGGTTGGATATCAGGCCCATCCACTCCGCCACTTTCCCCCGCGAAAGCGTTCTCCCGATCCGGCTGTGGCCAGATTTTTCCGTTGTTTTCGAGGGTTATGCGTATGGGGCTGTTCAGCGGCGTCGGTGCCAGGAGGTCCGGTAGAGGTCTCTCATGGCCGATATTCTCCGGACCTCATGACTGCGCGGATTTGGTGAATTTGTTGCAAATATCTGGATTTGCGAGACTTTTTCTACGTCGCAGCTGGGCACATCGACACCAGTGGCGTTCGCTGAAATGGAACAGAACTCGAACTTTTGCTACAGCCAGCCGGCACGGTCGTCTCACGCATCAACTTCCGCGATGCGGACCGTACCGCCTTCAGACCTTCGACGGCGTCCACCCCATCGCTTACGGCTCATCGCTGCTCTGCGTCGCCTCACTGTGATGACGGCAGCCTGCGAACAAGGCACTCGTCATTCGCCCATGGACTGTGCGTCGGCCTGCAGCGTTGTCCCCTTCAACCACCCACGCCACAACGAGCAGCCCAATCGGCACTGCCCTCTACAAGATGTTGCTCATGAGGGTGTCGTTGTGCCATGTTGACCGTGACCCGATCTTGAATTCATACGGAGCAACGCAGCAACAGAGTCTTCGTTCATCTTAGGTCATGTTGACAAATGGCGGAGCCAGAGGCGGATCGACGTGATGTCGATGAAGCCCAGGAAGCTTTCGGCGGTCTTGTCGTAGCGGGTGGCGACGCGACGGGCATTCTTGAGCTTGTTGAAGCACCGCTCAACGAGATTGCGCAGGCGGTAGAGCCTGCGGTCAACGGCGACCCGTAGCTTCCGGGTTTTGCGCATGG
>WPCJ01023455.1_pt1 | contig 14015 bp, 15 predicted proteins | sample 5399831 | NCBI WGS metagenome assembly WPCJ01 (sample SAMN12869470, study PRJNA574797) | sludge metagenome | isolation source: wastewater treatment of pH10 | place: China:Beijing | collected 2019-05-20 | reverse complement strand
GGCTCGGTATCGCCGAGATAATGACCTTCCTCGCCATCATAGGCGCGATCGACCACATAGCCCGCATCGACAAGCGAATCGGCGAGTTGCCGGTTCAGTTCCTTGTCGTCCTCGACCACCAGTACGCGCATCCTGCCTCGTGTCGTTCTGTTCGATTGTTCGGATATACGCCGATTCCGGAACGCGGAAACCGCGATCAGCCAGCCGGCACCACCATCTCGGCCCTGCGCGGACGCTCTCCGTCCTTGCCCGGCACCAGCACCACAATAACGCAGACCTCCTGTCCACCGCGGTTGGCGGACGAAGCCTTGGCAAGCGTGCCACCGTTCTGGGCAGCTACTTCCTGGCCGATCGCGTAGCAGTCGGCCGCGACGGTCACAACCTGCCTGGGATAGGCGGGAGACGAGATCGGCATGGCACTCGCCGGAGTGGCGGCAGTCAGCCCGCCGACGCCGAGCGCCAGCACAAAAGACCGAAGAGTGGAGCGGATCCTGTTCATGGCGCCTTTATTAGCGCATCGGGGCTGAACACGAAATGAACACCGGCGATTGCGTCTCCCTGCCTCGTCCACAATGGCAAACCAAGCGGACCTTAACCGATACGTTCGACGCCAGACAACCGTCCAGACGAAGCGACCCGGCTCCCGGATCGCCCTCTACCATCGCCGAGACGTGGAGAGACACTGACCGACCAGACGTTTCAGCCCTTGCCCGCGTGGCTGTGGCGACTATGGTCGCCGGCAATTCAAATCCAACCAGCAACACAGGGCATCGCATGAAACTTGGCTTCGTCGGCACGGGCGCCCTCACCGCAGCGATTGTCACAGGGCTCAAATCGGTGGCCGACAACTCGGTGTCGGTGCTGCTGTCGCCACGCAACGAGGAGATCGCAGCAAACCTCGCCCTGCGGTTTGATGACGTGCAGGTGGCGAGCGACAACCAGGCCGTGCTCGACGGCAGCGACATGGTGATGCTTGCGGTCCGGCCACAGGTCGCACACGAGGTCATCCCGTCGCTGCGGTTCAGGGCGGATCATCACGTCATCAGCCTGATCGCGACGCTCTCGCTGGGGGAGATCGCCACGCTGGTTGCGCCGGCCCGCAAGCTGACCAAGGCGCTGCCGATGCCGATGATCGCATTGAGACAGGGGGCTACCATCCTCTGCCCGCCGGACAAGGATGTCGCGGCCTTCTTCGGACGCCTGGGAAAAGCAATCGAGGTCGAGAGTGCGAGCGAGTTCGACGCTCTCAGCGTGGTGACAGCGACTTACGCCAGCTTTTTCAAATATCTCGATACCGTTCACGCATGGCTCAAGGACCAAGGCGTCGATGAGATCAAGGGGCGCGACTATATCGCCACCTTGTTCAAGGCGCTGGCCAATGCACCCGACGCTTCGCCGGCCAGCGGCTTCATGCATCTGTCGCAGGAATACGCGACACGCGGCGGCATCAATGAGCAGATCCTGCGCGAACTGACGAACGCCGGACTGTTCGACACTTTTACCCAAAGCCTGAGCGGAGTGCACAAACGCATCGTTGCTTCGCAAGCCTGAGCGCGGGATCACCCCAATTGCTCAAGTCCGGCCGGCTCCGCCTGGGAGCCGGCCTTCTGGTAGCCTTATTTCATTTCGCCAACCGGTTGTACTTCCTCAAGGCTTCCTGCAACCTGTCGTGTGGGATCGCAAAGGAGACATTGTCGTCTCGTCCCTTCATGGTCTCGGCCACCACCATGGCGTTGACGATCGCCTCCTCCGTCGCATCCGCAGTGGCATGGAACAATGGATTGATCTTGTCGTTGGAGACCATCTCGACCGTCGTGTTCTTCTCCTGATTGAACGCCTCGGGATTGGCGGTCGAGAAGGTGATGAAAATATCGCCACTGCCGTTGCCGCCATAACCACCCGTCTTGGCGATGCCGAGCGGCACGCGGCGGGCGAGACGCTTCAGCTGATGCGGCAACAAGGGCGCATCGGTGGCCACGACGACGATGATCGACCCCGCTTCCTCGCGTTTCCATGACACATCCGGCATCAGGTCGGTGATCTCCTTGCCGATGGGTGCGCCGGCAATGGTGAGATCCGCGCGCGAGCCGAAGTTGCCCTGGACCAGAACGCCGACATTGTAGCCACCATCTTCGGCCGACAGTTTTCGGGAAGCCGTACCGGTACCGCCCTTGAAGTTGAACAGGTTCATGCCCGTGCCGCCGCCGACATTGCCTTCCGCGATTGCGCCGGATTTGGCCGAATCGAGCGCGGCATAGACATGTTCCTTCTTCACGTGCATGCCGTTGATGTCGTTCAAGATACCATCCCAGGTCTCCGCCACCACCGGCAGCCTCCAGTAGAGGTCACGGAAATGCGGCCCGACGAGGTTGTTCTCGGCTTCCCAGGAGATGACCGAGTCACGGACGACGCCGACACTGTGTGTGTTGGTGATCATGATCGGGCCTTCGAGGAAACCGCTCTCCTCGATCCAGGTCGTACCGGTCATCTCGCCATTGCCGTTGAGCGAATACCAGCCGGCGAAAGACGGCCCGAACGCCTTGCCGCGCGGCAGGATTGCGGTGACGCCGGTACGCACAGGTCCCTTGCCGACCGCTATCTTGCCTTCGCCTTCGATGATCGTTGAATAACCGACGGTGACGCCCGGCACATCGGTGATGGCGTTGTTCGGCCCCGGTGTCCCTTCGAACGGAATGCCAAGGTCGCGGGCACGTGGTTTGTCGGCAGCCGACGCAGCAGCCGCACTAACAGCCAGAGCGATGCCGCACATCGCCCCGACCAGATTTCTGTTTGCACGTTCCATGGTGTCTCCTCCACTCTGATGAAAACGCGCTCAGTCCTCCTTTGATCTTTCGATCAACCAAGCGACAGACGCATATCGCCATCCGGAAATGGAAGCGGCAACCATGATTGACGCTACGTCAATGCAAAGGCAGTTTCTGGACCAAAGGCTGGAGCCAGCACGGCCGGCTGCCTTGGCCGCGGCTTGAACATTGTCGGCCTCCAAAAAAGAATGGCCCGGCTACGGGCCGGGCCATTCTTCGGTGAATTCTCACCTTGATAAAAAGAGCGAATGACTGGAGGTCAAGCCGGCACCCGCTAAAGGAGAAATGCTTAGAAATCGCGCTGGAAGCGGAGGATGCCGCCGACGCTGCTGTCCTTGTCCGCACCGGACCAGCTGCCACGGTAGTCAGCCTTGCCGAACTTGCCTTCGTTGACATAGTCAACTTCGGCCGTGACGGTGAAGCCCGGAACCAGCTGATGCGCGACGTTGACGGCGACGCCAAGGGTCTCGCCTTCGTCATATGACACCTGCGCGTTCAAAGAGGTCTTCTCGTTGAACTTGTAGGTACCGCCGCCCCAGACAGCCCAGTTGCCGCCCCATGGCTTGTAGAAGCTGCGGTAGATATTGTCGTCAGTACCGTAGCCACCCATGATGAACAGCGAGATCTGGTCGGTTGCGTTCACATCGAGGCGAACCTTGCCGGCCCACTCTTCCCAAGGCGCGTTGTAGGCGACGACCGCGGAGATGCCGCCCCAGCCCTGCGTGTATTTGGCACCGACGACGACATTCGGAACGTAGCTGTCGATGGTCTGGTCATTGTCAGGAGTGAAGACCCAGTTGCCGGCACCATCCTTCACGTAGGTGTTGTAGCTGCCCGATGCCTGTTCGAGCGAAACGATCGCCGAGAAGCCATTGCCGCCGTCGAAGGTGTAGCTGATCAGGTTGGTGTCAAAATCACCGTAGGGAACCAGGGTATCCTGGATGACGTTGGCGGCATAACCCGAGAAGGTGTCGTAGGCCGACTCGTCCTTACCGACGCGCAGGCCACCGAGCTGGATCCAGGCCCATTTGAGCTGGATGTCGCCCTTGTTGCCAGCTTCACCGCTGCCATCACGGTTGCCGAAGTTGAAACGGGTCTCGGTAAACGTCTTCAACGTACCGAGCTCGGTTTCCTGACCGGTCCAGGTGCGCAGTGCAAGACGAGCGTTCTTCTGCCAGGTGTCCTGCTCATCGCCATTGAGGCGATCGCGGGTCTTGGCGCCGTCGAACGAGCCGATATCGCCAAGGCCGGCATCGTAACGGACATAACCGCCGATACGCAGGCAGGTCTCGGTGCCCGGGATGTAGAAATAGCCGGCGCCGTAGACGTCGCAGATCTTGACGTATTCTGCCGGTTCCGGCTCTGCGACGACGACGGCGTCGGCGGCGCGAGCGCCGGAAACGGCGATCATTGCCGCTGCCGAGCCGAGAAGAAGGGTGTGGATTTTCACTGATATCCCCTGTTCGTACTTTAGGACCGTCAAGTTCCCCCAGTCGCGAGCAAAACGCCGCCGGAAGTTCCCGATCCGAACGAACGGACTATGCATAATTTGTGGCATCAACTCTGATAACAAAAATGTTACCGATCTGTAACATTCAAAACAATGCATAAGTATCCATTTGGCTACCGCCAATCTTCAAATGACTGATTTTACACGTGAATTTGATATTCGTGAAAAATCTGATGTAATGGTCTTAATTTTCATACCGGATTTCGCAACGCCAATTCGTTTCAATTGTGCATTTATCGCGTTGCAATAAAGACACAATCGGTCACGCGACCATCGAACCAGGCGCTTTTGATTGCTTCTGGTCAAAAATCTGCTGTGCGTGATGGATCGCGTGGGCGTTGCTTTCAGACCAATCGCGCAACACGCCAAGAGGCAATTTCAGGGAATTGCCCAGCGCCGTGAGGCTGTATTCAACACCGGGGGGCGTGGTGTCGACGAGGTGGCGATTGACAAGGCCGTTCCGTTCGAGGCGCCGCAGAGATTGCGTCAGGGTCTTCTGGCTGATGCCTTCCACCTGACGCTTGAGTGCATTGAAACGCGCCGCACCGCCATCAAGGTAAATCTGCCGCAGTACGACCAGGGTCCATTTGTCGGAGAAAAGTTCGAACATCGTATCCCCGTCGACGGCCAAACGGTCGGTGACGTGATCGTTCATAACTGTCTCCTGATTTGCTTCCCCCCAAATCGAAACTCGCGCAGTAACAGCCGTAGGCTGCTTTGGTTCCTTCACAATTTGGAGTTTTTCGCCGATCAACGCCGATCTGACCGATCGAAACAGCGACGGCGGCACCCGCAACGGCTTGCGACCTCTGGCTCGATGCCCTGTCGACCCTGCCGAACCTCTGACGGGGCGCAACACGACTGCACCAATCCAAACCGACACTCTGAGCCAAAGCCGGGGTCGCGACCCCGGACTCAACGATCATCCCTGAGGACGACAGGATTGCATCCGAGAGTCTGCTAGGCTTGGCCACATTCGAAAGAGGGAGAAACCATGCAGATGAACGACGGCAAGCCCGTGGTGATCATAACCGGCGGCGGCAGCGGCATCGGCGCCGCCTTGGCCGAACGGCTCGCCACCTCCCATCATGTCGTCATCTGCGGGCGTCGCAAGGATGCGCTCGACAAGGTTGCGGCGCGCAGTGGAGCGCATGCTGTCGCCCTGGACGTCACCGATCATGCTGCTGCAAGGCTGCTGGTAACGCAGACGCTGGAGCGATACGGACACCTCGACGGCCTTGTCCTCAATGCCGGTATCATCCTGTCCGCGTCGATCGCGGAACTCCCTGTCGCGGACTGGGAGCGTCAGATCGCGGTCAATCTGACGGCGCCCTTCGTCATGACCCAGGCGGCGCTGCCGCATCTTCTGGCCAGTCGCGGCGCTGTCGTTGCGGTGAGTTCGGTGGGGGCGATGCAAACCGGGCCTGGTATCGCAGCCTATTCGGCAGCCAAGGCCGGCATCAGCCAGTTCACCAGATGCCTTGCTTATGAATATGCGCGCCATGGCCTGCGTGCCAATGTCGTGGCGCCCGGCTGGATTCGCAGCGAGATGGCGGATGAGGAAATGCGTGCGTTGCCGATCGGAACCGATCTGGAGGCTGCCTACGCCAAGGTGAGCGAACATGTTCCGCAACGGCGCGCCGGCTCTTCGGCAGAGGCCGCCGAGGTCATCGCTTTCCTCCTGTCGCCTGCGGCTTCTTTCGTCAACGGCGCGGTCTATGCAGTTGATGGCGGCTCGCTGGTCGCCAATTCCGGCATGACCTATGTCGACGGACTGGACTGAGGGCCACATAGGCGCGCGTTTACCGCAACCGGATTAGACCGGCATCGGTCGGCGCGAACCGGCAAGCCTTGAAGTAGAAGTCCCGCAGGTGGGGGTCGAAATCGACATGCAGCCATTCGCAGCGCGAAGTCTTGGCGTTGTCGACGGCAACCCGCACCAGTTGCGATGCGTAGCCGCGGCGACGGTGCGCCGAATGCACCATCGTATCGAGCAGGAAAGCATGTACGCCACCATCCCAGGCAACGTTGACGAAGCCGATGAGATCGCTCCCGATCCGCAGGGTCACCCAACCCAGGCTGAAACGGTTGACCTGAGACCACCAATCATCGTCAAACTGCGCATGTTCGAAACATTCGGCATGCAGTGCATTCAACTCGGCGTTTTCGAAACCGCCGCGCCATAGAAAGTGCGGCAGGGAGCGATCCGGCGTAGTGTCCAGGCTTGCTGTCATGGGTCCTTATCGCCAGGCACTGCTTTTGAGACAAGATATTCGCCAACCTGCGCCATGCACGCGGGCCGTTTGTGCCAACGGATGGGTTTGTCTGGGAACCGCGTCCGCAGCTGCGAGATCATTCTGAAGATGCGTCCCACATCGCATAGGCCTGTAGCGTCAAGGAAGATCAGATGACGGAACACCGCATTGTCGCTGCCACTCCCGAGCCGCGGACCCGGGACGGCCTCATCCGTGATCTGCAGCAACTGGGCGTAAAGCCAGGCGAAACGCTGCTCGTCCATTGCGCCCTGAGCACGCTGGGCTGGGTCTCTGGCGGCGCGGAAGCGGTTGTGCGTGCCTTGCTCGACGCGATCACCGAGACCGGCACATTGGTGATGCCCTCGCAGTCGTCACAGCTCAGCGATCCCGTGCACTGGCAGGCACCAGCCGTTCCTGACAGCTGGATCGAAATCATCCGCGAGACCTTGCCAGCCTTTGACCCACTCACCACGCCGACGCGAGATATGGGTGCGGTCGCGGAACTGTTCCGCACCTGGCCTGGCGCGCGGCGAAGTCTGCATCCGACCTGCTCCTTCTCCGCCCTCGGCCCTTCGGCAGAGACAATCATCGCGCGGCAACCACTGGCAGAGCCGTTCGGCAAAGATGGTCCCCTTGGGCACCTCTATCGATCGGCAGCACGCATTCTGCTGCTCGGCGCGGATTTCGACACGTGCACTGCCTTTCACCTGGCCGAACACATGGCGTGGCCGTCCCTGCCGAGGATCGCGGAAGGATCTCCCCTCATCGTGGACGGGCAACGCCGTTGGGTGAATTTTGACATCGCGTCCGGGGATGCAGACCGGTTTCCGAAGATTGGGAAGGAATTGATGCTCCAAGGCCTGGTCCAGACCGGAGTGGTTGGCTCCGCAACCTGCCATCTGATGTCGATGCCGGCAGTTGTCGATGCTGCCGTCAGGATCATGGCCATGAAGCAACCTCCTTCCGAATGAGTCACTCTGAAGAAACGGCAGAATGGAGAGGTCATCGTGCGCCGATACGCCGCCGCCTTTACCTTCCCTTCACCAATCGCGCATCCAATGGTGAGGCTCTTGCCAGTACCGCCGCAATCGACCAATAGTCGGCTCGGCAACTGAAAATGAAGCCGTCCGCGTTCCTGATTGCGCGGCAAACGAGTATACTGGCGCCACGGCGCAACCCATCGCAAGCGTGTAACCGGCCTCGATGACCATCCCCCAGGAACCGCGCAAGAAAAGAGGGCCGATCGCGGCCTGGTTCCTGTCGCTCGACGCATGGCTGGATTCGAGCCTCTACAAGCTCCGCTACCGCGCCGGTGAATTCTGGGAATCGGCAACCATCTTCTTTCGCCGCTTCAAGGTCACCGGCTGGCGACGCTGGCTGATCGAAGGCCTGTCTGAGGGATTTACGCTCGGGGCCGGCGCTTCCGTCGCGCTGCTGGCGCTCGCCCTGCCCGCCTTCCAGGAAACATCGGGCGACTGGCGAGCGCAGGGCGACTTCGCGGTGACCTTCCTGGACCGCTACGGCAACGAGATCGGCCAGCGCGGTATCATCCAGCGCGATTCCGTGCCCGTCGACCAGATGCCGGATCATGTCATCAAGGCCGTGCTTTCCACCGAAGACCGCCGCTTCTTCGAACACTACGGCATCGATTTTCTCGGCCTGGCGCGCGCGCTGACGGAAAATGTGCGCGCCAATTCAGTGGTTCAGGGTGGCTCCTCCATAACCCAGCAATTGGCCAAGAACCTGTTCCTCACCAACGAACGCACGTTGGAACGCAAGGTCAAGGAAGCTTTTCTTTCCCTGTGGCTTGAAGCCAACCTTTCCAAGAAGGAAATCCTGCAACTCTACCTCGACCGCTCCTACATGGGCGGTGGCACTTTCGGCATCGAAGCGGCGGCCGATTTCTATTTCGGCAAGAGCGTGAAGGATCTGACGCTGGCCGAGGCAGCGATGCTGGCCGGCCTGTTCAAGGCGCCGACCAAATATGCGCCGCACATCAACCTGCCCGCCGCGCGCGCCCGCGCCAATGTCGTGCTCAACAACATGGTCGACAGCGGCTTCATGTCGGAGGGGCAGGTCCTGCAGGCCAGGCTGCACCCGGCCAATGTCGTCGACCGCGGCGAACGCAAGAGCCCCGACTATTTCCTCGACTGGGCCTTCGACGAGGTCAAGAAGATCGCCCCGAAGGGCACGCACTCGCTGGTCGCGCACACGACGTTCGACGCCAACATCCAGGATGCGGCGGAAGAATCGGTCGAGTTCCACCTGCGCCAGTACGGTAAGGAATACCGCGTCACCGAAGGTGCTGTCGTCGTCATCGAGACCAACGGCTCCGTGCGCGCGATCGTTGGCGGACGCGACTACGGTGCCAGCCAATTCAACCGTGCCACCAAGGCGCTGCGCCAGACGGGATCGTCCTTCAAGCCCTATGTCTACGCGACAGCCATGGAACATGGCTTCACGCCGGATTCGGTCGTCTCAAGCGGTCCCGTCAGTTGGGGCAACTGGTCGCCGAAGAACTACAGCGGTGGTTTCGGCGGCAAGATCACGCTGCTCAATGCTTTCGTGAAGTCCATCAATACCGTGCCTGTCAGGCTCGCCAAGGACTCACTGTCGATCCCGCCGATCAAGAAGCTGGCCGAAGACATGGGCGTTGAATCGCCGTTGGAATCGCACAAGACCATGGTGCTCGGCACCTCCGGCATGACGGTGATGGACCAGGCCACCGGTTACTCGGTCTTTGCCCAGAACGGCTATGTCGGCACGCGCCACGGCATCACACAGCTGGTCACCCACACCGGCGATGTCGTCTACGACTGGGCCAAGGATGCCCCCGCCCCTCGCCGTGTGCTGTCGGAACAGGCTTTGCGCTCGATGAACGCGATGCTGACCCAGGTGCCAGTCATCGGTACGGCGCGGCGCGCGGCCCTGCCCAACATCGTCTCCGGCGGCAAGACCGGCACCACGCAGAGCTATCGCGACGCCTGGTATGTCGGCTTCACCGGCAACTACACGGCAGCTGTCTGGCTCGGCAATGACGATTTCAGGCCAACCAACAACATGACCGGCGGCTCGCTTCCGGCGATGATCTGGCAGCGCATGATGGTCTACGCCCATCAGAACATCGACCTGAAGCCGATACCCGGCATCGACCAGCCTTTCGTCGACAAGACGGTGGCTGCAAAGGCCGAAGAGGCGCAGAAGAAGCAAGCCGCCGAAGAGGAGGCGAGAGTCGCGGCGGAACGCCCACCCGTGCTCTCCAGCCGCACGACGCAGACGCTGCGCACGCTCTCCAAGACCTTCGAGGATGCAGTTCAGCTCGTTCCACCCGCCACGCCTGAAAAGCTCTCGGCCCTGTGACGCCTGCACGCCCCTCCTGGCTTGCCCGTGTCTCCTCATGTGGCTATGTCGAGATGAACACCAGAGCGTTTCCGTTTTTCACGGAAACGCGGAAACGCTTTAACTCCTTGTCTTTACGCAAAAACGCTACGCACTTTTGCTGCAACTGGTCCTGACGAGCCTACATGCTGAAGAACGCTTTGCTGACGCTGCTGGCACTCACCATCGCCATCGGGCTCGGCGGCGGCAGCGTCTGGTATACGCTCGACGCCCAGAGCGGCGGCGGCGCCATCCGCATCGGACCATGGACGGCCTTTCCCGACATCGGCACGCTCGACGCTGACCCCTATTCGCAGGCGCGCGTCGCCCGCCAGGGTGCACTGACGCTTGGTCGCGCAGAAGGCTTGTCGTTTATCGCCGAGGCCGATTCGAGCGGCGAGGGATTGCGGCGCGAATGCAGCTACACGATCGAGGGCGGCTCCCCCACCGCGCGCTTTTGGACGCTGCATGTTGCGGACCTGGCGCTCGACCCGATCGCCTCGGGCAGACCGCACCAGGCCGCCCTGCACTCCTACGAAATCCTGCGCCAAGCCGATAACTCGGCCATCATCACGGTGGCTCCGAATGCCGCCCCTGGCAACTGGCTTCCGGTCAGCGGCTCGGGTCCGTTGCGTTTCGTTTTGAATTTCTACGATACGCCGATTGCCGCTTCGACGGGGCTTTCCGACGTGAAGCTGCCCACCATCGTCAGGGTCGGCTGCAATGGGTAAGCTCATCCACGCCATCATCATCGGGCTGATCGGCGCCGCGATCGTCCATATCGTGGTGCTGTTGCTGGTGCCGGAGTTTTCAGAGCGCGATGCCTGGTCGAACCTGTCGATGAAGGCGGATTTCTACGCCATGACGCGGCTCGATGCCGAGCCCGACAGCCCGGCCCCGATCAAGTCGATCGATCCGCTGTTTGCGGCCGCGGCCTGCCGTTTCGATCTCAGCGACGGGGTGGTGCAGGTGACCGCACCCGGCTCGGTGCCATTCTGGTCGGTCTCGGTCTATGACCGCAATGGCCACAACATCTACAGTTTCAACGATCGCAGCGCGACCAGCGGACAGATGGATGCGGTTGTGCTGACGCCGGCGCAGATGATCGAGATGCGCAAGGCATTGCCGGAAGGCTTCGAAGGTTCGATTTTTGTCGAAGCCCCCATCGAAGAAGGCATCGTGGTGCTGCGCGCATTCGTGCCGGACGAAAGCTGGCGGCCGGCCGTGACCAAATTTCTCAGTCAGAGTTCCTGCGACCTGCAGCAATTCTGACCCTGGAACATTTTGTAGCCACGTGGAATCACTTGGCGTTACAAAAATGCGTCAAAAACAAAACTTAGAGCGTGTCCGCGTTTCCGCGAAAGACGGAACCGCTCTGACGACCACCTGTTCAGTGTCGCGGCTTGGGCGACGGCGTGCCGTTCGCGCCGGCTTCGATGCCCGCGACAGCCGGTATTGCCTCCTGGGGCCGCTCGTAGCGGACTCCCGGGAAGATGATCACGGCCGCCGCCGTATCAACGCTGCGTGGAAGTCTGTTTGGTGCCGCACTCCGCGGCGTAAAAGACAGAACCTGTCCCATGGTTCGCGCATTCCTCTCAGGTTGTACCCAGAGCACAAACGCAACGCCTCCTTCTGTGATTAGGCTCTCAGAGGGTTAACGTAGCGCTAACGGATGGTCGCTAATTTGAAGATTGTTCGCGCGTTTGACGGCCGGCTCGGCTCTGTAGCAAGCGACGGCGTACTGGTGTGAATTGTACAGGCGTAACCCGTGTCTTCTTCCGATTTCCGGCAAATCGCTATGCGGACCGAAACGCGAAAGGCCGAACGGCTGTTTCGCGCCGCCATCTCAGCGTTCTGTTCGTTGCCACGCCCCTCGCGACGCGAGATCGCGCAACTGGAAGATCTTGCGCTGCCTCTCTTCGACGATGTCCCCGATGAAGCGCTGCGCTTTGGCGCAGCCGCACTGTCGGAAACCGAATATGCTCCACGACAACTGATATTGCGTCTGGCCGAATGCAAGGTCGACGTCGCCGCACCTCTGCTGATCCGCTCTGCGGTGCTCGGCGATGTCGACCTCATCGCCCTGATCGGTCGGCACGGGTTGCCGCACGCGCGGGCAGTTGGCCGCCGCAAGGACCTCAATCCGGCCATTGCGCATCTGATCCGCGCGCTCGAAAGGCCCAAACTGGCCTTAGCTCAACCTGCCGAAGACGCCGCTCCCAAAATCAATGACCGCACCACCACCGAACCGGGTGAGGCCGCTGAAGGCGTCCGTCACCGGTTGCGCACGATCATGGCCGAAACACGCGGCACATCCGCCGCAGTGCGTGACGCCACGCCCTACACCAAATTGCGCGAGACGGCGCTGAGCGGCAATCTGGCCTTCTTCCAGACCGCGTTGGCCGATGCGCTGCGCATCGACTTCGCCACAGCCCACTCCATCGTCATGGCCAACGACTTTACACGGCTGCTCTCGGCACTGCGTGTACTCGAGCTTGGCGAGGACCATGCTTTCCTGATCGCCGTTGCCGTCCTTCCGCAACAGTTTCCGCATCCTCAGGCGATCCGCCTGTTCCTGGACCGCTATCGGCTGCTGCCACCAGAGGTCGCTCGCAATCAGCTCAGCCAATGGCAGCTCGAGGCAATGTCGCCCGGCCTGCGCGATGCCCGGCAGACGACGGCAAACTCAGACAGGCCCGTCGCTGTGCCGCCGAAATTCGGCAAGAGTTTCAAGAAGTCCTGATCGCGATCAGTTCCTCGATCGGAACCGAGCCCGGCTCGACTTCGACCACCCAGATGTCAGGATCGAATTTTCGTTCCCGTTCCAGCCTGGTGTTGACGGCTTCTTCGTCCAGTGTCGTTTCGAGCCTGCCGAACAGGCGCTCGTCAGGCCTGGCTTCGTCATAGCTGGTCTGCGGGGCCGGACCGAACAGCGTCACTTCGCCGAAGCGATCGCGCGTCAGCACAAAGACGGCGCCGGCCTCGGTCGCGCCGCGCTGAATGACAGCCGCGAAGCCGCTGGAGGAAAAGACCCGTCTTACCATGGCCGAAACCCAGAGATCGGTGGTTACGCGCATGCCCGGTCTCCACGTGGAGGGCCGCAGTCTATGTTGCTGGTCATGGATTGATTGCTGTAGCAGGGCGTACGCTGCTGTCCAGCGAGGAAAACCTAGTTCGTCAGGCCGATCTCACGCATCTTTGCGTACACCGCCTCATCCGGCTCGCCGGTTTCGGGCAGGCCGAAAAGTGACTGGAACTCGCGGATGGCAGCCTTTGTGCGCCCCCCGATGACCCCATCGGTCTTGATATCGTTGTTGCCGAAAGCGCGCAGGCCGGCCTGGATTTTCACGATCCGGGCGTCGAGCTTCTGCTGGCCAGGCACTGGGGCCGTACCGGCTTGATTGCCAATGATCCCCGCCACTTCGTCACGCGGCGCAGGTTGCGGCACCACGGACGCAGTGGTGGCCGCGATACCAAGCTGGTCGAGCAGCGCCTCATCGATGTTACCGGAAACCGGCAAGCCCATCTTCTGTCGGTAGGCCTCGATTGCCTTGCGCGTCGCAGGCCCGGTCAGACCGTCGACGGTGCCATCGTAGTAGCCGATATCCTTCAACACGCCCTGCACACGCTGCACGATCGGGTCGCTTTTGGCGATGACGGCAACCGGAGAAGTCGTGCCCTGCGCGGCGGACGCCTGCGGTTCAGGGCGTTCGATATTGATCGTGGTTTCCGGCTCCACCTGTGCCGGCGCCGGGAAATGCTGGTAACTGCGGGTGGCAAAAAAGGCGCCCGCATGCAGGCCGGGCTGGTACCAGAGTGCATTGGCCGAGACGTAGAACAGCGTCACCAGGAAAGCCGTCGAGCCGCCCACCAGAACAGGATTGTTGGCGATCGCCTCACCCAGCGCCGCGGTCCCGGCCTGTAGCATGCCGGGACGCTGCTTGGCTCGCGTGCCCTTCCTAGGCTGTTTTACGGAGCGGGCCAAGGCCGGCCTCCTTCTCGTTCCGTGGCTGCGCGAGCGGCAGAACTGTCGGCTTGGACGCACCG
>WPCJ01081497.1_pt1 | contig 14018 bp, 6 predicted proteins | sample 5399831 | NCBI WGS metagenome assembly WPCJ01 (sample SAMN12869470, study PRJNA574797) | sludge metagenome | isolation source: wastewater treatment of pH10 | place: China:Beijing | collected 2019-05-20 | reverse complement strand
GCCTTGGCGACCAGCACCACTTCGACGAGGCAGGCGGTGAGCAGCACGCCCGACAGCAGCGTCTGGCGCCCGCTCGGCGGCGGGGCATGCGCCTCCAGGTCGGCGGCTTCCTCGTTCGGCGGCAGGACATAGTCGCGGTGGCGCACGGTCTGCACGGCGACGAAGGTGAGATAGAGCAGCAGCGAGACGATCGCGACGAAGGCGAGCTGCGAAGGCGCGTAGAAGGGGCCGGCCGAGGCAGCGAAATTGGGCAGCACCAGGGTCAGCACGGTCAGCGTGCACAGCGTCGCCAGCGAGGCGCTGACGCCGACCTGCTGGAAGCTCTGCTCGCGGTGGCGCAGGGCGCCGAGCAGGATGAACGCGCCGATCAGGCCGTTCAGGATGATCATCACCGCCGAGAAGACCGTGTCCCGCGCGAGCGTTTCCGCGCCGGACTTGCCCTGCAGCATCAGCGTGAGGATCAGGCCCACCTCGATCACCGTCACCGCCAGCGCGAGCAGGAAGGTGCCGAAGGGCTCGCCCACCTTGTGCGCGATCAGCTCGGCATGGTGGACCGCGGCCAGCACGGTGATGATCAGCACCAGGCCGAGCAGCAGCGGCGGGATGTCGACCACGCCGCCGAAGAGTATGCTGGCCGCGCCCGCGAAGGGCGGAAGCCAGATCCAGGTCCAACGCAGTCGTTCCATGCCCGTCACTCTACAGACGGGGGCCGCGAGTTCAACGACCGCGAGGGTGGCTTTGGCGGGTCAGCGGAAGATTTCGGGGGAGATTTCCGGCCTGCCTTCCATCCAGCGAGTCGCGCTGGGAGTGAACAGCAAGCCATAGGCGAAGATCTGGGCCAGCGTCGCCAGCGCCGGGATCACCTGCGAATCGCTTGCCGTGCCGTTGACGAAGGGAATGATCGTCATGGGCAGGCCGAAGAAGAACAATGCGATGCTGATCCACATCGCCACATTGCTCCGCCACCGGGAGATCTGCAGCGTGAGGAAGGCGGCCACCATGAACCAGGCGGCGAACACCAGCATGAGCAGGGCTGCCGGATTGGCGCTTACCTTCGCCATGTGATCGCGCGTCGCATCCCATTTGAGCGCGCCGTCGAGCAGGTTCGCGAGCAATGCCGCGAAGGTGATCCGCTCGAAAAGCACGATCGATTGCGGCCGCATTCCCTTCCCCCTGCTACGATATGACATCGCCCCTCAGCGACGCGCGGCGACGTGCTCGATGATGTCCTGCGGCGTGCGGAACAGCACGTCGGGCCGCATCGCGATCAGCAGCTCTTCCGCGGCATAGCCCCACAGCACCGATCCGGCGCGCATGCCCACCTCGCGCGCGGCATCGATGTCGCGGGTCTCGTCTCCCACCGCCAGCACCTCGCCGGGCTTCACCCCCATCTTCTTGAGTACCCGGCGGAACTTGGGCGCTTTGCCGAACAGCGAGGAGCCGCAGGCGAAGCAATCGATCCGCGCCGCATGTTCGGGGCCCAGGATCTTGCGAACATTGGCCTCGGCATTGGAAGTGACCAGCGCGATCTTCACGCCGGTGGCGGCGATCTGCTCGAGCAGGTCGGGCGTGCCCGGAAACAGCTCGATCTGGTGGGCGTTGCGCCCGACCAGCCGGCGCACGTGGCGCGCGATCAGCGGCAGCTTCCACCTGGAGATGCCCAGGAACGCGATCACGTCGCGCGAGCTCTTGTTGCGCAGCATGTCCACTTCGTCCGGCTGGACGGTGCGGAAGCGGAACTTGCGCGCCAGCTCGTCGACCACCGACAGGAACCAGTCTCCGCTGTCGGAGAGCGTGCCGTCGAAATCGAAGATCACCAGCCGGATGGGCGACGCGTCAGTCATGCGCGTGTCCATTCCCATGCATGCGACATTCCGCCCCGTCCCCCAACTCGATCTGAACGGTCGTATGATCGATCCGGAAGTCATGCGCCAGCCGATGTTGCAGTGCGATCAGGAACCCATCGCCGGGATGGCCCTCCGGCATTACGAGATGCGCGGTCAGCGCCGCCTCGGTGGTGCTCATCGGCCAGATATGGAGGTCATGGACGCGGCTGACCCCGGGCAGCTCGGCCAGCGCCGCCTCCACCGCCGCCGAATCGATGCCCTTGGGCACCGCCTGCAGCGCCATGGTGAGCGATTCGGTGAACAGGCCCCAGGTGCTCCACAGGATGACGACGACGATGAGGAGGCTGACCACCGGGTCGATCCATTCCGCGCCGGTGAGCAGCATCAGCGCGGCGCCGATCACCACGCCCGCCGAGACCGCCGCGTCCGCCGCCATGTGGAGATAGGCGCCGCGAATGTTGACGTCGCCCTTGCGCCCGCGGGCGAAGAGCAGCGCGGTGCCCAAGTTGATGACGATGCCGGCGCCGGCGACGATCATCACCGTCACGCCGGGAATGTCGCGCGGTTCCGAAAGGCGCTGGATCGCCTCCAGCAGGATCGCGCCCACCGCGACGAACAGCAGCACCGCGTTCGCGAGCGCGGCGAGGATCGACGACCCGCGCAGGCCATAGGTGAAGCGCGGCGAGGCTGGGCGCTTGGCGAGCTCGGCGCCGCCCCAGGCGATCAGCAGCCCGAGCACGTCCGACAGATTGTGCCCGGCATCCGCCAGCAGCGCCATCGAATGGGTGAGGAAGCCGGCCGCGCCTTCGACGAGGACGAAGCCGAGGTTCAGGACCGTGCCGATGGCGAAGGCGCGCCCGAAGTCCGCGGGCGCGTGACTATGGCCATTATGGCTGTGGTTATGGTCGTGATGCGCGCCCATGGTTCCGCTCTTAGCCGTGTCCCGGCATGTGATGCTAGGACATCAATTCCGGCCGCGGCCCTTCTTGCCCCGGCCCATGCCTGGACCCGGCATGGCCTGCGGGCGGATGGTGACCAGTTCCTTGCGCTCGATCACGCCGTTCTTGTCCGCGTCGAATCGCTTGAAGAGCAGGTCGAAGCGCTCCGCCAGCTCGGCGAAGCTCACCTTGTTGTCGCCGTCGCGATCCACTTCGAAGGGGCTGGGCACGGTGTTGCGATCCCCCATCCAGCGCTCCTGCCAGTCCGAATAGGCGATATAGCCCAACCAGCCCTGGTGCTGCGTGTCTACCACGTCGAAGCTGTGCTTGAGCCCCGCGTCGAACTCGGCGCGAGTCACCTTGCCGTCGCCGTCCGCATCGAAGGCGGCGATCATCATCGCCACCGGCTCGACGATCACGGTGAAGGCGGGCTGCTGGGTGGTGCTCGCGCCGATCGGCGCGGCGCTGTTGCCCTCGGGCGTGGGAATGCGTGTCCGCTCCTGCGCGAAGGCGGGAGTCGCGATCAGGGCCGCGAGGGCGAACAACAGGCGCATGAGGATCCTTCCGATTCGCGGCGAGGACGGCGCCGCGCCGGCACCCAAGCCGCAATCTGTGGCGAAGGTGGGGCATCGCGTCGCCTAGGGCCCGCTCCGCGCCGGGCGGACGGGTGTCGTCGCCGGTCGGCGATGCGCGCGTCAGCATCCATTTTGGAAGCATTGGGGCTAAACTCTCACCGGAAATCTCCGACTACCTCAGATACGCATCTTGCGTCGGGGGACGTCAGGCGATGGTGGCGATTTTCTCTGGACGGGACGTCGGGCTCGCGTTCGGCTCGGGTCGGATCATCGGGTCGGCGGGGCTGCTGGGCTCGGCCGCGCTGGGGCGCGCCGGCGAACAGGTGCTTGTCAACGCCGCGACCGGCAATCTGGTGATCCATCAGCAGGACGAGTTCCTTGTCGGGCGCGGGCCCGATCTCGCCATCGAGCGCATCTACAACGGGCTCGGCGCCCCCTCGGACGACAATGGCGACAAGTGGCGGCTCAACACCGATCGCTATGTCGAATGGGAGCAGGGACTCGCCAACGCGGTCCGGCGAGTCGCGGGCGACGGCTCGAGCGTCACCTATCTTTGGGACGCGGCCAGCGCGGCCTATATCGCCGGTGACCCGATGGGCGGCTTCGACACGCTGGTCCTGCGCAATGGCGAGTGGCTGTGGACCGATGGCGAGACGCAAGTCACCGAACGCTATGGGGCATATGGAAACCGCTGGCGGCTCGTCGCGCAATCCGACACCGACGGCAACAGCCTGACCTTCACCTATGACGGTGCGCAGCTGGTCAGGGTCACGACCGCGGATGGCGGCTGGGTCCAATATGGATGGGACGGCGTCAATCTCGTCGAGCTCGTCACCGGCTTCGAGAACGAGGATCAGGGCCCCACATCGCTCACGCGCGTGCGCTATCGCTACGACACGGCGAACCGCCTCTCGCAGGTGATCGTCGATCTTTCGCCCGAGGACGGAAGCATCGAGGACGGCCAAGTCTACATCACCACCTACAATTATCGCTACAAATCCCAGCTGATCGATTCGATCACCCAGCCCGACGGATCGCGGGTCGAATTCGACTATGACGCGATGGGCCGAGTCACCCGGGTGACCCAGGTGATCTCGGGCGAGGCCCGGTCGACCACTCTCGCCTATAGCGCCGACGCCGCCCTGAACGGCTACACCGCGATCACCGACCCGCTGGGCCAGGTCACTCGGATGGAATATGAGGGGGCCTGGCTCACGCGCATCGTGGCGCCTCCGCTCCGCCCCGGCGGCGCCAGCCAGGTCACGCGGTTCTTCTATAACGGCGTCAATTGGTGGACGATGTTGCTCGGGGGGATCGTGGATCCGCTCGGCAATACGGTTTCCTATGCCTATGATGCGCTCGGGCACCGGCAGGCGACCACCCTGATCCCGAGCTATCGCACGGTCACCCGCAGCTTCGGCGCGCGCAACGAGATTCTCACCGAATGGGAGAATCTGGCGGGGGGAGGGCAGGATCCCGTCATCCGGGCCACGCGCTACGTCTATGATGCCGAGCTGCATCTGCGCTACCGGATCGACGCGGAAGGCGGCGTCACGGAATATCGCTACGACGATTATGGCCAGCGCACCGACACGATCGAATATCCCGAGCAGCGCTTCGACATAAGCGGGCTTGCCCGGGATGCGGCGCCGAGCGAAGCGCAGATGAACGCCTGGCGCGCCGGCATCGCCGACCTGAGCTCGGTCCGGATCACCTCCAACCGCTACGATGTTCGCGGCAACCTGATCGCCACGATCAGCTATGCCGCCGCCACTTCGGCCGGCGTGCCGCTCGCATCCTCGGCCGATATCCGCACCGTCTATGCCTATGACGCCGCGGGCCGGCTGCTGATGCGCGCCCGTAGCGGCGAGCGCGCCGAGACCTATGCCTATGACGGGTTGGGTCGCACGGTGATGTCGAACAGTGGTGACGGCGACATCTCCCGCGTCACTTTCCTCGACGCGCAGGGGCGAAGGGTCGTCACGCAAGACGGCGGCATGGTCCGGACCATGACCTATGACGCCGCCGGGAACCTGCTCTTCTCGACAGAGGAGGACGTGATCGAGGGGAGGTACCGGACGGTAGCCTATCGCTACGACCGGCTCGGCAGGCTGCGCACCACGATCGATGAGGATGGCGGCAAGCAGCATTGGCTCTACGACAGCGCGGGGCACGTCATTGCCGAGATCTCGGCATTGGGCGAGATGACCGAATATCGCTACGACAATGCCGGCCGGCTCATCGTGACGATCCGCTATGACGGCCGGGTCGGTGCGGCCGCGCTCGCCGCGCTCGACGATCCCCTCGCCGCAATCGATCCCGCGCAGATTCGCCCGGCGACTGGTAGCGACGACCTGTGGTCGTTGCGGGTGTACAATGAATCAGGGCTCGGCGCGGCCATCGACGGAAGCGGCGGCGTCACCATCTACGGCTATGACCGCGCCGGCCAGATCGTCGATAGCCAACGCTATGCGGCCGCGGTCAGCCAAGCGAATCTCGACTCCTGGAAGGCCACGCCGCCGACCTTCCAGCAGGTAGTGCTGGCGCTCGGCGCTACCTATGCCTCGGTCCGAACCTTCTATGATCGTGCGGGGCGCCAGATCGGCACGCTCGACGGAGAGGGATATCTCACCACGATCCGCTACGACGCGGCAGGCCGGAAGATCGAGGAGATCGCCTATGCGACCGCGGCGGCGGCGAGCCTGCGCGGCGCGGCGTCGCTCGACGAGATCCGAGGCAGCATCCAGGACAGCGCCGGCAACCAGCGGACCCGCTACGCCTATGACGGGTTGGGCCAGCTCCGCTACGTGATCGACGCGGGCGATCGGGTGACCGGCTATCGCTATGATTCGGCGGGCCGGCAGACGGCGCGGATCGAATATGGCGCCATCGCCTTCATGCCGAGCGGGTTCGGCGAGATCGAGGCGGTGCTTCCGCGCCTCGGCGCCCCCGGCTGGTCGGGCGTCCGCGTGACCTGGTCGATCTACGACGCGTCCGGCCAGCTCGCCTATTCGATCGATCCTGAGGGCGCGGTCACCGGCTACAAGCATGACGCGTTCGGCCGCGTCGTCCGCACCACCGCTTATGCCATCCGCTACGCCGCCGATGCGCTCCCGCATCCCGGCGTGATCGGCGAATGGGCGGAGACGCAGCAGGGCAATCCCCAGAATCGCGTCGCGCGCAGCTATTACAATGTCCGCGGCGAGCTGATCTACGCCGTGGACGGCGAAGGCTATGTCACCGGCAACAGCTATGATTTTCGCGGCAACCTGACCCTGGTGCGGCGCTGGCCCGCGCGCATCTCCGCCAGCGACGAGACCGTGGCCGCCGGAGTCTGGGCGCAGCTCGGTGCCAGCGCGACGGCGCTGACCTACGCCTATGACGCGCGCGGGCGGCTTGTCGACAGCTGGGACGGCGAAGGCGCGCGCCGCCACCTCGAATATAATCCCGACGGCTCGGTCCGCGCCGAGATCGTCGCGTACGGCACGTCGGACGAGGTGCAGACGCGGTTCGATTATGACGGTGCGGGCCGGCTGATCGCGCGCATCGATGCCTATGGCACCGCCGACCAGGCGACCACGCGCTATGGGCTCGACGGCTTCGGCAACATCCTGTCGGTCACCGATCCGAAGGGCGGGGTCACCACGCGCACCTATGACAAGCGCAACCTGCTGCTGAGCGAGACCAATGCGCTCGGCGGCGTCTCGCGCTATGAATATGACGGGTTCGGCGACGCCGTCCGGATCACCGATCCGCTCGGGAACGTCACCGAGAAGAGCTATGACGCGCTCGGCAATGTCGTGCGCGTCCGCGATGCCGAGAACTATGTCACCGAGAATCGCTATTCGATGTTCGGCGACCTGATCGAAGTCATTCGCCGCGCCGCCCGGGGCGGCGCGCCCGGCGCCAATGATGCCGTCACGCGGATGACCTATGATCGGCGGGGAGCGCTCCTCACCCTGACCGATGCCGAGGGCAGGCTGGAGTCGATCGGCCGCAACGTCTTCGGGGAGGAGATCTCCCGCTTCGACGGAGTCACCTGGCTCGATTTCACGGGCTATGACCGGCGCGGCCTCGTCGCCTGGAAGACCAGGATGATCCCGTCCCAGGATTCGAACGGGGTTCAGGTCGCCTCCAGCGTCGTCACGCGCTTCACCTATGACGCGTATGGCAACCGAACCCGCATGGTCGAAGGCGAATATCTGCCCGAGCAGCGCACGACCAACTATGTCTATGACCGGAACAACCGCCTGATCGAGACGCGAGGCGACGCCGTCCTAGTCGTCAGCCAGTCCGATCACATGAGCACCACGCTGGAGGTGCCGACCCGCCGCTTCCGCTACGACGCGCGGGGCAATCTCATCGAGACGATCGAGGCCAATGGCGGGCGCGTCTTCAGCTATTATGACAAGCGCAACCGCAAGATCGTCGAGCTGAACGCGGAAGGCGTCTATTCGGCCTGGAGCTACGATGCCAATGGCAACCTGGCCGAGAGCCGGGTCTATGAAAACCAGTTCCTCCAGGCGTTCACCTATCCCGGCGGTCCGCCCGCGCCGCGCCCCAGCGCGCCCCCCGCCGCGCCGGACGGATTGGTGCGGCAGACCTTCTTTGGCTATGACCAGCTCAACCGGCTGGTCACCACCCGGATCGCGGGCGTGCGGGTCGGCGCCTGGAACGGATCGGGCTACGACACCGGCATCAACGACATCGTCACGACCAATGTCTACGACGCCGGCGGCAATCTGATCCGCACCGCCGACGGCAATGGCAAGAGCAGCTGGTCCTATTTCGACCGGCTGGGCCGCAAGGTCGCGGAGGTGGACCGCAGCCTCTATCTCACCAGCTGGGTCCTGGATGCGGAAGGCAATGTGCTGACCGAGCGCCGGTACGCGACGGTGTTGACCGTCACGCCCGGCGCGACGCCGCCCGCGATCGCCACGACCGTGGACGATCGCGAGACGGTGTTCACCTATGATCGCGTCGGCCGGCGCCTCAGCGAGACGCGGCGGAACGTCGTCGCGTGGACGGTCGGCGCCAGCGGCGCGCTCGGCCAGGCGCCGACCGATTCCACCGTGCGCTATCTCTATGACGTCCTCGGCCGGCTCATCCGCAAGACCGAGGCCACCGGCGACGCGGTCACCTACACCTATGATGTGGCGGGCAGGCTGATTCAGGAAACCCGCTCCACCTATGCCGGCACCGACGGCGCGGTCGCCGCCAGCCATTCGCCGACGGTCCGCTATTACTATAACGGCTTTGGCGACCTGACCCTCACCCGCCAGGGCAACATCACGCTCGCGGCGAACGATCGCCTCACCAAATACAGCTATGGCACCGCCGGCCGTCTGCTCAGCATGACCGATGCCGCCAACGGCACCACCAACTACACCTATGACCTGTCCGGCAATGTCGTCACCCAGACCTATGTCCGGGTGAAATCCGACGGGACGCAGGCGAGCGAGGGCATTCTCTACCGGTACGACCTGCTCGGACGGGTGACCCAGCGGACCGTCGGCGTCTGGACCGGCAGCGCCTGGGTGCGGACCGATGCGCAGGACACGATCTACAACGCCTTCGGGCAGATCATCGCGACCGGCGTGAACGGCGGAGCGCAGGTGCTGTTCGCCTATGATGCCGCGGGGCGGCTCTGGCGGACCAACCAGGGCGACGGCGTGTGGCGCTATTATGTGTATGATCGCGCGGGCAACCAGACGCTGGTGATCGAGAGCGAAGGCGCCGATCTGGCCGGCAAGACGCTCGATCAGGTGCTGGCGATGGCCACGCGCAACGGCACCTATCAGGTCGGCGCGACGCTGGTCGATGGCATCAATGCGACGATCAGGTCCTATAGCGGGCGTGGCGAGCTCCTCTACGCGCTCATGCCCCGGCGCGAGCTCGACATGGCCGGCACGCTTGCCGACCAGCAGGACGGCCGCACCTACAATGCGTTCGGCGAGCTGGTCTATCAGTCCGTCAACGGGCGCGAGACCTATTATGGCTACAGCACGATGGGCCGCTCGCTCTGGATTTCCCAGGCGCAGGTGCAGGTGCAGGGCGAGAATGGGGCCCTGACGAACGTCCGCCCGACCGAGACCTATTATTACGATCTTTCCGGACGGCTGGTCGGCGTGCGCGATGCGAATGGCGGCGTGAACACGCGCCTGCTGCTCGCGGGCAGCGGCTATGGCGGCACGGATCCGCTCGTGACGGCGGAATTCCATCCCGATGGCGGCGTCGTGCGCTACGATTATGACCAGTTCGGCGACCTGCGCCGGACGACGGACGAGATCAGCCGCGTCTCGACCATGACCTATGACGGCATGGGCCGGCTTATCGCCTCGGTACGGGGCTATGAGACCGACTATTACTCCTATGACATGCTCGGCCGGCGCCTCAGGCATTGGACGGGAGCGCTTGGCGCGACCGTCTTCGACGCGACCGACTATGACGCGCAGGGGCGCGTGGTCCGCACGATCGCGATGGGCGGCGACACCACCACCATCAGCTATGAATGGCGCTCCACCATGGCGACGCCCGGTACCGAGACGGTCGGCGGCTGGGTGAGCACCACCACCTATGCGAATGGCCGCACGCTGGTCGAGCACACCGATTTCTTCGGCCATGACGTGTACCGCAAGGATCTGGGCGGGCACGTCTACACCTTCACCTATGACCGTGCCGGCCGGATAGTGACCAGCGCGCCGGCGGGCAGCGACGCCTTCACCTACACCTATCTCAATACCGGCTGGGTCGGCCGCATCGTCACCACCGGCCAGAGCGGCGGGACGCCGGTGACCGATCGTTCCACGACCTATGGCTATGATCTGTGGGGCAATCTGACGCTCGAGCAATATTCGGAGAACAGCCGCTACCAGACGAACCTTCGCAAGGATTATCGCAACGCGACCGCCACCTACGATATCCTCGGCCGGCTGACGCAGATCGTCGAGGCGGGCACCGCCGTGGCGGCATCGACGACGAGCTACTGGTACGACGCGGTCGGCAATGTGCGCCATGTGCGGGCGCTGCACTACACGCTCGATGCCCAGGGGAACCGCTCGTCCGCGGCGACGACCGATGACCGATGGTATCGCTATGACAGCATGAATCGCGTGGTGACGAGCCAGGGCGCGCTGGTGAGCGGCCAGATCGTCCGGAGCACGACCGGGATCGACATGCTCTATGACGCGGCGGGCCAGCGCGTGCAGGCGACCCGCTGGGTGACCAATGCCGATCAGGCCGAGCGCTATGAATATGACGCGCTCGGCAATCTGAAGACCGTGAAGATCAAGCTGGGCACCGCCGCCGAGCGGCTGGCGGCACTGTACCAATATGATGGGCTGGGGCGGCTGACCCGGCAGACCGACTATTCCGGCAACGGCACCGGCGTCGTCTATGACCGGCTGCTCGAATATAACCCCAAGGGCCAGCTCTATCGCGAAACCGTGTCGGGGCTGCAGGGCAGCGACACCTACACCACCGTCAACACCTATGATTTCGGCACCGGCGGCAATTATGCGCTGGGCGCGGTGGTTGCCATCGATGCCACCAATACCCGCAACGGCGCCGCGCAGCCCACCTCGCGGACCGAGAATGATTTCGTCTGGTATGGCGGTGCCGTCCAGTCGGCCACCCGGTACCGGGCCGACATCACCAAGGCCACGGTCTTCACCAGCACCTATTACAGCAATGCCTGGGGGCAGCTGACGTCGGTGGGAATCGCCGACGGTCGCCCGCGCACCGTGACGTTCGTGAACGACATGGCCGGCCAGGTGATCCGCCGCGACGAAGCCGACAACAACGGCAGCCAGGGCGATCCGCACGAGATCTGGTATCGCTTCGGCGGCGAGCAGCACGGCTATCTCGGCAACAACGGCACTTTCGAGACCAGCTACCAGGTTTCGATCACCAATCGGACGGCGGCGATCGGCACCGGCCCGTTCCGCCTGGGTTCGACGACTTCCGTCTCGCAGGTGGATTTCGACCAGAGCTATTCGCCGATCACCAGCTACACGCAGGGCGGCGCGGGCGGCAGCTACACGGTGCAGTCGGGCGACACGCTGCAATCGATCGCGGCCCAGCTATGGGGCGACGCTTCGCTCTGGTTCCGCCTGGCCGAAGCCAATGGCATGACGGCGTCGGGCGCGCTGATCGAGGGGCAGCAGCTGGTCATCCCCTCGGGCGTGCTGCGCAATTCGAACACCGCGAGCACCTTCAATCCCTATGACCCGCTCGAGGCGCTGGGCGACACCAGCCCGACCACGCCGCAGCCGGCCGCCAAGCCGAAGAAGAAGAAATGCGGCGGCGTGCTCGGCACGATCATCATGGTGGTGATCGCAGTGGTGGTGACGGCTGTGACGAAGGGGGCGACGGCGGCGTTCCTCGCGCAGACCCTGGGAGCATCGGCGGGTGCCGCTGCTGTGGGCGGTGTCGCCATCGGCGCGGCGGCCGGCAGCGTCGCGAGCCAGGGCTTCGGCCTGGCAACGGGGCTGCAGGACAGGTTCAGCTGGAAGGGCGTGGCGCTCGCGGCGATCGGAGCGGCGGCGGGTGCCGCATTCGGTGGAACCATCCAGACGAACGTAGCTGACAGCACAGGCTATAAGGTCCTTGGCGACCTCGCGCGTGGGGCGGCAACGAGCGTGATCACCCAAGGCGTCGGCGTCGTTACCGGGTTGCAGCCGAAGTTCGACTGGGCCGGCGTCGCGGCAGCCGGAATCGGCGCGGCGGCGGCCGGGACGGTCAGCCGGAATCTGGATGGGGGGGCTGTCTATCGGGGCGACAAGCTGGTCACCCCGGCCAGTTTCAGCAATGATCTGGCATCGAACATGGCCGATGTGATCGCCGGCGCCGCGACGCGCAGCCTGATCCAGGGGACGAGCTTCGGCGACAATGTGCTGGCAGCGCTTCCGCAGGTGATTGGGAGTACCATTGGCGAGCGGATCGGCGCGAGGCTTGCTGCTGGATTAGTTGTCGATGAAGAAGTCCAAGCTGAGGCCTCGAATGGGAGCGCTGCAGATCGCGGATTCGGCCCAACTTTGGACAGAAAATCGGTACCGGGGAGTGCCGAATTTGGACCCGATACAATGACATTTGCAGCGAGGCTGCCGAGCGAAGGAGCCTCCGAGGCGCGCGGGCCTGTCGGAAATGTAGTAGTGGAAGAAGCTATAAGTGTTCCACTGTCAGGTGATGGTACGCGTCCTGTATTATCGGTAACTGTATATCGCACTCAAGAATCCAGCGAAAAACCTTGGATAGATTGGGGATTGGTCAAGACCGGTGCTGAGATATTGGTGCCTGGTTTGATGTTTGGTAAAGAAGGTGTCGCTGCCTGGAGGCGGGGGGATTATGGAATAGCGGGGGTTTACTTTGCTGGTGCAATTCTAGATGTTGGGGTTACACTTCTGACTGCCGGCTTGGCAGACGCTGCTCTAGCTGGCCTGCGCGGTGCGCGTGCAGCAGTTGTTGTTGAGCGAACAAGCATAAAAGCTATAGAGAGTCAGGCTGTAAAGGGATTAGGTGCTAATCCCTTTAAGGGAAAGACCGCCGTAGAAGCTGCAGATATGCTTAAGGCCAAGGGCTATATTCCAAAAGGCCCTGACCCAATATCGGGCCGAGGAACGTTCGTAAATCCCAAGACCGGTCGAGGTTATCATATCGATGCTAGTCATCCAGAGCCGAAGGGGCCTCACGTTGGAGTGCACCGGCCTAAGAATCTGCGTGATACCTTTGTTCCCAGAGATTATCCTCTTTATTGATGCTTCCTCGTGAGGATCTTTATGATTAGCTATGAATTAAAGCCTGTCGTTGATGGTAATATAGCCGACGAGATTGAAATATTTGTCGATGTAGACGGCATTGATAGAATTATCGCGCAGCTTAATTCTCTTAAGGAAGGTCGAACGGATCATTTGCATATGATGAGCCAATCTTGGGGTGATGGCGAGCTGGCGGGCCAGGTGGTTCATGCTGGCAATACCTCCATAAGCCATGTAAAGATTTATAAAGTCGTGTAGGTTAAATGCTTTAAGACAGCTACAGTTACTTGGGGTATGAGTCCGGCGCAGGCAAAAGCAGCGACGCATCCCCATAGGAATAGAACCGATACCCCTCGGCGATCGCATGCGCATAGGCCGCCTGCATCCGCTCCAGCCCCATCAGGGCAGAAACCAGCATGAACAGCGTCGAGCGCGGCAGGTGGAAGTTGGTGACCAGTCCGTCCACGCCCCTGAAGCGATAGCCCGGGGTGATGAAGATCGCGGTGTCGCCTTCGAAGGGGCGGATCAGCCCGTCCTCGTCCGCGGCGCTCTCGATCAGGCGCAGGCTGGTGGTGCCCACCGCGATCACGCGGCCGCCACCGGCGCGGACGGCGTTGAGGCGGTCGGCGGTGGCCTGGTCGATGCAGCCCCATTCGGCATGCATCCTGTGGTCCGCCGTGTCCTCGGCCTTGACCGGCAGGAAAGTGCCCGCGCCGACATGGAGGGTCAGCATGCTATGGCCGATGCCGGCTGCGTCGAGCGCGGCGAGTAGCTCCGGCGTGAAGTGGAGCGCCGCCGTCGGCGCCGCCACCGCGCCGGGCGCGCTCGCGAACATCGTCTGGTAGTCATCGGCATCGCGCGCATCGGTGGGGCGCTTCGAGGCGATGTACGGCGGCAGCGGCA
>WPCJ01329860.1_pt1 | contig 14019 bp, 10 predicted proteins | sample 5399831 | NCBI WGS metagenome assembly WPCJ01 (sample SAMN12869470, study PRJNA574797) | sludge metagenome | isolation source: wastewater treatment of pH10 | place: China:Beijing | collected 2019-05-20 | reverse complement strand
CCCTTGGGGTATGGTGTAATTGGCAACACGACGGTTTCTGGTTCCGTTATTCTTGGTTCGAGTCCAGGTACCCCAGCAAGATTAAAACCCCCGCTCAGACGGGGGTTTCTTCGTTTTCGGGCGGTTGTGCTCAGCTGGCCGGTCGTCGCGCGGCATCCTCCCGCGTCGCGTCCGAGGAAGACCGACGTCGCCACTAATGTGAATGTGTGACAGGAACACGAGCGGAATCGGCATACTCCCGCGCTGTCACCGCTTTCCGCACTCCGACCCTCGAGCTGCTCCACGGTCGGTACGCTCCCTTCGTCGTCGCCGCGCTTTCTCTGCTGTTCACGGCTGACCGGCCGTCGATCCCGATCGCGGATGCCCATGCCGAGCTCTCCGAGATCCTCGAGGAGCTGAGGGGCGCGGACGACGACGACGATGAGCGGCGGACACCGGCGGGGACCGGACGCGACGTCTCGAGGAACTGGGTGCGCCTGGGCTGGCTGGTCCAGCAGATCGATGACGACGTCGAGGTGTATCGGCTCTCCGCGCATGCGGTGGAGGCGCTGGAGATCGCGGGCCGGACGGGCGGCGGACGCACACGCGTCTCGAACTCCCGCGTGCGCACGCTCCTCGAGGCCGTGGAGCACTTGGCGGACAGCGCGGAGGCCGATCCGGAGCGACGACTCACGCGCCTTCGCGAGGAGCGGACGGCACTCGACGCGGAGATCGCTCGGGTCGAGGAATCCGGCAAAGCGGATCCCCTCGATGATGAAGAGCTCTTCGAAGAGGCGGAGAACGTGCTGCATCTGGCTCGCGAGCTCCCGGCGGACTTCACCCGCGTCGCCGAGTCGCTGAAGCTCATGCAGCGCGATGTCGTCGCCCATCTGCGGCGCGACGAGCGTCCGACGGGCGAGGTCCTCCGTGAGTATCTGCAGCGCGCGCAGGACGTCATGAACTCCACCCCCGAAGGGCGCGCGTTCGCCGGGGCGCTGCGGTTGATCGGTGACCCGGAGCGCATCGACGCGCTGTCCGAGCAACTCCACGGCCTGCTCCGCCAGCCGTTCGCACGCAAGCTCGACAGCAACCAGCGCGCCGATCTCGATGCCATCGGACGCCGGGTCGAACTCGGCGTCGAGGAGGTCTTGGCCGCGCAGCGCCGCGCATCGCACGTCATCACCGGGCAGGTGAAGACGCACGATCCGCTGCGGGACCGTCAGATCGACGACCTGCTCCGCGATGTGATCGCCGCCCTCCACGTCTGGGACGGCACGGGCGCGAGCGCAGCGCCGGTGCGCAGCCTCCCGCTCGTCGACCTCGGACACCTCCGCCAAACGGTGAGCAGTATCCGCCCTCCCGCCGCCCCCGCTCCCCTCGCGGACGCCGACGACGTCGAGTTCCTCGACGTCGACAGTCGCGCCTGGGGAGGCCCGAGATACACCGAACTCGAAGAACACGTCTCCGCTCTCGGTGAGGAGTTCGACCTCGCCGCGGCGTTCACGACAGCCGCGGACGAGACGCGCCGCCCCGTCGACCTTCTCGGTCTGCTCGAGATTGCACACCGCAACGGCATGACCGAGAGCGACGAGGTGTCGGTGGTCGAAGCCCTGCGTCCGGACGGCTCGACACGACGTTTCGCGTTCGGTGCCGTCACGGCGCGCAACCCGAAGGAAGATGCACATGCCTGAACAGAGCCTCGCGACCGACGCGCCGCTCGATGAGCCGTTCATCGCGCCGGTCCCGATGGAAGACGACATCGAGGAGCACTTCGCAGGTGATCGGGGAACGCTCGATCCGGAGATCCGACGAGTGCTCGTGCACATCCTTCAGCGCCGGTTCATCGCTGCGGAGCGCAACCGTCGGGAGTGGACCCTGCTGCTGGACCATCAGCAGGTGATCGAGTCGCGCTTGAACGATCTGTACCTCCGCCTGGTCATCGATCACGGCCGGGGGTTCGCGTACAAGCAGCAACTCCGCTCCGACGAGATCGACATGCCCGTTCTCCTCAAGGATGCGCCGTACACACGTGCGGAGACCCTGGTGCTCGTGCACCTGCGCACCGTCTACCAGCGGGAGTCCGCCGCCGGTGAGGCCTCCGTCCGTATCGACATCGAAGATCTCGAGCAGACGGTGCTGAGCTACTTCACGGATGTCGACGGAGGGACCGCGCGACAGCAGAAGGCGATTCGCAACGCGATGGACCGCCTCGACCGTGAGGGCATCATCCAGGAGGAGACGAGTGGTCGCTATCGGATCACGGCGCTCGTCGAAGTGGTGCTGAGCGCGGAGACGCTCAAGGAGCTCCGGGATTGGCTGCGGTCGCAGGAAGTGGTGCAACGATGACGATGGTCGACACGCTGTTCGGACTCATTCCCTCGGGCTCCCGAGGACAGCAGTGGGTGGCGGAGGAGCTGCAGCTGATCAACTGGGGCGGCTATGACGGCGGCCCTCACCGCGTGCGTTTCTCCCCGGATGCGACCCTGCTCTGCGGCGGTTCGGGGTCGGGGAAGTCCACGCTGATGGACGCGTACATCGCGCTCATGATGCCGCACACGACACCGTTCAACGGCGCGTCCAACGGTGGCGTGACCGGGCGCCCCCGTGGCGACGAGCAGCGGAACATCCTCTCCTACGGGCGGGGGAAGATCGACGAGTCCCGAACCGAGGACGGCACCAAACTGCGCGTGCTGCGTGGTGACGGTGAGGACACCTGGAGCGCGATCGCCACGACGTGGCTGGATCACGACGGGTCACGGTTCACCGCGGTACGTGCGTGGTACATCCCGGCGGACGCGCGCACTCTGGAAGACACCACCCGGGTGCGGGCGACGGTCGGCGGCGCCTTCGACCTGGGACTGTTGGAGCAGGCAGCCGCGCAGCGCCTGTCCGATGCGGCGGTGCGTGGGACCGGGCTGGAGACGCTCGCCACCGACCGTGAGTTCTCGGCGCGGCTGCAGGCCGTGCTCGGGATCGGTGCCGCGGGCTCCGGCTCGAAGGCCATCAGCCTGCTGGCGCGCATCCAGGCAGGACAGCAGATCACGACGGTCGACGATCTCTACAAGAAGCTCGTCCTGGAAGAGCCCGAGACCATGGCCACCGCAGACGCCGTCGTCGCGCACTTCGACGAGCTCGAGAGCACGCGCACCCGGATGCTGACCGCCAAGCAGCAGGTGAGTGCTCTCGAGCCGATCCGGGCGATCAAGGAGCGGATCGCCGCGGCTGCCGAGCGCGTCAGGGTGATCGACGAGGTCGGGGTGTTCACCGATGCGTCCTCGCTCGCCGCTCTATGGAACGCGCAGCGACGTCTGGATCTGCTCCGCGAGGTGGAGGTCGAACTGGGCGACCGTGCGCGTGCCCTGAGCCTCGCCGTCCGCGAGAAGCGTGCGCTCGTCGACGCGGCCGACCTCGAGCGCGAAGGACTCCTCGATGTCCTCCGTCAGTCCGGCGGCGATCGCCTCGAGACCGCGCAGCGCGAGCTCCGCGTCGCCGAACGCCGGCTCGAGGACGTGCGCCGGGAACGGGCGAAGTTCGACGCCATCGTCCGCGAGTTCGGCGCAGAGGTCGAAACCGCGGCGCAGTTCGACGCGTTCGTCTCCCAGGCTCGCGGTGCGTCGGCGAAGTCCGACAACCGCGGGGCACGGGCTGCGTTCGCCGACGCGGAGACGACTCGGAGAGCCGCGGAGACGGAGATGCGCGGTGTTCGGGAGGAACGCGAGCGGACGAGCCGCGTGCGGGGCAGCATCCCGGCGCGTCTCGACGAGTCGCGGGCTCTGCTCGCCGAGGCGGTGGGTCTCTCCCCGTCGGAGCTCCCTTTCGTAGCGGAGCTCATCGAGCTGCGGACCGAGTTCGAGCCCTGGCGTGAGGCTTTCAATCTCGCTCTCGGCGGTTTCGCCCGGACGCTGCTGATCGATGCCGAGCACTTGGCGACGTTCCGCTCCGCCATCAACGCGGTCCGCACTCCCGAGCGCCTGAACTACGAAGGCGTGCACGTCGGACTGCCCGAGATGCGCCCTGCCGATCCGAAGTCGCTTCCCGCCCGGCTCGACTACCTGCCATCGCCCTTCACCGGCTGGTTGCAGCAGAGACTGCAGGAGCGTTACGGGTACGTCTGCGTGGATTCCCCCTCGCAGCTGAGCGAACACCAGAAGGCGCTCACGATCAGCGGTCAGGTATCTCAGGGAAGCCGCGGCGGTCACGGCGGTCAGGGCCGTGCCAATGTGCTCGGCTTCACCAACGAACGCCGGTTGCGGGAGCTCGACGAGCAACTCCGCCGACTTGCCGAGCGATACGAGGACGCCGCCGCGGCGGCGCAGGACGCCGAGGCCGCACTCGACCGGATCGAGACGACGTCCACCGCGCTCGCGAAGATCGAGGACCTCACCTGGGAGCAGATCGATGTCGTCGCCGTGGAAGCGGAGAAGGAGCGCTGGCTCGCGGTCGAAGCCGAGGTGACGACGGCCAGCCCCGAGATCGCGCAGCTGAAGAGCCAGGCCGAGGAGTTGAGGGCCCGTGCGGGTCGCCTCCGCGACGACGAGGCGCGTCTGGGCAATGAGCTCGCCCAGACGCAGGAGCGGTGGGGGCAGGTGACCGATGACGTCGACACCTGCCAGACCGTGATCGATGCGGCAGCGTCGTCGGGGACCGTCTTGGAGGAGGGGCACGCGACCTTCCTGGACGGGCGATTCCTGCATGCGGAGACCGGGGACACACCGACGGCGGCTCAGAGACTGTCGCATCTCGACACAGCGCTCCGGACCGCCGCGCAGCGCCTCCTCGAGGAGCGCCGCGAAGCCGCCGACGCTCACGAGCAGCAGCGCGAGAGCATGCGTCGACTCATGACCGGGTTCCTCGAACGCTGGGACAGTCTGACGATCCTCCCCGATCCGGATGCCTCGGTCGGCGAGTTCGAGAGCATCCTCGAAGCGCTCCAGACCAACGGGCTGCATGAGCTCGAGACCGAGTGGCGCGACAGTCTCCTCAAGCTGTCCGGAAACGATCTGACGAGCCTCGACTCGACGCTCAGCCGCTCCCTCCGAGAGATCAAGGATCGGATCGATCCCATCAACAGGATCATGGAGGAGCTCCCGTTCTACGACGATGACCATCGGCTGCAGATCACCCCGCGGGAGAACCAGACGGAGGCGCGCAAGCGGTTCCGCAGGGAGCTCCGTGAGGTCCGCGGACTCATCGATGCGGCGTCGACGGATGCGGAGCGTGAGACCGTCTATCGCAAGATGAGCCGGCTGATCGCACGCATGCGTCGCACGGCCCCCGATTTCGCGGAGCTGATCGACGTGAGGAACCATGTGCGGGTGAGTGCGGAGAGAGTGGACGCCACCACGCGTTCGCATGTCGCGCTCTACGATCACATCGGCGAGAAGTCCGGAGGGGAGTCGCAGGAGCTCGTCGCGTTCATCGTCGGCGCCGCTCTTCGGTACCAGCTCGGAGACGCGGGCGCGGCTCGACCGCGCTACGCCCCGGTCTTCATGGACGAGGCTCTGATCAAGGCGGATGCGCATTTCACGAAGCGCGCGATCGGTGCGTGGAGAGGTCTCGGCTTCCAGTTGGTGATCGGCGCCCCGAACGACAAGTACAGCGCGATCGAGCCTCACGTCGATGTCGAGTACGACATCCTCAAGGACACGCATGGGCGGTCGTGGGCGAAGGCGAAGGTGGGCCTGCCGGACGACGCCGCGATTCGCAACGCCTAGGCTCCAGACATGGCTTTGGAACCCCTCTTCCTCCGTCTCGATCGGTTCGCGGGCGGCCGCCACGCCGGCGTCGCGATCAGCGAGGCCGACCGCACCCACCCCCGGACGGTGCGCGCCTTCGCGTGGATCCTCTGGCTTCTCGTCGTCGAGCTCGTGATCGGTGTCGGGGCGGTCGTCGTGGCGCTGGTGCTCGCGGTCGACGGAGAGCCCGTTTCATTCGCGGTGTGGATGCGGACGCTCGTGGTCCTCGCGATGACCGTCACGCTGTTCTACTTCGCGTGGCGAGCGCGGCGCGGGTGGCGCTGGGCGTATCAGCGCCTGCGCCTGTTCGCGCAGATCTTCCCGATCATCACGCTCGTGATGGCCGCCATCCCCGGCCTGTATCCGCTGTGGATGGTCTCCGAGCAGATCATCTTCAGCCTCATCATGATCGGTATCGCCGACTTCCTGACGAGCGACCACATGCGTCGTGCGTTCGCCGCACCTCCCCCCGACGACGAATAGCACGCACGGGGCCGCGACGCCACTCCCTATCGCCGGCCGTGACGAGGCGGCATCCTCGTCTGATGCGAGAGGGTCGAGGAGGGAGAGCGGATGGCGAGACTGAACCGCGTGGTTCCGGGGGAGGACCCCGGGTTCCGCAGGCGGCGATCCGGATCAGGGTTCCGGTATGCGGGTCCCGGGGGAGAGACCGCCCCGGAAGCTGATCGGCAACGCATCGACGATCTGGTGATTCCGCCGGCCTGGCGCGACGTCTGGATCGCTGCGGATCCGTTGGCGCACATCCAAGCGGTCGGGGTCGACGAGGCGGGCCGCAAACAGTACCTCTACCACCCGCTGTGGCGCGTCAGCCGCGACCGCAAGAAGTTCGTCCGCGCTCTCGAACTCGCCGCTGCGCTTCCCGGTGCCAGAGCACGCGTGACACGGGCTCTCCGCGCGGATGGACAGACGAAGGAGCGCGCGCTGGCGATCGCCTTCCGCCTGCTCGACGATGCGGCACTCCGGATCGGCTCGGAGCGGTACCTGGTGCGTCACGGCAGCCGTGGTCTCACGACCCTGCGGCGTCGTGACGTGCGCGTGTCCGGGAGCGAGGTGGCGTTGTCGTTCCCCGCCAAGAGCGGGCGCACCGCATCGATAGAGATCACCGATGAGGCGCTCGCGGACGCCCTGACCGATTTCGCCGCGGGGAAGTCCGGAGCCGTCCTGCTGGCCTATCGGCGCGGCCGCCGCCGTGTGCGCATCAGCCCGGCCGAAGTGAACGCGTATCTGCGCGAGGTCACCGGCTCCTCCTTCTCGGCGAAGGATTTCCGGACTCTGCACGGGACGATCATCGCCGCCGACGCCCTGGCCCGGATCGGCGAACTCGATCGTCGCAGCGAGCGCAAGCAGGCCGAGCGCCTCGCGGTGCAGGCCGCGGCGACCGCACTCGGCAACACCACCGCCGTCGCACGCGGCAGCTACATCGATCCGAGGGTGTTCACGCAGTATGCGCGGGGGCGCACCCTCGACCTCTCCGTGTCGCCCGAGACGGCCATCCGCCGACTGCTGGGCGGACCGGCGACGTCGCGGAAGAGGACGCGGCGATCCGGATGACAGGATGGATACATGGATACAGCCAACCTCACCCGCGAGGAGACCGCAGCGCGATCCGCAGCGGTCACCGTGCACCGCATTCGCGTCGAGCTCGACCTGACCGGCGCCCCCGAGCGGGCTCGCACCGGGTTCCCGACGGTGACGACGCTCGAATTCGACGCGTCCACCGAGGCGACCTGGCTCGACTTCATCGGTGAGGCAGTCACCCGCGTCGTCCTGAACGGTGTCGAGCAGGAGGTCGTGTACGACGGCGCACGGATCTCCCTCGTCGGGCTGGGCCCGTCCAACGTCGTCCGGGTCGAAGCGGTCGGCGCCTACAGTCGTTCGGGCGAAGGACTGCACCGTTTCCACGATCCCGCCGACGACGAGACGTATCTGTACACGCAATACGAGCCCGCCGACTCGCGCCGGGTCATGGCGTGCTTCGAGCAGCCGGACATGAAGGCGTCCTACATCTTCGTGGTCGACGCGCCGTCCGGGTGGGAGGTGCTCTCGAACCAGTCACCGACGCACACGGACCTCGGCGTCGGCGTGCAGCGCGTCGAGTTCGCCCCGACTCTCCCGATCTCGAGCTACATCACCTCGGTCGCCGCCGGCCCCTATACCCGGGTGGACGGCGAGTGGCAGCGCGGCGAGGAACAGGTCGCCCTCGGAGTCTTCGCCCGCCGCTCCCTGGCCCCGTATCTGGAATCCGAGGAGATCCTCGAGGTGACCCGGCAGGGGCTGGACTTCTTCGCGGATGCGTTCGCCTACCCGTATCCCTGGGGCAAGTACGACCAGATCTTCGTGCCCGAGTACAACCTCGGAGCGATGGAGAACCCGGGGCTCGTCACCTTCACCGAGGCATACCTGTCCCGAGGGGCAGCCACCGAGGCGCAGCGAGCCGCGCGTGCCAACACGATCCTCCACGAGATGGCCCACATGTGGTTCGGCGACCTCGTGACCATGACCTGGTGGGACGATCTGTGGCTCAAGGAGTCTTTCGCCGACTACATGGGCGCACACGCGTCCGCCGTCGCGACGCGTTTCCATGACGCGTGGGTCAAGTTCGCCGCGAGTCGGAAGGCGTGGGCCTACCAGCAGGATCAGTTGCCGACGACGCACCCGATCGTGGCGGATATCACCGATCTCGAAGCCGCGAAACTCAACTTCGACGGCATCACCTATGCCAAGGGCGCTGCGGTGCTGAAGCAGCTCGTCGCGTTCGTCGGGGACGAGGCGTTCTTCGAGGGCGCCCGTCGCTACTTCGCGGCGAACGCCTTCGGGAACACGACTCTGGACGACTTCCTCGTGCAACTCAGTGCCGTTTCCGGACGTGACATGAGCGACTGGTCAGCGTCTTGGCTGCAGACCTCCGGGGTGTCGACGATCCGGCTGGAGAGCGACGACGACGGGCGCCGTTTCCTCGTGCAGACGGATCCGCGCCCGCACCGGCTCCGCATCGGGCTCTACGGGCGCGAGGACGGCCGCATCGTCCGGAAGGACCAGCAGGAACTCGATCTGCTCGGTGAACGGACCGAGGTGGAGCTCGCTGACGCCGATCTGGTGCTGCTCAACGACGACGATCTCACCTATGCGAAGGCGCGACTGGACGGGGCCTCCCTGCGCACCGTCGAGGAGTCCCTCTCGTCGATCGAAGACCCGCTGGCCCGCGCGCTGGTGTGGTCGTCGCTGTGGAACGCCACCCGCGACGGCGAGCTCCGCGCGACACGCTACCTCGAGATCGTGCGCACGCATGCTCCGGCGGAGTCGAACAGCGGACTCCTGTCCGGCGTCCTCGCCAATGCGGTCCACACGATCCGGCACTACGTCGCACCCGCCCGGCGCGACGACGAGCAGCGCACCTGGACCGACGCCGTGTGGAATGCGCTTCAGGCCGCGGACGCGGGGAGCGATGCGCAGCTCTCGTGGGCGCGGGCTCTGGCGACGGCCTCCGCGTTCGACGATGTGCACAGCGAACAGGTGCGCGCCCTGCTCGACGGGGACGTTCCCGAGGGTCTCGTCGTCGATCCTGACCTGCGCTGGCAGCTCCTGACGGCACTCGTCGCGACGGGGCATGCTGACCTCGCAGACATCGCGGCCGAGGAGGAACGCGACGACACGGGGAGTGGACGCACGTCGGCGCGGCGCGCACGTGCCTCGCGCCCGGAAACCGCCGTGCGACGCGGCGCGTGGGAGTCGGCGTGGAATGACGAATCGCTCAGCAACGACCACTTGGATGCCGAGATTGACGGCTTCCGCGCCGGGGGACGCCGAGACCTCATCGCGAGCTTCGATGAGGAGTATTTCCGCCGTATCGGTGCCGCATGGAGCGGACGCAGCATCGAGATCGCTCGAAGGCTGGTCCTCGGGTTCTTCCCTGCGAGCGACACCCTCGGCCCCGTCGACACCTGGCTTGCGGACAACGAGGCCGCGCCGGCCGCACTTCGTCGCCTGGTCGTCGAGCAGCGCGATCACCTGCAACGCGACCTCCGGGTACGCGCCGCACAGGACGCGTCCGCCGAGGGCTAAGCCGGGGCGACCTGCATACCCATGACCGTACGTACGATCCACGGGTGGGCGCGGTCGTCGTCGATGTGCGTCATGCCGAGGTTCTCGGCGACCCCGCGCGACGCGGTGTTGGCGGGGTGGATGATCGCCGTCAGCAGGGTGGGGGCGAGTTCGCGGGCGACGAGTTCGACGCATGCCCTCGCGGCTTCCGTCGCGTAGCCTCGGCGCTGACTCGCGCGACGGACGTGATAGCCGACCTCCAGCACCGGAGCGTCGTTCGCGGACTGCCAGGTCAGACCGCAGTCCCCGATGAACTCACCGTCGTGCGTCTCGATCACCCATAGCCCGTGCCCGTGTTCCCGGTAGCGCTCCTGCATCCGCGCGATCCATTCGGCGCTCTCCGCGTGCGTCTTCACGGCCGGATAGAAGGCCATGACCTCCGGATCGCCGAGCATCTCGGCAATCTGATCGAGGTCGTCCTCCCTCATCTCGCGGAAGCGGAGGCGGGCGGTCGGCGAGGGGAGGAGGCGGCGTGCTGCGCCGGTCACAGGTCGAGGGTGTCGCCGGGCTCCAGCACGAAGAACTCGCCACCGCCCTGCTCGGTGGCCCATTGCAGGCGCTGTCGGTGCATGTTCTTGCCGATGACCGACAGCGTCATGTCGTGGGTGCCGAAGGCGCGGCGTGGCGCGACCGCGAGCACGTAGTCCATCGCTTCGCCGATCTTCAACCAGGGCGCGCCGAGCGGCGCGGCGAGAGTGCCCACCGAGATGCCTTCGGGGACGGCGTAGGAGTCGCCGGGGTAGTAGAGCTCGTCGTTGACGAGGACGCCGACGTTTTCCACGGTGGGCAGAGATGAGTGGATGACCTCGTGCGTGCCGCCGAAGAAACGCAGAGTGAAACCGCCGACCTCGACGGTGTCACCGGGGGAGACCACGGTGATGTCGTAGCCCTCTGCCGCGCGCGCGACGCCGGCGGGCGCGAAGATCGGGGTGCCGGGCGCCGTGCGCAGCAGACGGTCGAAGTGCTCAGGGGTCCAGTGGTCGGGATGCTCGTGCGTGATCACGATCCCGACGAGATCGCTGAGATCGTTCACGGGTGCCGTGAAGGACCCCGGATCGATCAGGAGGGTCCTGTCGTTCGCATCGAGACGGAGAGCAGCATGTTCGAACTTGGTGACGCGCATGAGATGAGTCAACTCCTTCGTCTGCTCCACGGCAAACGGATTCCGCGCGCCACGCCCGGGGGTCACGAGGAGGCGGCCTCGATTTTGCGGACGGAGAAACGCCGTGGCATACTTGAACGGTTGTCGCGCGACGGAAACGTTTCGCCAGACGGCCCCATCGTATAGCGGCCTAGTACGCTGCCCTCTCACGGCGGTAACGCGGGTTCGAATCCCGCTGGGGTCACACAACACGAGAAAGCCTCCGGTTCGCCGGAGGCTTTCTTGCTTTTCAGAGGCCGTTATTCCGCCGGCCCCGAGCGAAGCGCCATCGTGCGGAATGTCCTGTTGCTCAACGGCAGGATCATCAGCGCCATCATCGCGCCGCCGAACAAGGTGAAGGGCACCCACAGGCTCGTGAGTGAGGCGAGCGCGCCGAAACCCGCCATCGCCAACGGCATCAGGCAGTCGTCTCCCAACCGGGTCAGCGACCCCATCCGGCCGAGATAGGCGGTGTTGACGGTGGCTGAGAAGGTCGCGCTCAGCAAGACCGAGGCGTATCCGGCTGTCGCTCCGATCACGAAGGCGGCCGTCGCCACGGTCCAGGCCGGCCCGAACCCGAGGGCGACGATCCCTGCCCCTTGGACCACCAGGGCCCAGAAGCCACCGCGCGCTTCGTGGCGGGGTCGCCACTTCGCGACCGAGACGGCTCCGATCGCCGCGCCCAGACCGAGGAGGGCTTCGAAGAGGCCGACCGCCTGCGCGCCCCAGCCTTCGGCGTGTGCGCGCAACGCGAGGCCGATCCCGACAGCGGGCCCCACGGCGAGGTTCAGACCCGACAGCGCGATCACGAGGGTGCGCGTGGTCGGATTCGCGGAAAGGTGCGCGAATCCTCGCGCGATGCCGCGCAGCGCCGACTCCTTCTCGGCCCGGGCGAGTCGGAACCGCGGTCGCAACCAGATCGCGATGAAGGCGGCGACGAGCGCGAACGTCAGCGCATTCAGTGAAGCACTGCCGACGAGGCCGGCGTGCGCCACGATGATCCCGCCGATCGCCGCGCCACCCATGGTGCCGAGTCGTGACGCGGTCTGCGCGGCCGCCCCGTACGACGGTAGATCCGTCGGTCGGACCAGCTGTCGCGCGATGGTGCCCGCCGACGGCTCGTAGAACGCGTCGCACACCCCGAACGCGATCGCGGCGAACAGCAGGATCGCCACGGAAGGGGGCGTTGTGAGGACCCACACGGCCACGGCGACGAGCACGCCCACGCGGAGGATGGTGAAGAAGAGCATGATCCGCCGCGCATCGGCACGGTCGGCGATCACGCCGCCGAACAGCAGGATCGCCGCCCGGGGGATGGTCCCGGCTGCGACGATCAGGCCGGCGACGGCCGGCGACGCGATCTGCACGGCTGTCCAGGCGAGTGCGATCGTCCAGAGTGCATCCCCCGCGTCGGAGAGGGCCTTGACGCCGATCCATGCGTGCACGCGGTGATCGCGTCGAAACTCCGGGGGAGTGAGGAGCACCGTCGGCTCGCTGAGGGTGGCCATCACGGCACCGTCGGGAAGGCGTGGGCGAACACGAAGATGGGCGTGCGTGACTGGTCGTCCGCGAGATCGATGCCGTCCTGCCACTCGCGGATCGTCGCCAGGAGTCGAGCGGAAAGATCTCGCAACTCATCGGGAGAAGCCCAGGTCGTGGTCTCGGTGTTGGAGCCGTCGTACCCGACGTAGGCAGGATCGTGTCGGTGCCTGTGCCACTGCTGGAGTCGCTCGATCTGCATCCGGATGCCCTGGCGTTGCGCCTCTCGGGCGAGAAGGGCGTCGGAGGGGGAGTCCGCGTAGTCGTCGGTCGACCAGGTCAACCCTCTCCGTGCGACAGCCCACCAGCTGGTGCGCTTGTCACCGTCCGGGTCGGGAACGCGCTCGACGACCCCCGCTCGCTCGAGCATGCGCAGGTGGTGGCTGATGCTGCCGACCTGGCTCTCGAGTGCGCGGGCGAGCGCCGTCACCTGAGCCGTCCCGTACAGGAGGAGGTAGTCGTAGATGCGGCGGCGCAACGGATGGTGCACGGCGGTGATCACGGAGATGTCTTCCACGGGAGAAGACGCTAATCCCGCTCGTGCAGACGCACAAGCCTTCTTGTATACCCCGGAAAATCAGGCTTCTTCGGCGTCCGTACGGTCTCCGGTTGTCGCGTGCGAGGCGCGACGGGCCCTGCGTGACCGGCGGACCAGCCACACGATCAGGATGACGACTCCGGCGATCGCCAGCCACGGGAGGATGAATCCGACCGCGACCACGAGCGCGTTCAGCGAGACCACGAGGCCGTTCCATCCGGCGAGGAGGCCGTCGCTGAATCCGGCGGGGTCAGCAGTGGTGGGAGAGTTCTCCCGTGTCAGCAGCACCTGCAGGGATGACATCGCCACCTGGTCCTGCAGTGCTTCGAGCTGCTGCTCGTACGACTCGAGCTGCGCTTGCCGATCGGTCAGCGCGACTTCCGCCTCGATCAACTCGGAGACGCTGCCCGACTGCGACATCAACTCGGTGAGACGATCGACCGATGCTCTGGTCGAGTCGATCCGCGCCTGCAGATCGATGGAGATCGAGGTCACATCCTGCTTCGACGTCGACGAGGAGAGGACGTCCCCGACGTCGCCGAGCGCGGCGATCACCTCCGGCAGGTCATCGGACGGCACCCGGATGCTGATCCACCCGTACGCGGAGTCGGCCGGCGCCGGCTCGGAGGTACCGTCCATCGCGGCCGCCTTGCCGATCTCCGTGCTCTCCACGTATCCGCCGTGGTCGGCGGCGAGTGCGGCGATGGTCGTCGCGGCTTCGGGAATGCTCGGCACCTGAACCGTGGCCTGTGCGGTGGCGATGATCTCCCGATCGCTGTCGACAGCGCCATCGACGGCACCTTCGACGGCGCCGCCCGCATCAGTGGTCCCTTCGGCGAGCATCTCCGGAACGCTCTCCGCCATGCGGTCGGGCGAGGAGGACGAAGCGTCGGTGGCAGCTTCCCCCGACATGCTCCACCCGCCCGCGGTGACCGAGGTGGAGCCTCCGACCGCGCCGAGGATCG
>WPCJ01200331.1_pt1 | contig 14073 bp, 12 predicted proteins | sample 5399831 | NCBI WGS metagenome assembly WPCJ01 (sample SAMN12869470, study PRJNA574797) | sludge metagenome | isolation source: wastewater treatment of pH10 | place: China:Beijing | collected 2019-05-20 | reverse complement strand
GCAGCCATCGCGACCATCATGGATAATGCCAGAAGAAAGATCATCATCGTGTTATCCTTTCGACATACATACGCTTCAGAAGCGAAAAGGTTGCACCAAACTTGCACCTATCTTGGTAAATCGGTTGTGAACTTGTCGTGAAATCGCTGTTCATTTCGCGTTCATCTGGTTTCTTGGTTTCTGTTTTCTTATCGCAGTGGTTCTTGTTGAAAATCCCGTCAGAAAAGGCTAGCTGGAAGAAATGACGATCGCGATTTATGCGGGCTCCTTCGACCCGGTGACAAACGGCCATATGGATGTCCTCAAAGGTGCCCTGCGCCTTGCCGACGAGGTTATTGTCGCAATCGGCGTTCATCCCGGCAAAAGACCTCTCTTCACCTTCGAGGAACGCGTGGCGCTCATCGGTGAAAGCTCGAAGGCTGTATTGGGCAAGGATGCAGGCCGGGTTTCCGTCATTTCCTTCGACGGGCTGGTTATCGATGCAGCACGCAAACATGCCGCACAATTGATGGTGCGCGGTTTGCGCGACGGAACCGATCTCGACTATGAAATGCAGATGGCGGGCATGAATGGCACGATGGCGCCGGAATTGCAGACCGTGTTCCTCCCGGCAGACCCGGCAGTGCGCACGATTACCGCCACATTGGTTCGCCAGATTGCCTCCATGGGCGGCGATATAAAGCCTTTCGTTCCTGCGGCTGTTGCTGCCGCCTTGAACGCCAAATTCAAATCCTGATCACAGGGAGTTTTTCGATCATGTCTTTCTTTCGTTCGGCGCTTGCCGCTGTTGCCTTTATCGCGCTGTCGCAAGGTGCGGTCCAGACGGCTTCCGCCGTCAAGGCCGAAAACACCGTGGTTCTCAAGCTGAAGGACGGCGACGTTGCCATCCAGCTTCGCCCCGATCTCGCACCGAAGCATGTTGCCCAGATTGAAAAGCTGGTCGGAGAAGGCGCATATAACGGTGTTGCCTTCCATCGCGTCATTCCGGGCTTCATGGCCCAGACCGGCGATGTGAAGTTTGGTAATGTGGACAAGGGCTTCGATGCTTCGCGCGTCGGCACCGGCGGTTCCGACTATCCGGATATTCCGGCCGAATTCTCCAAGGAACCCTTCGTGCGCGGCACGGTCGGCATGGCCCGCAGCCAGAACCCGAATTCGGCCAATTCGCAATTCTTCATCATGTTTGCGGACGGCGCGTTCCTCAACGGCCAGTATACCGTGGTCGGCAAGGTTGTCAGCGGTATGGATGTCGTCGACAAGATAAAGAAGGGTAGCGAATCCGATAATGGTGCCGTGGAAAACCCAGACAAGATCATCAAGGCCACGCTTCAGGCCGGTAAAAAGTAAATACAAGGAGAGGCCCAATGGCTTACAAAGACCCTGAAAACACGCTCGTTCTTGAAACCACCAAGGGCAATGTCGTGCTCGAACTCTACCCGGACCTCGCGCCGGATCATGTTGCGCGCGTCAAGGAACTGGCTCGCGAAGGCGCTTATGACGGCGTTGTATTCCACCGCGTGATCGACGGCTTCATGGCCCAGACCGGCGACGTGAAGTTCGGCAAGACCGGTGGTGCTCATTTCAATGGCTCGCGCGCCGGCATGGGCGGTTCGGACAAGCCGGACCTGAAGGCTGAGTTCTCCAACACGCCGCACAAGCGCGGTACTGCTTCGATGGCACGTTCGGCCAACCCGAATTCGGCCAATTCGCAGTTCTTCATCTGCTTTGCCGACGCTCCGTGGCTCGACCGCCAGTACAGCGTCTGGGGCCAGGTCATTGAAGGCATGGATAATGTCGACAAGATCAAGCGCGGTGAGCCTGTATCCGATCCGGACACGATCGTAACGGCCCGCATCGCTGCCGACGTCTGATCCTGCCGATTCCATTGAGAAATTACGGCTCCGGTTCATGCCGGGGCCGTAATTTGTTTACCGCATTTCCGAACGCATCGAAGCGGGATCAGAAATCAGTCCAGTGGACTGATTTCCCCGCGTAGGCGCTTCGCACTTTTGCTGGAAATGCTTTAGAGGTTCAAAATGCGTGTTGATCTTTTCGATTTCGATTTGCCGGAAGAGAGCATTGCTCTGCGTCCAGCGGAGCCGCGTGACCACGCGAGATTGTTGCGTGTCCGTCCCGGCCAGCCATTCGAAGATCGACAGGTATTCGAATTGCCCGATCTGTTACAGCCGGGCGATGCACTCGTGTTCAACGACACAAAAGTCATTCCAGCGCAGCTTGAAGGCATGCGCGAGCGCGACGGCAATATTTCGCAGGTCAGCGCCACGCTGCATATGCGCACCGGTCCTGATCGCTGGAAAGCATTTCTACGTCCCGGCAAGCGCGTAAAGGAAGGCGACCGCATCCGTTTCGGCCATTCCGGTTCAAGCTGCTTCCTCGGAACACTTGATGCAACCGTAGCGGAAAAGGGCGATGCAGGCGAAGCGCTTCTCGTCTTCGATTTATCTGGCGCCATGCTGGACGAGGCCATCGCATCTGTCGGGCACATTCCCCTGCCACCCTATATCGCGTCGAAGCGCGCTGAAGATGAGCGCGACCGCAAGGATTACCAGACGGTTTATGCCCGCGAGGAGGGGGCCGTTGCAGCTCCCACTGCCGGATTGCATTTCACGCCCGACCTTCTGGAAAAGATCAAGGCCAAAGGCGTTGAAGAACATTTTGTAACGCTGCATGTGGGGGCGGGAACGTTCTTGCCGGTTAAGGCCGATGACACGACCGACCACAAGATGCATTCGGAAATCGGATATGTGTCGCAGCGGACTGCCAATGCACTCAATGCTGTGCATGAGCGGGGCGGCAGGATCGTCTGTGTCGGCACGACATCGTTGCGCCTGATCGAAAGTGCGGCAGGTGAAGACGGCATCATCCGTCCGTGGGCAGGCCCAACTGATATTTTCATTACACCCGGCTATCGCTTCCGGGCCGTAGATCTGCTGATGACCAACTTCCATCTGCCGCGCTCGACGCTGTTCATGCTGGTGTCGGCCTTCAGCGGTCTCGATACGATGCGCGCCGCCTATGAACACGCTATCGCCAACGGCTATCGCTTTTATTCCTATGGTGACGGCAGCTTGCTAGAGCGAGCCGACAAAGCTAAAGACACCGCATGACTCCGGAAAACCTAAAAACAACCGAAAACTTCGAATTCAAAGTGCTGGCAACCGACGGCGCGGCTCGGCAGGGCGAGATTTCCATGCCGCGCGGCGTGGTGCGTACCCCTGCCTTCATGCCGGTCGGTACGGCCGGCACGGTCAAGGCCATGTATATGGACCAGGTGAAAGAACTTGGTGCCGATATCATCCTTGGCAATACCTATCACCTGATGCTGCGCCCAGGTGCCGAGCGCGTGGCGCGTCTTGGGGGCTTGCACGAATTCGGGGGCTGGAAAGGCCCTATCCTTACCGATTCCGGTGGGTTTCAGGTCATGTCGCTGGCGCAGTTGCGCAAGCTCGATGAGAACGGCGTGACATTCCGCTCGCATATCGACGGCAAGGCGTATGAAATGACGCCGGAGCGGTCCATCGAGATTCAGGGATTGCTCGATTCCGATATCCAGATGCAGCTCGATGAATGCGTGGCGCTACCTTCACCGGAAAAGAACACCGAGCGCGCAATGGAATTGTCGCTGCGCTGGGCCGAGCGCTGCAAGGTCGCTTTCGGCAATCAGCCGGGCAAGGCGATGTTCGGCATCGTGCAGGGCGGCGACGTGGCGCGCCTGCGCGAGAAATCGGCGGAAGCGCTGAAGGCTATGGACCTCAAGGGCTATTCGGTTGGTGGGCTTGCGGTCGGCGAACCGCAGCAGGTGATGCTCGACATGCTGGAAGTGGTCTGCCCGATCCTGCCATCGGAAAAGCCGCGTTACCTGATGGGTGTCGGCACGCCGGATGATATTTTGAAGTCGGTCGCGCGCGGGATCGATATGTTCGATTGCGTGATGCCAACACGTGCAGGTCGTCACGGCCTCGCATTTACGCGCTTCGGCAAGGTGAACCTGCGCAATGCGCGCCATGCAGACGATCATCGTCCGCTTGATCCGGAATCGGATTGCCCGGCGTCACGCGACTATAGCCGCGCCTATCTGCATCATCTGGTGAAATCCGGTGAAGCGCTTGGCGCCATGCTGCTCACCTGGAACAATCTCGCCTATTATCAGTATCTGATGAAGGGCATCCGCGCATCGATTGCCGATGGGCGCTTTGGCGAATTTTCCGCCGAAACCTCGGAAGGCTGGGCGAGGGGCGATATAGCCCCGCTCTGATTCGCGAACTGCCAAAACGAAGGGCGCCCGGCGCCCTTTTTCGTTATTGCTGTCAGTTTTCTGTCAGCATGTTTTCCAAACGGACGAGAACAGCGCGCTGTTCCTCATCGTTCAGGATTTCACATTCCATCAATTTGGAGCATTCGAGACCCGCGACGGCCAGATAGACAATCAGCGCTGTGTCGGAATCGGTTGTGTCCTTGATCATGCGGTCGAGAAAAGCCCTGTGATAGTGCCGAACGGGCACCATGAAACCGGGATCTTCGGCAAGCGCAGCAAGGACACCACAGGCTGGCGGCTCATCATCGGCTTGCACCCGGTAAACATCGAGAAAAGCCCGCGCCACACGATTTTTATCGCCTTTCTGGAGTGTTTCCTGAACCTCCATGGCGTGTTCGTGCTCTTTCATATATTCTTCGACCACTGCTTCGAGCAGTTTGGCCTTTGTCGGAAAAGAATAAAGCAATCCGCCTTTTGAAAGCCCGGCACGGGCTGCTACGGCATCGAGAGAGAGGTGAGCGGGTCCGATCTCACGGGCAAGTTCGGTAGCAGCGCGCAAAATACGTTCGCGCGACGAGACTTTCTTTTTTGTTAGCAACTTACTGGTGTCTCCTGACAGTTCGTGTGTTGACAATACCGTCTGGACGGTACAGTTATTCGCCACTTTCATTCAAGTAAAATACGCGCGACCTTTGCGTGAATGCGAAAGAAGGCGCCGCGGCCAATCCCCCAACCCTGATCAATCAGGGAGCCATCTGGAGTGCATCCGCAATGATCAAGCGCCTTATTCTGGCAATAATATTCCTCGTGATCGTCGTTGGAGGCCTCGTTGGCTTTAACCTGTTCCGATCACAGGCCATCAAAGACTTTTTCGCCAATATGCAGCAGCCCGCCCAGACGGTTTCGACCGTCACGGTGGAGCCGGGCGTCTGGAAGCCGGGCGTCGAAGCGATCGGTACGGCCAATGCACTCAATGGTGTCGATCTGACCGTGCAGCTCGACGGCCTTGTGCAGAAGATCAACTTCAAGGCCAATCAGGAAGTCAAGGAAGGCGATCTGCTGCTTCAGATGGAAGACAGCATTCAGAAAGCAGACCTCGCAGCCGCTGAAGCCGAAGCCGTTCTTGCCCAGCAAAACCTGAAGCGAGCTGACACGTTACGCACTCGTGGCGTTGGTGCTGTGTCGAATGTCGATACAACAGCTTCGGTCGCCGATGCCGCAAGCGCGCGCGTCGAGAAAATGCGTGCAACGCTGGCCCAGAAGTCCGTCAAGGCTCCATTCTCCGGCGTCATCGGTATTTCCAAGGTCGATTTGGGTCAGTATCTGACACCGGGTACGGTCATTGCTACCTTACAGGACACGGGAGTGATGCGTATCGATTTCACCGTCCCGGAACAGTCGCTTTCCTCCATCAAGCTCGGACAGACCGTCAAAGTCGGTTCAACTGCAGAAGCGCTTGATTTCACTGGCACGATTGTCGGTATCGATCCGAAGATCGACCCGACGACTCGTCTGGTCTCTGTGCGCGCTGAAGTGCAGAACCCAGATCACGAACTGACACCGGGCCAGTTTGTGCAGGTTCGTGTAGAGCTGCCGGAAGAAGACAACGTCATTGCACTGCCGCAGACCACGATCATCTCCAGTCTGTATGGTGACTATGTCTACGCGGTCCGTCCGGAACAGAAGCAGGACGATGCAAAGGCTGCTGAAGGCGACAATGCCGCTGGAGCCGCCAAGGCTCCTGCAGCCGATGCTAAGCCGGAAGAAGGCCAGAAGCAGGTCGCGCAGCAGGTCTTCATCAAGCTTGGACGTCGTTATTCCGGTCTTGTCGAAGTGACGAACGGTCTCAAGGCTGGCGATATCATCATCACCGCAGGCCAGAACCGGCTCTCGCCCGGTGTTCCGGTGAAAATCGACAACACCGTCAATCCGATTCCGGCCGGCCAACCGGCTGACAAGCAATAGGCGATCCCGATGAGCTTTTCCGATATTTTCATCCGGCGCCCCGTGCTTGCCACGGTGGTCGCCCTCATGATCATTCTGTTGGGCCTTCAGGGTATCGCGCAGCTGACGGTGCGCGAATATCCGAAGGTCGACGAAACCGTCATCACAGTCACGACGAATTATGCCGGTGCGAGTGCCGATCTCATTCAGGGCTTCATCACCGCACCGATCGCAGAAGCAGTCGCAACCACCGAAAACATTGACTATGTGACGTCTTCGAGCCGTCCATCTTCGAGCACGGTCACCGTGCAGATGAAGCTCGGTGCGAACCCGGATGCGGCGCTGACGGAAGTTATCGCCAAGGTCAATCAGGTTCGCGGCGACTTGCCGGACGAATCCGACGATCCGGTCATCGTCAAGGGAACGGGCCAGAACTTCGCTACCATGTATCTGGCAGCGCAGAACCCGAATATGACGAGCGAACAGATCACCGAATATCTGGAGCGCGTTATCCAGCCGCGTATGTCCACCATTCAGGGTGTTGCGAAGGCTGAGATTCTCGGCGGTCAGGTCTATTCGATGCGCGTCTGGCTCGATCCGATCCAGCTTGCGGCCCGCCAGATCACGGCACCGGAAGTTCTGGCGGCAATCAAAGCCTCCAACTTCCTGTCGGCTCCGGGCACGACAAAGAACGAATATGTGGCGTCTTCGATCACGCTGAAGTCGACCTTGCAGACCCCGGAAGCCTTCGGCGCCATGCCGATCAAGGCTTCGGGGGACGACGTGGTTCGTCTGCGTGATGTGGCGCGGGTCGAACTGGCGGCAAAAAGCACGGACACTATCGTTTCGTTCAACGGTTCGGCGGGTACCTTTCTCGGCGTCTTCCCGACACCGGCGGCAAACCCCATCGACATGGCGGCTGCGGTTCGCAAGGAACTGCCGTCTATTCAGGCATCGCTGCCGGAAGGCATGTCACTTGTTCTCGTCTATGATGCGACCGAGCAGATCAGCTCTTCAATCAAGGAAGTTTTCACGACCATCGGCGAAGCCGTGGCTATCGTGATTTTGGTCATCATCGTCTTCCTCGGGTCGTTCCGTTCGGTGCTCATTCCAATTGTCACGATCCCGATCTCGCTGATCGGCGTGTGCTTCTTCCTTTATGCACTCGGCTTCTCGATCAATCTGTTGTCGCTGCTTGCCATGGTTCTCGCTATCGGCCTTGTGGTCGATGACGCCATCGTGGTTCTGGAGAACATACACCGGCATATCGAAGAGGGCCTCCGGCCTATGGATGCCGCGTTCAAGGGCATGAAGGAAATCACCGGCTCGATCATCGCCATGACGATCACGCTGGCGGCGGTGTTCGCGCCGCTCGGGTTCACAGGCGGCCTGACGGGCGCTCTGTTCCGTGAATTCGCCTTCACACTGGCCGGTGCCGTTATCATTTCTGGTATTGCCGCCTTGACGGTTTCGCCGATGATGTGCGCGCGCATGCTCAAGCATGGCGACCAGACACGGTTCCAGAAGTTCATCGACCGGACCTTCTCGCGCTTCGAGAAGTGGTACCACCGCCGCGTTTCCAACTCGCTCAACTATCGCGGCATCACGCTGATGATCGTTATAGCGCTGATGGGGCTGACTGGATTCCTGTTCATGAACACGTCGAGCGAACTGGCACCGGAAGAAGATTCCGGCGCGCTGTTCTCAATGTTCCAGGCTCCACAATATGCAACCTCGGCCTATACAAACCTCTACGCCGAACAGATCGATGAACTGACCAAGGATCTTCCGGAACTGAAGACCCGCTTCCAGATCGTCGGCATGGACGGCGGCACGACATCGGGTATCGCGCTGTGGGTTCTGAAGGACTGGAACGAGCGTACCCGTTCGCAGAAGCAGATTCAGGAGGACCTGACTGCACGCATATCCAAGGTCGCAGGTGTCGAAGCCTTCATCTTCGCGCCTCCATCCCTGCCGGGGACAGGCGGCGGTCTGCCGATCTCGATTGCCCTGCAGTCGACTGGCCCGGCCGATCAGGTCTTCGCACTGGCTGAAGAAATCAAGAACGAAGCGCAGGCTTCGGGCCAGTACATCATCGTGCAGAACTCGCTCTCCTTCAACGCACCGCAGATCACGATCACAATCGACCGTGACCGCGCGGCGACGCTGGGCGTGCAGATCAGCGATATCGGTTCGACACTTGGTCTTCTGACCGGTGGTGCATCGGTCGCGAAGTTCGACCGCGATTCGAACAGCTATGACATCATCACGCAGGTGCCAGATAGCTATCGTTCGAACCCGGAAAAGCTCGGCGATTTCTATGTGCGCAGCGTATCCGGCTCAATGATACCGCTGTCTTCAGTCATCACGATCAGCCAGAACGCTTCGCCTGCGGCAATCGAGCAGTTCAATCAGCTGAATTCGGCAACGATTTCAGCATTGCCGTTGCCGGGTGTCACAACAGGGCAGGGCCTGCAAACTCTGGTCGATCTGGCCAAATCCAAGATGCCGGAAGGCTTCTTCCTGGATTATTCCGGTCAGTCGCGTCTGGAAGTGGAGCAGGGCAACACGATCCTGATCGCCTTCGGCCTCGCCGTCATCGTGATCTATCTCGTGCTGGCGGCGCAGTTCGAAAGTTTCCGCGATCCGTTCATCATCATGATGTCGGTTCCACTGTCGATCTTCGGTGCCATTGTGCCGCTGAATATCGGTCTCGGTACGCTCAACATCTATACGCAAGTTGGTCTTATCACCCTTGTCGGGCTGATTACCAAGCACGGTATTCTGATGGTGGAATTCGCCAATCAGCAACGCCGTCTGCATGGTCTTTCCCGCCGGGACGCGATCATCGTCGCGGCTGAAACCCGCCTGCGCCCGATCTTGATGACCACGGCGGCAATGGCGCTTGGCGTTGTGCCGCTCATCATCGCAACGGGTGCTGGCGCAGCCGCTCGTTACTCGATGGGTCTGGTGATCTTTACCGGTATCGTGATCGGCACGATCTTCACGCTGTTCGTGGTGCCGATGTTCTACACCTTCATCGCCAAGAAGGATGTGGAAGGCGAATATGTTGCGTCGCCGGAAGAGAGCGGCAAACCGACCGGAGCGGTTTCGACCCAACATCACTGAAACTTGCGTTGAACCAATAATAAAGGGCGGCCTAGAAATAGGTCGCCCTTTATTATTTCCGACGTTGCAAACGCTGCGTTCCAACCCATATGAGCCAGTATGATACCCTTATCCGTTCTCGATCTTTCGCCCGTTCCCGAAGGTAGCGATGCAGCGCAATCGCTGCACAACACGCTGGAACTTGCGCAACATGCCGAACGGCTCGGCTTTCACCGTTACTGGCTTGCCGAACACCACAATATGCCGGGCATCGCCAGTGCTGCGACATCCGTGGTCATCGGTTACGTCGCCAACGGAACGTCCACGATCCGCGTCGGCGCGGGCGGCGTCATGCTGCCCAACCACGCCCCTCTGGTGATTGCAGAACAGTTCGGCACGCTGGCTTCCCTGTTTCCGGGGCGTATCGATCTCGGTCTTGGGCGCGCTCCAGGCACGGACCAGATCACTGCTCATGCGCTTCGTCGCAATCTCGACAGTGACGCGAATGCCTTACCGCAGGATGTGGTCGAGTTGCTGAATTATTTCAAACCCGCCGAACCCGGCCAGCGTGTGCGCGCAGTGCCGGGCGAGGGGTTGAACGTGCCCGTCTGGATTCTCGGTTCCAGCCTGTTCGGCGCGCAGCTTGCCGCCATGCTGGGGCTGCCTTACGCATTCGCCTCGCACTTTGCGCCTGCAGAGATGGAACGCGCCATCGCTCTTTATCGCGAGCGGTTCGAGCCATCGGAATATATGCAGAAGCCTTATGTAATGCTGGGTCTCAATGTGATTGCAGCGGATACGGACGAAGAGGCGAACTATCTCTTCACGTCGCAGCTGCAGGCTTTCGTCAATCTGCGCAGCGGTCGCCCTGGCAAGCTGCCTGCGCCAGTCGAAGGCTATATGGAGCGGCTTGATCCAGCGGCACAGGCACTTGTTCGCCAGATGTTGTCATGCCGCGTGGTCGGCGGGCCGGAGACTGTGGCGAAGGGCATCAGGACATTTGCAGAGAGCACTGGCGCCGATGAACTGATGTTGACCGGCATGATCCATGATCACAAGAAGCGCCTGCATTCATACGAGATTGCAAGCCGGTCAATCGGCCAGCCCGTCACCTGACCGGTTGCTCTCGCCTTTGATTTCGGTCAGCAGCCAGTCCCGGAATGCAGATACTGCCGGAGTGCTCGAACGAGCCTTCGGCGTTACAAAATAATAGCTGCTCGGACTTTTGACCGTATGCGGACAGGCAACGACAAGCTGGCCGCTTTCTATCTCAGCACGAATGAGGAACAGCGGCATCAGCGCCACACCGAGACCGGCAATGCAGGCTTGAGATACATTCGAGAACTGCTCGAAGCGCATTCCCGGAGAAACCGGGGCCGCGATGTCGAGGCTTTTGAACCAGTGATCCCATGCGCCGGGGCGTGACGCCATGTTGAACAAAGGGAGCGGCAGAAGATCGGTCGGGGCCTGAACCGGGTTTCGCTGGAGAAAAGCGGGGCTGCAGACAGGCGCAACCGTTTCATCCATCAGAAAGACGCTATCGGCGTTGGGCCAGTCCGGCTTTCCGATATGGATCGCCGCATCCAGCCCTTCGCGATCAAAATCGAACTGTCCGATACGCGTCGCAAAATTGAGAATAATATCCGGATACTTTGTCACGAAACGCGGTATGCGCGGTATCAGCCAGCGTGTCCCGAATGTCGGCAGAAACGCGAGATTGAGTGTGGTGCCGCGCATTTGCGACATGACTTGTAGCGAAGCGGCACGAATGGAAGCAAGCGCTGGCCCCACGGACTTCAGATAGGCGCGGCCAGCATCGGACAGAACCACATGACGGCTTGAGCGGTCGAACAGCGCGGTTCCAAGCTGTTCTTCCAGCGCTGCAATCTGTCGGCTCACGGCGCCTTGAGTTAGCGACAGTTCCTCGGCAGCCGCCGAAAAGCTTTCATGCCGCGCAACCGCATCGAAGGCGGCAAGCGCACTGGTGGAGGGAAGCAGGCGTCGCGATATCGAAGTCATGATCCATTACTAAATGGAATAGATCGATGAGTAAACGTCGATTGCACCGAACTTCGGCACGGTTCATATTTCCTGCAAATTTTCATTGAGGAGAATACACTGATGTCACGTGCGGCTTTTAGCTGGGAAGACCCGTTTCTGCTGGATGACCAGCTGACCGAAGACGAGCGCATGATCCGCGACTCGGCCAAGGCTTTCGCGACGGATGTTCTGCTGCCCCGTGTTGAAAAGGCCTATCTGGATGAGACGACCGATCCGGAGCTGTTCCGTCTGATGGGGCAGTCTGGTCTTCTGGGCGTGACGCTTCCTGAAGAATATGGCGCGGCCAATGCGGGCTATGTTGCCTACGGTCTGGTGGCGCGTGAAGTCGAGCGCGTCGATTCCGGTTATCGTTCGATGATGAGCGTGCAGTCGTCGCTCGTGATGTATCCGATCTATGCCTATGGCTCGGACGTACAGCGCAAGAAATATCTTCCGGGCCTTGTTTCCGGCGAATTGATCGGCTGCTTCGGCCTGACTGAGCCCGATGCAGGCTCCGATCCGGCAGGCATGAAGACCCGCGCCGAAAAGATAGACGGCGGCTATCGTCTCAGCGGCTCGAAGATGTGGATTTCGAATTCGCCAATCGCGGATGTGTTCGTCGTCTGGGCAAAGTCAGCCGCGCATGACAACGCCATTCGCGGCTTCATCCTTGAAAAGGGTATGAAGGGCCTTTCCGCGCCGAAAATCGGCGGCAAGCTTTCGCTGCGCGCATCGATCACCGGCGAAATCGTCATGGATGGTGTCGAAGTTTCGGAAGATGCACTTCTGCCGAATGTCTCTGGTCTCAAGGGGCCGTTCGGCTGCCTCAATCGCGCCCGTTATGGCATTTCCTGGGGCGTCCTCGGCGCTGCAGAAGATTGCTGGTTCCGTGCCCGTCAGTATGGCCTCGATCGCAAGCAGTTCGACAAGCCGCTGGCCGGTACGCAGCTTTACCAGAAGAAGCTGGCTGATATGCAGACCGAAATCGCTCTTGGCCTTCAGGCAAGCTTGCGCGTCGGCCGTCTGTTCGATGACGGCAGGATGGCTCCGGAAATGATCTCCATCGTCAAGCGCAACAATTGCGGCAAGGCGCTCGATATTGCCCGTCAGGCGCGTGATATGCACGGCGGCAACGGCATCCAGATCGAGTACCACGTCATGCGCCACGCGCAGAACCTGGAAACCGTCAACACCTATGAAGGCACGCACGACGTGCACGCCCTCATCCTCGGCAGAGCCCAGACCGGCCTCCAGGCGTTCTTCTAGGATAGCCGGTTTCGAGACTCCCACCGGCTGCTCAGGCGTTGGCAAAATGCCGGAGCAGCCTTTGGCCTTCGGGGTTGTTTCAAACCTGATACAGTCGGCGAGCGAGCTTGCATTCGAGCCGTTACGGCCGGCCCTTATCTCTGTGACCGTTGAAACAGAGTGAGGGAAAGACGCATGACTATGCACACGTCGATCGGCATGCCGGGCGAGATGTTCTGGTTCAAGGGCACGCTGGTCAATGTCCGTGTCTCCTGGAATGCAGGCGGGGACAAGATAAGCGTCGTCGAGCACTATATGCCGCATGGCGAGTCGCCGCCGCTGCACATCCATCGCAACGAGGACGAGGTGTTCCATATCCTCGAGGGCGAGATGCGAATTCACATCGACGGCAAGGAAACAATCGCCCGGGCCGGCGAGACCGTTCTGGCGCCCAAGGGAAAGCCGCACTCCTTTCGCGTCGAATCACCGGAGGGAGCGCGTTGCCTGACGATCACCTCGGGCGGCGATTTCGAGAAGATGATCCGCGAGATGAGCGAACCCGCCGCGAGTGCCGCACTGCCGCCACATGTCGAACCGACGCCTGCTATGATCGTGGCCCTATACGAAGCATGCGCCCGCAACGGCATTGAAATCACAGGCTCTCCGCTTTCCTAGGTTTTCGGTGCCGAAAAAAGGGGATGGACGGGGCAAACTCCAACACCTCGTCCATTTACTCCGGACCGGCTTTTCCGTGGATTTTTCTCTCGTGCCGGGCGACAATTGTCGTTTACGACAGGGGCGATCCATGACGAAAGCGTTTCTCGACCATCTTTCCAGGGAACTGGACGCGCTCAAGGCCGATGGACTCTACAAGACGGAGCGCGTGATTTCCTCCCCGCAATCGGCCGAGATCGAGGTGGCGGGTCGCCGACTGCTCAATTTCTGCGCCAACAATTATCTCGGCCTCGCGGACAACGAGGAACTGCGCGCCGCGGCGAAAGCCGCGCTGGACCGCTATGGATACGGCATGGCCTCGGTGCGCTTCATCTGCGGAACGCAGGAGGAGCACAGGCAACTGGAGGAACGGATATCCGCTTTCCTTGGCATGGAGGAAACGATCCTCTACAGCTCCTGCTTCGACGCGAATGCAGGCCTGTTCGAGACTCTGCTCGGGGAGGAGGATGCGATCATCTCGGACGCCCTTAACCACGCCTCCATCATAGACGGCGTGCGCCTGTCGAAGGCGAAGCGCTACCGTTATGGCAACAACGACATGGCCGAGCTGGAGGCGCGCCTCGTCGAGGCGAAGGACGCCCGCTTCCGCCTGATCGCCACCGACGGCGTCTTCTCGATGGACGGCGTCATCGCCGACCTGAAGAGAATCTGCGATCTCGCTGACAAGCATGACGCGCTGGTGATGGTCGATGACAGCCACGCCGTCGGCTTCGTCGGGACGCACG
>WPCJ01353683.1_pt1 | contig 14075 bp, 12 predicted proteins | sample 5399831 | NCBI WGS metagenome assembly WPCJ01 (sample SAMN12869470, study PRJNA574797) | sludge metagenome | isolation source: wastewater treatment of pH10 | place: China:Beijing | collected 2019-05-20 | reverse complement strand
CCTGCTGTATCCATGACAATGGACGTGCTGCCAGCAGCAGAAACCGCCACTTTCTTCGCCTTGATGAAACCACGTGGCGTATCAACGCCGGTCACGCGGCCCGATGCATCACGGCGGATGGCCGTGACCGGGCAATTCTGGATGATATCAACGCCGCGCTCCGTCGCACCACGCGCATAGCCCCAGGCCACCGCGTCGTGGCGGGCGACGCCGCCGCGCCGCTGCAAGGCGGCACCCATCACCGGATAGCGGGCATTGGCGGCGATGTTGAGCGGCGGGCAATACTCCTTCGCCTGCTCGGGCGTCAGCCACTCATTGTCGATGCCGTTCAGCCGGTTAGCATGGATGTGGCGCTTGAAGCTCTGCACGTCGTGCACATTGTGCGCCAGCATCATCACGCCGCGCTGCGAGAACATGATGTTGTAGTTGAGTTCCTGGCTCAGGCCCTCCCACAGCTTCATGGCATGCTCGTAGATGCCGGCGGACTCGTCATACAGGTAGTTGGAGCGGATGATGGTGGTGTTGCGCCCGGTATTGCCGCCACCCAGCCATCCCTTCTCGATGATGGCGACATTGGTGATGCCGTATTCCCTGGCCAGGTAATAGGCGGCTCCCAGCCCGTGGCCGCCGGCCCCCACGATGACGACGTCATATTCGGCCTTGGGCTCGGCATCGGGCCATTGCGGCTGCCAGTTCTTGTTGCCGGTCAGGGCATTGGTCAGGAGCGACGAAAACGAAAAGCGGGTCATGGCACTCCCCGGAGTTCAACATGGCCGCACTATTCATGAAACGCCGCCATGTTGGACAGAACGATTGCGTCAGCGTAATGTTATTCCTGCGACAGCCCCTTCGACAGGCAGGCTGGGGGAGGCCCTATGGAACAAAGCGTCAGGTCCAGGCAGCAGCCGGGGCGCGCCAGCCCTGCCCCGCGCCTGTCGGTGGGCTTCATCCTGGCCCGCCGTTTCACGCTGTGCGCCTTCGCCAATTTCGTCGACGTGCTGCGCCTTGCCGCCGATGAGGGCGACCGCAGCCGGCCGATCCTCTGCGAATGGACGGTGCTGTCGGACACGATGAGCCCGGTGGCATCGAGCTGCGGCGTGCTGGTGCAGCCCAATGAACGGCTCGGCGATCCGCGCAAGTTCGACTACATCGTCGTGGTCGGCGGGCTGATCGACGAAATCCCCAACATGAGCCCCGACTATACACGTTATCTGCAACGCGCGGCGGCGGCGAAGGTGCCGTTGGCGGGGGTGTGCACCGGAGCCTTCATCCTGCACCGCGCGGGCCTGATGGACGGCTATCGCTGCTGCGTGAGCTGGTTCCACCATGCCGATTTCCTGGAGCAGTTCGACGGGCTGAAACCGGTTTCGGACCAGATCTTCATCGTCGACCGCGACCGGCTGACCTGCTCGGGCGGCGCAAGCTCGGCGCATCTGGCCGCGCATCTGGTGGAAAAGCACGTCGGGCGCGCGCAGGCCCGCAAGAGCCTGCACATCATGATCATCGACGACGCGCTGCGGGCGGAGAAGCCGCAGCCGGGCATTCCGCTCGATCTGGCCACCGACGACGCGCTGGTGAAGAAGGCGCTGCTCCTGATGCAGCAGAACATAGACACGCCGCTGTCGGCCACGGAGATCGCCAGGCGGCTCGGCGCCAGCCGACGCCAGCTGGAGCGGCATTTCCAGGCCAGCGTCGGCATGGGGCCGGCATTGGCCTACAAGATCATGCGGCTGGAATATGCCGAGTTCCTGCTGCGCCACAGCGAGCAATCGGTGACCGAGATCGCGACGGCGTGCGGCTTCTGCGATTCCTCGCACTTCATCCGCGCCTTCCGCGAGCGGCACGGCACCACGCCGGCATCGTTCCGCAATGCGAACTGAAAACAGCCCCAAAAAAAAGAGGCGGGCAAGCCGCCCGCCTCGCTTCAAAGGCCGCTGTGCGCCGCAGGCTCAATCCTTCAGCGGCTTGCCGGCGGTTTCGGTAGCGGCCACCATGGCCACGAGTGCCACCAGCGCCGCCGCGACCAGATACCAGGCCGGCGCCAGCTTGCTGCCGGTGGCGGCTATCAGCCATGTCGCCACGAACGGGGCCGTGCCGCCGAACAGGGCATTGGCGGCATTGAAGGAAAAGGCAAAACCGCTGTAGCGCACCCTAGTCGGGAAGATTTCCGACAGGAAGCACGGCAGCGTCCCGTCATTCACCGTCAGCAGCGCGCCGAAGGCGATCTGGATCAGCACGATGGTCCAGAAGGTGGCACCGTCAAGCATGGTGAACAGCGGCACCGTCAGCACCATGAACAGCACCGAGGCGACGATCAGCGCGGTCTTGCGGCCGAAACGATCCGACAGCATGCCCATCAGGAATATGAAGAAGATGTAGGCGGCGAGCGCAATGCTGGTGGCGATGAAGGATTCGCTCTGGCCCATGCCCATCTCGGTGATGAGATAGGTCGGCATGTAACTCAGGATTAGGTAGAAGCCGACCGCGTTTAGGCAGGTCGCGCCGAAGGCGATGGCGATCTGGGGCCGGTAGCTGGTGAACAGCTCGCGCACCGGCGTGGCCTCGACGTGATGGGCCTTTTCCAATTGGCGGAACTTCGGCGTGTCCTCCAGCCGCAGGCGGATGTAAAGGCCGATCAGCCCCAGCGGCGCGGCCAGCAGGAACGGCAGCCGCCAGCCATAGGACTGCATGTCCTCGGCGCTGAGCATGGCGAAGAGGCCGGCCGACATCAGCGATCCCGCAAGCAGGCCGGCCGCCGTGCTCGCCGGCACCATGCTGGTGTAGAAGCCGCGCTTGGAGGTCGGCGCATATTCGGCGATGAACGAGGCGGCCCCGGCATATTCGCCCGAGGCGGAGAAGCCCTGCACCATGCGCACCAGCAACAGCAGCACCGGCGCCAGCAATCCCACCTGCGCATAGGACGGCAGCACGGCGATCAGCGTCGTCGCCACCGACATGATGATGATCGACCACGACAGCGCCGCGCGCCGGCCGATCCGGTCGCCGATCGCCCCCCAGACGATGCCGCCCACCGGGCGGATCACGAAGGAGATGGCGAACACCGCGAAGGTGGCGAGCAGGGCCGCCGCCGGCGCGATCTCGGGAAAGAACACCACCGCGATCACCGTGGCGAAATAGCCGTAGGAGGCATAGTCGAACCATTCGACGAAATTGCCGATGAAGCTGGCGGTCAGCACCTTGCGCAGGACCTCCGGCGACGCCTCGGTCTGGTCCAGCGGCCGGCCGGCCGCGGCAATGGCATCGGTTGTGGTCATCGTTCTTCTCCCTTCAATCGCCGGTATCGGACCGACGGCCGCGATCGTCCGCCCGCAGACAGCGCGGCCGGTGGACCCTGCTCCTCTCATATGGCCGCCTGTGCGCGGCGCGGGCCGCCGCCGTGAACCCTATTCGCCGGGCAGGATGTGCGTGGCTTCGGGCCGCCACGACACCCAGATCAGTGCGCCCGGCTCCAGGTTCAGCTTCTCCAGTTCCTCATGGCTCTTCTGCGCCTTGATCTCGGTGCGATCGGCTCCCTCGAGGTGAATGACCGCCGTGGCGCCGACGAACTCCTCGCCCACCACCGAGGCCTGCATGCCGTTGTAGCCGTCGGCCGGCGGCTCGTTGCTGAGCTGCACGCGGTCGTCCGAGACCACGAAGGTCGCCTTGTCGCCCTTGGCGAGCCGGCGCGCCGCATTCGGCACGACGATGAACTCGCCGGCCGGCGTGGCGATCTTCACCGACTGGCCGTTGGCATAAGAGACATTGCCGGCGAAGATGTTGGACGAGCCGAGGAACTCGGCGACGAAGCGGGTGCGCGGCGCGCGGTAGATTTCCTGCGGATTGCCGATCTGCTCGATCCGGCCGCGACTCATGATGACGACGCGGTCGGCCATCGAGAAGGCTTCCGACTGGCTGTGCGTGACATAGACGAAGGTGATGCCGAGTTCGCGCTGCAAGTTGGAAAGCACCGTCTGCATGCGCACCTTCAGATGCGCGTCGAGCGCCGAAAGCGGTTCGTCGAGCAGCAGGATTTCCGGCTCCGTCACCAGCGAACGGGCAAGCGCCACACGCTGGCGCTGGCCGCCTGAAAGATGCGCGACATTGCGCTCGGCGAACTCGGTGATCTGCATCCGCTCCAGCCAGGTATCGGCGCGCCTGCGGCGCTCCGCCTTGCCGACGCCGCGCATGCGCAGGCTGAACTCGACATTCTCGCGCACCGTCAGGAACGGAAACAGGGCAAGGCTCTGCCACACCATCGGCGTGTCGCGCTTCCAGGTCGGCAGATCGTTGATGCGCTTGCCGGCGAGGCGGATTTCGCCCTCGCTCGGCGCCTCGAGCCCGGCCAGCATGCGCAGCGTCGTGGTCTTGCCGCAGCCGCTGGAGCCCATGATGGCAAGGAACTCGCCCTTGCGGATTTCGAAGTCCGTCTTCTCGACGGCGACGAAACTTCCGAAACGCTTGGCGACGCCGTCGAAGACGACGAGGGGCTGGTCGGTCATGACAGCTCTACTCCGGCTGGAATGGCCGCTGCTCTCGGCGCGGCGCTGCGTTTCATGAGCAGGATCTGGGCCAGCACCACCAGCGTCATCGAGGCGATGAACACGAAGGTGCCGATGACGTTGATGCGCGGGCTGACCTGCCCCTGGAGGAAGCCGAGCACCTTGACCGGCAGCGTCTCGTTGAGGCCCGAGACGAACCAGGCGACGGCGAACTCGTCGAAGGAGACGGCCATGGTGATGAACAGCGCCGCGAAAATCGCCGGCTTGCAGAAGGGAACGATGACATGGCGCATCGCCTTCCATTCCGATGCGCCGAGGTTCCACGCCGCTGCCTCCAGCGTGGGGTCCATCTGGGACAGCCTGAGGCGGATGATCGCCATGGCGAAGGGCGCGCACATCACCACATGGGCGATGATGACCGAATGGATGGCGCCCGACAGGTTGATGTTGGACAGGAACGCCAGCATGGCAAGGCCGAGGATCACCACGGGGATCGTCGGCGGCAGCAGCGCCAGCGCGAGATAGAGGTTCTTGCCGAAGAACCTGTAGCGGAAATCGGTATAGGCCGCGCCGAAACCGAGGGCCGTCGCCAGCACCGACACCACAAGCCCGGCGACCAGCGTGTTGCGCAGGCCTTCCCAGACCAGCGGATCGGCCGCAACCGCCTCGTACCAGACCGTCGAGAACCCGCCGAGCGGCAGCGAGGGGAAGCGGTCGACATTGAAGGAGAAGACGAAGCTCGCCGCGATCGGCGCGAAGATGAAGGCGAAGGCCAGCAGCACGTAGAGCTTCAGCGCCCAGTCGATCAGCCGGTTGCTGTTGAAGGTGTTCATCGTCCGCGCTCCCTGTAGGCATAGCGCACGGCGGCGAAGGCGACCGCGAGCAAGGTCGCGATCATGGTCAGCGCAATGACCGCCGCGCGCGGCCATTGCTGGCCCGACTTGGTGGTGTCGGTGATCAGGATCGACAGCGTGGGCGGATCGCCGCCGCCGAGATAGAGGGGGCTGACGAAATCGCCGAAGGTGAGGATGAAGCAGAACAGCGCCGCGATGACGAGCCCCACCCTTGCCGAGGGCACGACGACCTCGAAGACGGTGCGCAACCGGCCGCAGCGCAGATTGTGCGCCGCCTCGATCAGCGTCCTGTCGACGAACACCAGGCTGAACAGTTGCAGGAGCACGACGAGCGGGAAGCTCAGGGTCAGGTAGCCGACCATGGTCCCGAAATTGGAGTTGAGCATGCCGTACGGCCCGAGCCCCGCCTGGGCGAGCAGGGCGTTGATGATGCCGTTGTCAGAAAGGAATATCTGCCAGGAATAGACCCGCACCAGATAGCTGGTGAAGAAGGGAATGACCATCAGGAACACGGCCCAGCGCCGCGCCGTCTCCGACAGCTTGAAGGCGATGGCATAGGCGCAGGGAAAGGCCAGCGCGCTGATGATGACCGCCGCCGCCGTCGCCAGCCCGAAAGTGCGCAGATAGGCGTCCCAGAAGACGCCGCGGCCGAGCATCCGGACCCAGTTGACGGTATCGAAATCCGGCTCCATGCGGAAATTCCGCACTGTCCAGAAGCTGAGCGCGATCAGGAACAGCAGGGGCGCCAGAAAGAACATCACCTGCCACACCAGCATCGGCAGGGAAAAGGTCAGTCCGTAGAGTGTGATCGACTTCCGCATCGCCTCGGTTCCAGGCTCATGATCCGCCCTGCCGGCCGGCTGCCGTGCAGGGATTGCGGGAATGGGGCAGACGCGAACGCCCCTGCCCCGCCTGCGGTCAACTGGCGGACCGCAGGCCCTGACTACGAGCCCTTGTATTCGGACCAGAAGTCGTTCCAGTCCTCCAGGCTCTGCTGCACGGGCAGTTGGCGATATTTGATGCGGCCGCTGCGGATGAGGTCCATCGCGTTGCCCTCGTTGAGCAGCATGCCCTGCCGCCTGGCTTCCTCGGGCGTTTCCGTGGCCAGAAGCTCCCAGCCCTTCCTGTTCGGGATGAGGCAGGGATATGCCGCCATGTTGGCCGACTTCACCTGCCCCTTGGGCGAGGTGATGTACTGGATCCATTTGCGGGCCAGATCGGCCTTCTGGCTGCCCTTGCCGATGGAGAAGGACTCGGTGAACTGCAGTCCGCCCTCCTCGGGGATGACGCTTTTGACCTTGGCGCCGTTGCGCTCCAGCGTGCCGGTGATCCAGTCGCCGATCCCGGCCATGGCCAGCATCTGCCCGTTCTGCAACGAGGAGAAGGTGCCGCCATAATCGAAGAAGCCGCCGATCTGCGGCCGCAGCGTCTTCATCTTTTCCTGAACCTTCTCCCAGGCCGCCTCCTCGATGTCGTAGGGCGAGGCATTGCCTTCGAGCAGGCTGATCTGGCCGAGATTGGGCAGGTGCCAGTCGAAATGGCCGACCTTGCCTTTCAGCTTCCCGTCCCAATAGACATTGTAGGTCGAGGCTTCCTTTTCGGTGAGGGCATCGGTGTTGTAGGCGACGCCGAGGAAACCGAAGCGGGTGAGCACCGAATAGAGCTTTCCATCCTGCCAGTGGCCGGGAAACTGCTGGAACTCGGGGAAATAGTCGTCGAAATTATAGTCCTTCGGGTCCAGCTCCTCGATATAGCCGGCGGCGTTGAGCTGCTGGACGTATTCGGCATCCGACAGGATGACGTCGAAGGTACCGGGCGGGGACTGGGCGATCAGGCCCAGCATGTTGTCGCCGCCGGTGTAGTATTTCGGCTTGAACTTGACGTTGTTCTCGGCCTCGAACTCGGCCACCACGTCCGGCTCGGCGTGACCGTACCAGGCCAGCATGGTGAGTTCGACCGGCTGGGCGAAGGCAAGCCGGCCAAGATAGGGCATGGCGAGGACCCCGCCTCCCAGAATACTCGCACCCTTCAAGATGTCGCGCCGGCTACGACGGACGGACAGTTTCTTCCCGATGGTCATCGCATTCCCCTTTTTGCTTTTGTTGCGCCAAGGGTAGCAGCCCGGATACATTTGAAAAATTAATTCTCATAATTTTCGCATTTGCATTGCTTATTGCAAATCGAGCACTCCGGGGCTCCGGGCGGGATCGCCGACAACGCCGGCCTCGTCGAGCCGGGCAATGATGTGGTTCACCAGCCGGATGCCGGCATCCGAAAGGCGCGGATGCTTGTAGAACAGCCCGACGCGGATTTCAGCCAGCGGCGGAAAGTCGTCGCTCTCGTCCAGCAGGCGCATGCCCGGCAGCATCGTGTAGCGCGTCAGCGCGCTGACGCCGAGCCCGTTGACCACGGCGTTCTGCAAGCCGCCGATGCCGGAGCCCGTATAGGCGACGCGCCAGCGGATATGAGCGGCATCGAGCGCCTGGATCATGCGCGCGCGGTAGGCGCAGCCTTCCGGATGGGCGGCCAGCGGAATTCCGTCGGCCGGGTTGAAGCGCACCCCTTCCGCCGCCGCCCAGATCGGCCGCTCGATCCACGACCGCGACAGATATTGCGTGCGCTCGTTGTTGACCATGGCGATGGCCAGGTCGAGTTCGTCAGCGCGCAAGCGGTCCAGTATGTCGGCGCTCCAGCCGCAATAGATCTCCAGCGAGATTCCCGAATGCTGGCGCTGATACTGCGTGATCACCCCTTGCAGGAACGCCACCGCGTAGTCGTTGGGCAGGCCGACGCGCAGCACGCCCGAAATCCGCGACCGGTTGAAATAGGATGCAACCTCGTCATTGAGCCGCAAGATTTCGCGTGCATAGCTCAGCAGCATCTCGCCCTCGCTGGTCAGCAGCAGCGAGCGCCCCGATTGCCGGATGATCGGCGCGCCGACCAGTTCCTCCAGCCTGCGCATCTGCAGCGAGATCGCCGGCTGGGTCCGGCCCAGCACCTCGCCGGCCTTGGTATAGGCGCCGAGATCGATGACGGATACGAAGGTGCGCAGAAGATCGGTCTGGAAATTGACGATATTGGCCATGGATTTCCATTCCTCATGGGAGGATGACAATTATAAATTTCCCATATCATGCACGGAGCTTCAAATCATCCATGTTCGCAAAAATGGGAGATGACTATGCACGAGCAATCGGTCTTCGCCGCGGAGCTTTCGTGGCCCGACTATGAAGCCCGCGTCCGCGATGGTGCGACGCCGATCCTGTTGCCGACCGGCTCGATGGAGCAGCACGGCCACCACATGCCGATGAATGTCGACGTGCTCTTGCCGGTCGAGTTCGCGCGCCGCGTCGCCGGCCGCATCGACGCGCTGGTGGCGCCGCCCTTCACCTATGGCTACAAATCGCACCAGAAATCCGGCGGCGGCAACCACCTGCCCGGCACCACCAGCCTCGACGGCGCCACGCTGGTGGCGGCGCTGCGCGACGTCATCAAGGAATTCGCCCGCCACGGCGTGCGCCGCATCTGCCTGTTCAACGGCCACTTCGAGAATTCCTGGTTCATCGCGGAGGGCATCGACCTGGCGCTGCGCGAACTGAAATGGGGCGGGATCGACGACATGAAGATCGTGGTGCTGTCCTATTGGGACTTCGTCGACAAGCCGACCATCGCGCGGCTCTACCCCGACGGATTCACCGGCTGGGACCTCGAACATGGCGGCGTTCTGGAAACCTCGCTGATGCTGGCGCTCTATCCCGACCTGGTCAGGATCGACCGCGCCATCCACCACGAGCCGGCGTCGTTCCCGCCCTATGACGTCTATCCGGCAAGGCCCGAATGGACGCCGGCGAGCGGCACCCTGTCCTCGCCCCGGGAAGCCTCCGCCGAGAAGGGCGAAATCCTGCTCGACGTCTGCATCGAGGGGATCGTCAAGGCGCTGGAAACCGAATTCCCACGCTGAAAACCATCCACACACACAAAAAAGCCGCGGTTGCCCGCGGCTTTTTCTTTCTTCCTTCCATTCTACAGCGGCCGCCGAATGATCGCGGTCCTGCGGGCCTTCACTGCCAAGGCCGAAGGCCTGCCCGTTGGCAGCATAGCGGCAACGCAGGCCCCGATGCGGGCCAGCAGCCCCGGCCCGCGCGGCGGCGGCCGGCGAGGCGGGGACGGTGGCAAGGGCTTGCCAATCCGCCCCTGCGGCCAGTCGACCGGGATATAGAACCCCATGACGAGCCCCTGTCCGCTCAGTTCCTGATAATGTTGTGCTCGGGACCGAAGGGGAAGCCGGTGATGTTCTCGGCGCCGTCCTCCTTGACGATCAGGATATCGTGCTCGCGGTAGCCGCCAGCCCCCGGCGTGCCTTCCGGCAGCATCACCATCGGCTCCATGGAAACCACCATGCCGGGCTCCAGCACCGTGTCGATGTCTTCGCGCAGTTCCACCCCGGCCTCGCGGCCGTAATAATGGCACAGCACGCCGAAGGAATGGCCGTAGCCGAACGAACGGTATTTCAGCAGGTCCCACTCACGATACATGTCGTTGAGCTCGAGCGCGATGTCCTTGCAGCGGGCACCCGGCTTGATCAGTTCCAGCCCCCGGCGATGGACGGCCACGTTCTTCTCCCAGATGTCGAGGCTGGCGTCGTCGACATGGTCGCAGAACAGCGTGCGCTCAAGCGCGGTGTAATAGCCGAAGATCATCGGGAAGGTGTTGAGCGAAAGGATATCGCCCGACTGCACGACGCGGTTGGTGACCGGATTGTGCGCGCCGTCGGTGTTGATGCCCGACTGGAACCAGGTCCAGGTGTCCATCAGTTCGACGAACGGGAACGACTTGGCGATCTCGCGGACCATGGCGTTGGTGGTGGCGATGGCGATTTCGTGTTCCGGCACGCCGGCCTTGATCGCCGCCGCACAGGCCGCGCCGCCCACGTCGCAGACGCGCGCGCCCTCGCGGATCAGCTTCTGTTCCTCCGCCGACTTAACCGTGCGCATCCACATCGAGGGCTGGCCGACATCCACGAACTCGACGCCCGGCAGCGCTTCCTCGAGCTGGCGGCGGAAGTCGAGCGAAACATGGTCGAACTCGATGCCGACGCGCTTGGCGCCCTTCGTCAACTGGCGCACCGCCTGATAGAAATTATCCCGGCGCCAGTCGGTATAGGTGATGTTGTCGCCGAAGCTGCGCCGCCAGGGCTGGCCGCCATCGATGCCGGCGGAGACGGTGGTCGCCTTGTCGTGGTCGATGACCATGCCGTATTTGCGGCCGAAATAGCAGTACAGCCACCCGGAATAATAGTTGATGCAGTGATAGGAGGTGAACAGCGCCGCATCGACGTCGTTCTTGGCCATCCAGCCCCGCACGTCGTTCTGGCGGCGGGTCATTTCGGCCTCGGAGAAAGGCGAATAGTCCTTCTCGCCATTGTGCCATTTCATGACATGCAGCATGTCGTCGGTCGTCGCATGGGAGAGATTGTCGGCCATCGGGTGCTCCTCCTTGAAGTGCCGGGTTTATGGGCCCAGACTAGAGTCGCCGATGGCATTTCAAAAATTTATTCAAGAAATGCCGCCATGAACATTGCTTATATTGACTGGCGGTGCCTGCCGAACCGGGCGGCAATCCACAGACTGCTACCGGAATCTGTCCCCTGTTTGCGAAATCGCAAGCAGCCCGATGCCGATCCGGCGTAGGGTTCCTCCAACAATGGAGCAGAATTGCCGGCGGAACGGGAGGAGCACAGCTGGGGATCGCCAGCGATTCGGACAGATGAGGATCACCGGATGAGAAACGTCATGGAGCAGTGTGCGCAGACAGGTTCCGTCCTGGCGCATGAAAAATCTCCCCCGGCTCCCTCGGGCCTGTCTCCCGCACTTCGCCAGATTGCCTGCCAGTCGCGGCTGTTCTCGACCCTGCCGCCCGAACTGCGGGCACCTCTGCTCGATGCGGCCCGCGTCACCCGTCATAGCCGCGGCACCACGATTTTCCACCGCGGCGACACCGCCCGCTCCATCCACATCGTCGCCGAGGGCTGGGTGAAGCTCTACCGCATCGCCCCGAGCGGCACCGAGGCGGTCGTCGGGGTGATGACCCGCGGCCAGAGCTTTGGCGAGCCGATCGCGCTGCGCCACGCCGCCTATCCGGTTTCGGCCGAGGCCAGCACCGCCTGCCGGCTGATCGCCGTGCCGGCCACGGCCCTGCTGGCATTGCTCCAGTCGCGCCCGGAAGCGGCGATCTCGATCCTTGCCTCGACCTTCCTGCACCTTCAGGGGCTGGTCGAGCAGATCGAACAACTCAAGGCCCGCTCGGGCGCGCAAAGGGTGGCCGAATTCCTGCTGGAACTGTGCCCCAAGGGCGCGGAAAGCGCCACCGTCACCCTCCCCTACGACAAGGTGCTGATCGCCGGTCGGCTCGGCATGAAGCCAGAAAGCCTGAGCCGGGCCTTCGCGCGGCTGCGCGAGCATGGGGTGACGGTCCAGCAGAGCAGCGCCGTCATCGCATCGGTGAATGCGCTGTGCGACCTCGCCAATGCCGACCCGGCCGCCGCATGGGCGCGCTGACCGCAGATTTCAGATCGCGTAGAGCCCGAAAAGCACGGTGAGCCAGATGCCGAGCGGCACCGTGGCCACGAATATCCAGCCCGTCGCCCGCTTCAGGTGCAGGAAGCCGGACAGGATCGCGCGCGCCTTGAGGAAGGCCAGCACCAGCAGCAGGGCCGCCGCCACCCGGCCGTCGAAGAAGGCCAGCGTGGTGGTTACGGCCGTCAACGCCACGAGCAGAAGCCAGGTGCGGGTCAAGCCCTCCATGCGTCACGCCAGCAGGTAGATGGGCGGCAGGATCAGCACCCAGACCAGATCGACCATGTGCCAGAAGGCGGCACCCGCCTGAACGGCCTCGGCCCGCGCCCGCAGCCCGACGATGCCGAGCAGGACGATGCCGGCCAGCACATGCGCGGCATGGAAGCCGGTGATGAGGAAATAGAAGGTGTAGAAGGGGTGGGTTTCGATGCCGATGCCCGCCTCCATGTCGGCCGCATATTCCATGCCCTTGACCACGAGGAACAGCACGCCTCCCAGCGCCGCCAGCCCAAGGAACAGGCGAGCCGCGCGACGCTCCTGATGCGCCGCCGCCCGCTCGGCCCGCGCCGCGAACAGGCCGGAGGTGACCAGCACCACGGTGTTGAGCGCCGCCATCCGCCCGTCGAGCATGGCTTGGGCGGCTGCGAATCCTTCCGGATCGGTGAGCCTGACCGAAGCCATCGCCGTGATGCCGGCGGCAAAGACCAGCACCTCGGAGGCGATGAGCACCCACATCAGGAGCTCGCCGGGCAGGTCCTCGATCCGCATCAGCCCACCAGATGCCGGTAGATGTCCGGAAGCGCGGAAATCAGCCGGTCGGGATCGCGGATCACCGAAAAGCCGCCCTGCCCGAACAGGCGCGGAAACCAGGCCTGGCCGTCGCGGTCGATGGTGATGCCGTAGACGGCATGGCCGGCGCGGCGCGCCTCGCGCACCGCCATGGCGCTGTCCTCGATGCCATGGCGTCCCTCGTAGTGGTCGAGGTCGTTGGGCTTGCCGTCGGTCAGCACGATCAGCAGCCGGCGGGCCCGCGCCTCCTGTGCAAGGCCGGCCGAGGCATGACGGATCGCGGCGCCGAGGCGGGTGTAGAAGCCCGGCCGCAGCGCGGCGATGCGGGACTCGATGACGGCATTCATCGGCTCGTCGAAGCTCTTGCAGCCATGCAGCCACACCCGGTCGCGCTTGAGCGACGAGAAGCCCTGAATGGCGAAGCGGTCGCCGCAGGCATGCAGCCCCCAGGCCAGCGCCGTGAGCGCCTCGCGGGCGATGTCGATCACCGGGCGTCCGGTGACGGCGGATTCGGTGGAGCGCGAAACGTCGAGAAGGATGGAAACGGCAAGGTCGCGCTGCTCGGGCCGGGCCTGCCGCCAGATCCTGTGGCTGCCGCGCCCGGTGGCGCGCAGATCCGCTACGGAGCGCAGCGTGGCGTCGAGGTCCAGTTCCTCGCCGTCCGGCTGGGCATGGCGGATGATCTTGGCCGGCCGCAGCGCCTCGAACTGCTGGCGCACCGCCCGGATGCGCCGCCGCGCCATGGCGTCGAAACAGCCGCTTTTCCCGGGATCAGGCTCCACCGGAGCGGCCAGGACACGGGTGTAGGCGGGAAGATAGGCTCCGGTGCGGACGTCCCATTCGGGATAGGTGAAGACGCCGGCGATGCGCTCGCGGTCCACATCCTCCGGGGCGAGGTCGAGATGCAGCTTCAGCCGGGTGGCGGGCGCCTTCGACACTTGCCCGAGGGCGATGTCGTCGTGATCCTCGGCCGCCTTCTTGGCGTTGTCGAAATCGTCGTCCTCGACGCGGCGGTTGAGGTTGAGGAACTCGGTCCAGGACAGCAGCGCCTCGAATTTGTAGAGGATGATGCTGTCCTTGCGCTCGGCCTGGTCCGCCTTCCGGCGGCGGGCGCGGCGGGCGGGCCCGTCGCCGGATTCCTCCGGGTTGCCGCCGGTGGGAACGGCCTCGACCTCGGACGGGGCCGACGTCGCCAGACGACGCAGGTCGACCCACATCGGCACCGGCAGGAAGGTGCGATAGCCGCGCGGCGCGCGCCAATGGGCCGGCAGGGCATGAAGCGCCGAAAGCAGCGACGGGTCCGGTGCCTCTGGCGCGCCGAGCAGATGGCGCACCAGCGCCTCCACCTTCGCCTCGGT
>WPCJ01174195.1_pt1 | contig 14091 bp, 20 predicted proteins | sample 5399831 | NCBI WGS metagenome assembly WPCJ01 (sample SAMN12869470, study PRJNA574797) | sludge metagenome | isolation source: wastewater treatment of pH10 | place: China:Beijing | collected 2019-05-20 | reverse complement strand
AATACGGCAATGTCTCGCTTTCGGCCACTGACACCCAGCTTGTCGAAGATGCCCGTTCGCGCTGGCAGAACACGGTTGGCGGCTTGCAGGATGCCATGCGTGTGCAGGCAGGCGTGGTCGGCAATATCGACACCAACCGCGCCGAGATGTCCGCCCTTGTCGGCCAGAGCCAGAACGCGACGGGCGCATTGCAGGCAACGCAGGCGGGCAATCAGCTTCTCGCCCTCCAGTCGCAGCAGCTTTCCGACCTGATCGCTCTGATGTCGGCCAATGGCCGCTCGGAAGCGCTGATCGAGGCTGAGCGCGCGACCGCTGCCGAACAGGGCCGCGTGCAACGCGAACGGTTCCTGACGCCGGGATCGGGCTACCAGCCCGGCAATGCCCGGATGTTCGGCAACGGCAACAACTGACCGGACAGGAGGGGCACGACATGGACGGCAAGATGCTGGCACGGCTGGGCGCGATCATATTCGTGGCTATCACTATTACCGCCACAGTGATCGAAATGACCCGCGAGGATGAACCGGCGCGCAACCGCCCGGCTCCATCGCTTCAGCCCTCTGCCGATCCGTTGCGCCAGAGCCTGCGCCGTTGCCAGCAGTTAGGCGAGGCCGCCGTGAGTGATCCCGGTTGCCTAGCCACCTGGGCCGAGAACCGCGATCGGTTTCTCGGCCGGACGCCGGTGCCCGCCGCCCCGCATCAGAACGGGGGAGAGTGAACCATGGGTGACACCGGCGTCATCGACAATTTTCTGGGCGTATTCACCAGCTATATCGACAGCGGCTTCGGTCTGCTCGGCGGGGAAGTCGCCTTCATCGCCACCACGCTGATCGTCATCGACGTGACTCTAGCGGCGCTGTTCTGGAGTTGGGGTGCCGACGACGACATCATAGCCCAGCTGGTCAAGAAAACGCTCTTCGTTGGCGTCTTCGCCTATCTGATCGGTAACTGGAACAATCTCGCCCAGATCATCTTCGACAGTTTTGCCGGTCTTGGCCTGAAAGGATCGGGAACCAGCTTTTCCGCCGCCGATCTGCTGCGTCCCGGCAAGGTGGCGCAGACCGGCCTTGATGCCGGTCGCCCGCTGCTCGAATCCATCTCCGACATGATGGGCTACTGGTCTTTCTTCGAGAACTTTATCCAGATCGCCTGCCTGATGTTCGCCTGGGTGTTAGTGCTGCTCGCCTTCTTCATTCTCGCCGTGCAACTCTTCGTCACGCTGATCGAGTTCAAGCTGACCACGCTGGCCGGTTTTGTGCTGATCCCCTTCGGCCTCTTCGGCAAGACCGCCTTCATGGCCGAGCGCGTTCTCGGCAATGTCGTTTCCTCCGGCATCAAGGTGCTGGTCCTGGCCGTCATCATCGGCATCGGCTCGACCCTGTTCTCGCAGTTCACGGCAGGCTTCGGTGGCGTGACGCCGACCATCGACGACGCCATGGCGATCGTGCTGGCAGCCCTTTCCCTTCTCGGCCTAGGCATATTTGGTCCCGGCATCGCTTCCGGTCTTGTCTCTGGCGGCCCGCAGCTTGGCGCCGGTGCTGCCGTTGGAACGGGCTTCGCCGCAGGCGGCATGATGCTGGCCGGGGGTGCCGCCGCAGGCATGGCCGCGAAGGGAGGAGCAGCAGCGCTCTCTGGTGGAGCGGCTGCCGTTCGGGGTGGTGCTGCCGCCGCAGGTGCGGCGAGCGCCGCCTATAGTGTCGGTTCGCTTGGCCAGTCCGGCTCTGCCGGTGTCGCCTCCGGTCTGGGAGGTGTTGCCCGTGCGGCAGGCTCCGCTGCCGCATCGCCCTTGAAGCGCGCCGCGTCCAAAGCCTCCGAAAGCGTCAAGTCCAGCTTTTCTGATGGTGTCCGGGCCGGTTTCGGCGTCAGCGGCGGCTCTTCGACGGCTGGAACAGTCGGAGGCACCAGCGAGGCCGCAAGCGCTGCCCCGTCACCTGCGGCGCAGGCTGGCGGCTCTCCGGCATGGGCAAAGCAGATGCAGCGCAAACAGACACTCAGCCACGGCACGTCGATGGCCGCCCATGCCGCGCGCTCCGGCGACAGCCATGGCGGCGGCTCCTCCATCAATCTTTCTGAAAGTGACCGCTCATGAACATCTTTAAACGTCCATCGGCCCATTACGGCAAATCGCCCGAACCCGAAACGCCCTATCAGAAAGCTGCCCAAGCCTGGGACGAGCGTATAGGCTCGGCTCGCGTGCAGGCAAAGAACTGGCGCATCATGGCCTTCGGCTCGCTGATCCTCTCGGCCGGTTTCGCCTCGGCCCTTGTCTGGCAATCGGCGCGCGGGACGGTCGTGCCCTGGGTGGTGCAGGTCGATAATCTCGGCCAGTCGCAGGCCGTTGCGCCCGCCGTGGCTGAATACCGTCCGACCGATCCCCAGATTGCCTTCCATCTCGGCCGCTTCATTGAGCAGACACGCTCGATCCCGTCCGACGCCATCATCGTGCGGCAAAACTGGCTGCGCGCCTATGAGTTCACCACGGATCGGGGGGCGGCAACCCTCAATGATTATGCCCGTGCCAATGACCCCTTCACCAAGGTCGGTCGTCAGCAGATTGCAGTCGAGGTGTCCAGCGTCATCCGCGCCTCGAATGACAGCTTCCGTGTCGCCTGGACGGAGCGCCATTATGAAAACGGCCAGCTCTCCACGACCGAGCGATGGACGGCGATCCTGACCATCGTGATCCAGATGCCGCGCGATGCCGAACGCCTTCGCGCCAATCCGCTCGGCATCTACATCAATGCAATTTCATGGTCGCGGGAGATGAGCCAATGACCCGCATGATGGTTCGTAAATCCGCTTTGGCGGCCTTGTTGCTGTCAGCGACCATGCTGGCCGGCTGCGCAACCAACCGCACCCCGCAGTTCAGCTACGATGCCGATGTGCCGTCGCTGCCCGTCGTGCAGGCCGCCGTCACCGATGACCGACCGCGGCCGTTGCACACACCGCCCGCATGGACTGTAGCGCGCGGCGGGACCCCTGCCGGAACACCGGCAGGCCGTGTCGAGAACGCGAATGCCGCCGCGCGCGTCGAGCCGCGCCGAGAGGGTTACTATAACGCCATCCAGATTTATCCGTGGTCGGAAGGTGCGCTCTATCAGGTCTATGCCGCACCGGGACAGATCACCAATATTTCGCTGGAACCGGGAGAGAGCCTGACCGGCGCGGGACCGATCGCGGCTGGCGACACCGCGCGCTGGATCATTGGCGATACCGAAAGCGGATCGGGTATAAGCCGCCGCGTCCATATCCTTGTGAAGCCTTCCCGATCCGACATCTCGACCAATCTCGTGGTGACGACCGACCGGCGCACCTACATGATCGAACTGCGCGCCCGCGCGTCACTCTACATGCCGTCGGTGTCTTGGTCTTATCCTGCGCTGCCTGCTGGCCAGCGCCAGACCGTTCCGGCAGCCCCTATCATCCCTGTCGAGACGGCCCGCAACTATCGGTATGGACTGACTGGAGACACGCCGCCGTGGCGTCCCATCTCCGTCTTCGACGATGGCCGTCGTGTCTATGTCGTCTTCCCGCGCGGCATCGTGCAAGGCGAGATGCCGCCGATCTTCGTCATCGGTCCGAACCGCGAAACGCAGATCGTCAACAGCCGCATCCACCAGAACATCCTGATCGTGGATCGCCTGTTCGGTGCTGCCGAACTGCGCCTGGGCAGCGGCGATCACCAGCAGACCGTCAGAATCGTTCGCATCGAGCAAGGACAAGCTGCCCAGCCGCTAAAACCGGGGAGCAACCGCCATGAGTGAAGAGGCTACCACCAACTCAACACCGTTGCGGCTGCGTGCCGAGCCGCCGCGCGTCACCCGGCTGTCGCGCAAGATGCTGGCCGGCGTCGGAGCGGTGGCGCTTCTCGGCATCGGCGGGGCGCTGATCTATGCTCTCCAGACCCGCGACATGAGTGGAAACGGCGAGGAACTCTATTCAACCGAGAACCGCCCCACAGCGGACGGCCTGGCCGGTCTGCCGCGCGACTATACCGGCCCGGTCCTGGGACCAGCTTTGCCGGGAGACCTCGGCGGCCCGATCCTCGACGCGCAGAACAGGGGGCAGCCCATTACGCCGCCTGCAATGGCAACGCCCGCTCGTGATCCTGCCGAGGAACGTCGTCTCGCCGAGGAAGAAGCCGCGCGTCTTAGCACTGTATTCTTCCAGTCGGGGCAGCGATCAGCGACAACACCCGGCTCCAATATGCCGGGCCTTACGGGCCTTGACCTTGGCGGTCAGCCCGCCACGCAAGACCGGCACACGGCATTTCTGAATGGTCCGGTGGACCGTCAGACCGTCGCCATTGATCGGATCATGGCGCCAGAGTCGCCCTACATCCTTCAGGCAGGGGCCGTGATCCCGGCAGCTATGATTACCGGCATCCGTTCCGATCTCCCCGGCCAGATCACCGCGCAGGTGACGGAAAATGTTTATGACAGCCCGACCGGCAGTCTGCTTTTGATCCCGCAGGGAACGCGCATCATCGGCCAGTATGATGCCGGTGTGCAGTTCGGCCAGCGCCGCGTGCTACTGGTCTGGAGCCGCCTCATCCTGCCCAATGGCCGCTCCATTGTGCTGGAGCGCCAGCCCGGTGCTGACGCTTTCGGCTATGCCGGTCTGGAGGATGGCGTCGATTACCACTGGTGGGATCTGATGAAAGCAGCGGGCCTGTCCACGCTACTTGGCATTGGCACGGAACTGGCGACCGACGACGAAAACCGCTTGATCCGCGCCATCCGCGACGGGGCACAGGACACCATCAATCAGGCCGGACAGCAGATTGTCCAGCGCCAGTTGCAGGTCGCACCGACGCTGACCATCCGACCGGGTTATCCGGTCAGGGTCATCGTCATCCGCGACTTGGTACTCGAACCCTACAGGAACTAACCATGACAAAGCTGAAACTCGGACCGCTTGTTGAGGACAAACCCGTAAAGGTCACGGTGGAATTACCGGGAGCGCTCCATGGGGATCTCGTCGCCTACGCCGAGGTGCTGGCCCGCGAAAGCGGTCAACCCGCCGCCGATCCTGTCCGGTTGATCGTGCCGATGCTGGAGCGGTTCATCGCTACTGACCGCGGGTTTGCAAAAGCGCGGCGAGCTACCTGAAGGATAAATTGATTAAGTTGAGGGCCACATATGACCTCGTATTTTCAATTATTCGTTTAATGGGTCGGATATGGCCCTTAGTTTTATTTCTATTGAAAAATGTGATTATGGGCCATATAATGCACGTTAACTGGATTCTTCTGGATAAGGTGCGGGATATGGCCCCAATTTCGGCGCAGGGCTTCACAACGGTAGAGCGAGAATTGCGCGACCTGGGTACGCGGATTGCCCGTATTCGCCTCAGCCGGAACCTCACTCAGGCGAGCCTCGCGCGCGAGACCGGCGCATCAGTCCGCAGCATCAAGCGGCTTGAGGCTGGCGAGAACGTCTCTCTCGACACGCTTATACGTGTGCTGGCGGCGCTCAACCTCGGCGATCGGCTGGCAGCAGCCTTGCCAGATCCCGATGTCAGGCCGGTTGAGCGTATCAGGCTTGAGGGACATGAACGCCAACGCGCTCGTGAGCGCAACGCCGTTCAGAAAGCAACTGACTGGGCGTGGGGAGAAGATGAAGAATGACGGACGCAACCGTTCGCCTTTGGGGCAAGGACATTGGCGCTGTGAGCTGGATCGAAGAACGAGGCGTCGGCGTATTCCAGTATATGCCCGAGTTCGTTCCTAGCGACATTCAACTGGCGCCGGTCATGATGCGGCTTGGGCCGAATCCTTATGAGTTCCCGGCTTTGCCACGGGATGCCTTCAAAGGTCTTCCGGGCCTTCTTGCCGACTCCTTGCCTGACAAGTTTGGTAATGCCCTGATCGACACATGGCTTGCGGCGCAGGGAAGATCAGCGGGGAGTTTCAATCCGGTCGAACGCCTTTGCTACATTGGAACGCGCGGCATGGGCGCGCTGGAGTTTCATCCGACCATCCTCAAGGCTGCCAGAAAATCACATGTCCTTGAGATTGACGCTCTGACGCAACTCGCCAACGATGTCCTGAATAATCGTGAGAAGCTCACAGGCGTTTTACAGGGTGACGATGATCGGGAAACGCTCGAAGAAATCCTCCGGGTAGGAACGTCCGCAGGTGGCGCTCGTGCGAAGGCGATCCTAGCCTGGAACGAGAAGACCGGAGAGTTCCGCTCAGGTCAGGTCAAGGCAGGTGAGGGTTTCAGCTACTGGCTCATGAAGTTCGACGGTATCTCGAACAACAAGGACAAGGAACTGGCAGACCCGCAAGGGTTCGGGCTGATTGAATACGGCTTCTATCTCCTTGCGGTCGCCGCAGGCATCGACATGAGTGAATGCCGTATTCACAGTGAGGGCGGCCGTTCGCATTTCATGACACGGCGCTTCGATCGCAGTGCCAGCGGTCAGAAGCTGCACATGCAATCGCTTGCGGCGCTTCGCCATTACGACTTCAACGCGGCCGGCGCTTACTCCTACGAACAGGCTGTTGAAACGATCCGATTGCTCGATCTTCCCGCTTACGACATTGAACAGCAGTTCCGCCGGGCTGTGTTCAATATCCTGATCAGAAACCAGGACGATCACGTCAAGAACATCGCATTTCTCATGAATCGGAAAGGCGAATGGCGATTGTCGCCCGCATTTGACGTGAGCTACGCCTATAACCCCGACGGTAGTTGGACACGCCAGCACCAGATAAGCCTCAATGGCAAACGTGATGGTTTCGACCTGTCTGATCTTATTCAGTTTGGCGTTTTTTGTGGGATGAAGCCGAAAAAGGCCGAGAACATCGTTCGAGACATGCGTACCCATGTCGAAAACTGGATAGATTATGCCGATAAAGCAGGCGTTGCCGAGAACGTGGCAACTTCGATCCATAGAATGATGCGCATGGATATAGCCGTTCAGCCGTGGTGAAAGAGACGTCTGAGCATAGACAGAACACAACATGTAGCGCCTCCTACGCGACGTATCTCGGTTTGCCAATAAGGTGCGATGGGCATTGGCCAGTCAGGCTTATAGCTCCTTGCGCCAGCTAGACCAAAAACGTTCGCGCAATCAGAAATGCCACGACGCCTACGATCACCGCCAGGAACAAAACGGATACTCTAAGAGTCCGTCCGAGAATTCATGATGATCGTGCGATGCGTCTGGTCAGCGTCATGATGGATGCAGCGTAGAGGAAGGCTTCGGCGGACTTTATCGTTGCCTCCGGGTCTTTCCACAGTCGCCGATTTCGACTTATCCAGGCGAAGAAGCGCTCGACGACCCAGCGCTTGGGATGAACGGCAAAGCCGACCTGATCCTTGGGCTTTCGGACGATCTCGACATCGACAAGCGTCGCATTCTGCGGCCTGTCGCCTGAATATCCCATGTCGGCGAACGCCTTCTCCACGAAGGGAAAGGACCTGCGGGATACCTGTAGAACGGGGATCGCTCCGTCGCGATCCTGGATGTCGGCAGGCTGAGGATCGAGAACAAGTGCTCGGCCATCCATGTCCACCATTGCCTGCCGTTTACGGCCCTTGATCTTCTTGCCCGCATCATAGCCGCGCGGGCCACCGCTCTCGGTGGTCTTGACGCTTTGGCTGCCCAGAACAGCGGCGCTCGGCGAGGCCTGCCGCCCGATCCGCTCGCGATCCATTGTGACGAGGCGACGGTTGATCCGCGTGAAAAGCCCGGTGTCGCGCCATCGGCAGAAACAACCAAACACGGTGCTTTTGGGCGGCAGGTCTTTCGGGATAAGCCGCCACGGGATGCCGCCACGCAATACCTAGAAGATGGCATTGACGATCTCACGCACAGGCCAAACTGGCTTGCGACCTCTGCGCGCGGGTGGAGGAAACAGCGGCGAGAGCTCCTCCCATTCGCTGTCCGTCAGATCGGTTTCATATCGGGGTTGGTTGCGACTATACTGCCGCCGGGTGGTCGGGTTCCACATGACGCTTCCATTCTGGCTTTGAACACCGTCTTGGAATCATCATCGACTCGATCACTCAACTCAATTCTCGGACAGCCTCTAAGGGAAGTTGATCGTGATGGCGCTCGTGGATTTCGCTGAAATAGTCTCTGTCATCGTCGGCCGTGGTCTGAAGTCTGCTTGAGCACGACTTAGCCCGGCACACGGCAAGCATGATTGGAGAATCCTGCGCATCGCTTGTTCGTTCGATACAATCGCAGACTGACGGCCTATTACCGGCGAGCGCTGCGCAAGGAGCGCGGGTGGGAGGGCCTTCTGAGGCGTGAGTTGGGGCTGGACAAGGTCGAGCACTATGTCGTCAGTCGGTTCCCGGTGATCGGCACCGATCCCGCAGTCATCAACTACAATCAGATCGAGCGGCTGAGGCCGGTTGCGGCAGGAATTGTATGATGTGATGGAGCCTGCGGATCGCCGGCACCCAGAGGGTTCGCCTGGGCGGGCCCTGGGACGGGGCCCGTGTCGGGGACCATCAGATTGCCACGCAAAGCACAGGTCGGTGTGAGTTGCCGCACGCCCTACATCTTGAAGCTGCCGCGATCGCTATAACCCTTGGGCCGGATGCCCCTGTCAAGACGCCACAATCGCCCCCTGTCACCAAGGAGAGCGATCCAGAGGTGGAATCATCGGTGTCTCTTCCTTTAGCTGCCGAATAGCTCAGCGGCTTCTGTATGCTAATAGGACAGGAAGCGAATGCCTTACGAAAGGCATACATATGGAAAACGTTTCCAATAGATTTTATTTAGGTAAACCATAATAAAACGTATTGTAATTATTTTTGTGACGTTTACCATCCGTTTAACATTGGCCGATAAAATGTAAGCTAAAGGTATGTCATACGTTTCGTATGGGAGTGCCAAACGAAACCAAATCGTTTCCGGAAGGTTTATAAATGGCTGTCGTATCGTTTATGACAACAAAAGGCGGTGGTGGGAAAACCACAAGCGCCATCATCCTCGCATCCGTCCTCGCAGAGCAGGGCGCGAGTGTCTGCATGATCGATGCCGATCCCAATCAGCCACTTGTCGATTGGATCAAAAATGCAGAGCATCCGGATACCCTTACGGTTATCGGCGACGTTCATGAGGACAACATCATCGAGACAATCGAAGAACAGTCCGCAAAAAATATGTTCGTCATTGTGGATCTTGAAGGCTCGGCAAACCTGTCCACCGGTTATGCTCTCACACAAAGCGATTTGATCCTGATTCCGCTTCAGCCTTCAAAGCTCGACGCGAACGAAGCCGCAAAAACCCTCAAATTCATTCTGCGACAAGGCAAGAATGTCGGCCGGACAATGCCGGCGAAAGTGTTTTGGGCGCGCGTTCCCGCCGCCTATGTCACCCGCACCGCCAGAGATATAGGCTCGCAGTTCGAGGATGCTGGCATCAGCTTCCTCAAAACAAGCCTTGTTGACCGTGAAGCCATCCGCGGGATCGTCAATCACGGCAAAACGCTCGAAAATCTCACCAACGATCTCGTTCCATCGCTCGATAAAGCCAGAGCCAATGCAGCGGCCTTCGCCGAAGAGGTCATATCAAGTCTGAAGGAAACACGCTCATGAGTGATAAGCGCATTATTCTCGATCTGGATGAATTCAAACCAGAAGCCAAGAAAGCCGATCCAGCCGCAAAAGCATCCGTCGAGCAGGTGGCGAAGGATTCCGGTTTCGTAGCTCGTCACGCTCCCGAAGCAAAAAAGGAGGCTCCGGCAAAGGCGAAAGAACCAAAAATTGTAGCGCCGGAAATTGTTGATGATGGAGAGCCAAAAAGGCGGGGGCGAAAGCGCACTACCAGTCGTAATACGCAATTCACCGTCAAGCTGAAGGTCGAAACAAACAACCAGATCTATGATTTTGCCGAAATGCTCGAATGCTCGGCAATCGCCGAAGTGATCGAACTCGCATTGGGCGCACTGCAAAGCGAAATAGAACAGGGCATCAACCCACGCCTGCGCGCAGCACAGCAGGCAGCAGAGTAGAGCCATGACCCGTAACGGGGCAGGGCAGTCACATATAACGGTCAGGGACAATCTGAGCCGTCCGAAAATGTCGCGGCGAATTTACGCCCGGCGAGCTGCGCTCACCGGACTCCTGATCGCCGCGACATTCTTCTGTGTCATTCTGCAATCAAGAGTCGGAACAAGCATTGGCTATTCCGATCGCAGGGCTGGCAATCGCATTCGCCGCAATGTTCGCCGCGCCCGTTGCCGAGGCAACGGCGCGGCAATCCATCATAAAGCTGCCCACAAAGGCCGCAGGCCGTTGGCTCACCTTCTTCATCCTTCTGGCCGGTTCGCCAATCCTCGCGCCCCTGGCGCTCGTCTTTTCGACCGTCCAGTTCCTCAGATCAGCCACTTAGGGCAGCGGCTTGCACATTGGGATCTGAACAAGATCACGATTTTGGCTCAGTCAAGGTATGTGGACAGCTCATCATAGCGCAATCCAGCAGGAGCGCCCTCTAGATAAGATCGAATTGAGGCAGGGACTTTAGCACGAGCTTGCATAACAAGATGCTCATCCATCTTATGTCGTGCTATCTCCGCGTGAGGTCCAGAGAGCGCTTTTGTTTGATAGCGCAATCCTGCACTCGTCATTGTGACGTGATACGAATATTTATGTCCCGAATGAACAATCTGATCGAGAATTATGACGTCGCCAACAGGACATATATTGTGGTCGGCTGTCACGCCTAGACTTACGTCAGTCTTTTTCCCATCATATTCAAGCCAAGCATGTGAAATCATTACATCATCAGACCCATCATTGACATATCCGATGATTGGAGTGGTCGAGATATTGAACTTATCTTTTAGATATTGGTAGAGAAAGAAAGTTGAGTGATAGCACATACCATGCACATTGCGTGACTTTATAACCCTATCAAATAGCTTGTTTGCAGTAAAAAAAACGGTCTTTGCTTCATCAGAAAGGCCGGTTGTCATATTATCAATTTTCAGCCTTTTTTGTTTTGCCTGTCCCATAATATCCCTCAACTAAGATGCGTAATCTCTTCCCTTAAATTCTTGATTTGCAATACATGCAATAGAAATCTGTTTGTGGCGTCTGCCAATGGCACCGCGCTCTATTCGCCGGCACTGACGGCCAGCTCACCGAACCAGCCTCGCCGTTTGCCAGTCTCCACAACGCAATGAACGGTCTTGGCATCCAAGCCCGCCCATCCGCTGCTACGCCAAGGCTCACGTCAAGCCCGTTTCGGCCCATAGGGTCACGATCGACTGACGCGGGAAGGGCGGCGCGAAGGCGCCACCCCATCAATGAGAGCCGCTGCGCGGCTCACCTGATTGTCTGAATGGGGGAAAGATCGGCCGCCGGTCTCTCCCCCGCAACAGCCAAAACCGGTCTCCCCGTACTTCCGCAGGCCGCCCAGGCGGCGATGCCGCTTTGGGCGGCCTTTGTGCAGCACCAGACATTTGCACGGATTGAGCGCGTACCGCGCAGGATCCGCGCAAACGCCTGTCCCTTCGGGCGGGTGATCCCCCTCCGGTTTTGACTGTTGCCCCCCTCTCTCCGGTCGGTTCGCCGGCTGCTCGGGAGCAGGAGCGGGGCTCCTGCCCCTGCGGGAACAGGAAAAAAGGAAAAACCGAAATGGCTAAACTGACAAAAGCACAGCGCAAAGCCCATGCCGAAGCTGAAGCAATCCTCTCAAAAGATCGCCTCACCGAGGACGAAAGGGAATTCGTTTTTAACAACTGGCATGAAGGCGCGGAATGCAACAATGCAGCCGCTGGCGCTTTCTTCACCCCCCTTGATCTTGCATCCGATTTTGCAATCGACGTTGGCACCGGTCGCGTCATCGACCTTTGCGCAGGCATTGGCGTGCTGTCCTATTTCGTCAAAGAGCGCAGCAAATGGAATAGCGAGCCGACCGAAATCATATGCGTTGAGCGAAATCACCGCTATGTCGAGATCGGTAAAAAACTTGTCCCTGATGCCCGCTGGATTTGTGCCGATGTGTTCGATTGGCGCGAATGGTGGAATGACGAACTCGACGGCCAGATGTTCGATTATGCAATCGGAAATCCGCCCTTCGGACGTGTCCGCAGAAGCGCAGACGCACCGCGCTACAAAGGCGCAGACTTTGAATTTCATGTCATAGATATTGCTTCGCAAATGGCCGACTACGGCACTTTTATCGTGCCGCAGCAGTCCGCAAGCTTCCAATATTCAGGCCGCCCTTACTATGAGCGCAGGGAGACAGGACGCGCCACAGACTTCGAGAAACTGACCGGCCTTGTCATGGAAGCAGGGGCAGGCGTTGACACCTCAATTCATGCCAACGACTGGAAAGATACGCGCATCATCACCGAAATCATTTGCCTCGAATTTGCCGATGCCCGCGAAAATCAGCGTCAGCAGCGCGAGCGCATCGCAAGTCGCCCAATCGCGCAGATGCTAAGCCACACCGAACAACTGGCCTTGCTATAGGGGAGGGCGCACCATGTCGAAAATCAGCATCAGCCTGATCGAAGGCTATCACATCACCGCAACCGACAAGCGCCATATGGCCGAAATCATCCGGCGCGGATGGTCAAAAGGCGTGACCAAATATCGGCAATATTCCATCACCGAGCGCAACGAGGACACCGCCCGCGTCGTCATCGAGAGCAATGAGCGCACAAGCTCCGGACGCATGGAGATCCGCCGCAGCACCGTAACCATTCGCATCAGGGGGACGCAGTAATGTCAAAGCGCCGTCAGATAGAAGTTTATGACACCCCGTCAGGCATGGGCGGAACATTCACCGTCGAGATTGTTGCCCACCTCGATCATGAGCGCGTCAAAGTGCGCGTATGGTACGGCAGAGCAACCCCCCAAGGTTGGGAATGCTGGAACGAATGGGACGGCTATCGCTTCGAGACAAAGCAAGCAGAGTTGCGCAACAGGCGCATGATGCCACTCTATAAATAGCGAGTTGCATAAACTACGTAATTCGCATAAATTACGTAGCTAGAAAGGAGTTGGAAACATGAAACAATTTTCCTTCTCAGATATGAACCGCGCATCCGGCGAAATTCTGGAAACTGCCATGATTGAGCCGGTCGCGCTCACAAAACGCGGCAAGGAAAAACTCGTCATCCTTACCGCAGACGCTTACCGGCGCTTGGCAGGGCAAACGCAGGCCGAAGCCTTCGGCCTTTATGATGCCCCGCAAAGCGTTCAGACAGAATTGATGCACGGCCTCGATGCCATCTTGGATGAAGGCGAAAGCAATGCTTGAGCGCGGGCAGGTTGTCAGATTCTTCTATCTTTGGAAGCGGCAGGCCGATGCCGGAGAAGAATCCGGCCGCAAGGCGCGGCCAGTCTGCATCGTCATCCGCACACCAGACAACCCCGGCCGCGTGTTCCTCTTTCCGATTACGTCGCAGCAGCCAGACGAAAATCGCCTGTCGCTTGCCATCCCGCAAATCGAATGCCGCCGCGCAGGGCTGGCATTTCCTTGCTGGCTTATTCTGGATGAATTTAACCGCGTCGATCTGGATAAAGCCTATGACTTTGAAGACACCCGCCCAATCGGCACCCTAAGCCCTGCCTTTCTGGTGCGTGTGGCAAAGACAATCAAACAAGCCGCCGAAGCGCATCGCCTTTCAAGCGTTCAGCGATCCTGACCAAACGCCGAAGCCCCGCCTTAGCGGGGTTTTTTGTTCCCTGAATCCGGCAACATTATCAGCGCGGCCCGAGTGTCAGCTTGGTGGTGAAACGGACTTTCCGGGTGCGAGCCTGCCAGCGAGCAGACACAGCAGCCAGTGCCGGCAAACGATCGCGATCACCGCCCCTTTGGTTGTCAGCATTGATCTCATACAGGTCACTTTGACCCTCGGCCGCGCCATTGCAACTTTGTGCGGCGAGACTTTTCCCCGCCTGCAAGCAGGCTCCTCGCGGACGCGGCCAAGGCCGCTCCAAAACTCACGCCTCACAAAGTCCTTCGCTGCGCTACGGCCCTGAAGGGTGCAACAGCGCTCAACGCCGAGAGCCATCCTGGACCTGCGATCAACGCAGACAACCAAAGGAGCTCATCATGAACGCAATCTTCAAATTCCTCGCCAGCACCGGCCGCCGCATCCGCTCTTAC
>WPCJ01311483.1_pt1 | contig 14117 bp, 12 predicted proteins | sample 5399831 | NCBI WGS metagenome assembly WPCJ01 (sample SAMN12869470, study PRJNA574797) | sludge metagenome | isolation source: wastewater treatment of pH10 | place: China:Beijing | collected 2019-05-20 | reverse complement strand
AGACCGAGAAGATCGCCATCATGATGTATTCGAAGATGGCGCCGAGATCGAACAGACCGGCCAGCGCCCAGCCGGCCGCCAGCGCCACGCCGAAGAGCTCGACGGCGATCAGGATCCCGAACGAGGAGACCATGATCAGGTTGCGCCAGTTCATATGCCGTCCGGCCATGCTGTCCTTCCTTCACGCGCCCACCGCCTCACGCGGCCATGCGCCTCACGCACCTAGCGGAGCTTGCCGCCCCATGCAACAAATTCGCGCCCGTCGTGCAGATGGGCATGATCTCCGCGCTTGAAAAGTCCTGATGCTGGATACGCCCGTCTTCGCCTCCGCCGCCGTGGCGGCCCCTCATCGCCTCGCCTCCGAGGCGGGCCGGGCCATTCTGGCCGAAGGCGGCAACGCCATCGAGGCCATGGTCGCGATGGCTGCGACGATCGCTGTTGTCTATCCGCATCTGAACGGCATCGGCGGCGACGGCTTCTGGCTGGTGCATGAGCCAGGCGGCAAGCTGCACGGCATCGAGGCCTGCGGCCCGGCCGGCTCGCTCGCCACCATCGAGCGCTATCGCGGCAAGGGCTACGACATCCTCCCATCGCGCGGACCGGAGGCCGCGCTGACCGTCGCAGGCGCCGTCGGCGGCTGGCAGCTTGCCCTTGAGCTTTCGCGCTCCCTTGGCGGCCGCATGCCGCTGCGCGAATTGCTGCTGGATGCCGTCAGCCACTGCCGGGAAGGCTACGCGGTTTCTGACTCGGAGCTCCGTTTCCAGCCGCACACGCTGGAAGACCTCAAGACTGCCCCCGGCTTTGTCTCCAGCTTCTGGAGCGACGGCACCCCGCCCAGGCCCGGCACCCGCCGTAGGCCGGAGGCGCTGGGCGCCACCTTGCAGCATCTTGCCGATGCCGGGTTGGAGGATTTCTACCGCGGCGATATCGGCCGCGAGATCGCCGCCGACCTCGAACGCATCGGTGCGCCGATCATCCGGACCGATCTCGAGCGCTATCATGCCCGGTCGGTGGTACCGCTGACGCTGAAACTGCCCGGCCTCAACCTCGCCAATCTGCCGTCGCCGGCTCAGGGACTGGCCTCGCTGCTGATCCTCGGCATCGTCGAGCACCTGGACGAGGTACGTCTCGACAGTTTCGAGCATCATCACGGGCTGATCGAGGCGACGAAGCGCGCCTTTGCCATCCGTGACCGCTATGTCGCCGACCCGTCTCATCTCTCCCGCCAGCCTGCCGAATTCCTGAGCGATACCGCGCTGCTGCACGAGGCCGCCACGCTCGACGCCAAGCGTGCGGCGAAGTTGCCGTCGCATGACTTTGGGGACGAAGGCAGCGCGGTCTGGATGGGCGTGATCGACGGCAAGGGCCTCGCCGTCTCCTATGTCGAGTCGAACGGTTGGAGCTATGGCTCGGGCTGCGTGCTGCCGATAACCGGCATCCTCTGGCAGAGCCAGGGCGCCTCCTTCTCGCTCGACAGGGATGCCGTCAATCCGCTGGCACCCGGCCGCAAGCCCTTCCACAGGCTCAACCCCGCTCTGGCCAGTTTCGACGACGGGCGCGTGCTCGCTTACGGAGCGACGGGCGGCGACGGCCAGCCACAGATCCAGGCGCAGCTCCTGACGCGCTACCGCGCTGGCCAAAGCCTCGCCACGGCCATCGCCGCGCCCCGCTGGCTCCTCGGCAAGACTGGGGATGCCGGCTCCACCAGTCTCAAGGTCGAGAACCGCTTCGACGCATCGCTGCTGGAGCGGCTCGATGCCGCCGGCCATCCGGTCACGGAAAGCGGCCGCAGCTCTTGCGAGAGCTTCGGCCATGCCGGCATGCTGGTGAAACACACCGGGGGCAGGGTCGAGGCCATGCACGATCCGCGCGCCGACGGCGATTCCAGGGGGATCTGACGCCAGATGACTTTCGACGATCCGTTCCGCTGCTTCGTGCCCTATCCCGACGCGCCGGTGAAGCACGCTGTCGCCGGCCCCCTCGCCGGCCTCACCCTCGCGGTGAAGGACCTCTTCGACATCAAGGGTTATCCGACCGGAGCCGGCTCGCCCCTGGTGCTGGCGCAGTCCGGCATCAAGACCAAGACCGCGCCGATCGTGAAGGACCTGCTCAAGGCCGGCGCGCGCTTCGTCGGCAAGACCCATACCGACGAACTGGCCTTCTCGCTCAACGGCCAGAACGCGCATTTCGGTTCACCGATCAATCCGGCTGCGCCCGACCGTATCACCGGCGGTTCATCCTGCGGCTCGATGGCGGCCGTCGCCGGACGCCTCGCCGATATCGCGCTGGGTTCCGACACCGGCGGTTCGGTGCGCGCCCCGGCGAGCTATGGCGGCTTGTTCGGCATCCGCCCGAGCCATGGCCGCCTCTCGCTGAAGCGCGCCTGGCCATTGGCGGAAAGCCTCGACACCCCCGGCTGGTTCGCCCGCGACGGTGAGATATTCGCCCGCGTCGCCAATGTCCTGTTCGGCCCCGACAAGACGGAATTGCCGGAAGCGCCGCGTCTCCTGATGGCCGACGACATGTTCGCCCAGGCCGTGCCCGAGGCGGAGACGATCCTGCGCAACGTCGTCCAGCGCGCGGTCCCGACACTTGGTCAGCCCGAAGGCGTCAAGCTCGTCCGCGATCTCGACGCGCTCTACTGGGCCTTCCGCTGGATTCAGGGCCGCGAGGCCTGGCTGTCGGACGGCCCGATGATCGAGCGCTTCAATCCCCCGCTCGGGCCGGGCGTGAAGGAGCGCTTCGCCTTCTCGAGGGCAGTGACCGACACCGAATACGCCAAGGGCGAGGCAACCCGGAAATCCTTCCGCACCAAGCTCTCGCGCCTGCTCGGCCAGGACGGCGTGCTGATCCTGCCGACCATGCCGGATGTCGCCCCGCTGATCGCCGCGAAGGAGCCCGAGCTGGAGGATTTCCGCAACCGGGCGCTGCGCCTGCTCTGCTTATCAGGGCTCTCCGGCTTCCCGCAGGTCACGATTCCCGTGGCACAGCGCGAAGGCGCCCCACTCGGCCTGTCACTGATCGGACCGAAAGGCTCCGACCGCTCGCTCGTCGCCTTCGCGGTTCGTTACGAGCGCGCCGCCCGCATCCGGATCGCCTGAGAGGAGGCCGCCATGAGCGGGCATCACCACCACGAGCACGACCACCACCACGACAACCACTTCACCGCCATCGAGGCACGGGTGAAGGCGCTGGAGACGCTGATGGTCCAGAAGGGCTATGTCGACCCGGCCGCGCTCGACGCGATCATCGACACCTATGAGACGAAGATCGGCCCACGCGACGGCGCCCGCATCGTCGCCAAGGCCTGGACCGACCCGGACTTCGCCGAGCGCCTGAAAGCCGACGGCACGGCTGCCGTGGCAGAACTCGATTATGGCGGGCGCGGCGGCGAGCATATCGTCGCCTGCTTCAACACGCCCGAGCAGCACAACCTCATCGTCTGCACCCTCTGCTCCTGCTATCCGTGGCCGGTGCTCGGGCTGCCGCCGGTCTGGTACAAATCCCCGCCCTATCGCGCCAAGGCGGTGATCGATCCGCGCGGCACCATCGCCGATTTCGGCGTGACGCTACCGGAGAGCCAACGAATCCACGTCTGGGATTCGACGGCGGAAACCCGCTTCATCGTCATCCCGATGCGCCCGGCCGGCACCGAGGGCTGGAGCGAGGAGAAGCTCGCCAGCATCGTCACGCGCGATTCGATGATCGGCACCGGTTTGCCTCGCGTGGAAGATGCCGCATGAACAGCGCCCATGACCTCGGCGGACAGATGGGTTTCGGTCCGGTCGTCCCCGAGCCGAACGAGCCGGTCTTCCACGGCGACTGGGAGAAGCGCGTGCTCGCGATCAATGTCGCGGCCGGCGCGATGGGCGCCTGGACCATCGACGAGATCCGCCACGCCCGCGAGAGCCTGCCGCCGGCCCAGTACCTCTCTTCGACCTATTACGAGATCTGGCTCGCCGCACTCGACAAGGTGCTGGTCAAACACGGCTTCCTCAGCGCGGACGAGCTTGCCAGCGGCAAGCCGGCGTCCGAGCGCCGGGAGCCCAAGCGCGTACTCAAGGGCGAGGAGGTCGCCGGCGTCCTGCGCCGCGGCTTCCCCTATGAGCGCGAGGCCAAGGCACCAGCTCGGTTCGCCGTCGGAGACAAGGTCCGCACTGTCGTAATGCACCCGCAGCACCATACCCGCCTGCCGCGCTATGCCCGCGGCAAGACGGGCGTGGTCGAGCGCATCGTCGGCTGCCACGTCTTCCCGGACACGGGCGCGCAAGGGCAGCCCGAGACGGCGCAATGGCTCTACACGGTGGTCTTCGACGGTCGCGAGCTCTGGGGCCGCGATGCCGATCCGACCTCCACCGTCAGCATCGAGGCTTGGGAGAGCTATCTTGAGCCGGCCTGAAACCGATCTGGCGGCAACGCTCGCAGCCGACACCCCGATCCCGCGCGATGCCGGAGGCCCGATCTTCGCCGAACCCTGGCAAGCACAGGCCTTCGCGCTGGTCGTGGAGCTCCAGAACAAGGGCGTCTTCACCGCCGATGAATGGGCTCAGGCGCTCGGCGCCGAAATCCGGGAGGCGCTCGCAGCCGGCGGCTGCAAGGACGGCTCGGATTACTACGAGCGCTGGTGCGAGGCGCTGGAGCATCTGCTGGTCGCGAAAGGCTTGACCTCTCACGACGGCGTCGACGCGCTCGCCGCCTCCTGGGCCCGTGCCGCGGAGGCCACGCCGCATGGCCACCCCATCCTGCTGGAGAACGATCCGCTGCGCGGATGAGCCTCTAGCTCCCCATCCCGCCGATCCAGAGGCCGGTGAACAACGCCGCGCCGAGCACGGCAACGAAGGCGGCGGCCAGCAACTCAAGCCCGGCGATCAACCGCGCCGAGCGCAGGCTGCCGCCACCTGCGAATTTCAACGCCGCGAACTTGAAGAACACCGCGAAGGCCGCCAGCGCCCCGGTCATGATCGCAGTGCCCAACGCCATGGCGAAGGCCGCGGCGATGCCGGCCCAGAACAGCCCTTGCGCATTGGCGAAGACGAGGATGATCAGCGCCCCCGCGCAAGGCCGCGCACCGGCTGCTACGACGACTCCGGCCATGTCGCGCCAGCCAGCCAGCCGCGAAACCTGTTCGGCATCGGGCATATGGACATGATCGCAAGTAGCCGGATCATGAGCCCCACCGGCTTCTAATCGGACAAGCGCGCCCGATTTCCGCCAGAGCATCAGCAAGCCGACCAGCGCCACCAGCAGGAAGCTGCCCTGCTCGATCACGGTGGTCGCGGCGTTCATCTGCATCGCGGTCACCCGCAGCAGCAGGGTCGCGACCGTCACGATCGCGATCGCGACCAACGCTTGCAAGAGAGCGGCTGCGAAACTCAATCCCAGGCCCCGCTTCAGGCTTCGATTATCGGCGACGATATAGCCGGAGATTACCGCCTTGCCGTGACCCGGCCCGGCCGCATGGAAGACACCATAGCCGAAGGAAAGCCCGAGCAACCCCCAGAGCGCGCCCGGAGCGGTCGCGATCGCCTTCAGCGTCGTTGTCAGCTCACGGTAGAAGCTCGACTGCCAGGCGAGCAGCACCGCCCCGAATCCGGTCGTCGACGGCAGCGCCTCGCGCGGCAGCGCGATGCCGAAGGGATTGCGCGGCGGGGGCGGAGGCGGCGGGCTGACGCTCGCGATCAGAAGCGCGATCAGCGCAACCACGCCCCCGACCAGAAGCAACGCCAACGCGCAGGCGATCAGGCGTCGCGACAGCGTCGCGCCCGCGGGGCGTGCCGTCGCAGCGGATGTCACGGACATGCCACCAGCGCCCGCGTCACGATCTCGAGCCCGCTGACATCGGGTGTCGCGGTGATGTCGGCCTCTGCGAGGCGCTTCTGCGTGGCGTCGTCGAGCTTGGGCGGGCGGCTGACCCGCACGACACAGCCCTGCGGGGCGCCCTTGGTCACCACAGCATCAGGTTCGTCGACGATGGAGAAGGCGACGAAATAGGTGGGATCGCCGATCTCGATGCCGAAGGAACGCGCCTTGGCCGGGGTCTTCAGCGGCAGTGTGAAGACCAGCGTCAGCACCTTGTTGTCATAGGACATGACCTGCTCGCCCGGCGTGCCGAATTCCTGCTTGCGGCCATTGAGCTTGGCAGCCGTGAAGAACTCGACATCGGGCAGCGATTCGACATTGATCTTGGCGAGTTCGGCCAATTCGTCCGAGGTCAGCTTGCCGTCGCCGTTCTTGTCGAGCCCCTGCGTGATATAGGCCGAATAGGCCTCGTCGAAGCTCCAGCGGTTGCGGATCGCCTGCACCGAGCCGTCGGCCGAAAAGACGATCTCGGCCTTGGCCGTGACGAAGACATGCGGATGCGCAGCCGCCGGCCCGACCGCGATGGCCGCCAGCAGGAAGCCCGACAGGGCCGAAAGATGCGCGCGTCGCGTCAAAGGCAGAAACCCTCCGTGTCCCGTCAAGGCTTGCGTGGATCATGGTTAAGCGATCGTCAACGGGCGCTTCGTCGCGCCCTGCAATCCCACAGCCATCCCTGTCAAACGGGGCCAAATCGCGGCACCTTCCGCGCGGCTCACATCGGCCGTTCCCGCAATTCTCTGGACCCGGCCCCGAAAACTGGAATGATACCAGATCGATTGACCGCCTCCGGTCGATATGTCAGCCTTACTGACATATTAGCCGCGAAGATGGCGAAGCATGAGGCCGGGATCACCGGCCCGTCGGCGGGAACGACGATCCGGGAGGCCGAACATGGCCGAAGCACCACGGAAATCCGGCACCGGGGCGGGAGCGCTCCGCAGCGTCGCCCTCGACGACAAGTACGATCTCGACAAGCGCGAGGTTTTCCTCACCGGCACACAGGCGGTCGCTCGCATGCTGCTGATGCAGCGCGAGAACGACCGGCAGGCCGGACTCGACACGGCGGGCTTCGTCTCCGGCTATCGCGGCTCCCCGCTCGGCGGGCTCGACCAGCAATTGATGCGCGCCGCCAAGCCGCTGAAGGCGGCAAACATCGTCTTCCAGCCCGGCCTCAACGAGGACCTCGCCGCAACCGCGATCTGGGGCACGCAGCAGGCGGGCCTGAGTGGCGAGGGCAAGCACGATGGAGTCTTCGCGCTCTGGTACGGCAAGGGGCCCGGCGTCGACCGCTCCGGCGATGTCTTCCGCCACGGCAACATGGCCGGCACCGATCCAAAGGGCGGCGTGATCTGCCTGATGGGCGACGACCACACGGCGGAATCCTCGACCAACGCCCACCAGACCGAATTCGTGCTGGTCGACCGGATGATGCCGATCCTCAACCCGGCCGGGGTACAGGAGATCATCGATTACGGCCTGCACGGCATTGCGCTCTCGCGCTTCGCCTCGGTCTGGGTCGGCATCAAATGCGTCAAGGACAACATCGAATCGACGGCCTCCGTCGATGGCTCGCTCGACCGCGTCGGCATCGTCATGCCGACGGATTACACCCCGCCACCCGGCGGTCTCGCCATCCGCCGCGAGCTCGATTTCGTCGAGCAGGAACGCCGGATGCACCTCTACAAGCGCGATGCGATGCTGGCCTATCTGCGCGCGAACAAGCTCAACCGCATCGTCACCCAGGGCGGCAAGAAGCCCCGCATCGGCATCGCCACCGTCGGCAAATCCTATCTCGATGTGCAGCAGGCGCTGGCCGATCTCGGCATCGACGAGGTCCGCGCCAACGACCTCGGCATCCGCCTGTTCAAGCTCGCCTGCCCCTGGCCGATTGATCCGGCCGAGCTGAAAGCCTTCGCCAAAGGACTCGACCTGATCATGGTGGTCGAGGAGAAGCGCTCGCTGATCGAGGTCCAGGTCCGTGAGGAGCTTTACGGCGCCAAGCATCAGCCAATGGTGATCGGCAAGAAGGACGAGAAGGGCGACTGGCTTTTCCCCGTCCATGGCGCGCTCGACCCCAACGACATCGCCATCGCGCTCGCCGGCCGCTTGCTGCAATACCGAGACGATCCCGCCTTGCGCACACGGCTGGAGGAAATCGCTGCGGCGCAAGGCCGCCTCACCGAAGCGCAGGAGATCGCCCGCCGCACGCCCTATTTCTGCTCGGGCTGCCCGCATAACTCATCGACCGTGGTGCCCGAAGGCTCGCGCGCCTATGCCGGCATCGGCTGCCATTACATGGTGCAGTGGATGGACCGCGACACGGCCGGCTTCACCCAGATGGGCGGCGAGGGCGCGAACTGGGTCGGCGAGGCGCCGTTCTCGAAGCGCGGCCATGTCTTCCAGAATCTCGGCGACGGCACCTATACTCATTCCGGCTCGCTCGCGATCCGCTGGGCCGTCGCCAGCGGCGTCACCCTCACCTACAAGCTGCTCTACAATGACGCCGTCGCCATGACCGGCGGCCAGCAGGCGGAGGGCCATCTCTCGCCGGACCAGATGGCGCGGCAGGTCGCGGCCGAAGGCGTCCAGCGCATCGCCGTGGTCAGTGACGACCCCGGCAAATATCCGCCGGGAACGCAATGGCCGGCCGGCACGACGCTCCACCATCGCGACGATCTCGACGCCGTCCAGCGCGAGCTCTCCGAAACCTCCGGCGTCTCGCTCCTGGTCTATGACCAGACCTGCGCCACCGAGAAGCGCCGCCGCCGCAAGCGCGGTGCCTATCCCGATCCCGACAAACGCGTGATCGTCAACGAACTGGTTTGCGAGGGCTGCGGCGATTGCGGCGTGCAGTCGAACTGCGTCTCGGTCCAGCCGCTGGAGACCGAATTCGGCCGCAAGCGCCAGATCGACCAGTCGAACTGCAACAAGGACTTTTCCTGCGTGAAGGGCTTCTGCCCGTCCTTCGTCACCGTGCACGGCGCGAAGCCGAAAAAGGCCGACCCGCTCCGGCTCGACGCTGCCGCGCTCGGCGAGGCCGAGTTGCCGGAACCCGTCGTGCCGGCGCTCGATCGCAGCTTCGCGGTGATCGTCACCGGCGTCGGCGGCACCGGTGTCGTCACCATCGGCGCGATCCTCGGCATGGCCGCGCATCTCGAAGGCAAGGGCTGCGGCATGATCGACATGGCCGGCCTTGCCCAGAAGGGCGGCGCCGTCTTCAGTCATGTCAAGCTCGCCCCCCGTCCGGACGATATCCACGCCATCCGCGTCACAGCCGGACAGGCCGATCTCGTGCTCGGCTGCGACTTAACCGTCACCGGCTCGAAGAAGGTGCTCGGCGCGATCCGGCCCGACCGCGGCACCGTGATCGTCAACACCGCCGAGAGCCTGCCGGGCGATTTCACCCGCAACGCCGATTTCTCGCTGCCGACCGAGCGCCTGAAGCGCGCGATCCTCTCGGCCGCCGGCCGCGAGCAGACGCATTTCATCGATGCGACCGCTGCCGCCGTCGCCTTCCTCGGCAATGCCATCGCCGCCAACATGTTCATGCTCGGCCATGCCTGGCAGCTCGGCACGGTGCCGCTCGCGCGCGAGGCGTTGCTCAGGGCGATCGAGCTCAATGGCGAGGCCGTCGCCATGAACCGCCAGGCCTTCGAACTCGGCCGCCGCGCCGCCCATGACCCGCAGGCGCTGGCTGGCCTCCTCTCGCAGAGCAAGGCGGCGACGCCGTCCCGACAGCTGTCGAAGACGCTGGAGGAGATCATCGAGCGCCGCGTCGCCTTCCTCACCGCCTATCAGAACGCAGCCTACGCGGCGCGCTACCGCCATCTCGTCGCCCGCGCCCAGACGCGGGAAGCGGCGGTGATGCCCGGCCAGAGCACGCTGAGCGAGGCCGTTGCCCGCAACCTCTTCAAGCTGATGGCCTATAAGGACGAGTACGAAGTCGCCCGGCTCTACAGCGACGGCGCCTTCCGCAAGCAGATCGCGGCCACCTTCGAGGCCGAAGCCGGCGACGGCAAGCCGCTACGCTACGAGTTCCACCTCGCCCCGCCGCTGCTGGCACGACGCGATCCAAATACCGGCCTGCCGCGCAAGATGAGCTTCGGTCCGTGGATGATGGGCGCCTTCTCGGTGCTGGCGAAGCTCAAGGGCCTGCGCGGTACCGCCTTGGACCTCTTCGGCTACACGCAGGAACGCCGCACGGAGCGCAGGCTGATCGCGGATTACGAGGCACTGCTGAACGAACTGCTGTCGAAGCTCTCGCAGGAGAATCACGCGCTCTGCGTAGCCCTCGCAGCGATCCCGGAGAAGATCCGCGGCTTCGGCCACGTCAAGGAACGGCATCTGAAGACGGCGAAGGCCGAGGAGGCGGCACTGCTGGCGCAGTTGCGCGATGGGCCGGCATCGGCGGCGCTGCCGCAGGCTGCCGAATGAGTATCGGGGCGTTCGGCGCCTTTGGTTCAACTTGAGTCTGTTCGCCGTCGCACGCCATATTGAGCCGACATTTGGCTTCAAGGACTGCTTGTGATCACCCCCGAGGAACTGCGCGCCATCGCCTCCTGGTCCCATGATCTGTCCGAGGCCGAGTTCGAGGAGGCGCGACGCGGCATCTCCTTCAAGAGCTACGGCAAGGGTGCCTCGATCTGCCATGTCGGCGACCGGCTCGAGGCCTGGACCGGCGTGGCCGAGGGGCTGGTCAAGATGGCGACGACCTCGAAGACCGGCAAATCCGCGACCCTCGCCGGTCTGCGCGCCGGCGCCTGGTTCGGCGAGGGCACCGTGATCAAGGCCGAGGCGCGCCGCTACGAGCTGGTGGCGTTGCGCGAGTCGCGGATTGCCCTGATGCGGCGCTCGACCTTCCTCTGGCTGTTCGAGCACTCGGCCGCGTTCAATCGCTTTCTCGTCCACCAGTTCAACGAGCGCCTTGCCCAGTTCATCTCGCTGGCCGAGACCGAACGCACGCTCGATTCGACGGGGCGCCTCGCGCGCAATCTGGCCTGGCTGTTCAACCCGATCCTCTATCCCGATCTCGGCCGCACGCTGGCGATCTCGCAGGAGGAACTCGGCATGCTCGCGGGTATCTCCCGGCAGATGGCCAATCAGGGGTTGGCGAAACTTGCCGATCTCGGCCTGATCGAACTCGGCCATGGCAGCATCACCATCCGCGACCTCGACAGGCTCGCCCGCTACGAGGGATGACAAGCCGGCGCGGCACCAAATCGCATCTCGCGCGTTTCCTTTGCCGAACAGCCCTGGCTGAGAAAGGAAACGCCGTCATGTTTGGCCTCCTCGACCTGTTCGTAAAACGGGTCAACGACCAGATCGCCGAATACGCCGCAGCGCAGTCGGATATCGTCCGGCGCCTGTCGGGAAGTTGGTGCAACTCCCTCCAGCCGTACCAGCCGGCGAAAGTCCGCGCCGCGCCCCGGCATCCCGCTACCGCGTCGGAGCATTCGCCCGCACAGCAGCGCCGTCATATCTGAACGGCAGCCAACATCCGCGTTCAGATAGCATTGCGCCGGAACATGATCTGATGAGGCGCGTCAAAAAAGGAGACGACCATGCGTGGAATTCTGATGGCCGCTGGCCTTTCCCTCGCTGCGATCGCTGCCACACCTGCGACAGCCGCACCCGTAACGCTCCCTCAGGCCGAGGCTCTCGATCGCTTGCCCGTCGAGTACGCTCGCCACACCCGCGAGCACCGCATGTGGGAAATCCAGCGCAACATGGAGCGGCAGCAGCGGCATGGCTATAATCGTGGCGGCCGCGGTTATGATCGCGGCTACGGCTATGGCCGCCGCCATGGTGGCCCGCCGCCCTGGGCACCGGCCCATGGCTATCGGCGTAATCACTACGAGCGCTTCTGATAGGCGCTCGCCACGATTCAGCGGCCCGCCATCCCCCGGATGGCGGGCCTTTCTACATCTCCCACGAAGATTTCACTTACGGCAGACACGGCAATTCCGGCTCGTTGAACACCGCCTCGATCTCATGGCCATCGGGATCGACGACGAAAGCCGCATAGTAATGCGGCCCGTAATGCGCGCGCAGGCCCGGCGCACCATTGTCACGCCCGCCATGCCGGAGCGCTCCCTCATGGAACCGGTCGACCGCCTCGCGATCCGGCGCGGCGAAGGCCAGATGGAAGCCCGGCCCTGGCGGCCGCTGCTCACCGGGCTTGAGCTTCAACGCGAGCTTGTCGCCCCCGCCCGGCACGCCATAGCCGACCGCCTGCCCTGTCTCGCCGGGCCTGAGATCGGACCAGACCCGGGCATAGCCGAGCGGCGCCAGCACCGCGTCGTAGAAGGCGCAGGCACGCTCGATATCGGAAACACCGAAAGACAGATGGTGAAGCATGAGCCGGTCCCTCACCATCGCAGGCACCACCGCGCTCGCCGACTTAATCCGCCCGATTCGTGAAAAAACCAGAGGCAAATCAAGGATTTACGCAACAAGGCAGCGCTTGAAACAAACCTCGGCGGGACAATAGTCACCAAAAGGCGAATTGTCTGTCAAGCGGGTCCTTGCGAAGATGATAGCCGCCTGCAAGTCTTGCATGAGAACGAGGTCGGGAACCGGCCCGCGGAAGTCGCCACGACGCATGGCGGCTCGACAGGGAGAACGCAATCGTGGCAAGCGGCACCGCCGGCCAGGCGGATACCTTTCCGAAATTGCTGTTGCGCAACGCGAGGAAACGCGCCGCGCGCGTCGCCTTCCGTCATAAGGACCTGGGCATCTGGCAGTCCTGGAATTGGGCCGAGGTCGCCGAGCACGTCCGCAACTTCGCCAAGGGCTTGGCAGATCTCGGCCTCAAGCGCGGTGAGAAGGTCGCGATCATCGGCCAGAACCGGCCGCGGCTGTACTGGTCGATGTGCGCGGCGCAATGGATCGGCGCGATTCCCGTCCCGGTCTATGCCGACGGCGTCGCCGAGGAGATGGCCTATGTCCTCGACCATGCCGAGGCGGTTTTCGCCGTGGTGCAGGACCAGGAGCAGGTCGACAAGCTGCTCTCGATCGCCGATCGCCTGCCCCATCTCCGGCATATGCTCTATGACGAGCCCCGCGGCCTGCGCGACTACGACCATAGCAAGCTCCACGCCATCGAGACGGTGATCGCTGACGGTGGCCGCGCGCTGAAGGACCCGCAGGCTGAGGCCGCTCTCGCCCGCGAGATGGAGCTGGGCCAGGGCTCCGATCTCGGCATCATCCTCTACACTTCCGGCACGACCGGGCGGCCCAAGGGCGTGATGCTCAGCCATTACAACGTCCTGATCGCCGCCGAGATCGGCTGCGGCTTCGACGGGCTGAACGAGACCGACGAGGTCATCGCCTATCTGCCGATCGCCTGGGTCGGCGACCACGTCTTTTCATACGCGCAGGCGATGCTGGCCGGCTTCTGCGTCAACTGCCCGGAAAGCCCGGACACGGTGATCGACGATCGCCGCGAGGTCGGCACCACCTATGCCTTCGCCCCGCCGCGCGTCTTCGAGAACATGCTGACCGTGACCATGGTGCGCATGGAGGATGCAGGCGCGCTGAAGCGGAAGATGTTCCACTACTTCCTCGACGTCGCGAAACGCTATGGCGAGCAGATCCTGAACGGCGAGAGCGTGCCGCTGAAGGGGCGCCTGCTCTACAAGCTCGGCGACGTACTGGTCTACGGCCCCCTGCGCAACCGCTTCGGCCTGACTAACATCAAGGTCGGCTACACCGCCGGCGAGGCGATCGGCCCGGAGCTTTTCCGCTTCTACCGCTCGATCGGCGTCAACCTGAAGCAGCTCTACGGCCAGACCGAGGCCGGCGTGTACATCACCATGCAGCCCAACGGCGAGATCAAGGCCGACACGGTCGGCAAGCCCGCGCCGATGGTCGAGATCCGCATCGACGACAATGGCGAGGTGCTCTACCGCTCACCCTCGATCTTCGGCGGCTACTACAAGGACCCCGACAAGACCGCGGAGACGATGACCGAAGACGGCTATGTCCGCTCGGGCGATGCCGGCTTCTTCGACGACGGCGGGCACCTGAAGATCATCGACCGCGCCAAGGATGTCGGCAAGCTCGCCAATGGCGAGCTGTTCCCGCCGAAATACATCGAGAACAAGCTGAAATTCTATCCGAACATCAAGGAGGCCGTCGCCTTCGGCCAGGGTCGCGACCACGCGACCGTGGCGCTCAACATCGACCTCATCGCCGTCGGCAACTGGGCCGAGCGCAACAACGTGGTCTATGCCTCCTATCAGGAGCTCGCCGGCCAC
>WPCJ01271326.1_pt1 | contig 14124 bp, 16 predicted proteins | sample 5399831 | NCBI WGS metagenome assembly WPCJ01 (sample SAMN12869470, study PRJNA574797) | sludge metagenome | isolation source: wastewater treatment of pH10 | place: China:Beijing | collected 2019-05-20 | reverse complement strand
TGCTCGTCGACGAGGCCACGAGCGCGCTCGACGCCGAGAACGAGGCGGCCGTGGCAGCTGCGCTGAGCGGTGACCCGCGCCCGCGCACGCGGGTGATCGTGGCGCACCGGCTCAGCAGTATCCGCGCGGCCGATCGCGTCGTCTTCGTCGAGGCCGGGCGCGTCGTCGAGGAGGGCGGCATCGAGGAGCTGCTCGAATCGGGCGGTCGTTTCGCCGAGTTCTGGCGGCAGCAGCACGCGGCCTCCGGCTGGCGCCTCCGCAGCTGAGATCAGGCGATCCTCGCGCTGCCGTCGCACGCCGCCGGCCCGTAGGATGAGTGCGTGGACTCGGCCATTCTGATCGTGCCGCTCGCCGCGGTCGTCGCTCCCCTGCTCGCGGCGCTCGTCCGACGGGCGCTGGTCGTGCCGCTCATCGTCTTCGAGATCGGCCTCGGCATGCTGGTCGGGCCCGCGGGGCTCGGCTGGGTGCAGCAGACGGAGCTGCTCGATGCGCTCTCCCAACTCGGACTCGCGATGCTCTTCTTCATGGCGGGCAACGAGATCGATCCCGCCTCTCTGCGCGGGCGCACCGGCAGGCGGGCGCTCGGGGGCTGGGCGATCACGGCGGTCGTCGCCGTCGGTGCGGCCGTGATCCTCGGCGACTCCCTCCAGGCGGCGGCGATCATCGCCATCGCCCTCACCGGCACGGCCCTCGGCACGATCACGCCGATCCTGCGCGATGCCGGGCTGTCGCGCGGCCCCCTCGGCACGACGATCAGCGCGGCCGGCGCGGTCGGGGAGTTCGCGCCCCTCGTCGCCATCTCGGTCTTCCTGAGCGGCCGCCAGCCGATCGCCGGCGTGCTCATGCTGCTGCTCTTCCTCGGAGTCGCGGCGCTCGCGTTCACCGCGGCGGCCAAGGGCCAGCGCCAATGGTTGCGGATCATGGTGAGCGCCACCCTGCACACGAGCGGCCAGTTCGCGATCCGCTTCGTCATCGTGCTGCTGGCGGCGCTCGTCGCGCTCGCGCTCGCGCTCGGCATCGACTTCCTGCTGGGCGCGTTCACAGCGGGGCTGCTGGCGCGCGTCGTGCTGCGGGACGGGGATCCCGGGGAGCAGCGCGTGATCGAGGCGAAGCTCGAATCGATCGCCTTCGGCTTCTTCGTGCCGGTGTTCTTCGTGACGACCGGTATCGCCTTTCCCCTCGACACCCTCTTCGGTGATCCTGCGACGCTCGCGCTCGTCCCGGTGTTCGCGATCGTGATGCTGCTCGCCCGGGGCCTGCCGGGCTTCCTCGCGCCCGAACGCGGCGCCTCGCTCTCCGATCGCCGCACTTCGGCGCTCTTCACCGCGACGACGCTGCCTCTGGTCATCGCCGTCACCGGGATCGGCACCGACGCGGGCGTGCTCGACGAGCGGACCGCAGCGGCTCTCGTCGGCGGCGGCATGCTCACCGTGCTGCTCTTCCCGATGCTCGCCCTGGTCGGTCGCGAGGATCGGCCCACGCCGAGCGAACCCGACCAGCCCGAACAGCCCGACGGCCCTCCGCTCGAAGCGCACGAGTGACGCTCCACCCCTCTGCCCCGCAGCCGGTCGGTCGACGCCCCTCCGGCTCGTCCCGGAGGGCGATTGGCGCCCGTCCTGCGGCGAGAAGGGGGTGATCGAGCTAGTCGGCCGTCTCGGGCGCCCGCGGCGGGTACACCCAGGTCACCATCACGACCGAGATGATCATGAGCAGGAACCAGGCCACGAGCTTGTGCGGGGAGACGAGCTCCCAGCCGTCCTGCTGGTGGGGATAGAGCCAGGCCCCGGCCCAGGTGGCGATGTTCTCGGCGAGCCAGATGAAGAGTGCGACGCCCGCGAAGACGAGCAGCAGCGGGGCCCTCAGGGTCGTGCGCCAGACCCGGAAGTGCATCGAGGTGCGCCACCACAGCAGCGCGACGAGGGCGAGCAGCGCCCAGCGCAGGTCGACGATGAAGTGGTGGGTGAAGAAGTTCGCGTAGATGGCCACGGCGACGATCGTCGTGAGCCAGACGCGCGGGTACCGGTCGAAACGCAACTCGTGCAGGCGGTAGACGCGCACCATGTATGAGCCGACGGCGGCGTACATGAACCCGCTGAAGAGCGGCACCGCGCCGATGCGCAGCACCCCGTCGGCCTCGTAGCTCCAAGAGCCGACGTCGGTCTTGAAGAGCTCCATCGCCGTGCCGGTGAGGTGGAACAGCACGATGACCCAGAGCTCGCGGCCGCTCTCGAGCCGGAAGGCGAGCATGCCGATCTGGATGACGACGGCCGCGATCGTGAGGGCGTCGTTGCGGGCGAGCGGGGCGTCGTCCGGATACCAGAGCCTGGCCGCGACGATCGCGATGAGCAGCAGAGCGCCGAAGACGCAGGCCCAGGCCTGTTTGAGCAGGAACACCGCGCATTCGAGCAGCACGGCGCGCGCACCGCTCGCGGGCTTCGCGACGAGGATCCGCCGGGCCGTGCGGTCGATGCTGCGCTCGAGGCGGGTCAGCTCGCGCGCGGGCGAACCGCTCTGGCCGGGCCCGGTCTCCCGCACGTCTGCACCGTGTTCTTCCCGCATGCATCGAGACTAGTGCGGGGCGGCTGAGGGTCTCATGCGATCGGATGCGCGCATTCCGCTCTCTTGCCTCGCATGGTAGCTTGTGAGGCATGGCACTGGACGCGGGGACACAGCTGCGGCGCGGCGTAGCCGAGTACTGCGTGCTCGGCCTGCTCTCCCGGGAGCCGATGTACGGCTGGCAGCTCTCCGCCGCGTTGAGCGGGGAAGGGCTCATCGCGAGCATCGGCACCCTCTACCCCCTGCTCTCTCGACTGCGCGCCCGAGGCCTGCTCACGGCCTTCGAGGAGAGATCCGACAGCGGACCCACCCGCAAGTACTATCGCCTCACCGCAGCGGGCGAGGCCGAGCTGGAGGCGTTCCGGGCGCAGTGGGCGCCCTTCGTGCGCTCCGTGAGCGAGATCATCGAGAGAGGAACCCAATGAACGAGCGGAACGGAGCGGCCGCACTGCGCGAGGACTACCTGCGACGTCTCGACGAGGCGATGCGCGCGCTCCCCTACGAGCTCGCCGTGGAGCTTCGCAGCGGCATCGCCGAGGAGCTGCAGGGCGAAGACGCGCCGCGGGTCGCCCGGAGGATCGCCGAACTCGGAGACCCCGCGCAAGTCGCCGAAGCCGCCGCGGAAGCGGCGGAGATCGGTTCCCGGCCCGAGACGATGCCCGCACCGGCCGTCGTCCGACCCGAGCGGAAGACCCCCGTCACCGAGTCGCGCGGCTTCGCCGTCGCGAGCGCGATCACCCTCGGCGTCGGCGGCATCGTCGTGCCCGTGGCCGGCTGGCTCGTCGGCATCGGCCTGGTCTCGTACTGCCGCTTCTGGCGGCTGCGAGAGAAGCTGTGGGCGGTGTTCGCCCCGTTCCTCGCCGCAGCCCTCGGCTGGGCGGTGTACGCCGCGATCCAGGCGCTCTCCGTACCGGCGGCGCAGGACTGCATCGGCTTCTGCCCGCCCGGCGCCGAGAACCCTCTGCTCCCCTCGGTGTACTCCATCGCCTGGTCGAGCCTGCTGCTCGGCTACCTGCTCGGCGCCCCGCTCGGCGGCCTCTGGCTGCTGCTGCGACTGCGCGGTCGCACCCTGCACGTCGCGGCGGGCTGAGCACGCCCGCTCCCGTCGAGGCCGCCTCGCCTGAGAAACATCAGCGTCGCTGCCGCTTCTCCCGGATGCGCATGTTGAGAATGATCGGCGAGCCCTCGAAGCCGTAGCGCTCGCGCAGACGGCGCTGGATGAACCGGCGGTACCCCGGATCGAGGAAGCCCGTCGTGAACAATACAAAGGTCGGCGGACGGTTCTGCACCTGCGTGCCGAAGAGAATGCGGGGCTGCTTGCCACCGCGCAGCGGATGCGGGTGCTCCTGCACGAGCTCCGCGACGAAGGCGTTGAACTTGCCGGTGGGGATGCGGGTGTCCCACGAGTCGAGCGCCGTCTCGAGCGCGGGCACGAGCTTCTCGAGGTGGCGTCCGGTGCGCGCCGAGAGGTTCACGCGCGGCGCCCACGAGACGTGCGCCAGGTCGGTCTCGATCTCGCGCTCGAGGTACTTGCGGCGATCGTCATCGAGCAGATCCCACTTGTTGAAGCCCAGCACGAGCGCGCGCCCCGACTCGAGCACGAGATCGACGATGCGCAGATCCTGGTCGCTGATCGGCTGCGTCACGTCGAACAGCACGACCGCGACCTCGGCCTTCTCGAGCGCGGCCGCGGTGCGCAGCGAAGCGTAGAAGTCGGCGCCCTGCTGCAGGTGCACGCGGCGCCGGATTCCGGCGGTGTCCACGAACGTCCAGACACGGCCGGCGATCTCGACCTGCTCGTCGACCGGGTCGCGCGTCGTGCCGGCCAGGTCGTTGACGACGACGCGCTCTTCGCCCGCGGCCTTGTTGAGCAGACTCGACTTGCCCACGTTGGGGCGGCCGAGGATCGCCACTCGCCGCGGCCCTCCGATCGTGGGCTTCGCGACGGCCGACTCCTCGGGCAGGGCCTCCAGCACGCCGTCGAGCAGATCGGCTACGCCGCGGCCGTGCAGGGCCGAGACTGACCAGGGCTCGCCGAGGCCGAGCGACCAGAGGCCCGCGACCTCGGGTTCCTGGATCGCGTCGTCGACCTTGTTGGCGACGAGGAAGACGGGCTTCCTGGTGCGGCGCAGCAGCTGCACGACGCGCTCATCGGTCGCGGTGGCGCCGACTCGCGCATCGACGACGAACATCACGACATCGCACAGCTCGATGGCGATCTCGGCCTGGGCGGCGACGGAGGCGTCGATGCCGCGGGCGTCGGGCTCCCAGCCGCCGGTGTCGACGAGGGTGAAGCGCTTGCCGGCCCACTCGGCCGGATAGCTCACGCGGTCGCGGGTCACGCCGGGCACGTCTTCGACGACCGCCTCGCGGCGGCCGAGGATGCGGTTGACGAGGGCCGACTTGCCGACGTTCGGGCGACCGACGATCGCGACGACGGGCAGCGCCTCCGCCTCGGGCTGGGTGAAGCCGAGGAACTCGCCGTCGGCGCCGATCAGCTGCAGATCCTCCTCGTCGAGCTCGAAGCCCTCGAGGTTCGAGCGCATGGCGCGCAGGCGCTCCTCGTCGGTGACCCCCTCCTCGAGCAGCTCGCTCGAGACGACCTCGCCGTCGGCGGCACCGCCGTCGACCGCACTCGCTTCGTACTCGTTCTCTTCGCTCATGTCTCTACTCATGTCTGTGCCTCTCGCACGATGTCCACCACAGCCTGCACCGACTGCTCGAAATCCAGTTCGCTCGTATCGACGAGCGTCACCCCGGGTGCGGGGTTGAAGAAGTCCACGACCTGCGCGTCCTTGGCGTCGCGCGCCTCGAGGTCGGCGAGCACCTGCTCGTGGCTCAGACCGGGCAGCTCCCCGGCCCGACGCCGGGCGCGCACCTCGGGCGAGGCCGTGAGCAGCAGCCTCACGGGGGCCTCGGGCGCCACCACGGTCGTGATGTCGCGCCCCTCGACCACGACACCGGGGAGCCCCGAGTTCGCCACCAGCTCGCGGAACAGCGCGTTCAGCGCCTCGCGGACGCGCGGATGCTTCGAGACCCGGCTCACCTGTGCGCTGAGCGCGGGCTCGCGGATCGCAGCGGTCACGTCGTGGGTGACGTACCGACGGCCGTCGTTCAGCATCACGGTCACGAGCTGCGGCCCCTTCACGGTGATGCGGTAACCCCAGTCATCGAGCAGGGAGAGCAGCGCGGCCTCGTCGTCGAGGTCGGCACCCTTCTCGATGGCGGCCCACGCCAGCGCGCGGTAGGCGGCTCCGGTGTCGAGGATGCCGAAGCCGAGTCGCGAGGCCCCCTCTCTCGAGACGCTCGACTTGCCGCTGCCCGCAGGGCCGTCGATGGCGACGAACAGCGGGGCGTCGGGCGCGGCCGTGCTCACAGTGTCGTCCATCCACGATCCTTCAGGTCTGCGATCGCCCGTTCGGCGACCTCTGGCAGCACGGCGATCTCGGCGAAGCCGATCTGGGCGCCCGGCGAGTGCTCGAGGCGCAAGTCTTCCATGTTAATGCCCAAGTCTCCGAGCTCGGTGAGCAAGGCGGCCAGCTGGCCGGGCCTATCGTCGATCAGCACGGTGAGGGTCGTGAAGCGCTCGCTGCTGCCGTGCTTGCCGGGAATGCGTCCCACGCCCCGGTTGCCGGCCGCGAGCAGGTCGGCGATGCGCCGCCTCGCGCCGGGCTGCTCGGGGTCGCGCAGCGCCTCGAGCAGCCCGTCGAGGTCGGTGCGCAGCGCTTCGAGTCCGTCGATGACGGGCTGGCGATTGGCGCTCAGAATCTGCACCCAGAGCTCGGGATCGCTCGAAGCGATGCGGGTCGTGTCGCGCAGGCCTTGGCCGGCGAGGCCGATGTGCTGCTCGCTCGCATCGAGCAACCGGCCCGCGAGCAGGCTCGAGACGGCCTGCGGCAGGTGCGAGACGAGGCCGACCGCGGCGTCGTGCTGCTGGGGCGTCATCTCGAGCGGCGTCGCGCCGAGCTCGAGCGCGACCGCCTCGACGAGGGAGAGCGCCGCCCCGGGGGTCTCCTCGTCGCGACAGATGACCCAGGGGCGGGCTGCGAAGAGATCGGCTCGCGCCATGATGGCGCCGCCCCGCTCTCGACCGGCCATCGGGTGCGAGCCGACGTAGTTCGTGAGGTCGACCCCGCGTGCCTGGAGGGTCTCGAAGGGCGCGAGCTTGATGCTCGCCACATCGGTCACGACGGCGTCCGGGTAGGTCGCGAGCGCGCGTTCGACGACATCGGCGATGACATCGGGCGGAGTCGCGACGATCACGAGGGAGGGCGAGGGATCGTCGGCCGTTCGCACCCGCCCGGCGCCGTAGTCGGCGGCGAGTGCCACGGTGGTCGGCGAGGCGTCCTCGAGAGTCACCTCGACGCCGCGAGAGCGAAGCCCGAGGCCGATGCTCGCGCCGAGCAGTCCCGCTCCGATGATGTGCACGGGTCCGCTGACACGGCTCGCCAGTCCGTTCGCCGATTCCTTCGTCACGCTGTCTCCTTTTCGCCTCTACCAGTGTGCCCTACGATGCCCCCTCCGGCCGAAGCCCCGCGCAAACCCGTCGCGTACTCGCCGCGTACCCGTCGCGCGCCCATCGCGCGCCCATCGCGCGTCGTCCCTTCAACCGGCAAAAGCTGCTTCAAGCGGCGACTTCCCGCCGAATCGTCCGTCTGAAGAAGCTTTTGCAGGCTGAAGCGACACCCGCCCGACTACGCTGGGAATCGCCGGCTCTCCCGGCCCAGGGATCGGGCGGAGCGCTCTGCGAGAGAAAGGCGGCCTCGTGCCCTCCACTCAACCGATGCTCGTCGGGCCGCTCGTCGCGCTCCGCGATCCTCGCCCCGACGACCTCGAGCCGTTGCACGCGATCCTGCAGGAGCCCGAGGTCGCGCTCTGGTGGGTCGGATACGACCGGGATCGCGTGCGGAGCGAGTTCATCGAGCAGCCCGCGACGACGCGCGTCATCGAGATCGACGGCGAGGCAGCAGGGGTGGTCGTGGTGCTCCGCGGCGACGACCCCGAGTACCCCACGACCGTCATGCACATCTTCCTCGGCACCCGCTTCCGCGGCAGGCGGGCGGGAGAGGAGGCGCTCGCGCTCGCGATCGGGCACGAGTTCGCCTCGGGCATCTCGAGGATCACGCTCGACCCGAACGCGCACAACCTGGGCGCGATCAGGAGCTACGAGCGGCTGGGATTCAAAACCATCGGCGTGCTGCGCGACTATCAGGTGCGGCCGGGCGGCGCGCTCGAGGATGCGCTCTTCATGGATCTCACCCGTTCCGACTTCCCCGACGGGCCTCCGCTTCCGACGCGCTGAACTCTTCAGCGGCTGCCGCGACTCAGCGATCCTTGAAGTAGCGGAAAAGATGACGTTCTTTCGTGACGGCGAGGGCGACAGCTCCGCCGAGGAATGGCGAGAGCGCGGCCGCGGTGATGAGCCGCAGGCTGAGAACGTAGATCGAACTCTCGTCCTCAGGCGAACCCAGACGCGCGAAGAGCGCGGCCGCGGTTGCGGCGAACAGTATCGCGGCACTCGTCCAAGCGGCGATCTCTATACCCTGGATCGCTGCCAAGTCGCGTTTGCGCGCTCCTGCGTGCAGGTCCGATGCAAGTTCCACGCGCCGCAGACGCACCGATAGATATCCGATCGTGGCGGCGATCCCGATGAGCGCAGGAAGGGCGTAGCGGGTGATCCTCTCGTCAAAGCGCGCCGCGCCGTCGAACCCTCTTCCCAATCGCGTGTTGAGCTGCGAGACCGTCGGCTTATCATCGGCCCCATCCGCCGGCAGCAGGGCGGTTTGCATGAGGGCCGGGATTTCCTCGGCCATCGGCCAGGAATCTACCCAGCATTCGTCAAAGGCCCGCTCAGAGGTCACGGGACTGAGCACCGCATATCCGAGGCCCGGGCGCCGCCCATCATCGGGGTACGAATAGACGCCGCGGATCGGAACCGAGCCGTTCGAACCGACAAGATCATCCCCCTGCCCGACGGTGAGCGCCTCTGCGACTTGCTCGGAGACGATCACACCTGGCGCGGCAACCGTGTCGGATCGGACTACGTCGAGGAACCGCTCCGAGACCTCCGCAAGCGGGATGGCCGAGGAGGGAAGCGCGGCGGAGACGAAACCATCCTCCGAGACTCGCATCGCCCCGGCTGCACGAACGGTCGGCAAGTGCTCGAGCGCTTCGCACGCGGCACCATCGACACGTCCGGGCGCGGAGATCGTCAGCACCGAGGCGCCTGACTCTCTGAACTCCGCTGCCGAGCGGGTGATGCCCTGCACGGTACTCAGATCGGCTGCCAACAGGCCGACCGTCGCTATTGAGAGCAGCAATGCGAAGTGCACGGATCGCGCCGTTCCCGAGGCGATGTCGCGACCGGCTTCGCGCAAGATCGCACGGAACCTCATTCGCTCCCCCCATCGCGTCTCGCAGGAGGGCGCGGCGCGGGCTGGAAATCTCTCAGATTCAGATGGTCGGTGCAGGCTTCACGAGTGCGCTCATCGTGCGTTGCCACCACAACGGTCACGCGGGCCGATGCGATTCGGGAGAGAGCCGCATTCACCTCGTCAGCGGTTCTCGGATCGAGCTGCGCAGTCGGCTCGTCCACGAGAAGCAGCGCGGGATCCGCCGCCATTCCACGAGCGAGCATCAGACGCTGCGCCTCACCGCCGGAAAGCGAGCGGAACTGTCGCTCTGCGATGCTTGCGAGGCCGAAGCGTTCGAGCATCTCCATCGCCTGGGCCTCGGCCCGGACAGGGTGCTCGCCTGCCGCAAGCATCGGGAACACGATGTGATCGACCGCGGTGCGCCTCGGCACTCCGTGGGGGTTCTGAAAAACCCAGCCGACTCTTCCGTCGCGATCCTTGTGGATGGCACCTTCCGCGGGCGCTTCCCACCCGGCGAGCATGCCGAGAAGGGTGCTCTTCCCGGAGCCCGATGGGCCGGTCAAGGCGTATACGTGGCCAGGCTCGAGCACTGCGGAGAGGTTTCGAAAGAGCCAGGGCCCCTCGCCGAAGCGATGGCCGAGCCCCGCGATGCTCACCTGCATGGGCGGGGCTGCTCGGGAGAGAAATCGACGTGCTTCGGAGTCGTCTCCGTGTCGAATACCACGAACGACTGTCCGAGCTCGGAGCCCAGCACCGTCACGGCGAACGGCTCGCCCCCCGAAGCCACACAGGCCGAGCCGCCGTCAAGGTCGTACAGCGCGGCGGGCGGCACGACATTCACCTCGATCGGCGCTTCGAGTTCCCACGAAGCCGTGACGGTCGGCGTCGAGGTGCTCACCGCCGCGAAGAAGGAAGGAGTCGTCGCCAGAGCTGCGAGTGCATCCGCGTCACTCAACCTTCCTTCTGCATCGGAGGGGATCTGTTCGCCATCGACGACGAGCATTCGATCCCCGGGGGTGAGTCGATCCGGGAGCCGCACCACCCGGGCCGAGACGAGACCACCCGGAACGACCGCGAGCTTCTCGCCCGAGTTCACAGAAGAGCCGGTGGAGACGAGGCACTCCTTGACCTGCGTGCTCGGGGCCGGCAGCCAGATCAGTCGGTCGAGCGGGATCACATCATTGGAGTACTCCGCTTCTCCGGCCTTCTCGAAAAGTTCTGCGATAGCGACGTATACGCTTCGATCGACAGCTCCCTCGCCCTCGACTTCGAAGCCCAGGCGGGCGAGCTCCGCTCGAAGCGCGCGCACATCCTCCCCATCGTCTCCCCAGGAGAGATCCCGCCATAGCGGCACCGAGGTGGAGAAGCCGAGCACCCGTCGACCGTCGATGGCAAGCGCCGGTTCGCCGGAGACGAGGGTGCCGCCCGGCACGCAGTCGAAGCCTGTGACACGACCGCTCTCAGGCGAGGTCAACGCCACGTCCGCCGCGAGGGTGAACCCGAGCTCGACCGCGCGCTTGTCTGCGAATTCACGAACAGAGGTGGGCACGGATGTTACGGGGGCGGCAGTTCGCAGCGATGGCGGCGTCGTATCGTGGAAGAGCACCGCGCCCAACCCCACCCCGGCGCTCACCGCAAGCAGTAGAGCGAGCAGAGTCAGGGCCACCGCCGTACCCGGCGGTCGGCGTCGAGGCGCGCCGCTGCCGGCCTCTCCCGCACTCATCTATCGATGCCGAGCGGGTCGGTTTCGCATCTGCTGAGTTCGCTCGGGCCCCGCTCCGGGTCGAGGAGCGGCACCTGCTGCTCGACGTAGTCGATACGGTACTGCTCGACCGTGTAGTTCGCGGGAACGCTGCCGGCCTTGAGCAGGCAGGCCACGACGGCCGCCGCCTGATCCTCGTTCTGCGGATTGTAGCGCATCCACCAGTACAGCGAGGCGATCTCAGCTTCCCCCGATTCGGCCGAGCATTCCGAGGAGACGCGGTGCACCTCGTCGGTGCTGAGCGATTCGGGAAAGGTCAGCTCTTGAGAGCCTCCAGCCTGCGCCTCCGAGAGCTCGATCCCCGAGCCTGCGAGACAGTCGCGAAAGCGCGTCTGCACCTCGGAGTACTCGAGTTCGGTGATCTCGCCGTCTTCGAGCACCGAGCGCACGAAGTCGTTCTCAGCGCGCTGATAATGACTCGAGAACTCTTCTGCCCACGGTCCGTCGAAGTTCACCGCATCGCCCGATCTGTCGTCGGACAACGCATCAGAAGATCCAGAGATGCATCCAGTCAGCATGATGAGCGCGCATCCGACCGCAATCGAGAAGCAGGGATTCCGCTTCATATCGTCTCTCCTCATTCGGCCTTGGAGGGGAGCCTTCTGCTGCATCAGGCTCCCCTCCGTCGAGTTACAGGTAGTCGTAGTACGCGGTATTTCCTCCAGAGAAGTTCGGCGGCTGGTGGCGCGCATACGCCCAGACTGCTTTCACCTTCCACCCTGAAGTCGTGCAAGCACCAGGAGCGCACGCGGTTGACTTATGCGTCTTGCTCGGGTGGAGGTAATCGGAACGAACCGTTCCCTGGCTCCCCCACTCCCCTCCCTTGTACACGCCGTAGATCCAGGTTCCCCCGTCGGGGTATTCCGTGGTCGCCGATGCTACGCTCGCGCCGCTGATGGCGAGCGCAATTCCCATGCCGAAAGCTGTCAAGCCCTTCAATATCTTCTTTGACATCGCTTCACTTCCTTTGTTCGTCTCGACGGGAGCCAAGGCCCCGTTAAAGACAAGTGCAGCATTTCTCCAAGCGTCTCCGCATCGCTCGAACGTGGTATGGCCATTCCGCCGTTGCTCTGCTGGCTACGATCAGGCGCGTCTCGGACATGCGTAGACTTTTGCCATGTTAGACAGACGGCCCGTGGCACTCGAGCCGACACCGACCGAGACCCCCGCATCGAGCCTCACCAGAATGAGGCGTTGGCTGGCGGGGCCGAGATATATCGATCTGCCCATCCGCGCGCTGTTGTGCGTCGTCGCCGTCATCAGCGGTCTTCCCATCTCACGAGAGAGCTCTGAGCCCTTCTACGTCGTGCTCGACGTATGCGCAGCTCTCGTCATCGGGATGTCGGCGTTCGCGCCGATACCCGCGGGTTTGATCGCCACAGCGCTGTTCTTCGTGCAGTCGGCAACCTATCCCGAGCTTCTCGCGCTCTTTCAGCCTCCGATCATTCTCTCGGCGGCGGTACTGCTCACCTATCTGCGATGGCGTATGGCTCTCGTGCTCACCGCACTCGCCTTCCTCACCTCGGCGACGTCGCAGATCATGCAGATTGCAGGCGCAGACTCGTTCTCCTCCGTAGCCATCTCTTGCCTGCTCTACTTCCTCCTCGGCCTCAGCGCCGCAGGGTTGGAGATTCGCATCCAGCGAGAGACCTCAGCGCGTATCGCCGCTACCCGCGATCATGAACACAAACTCCAAAGGTTGAGAGCCACCCTGGCGCTGAACACGCACGACTCGGTCTCGCACGGACTCGCCACCGAGCGAGCCATCATGAAGCTCCTCGCCGCAGAACGAGATGAGCGGGAGGCGAAGCGGCTGCTCTCGCAGCTGGCCTTGGCGAACAGCGAGACTCAACATCAACTCCGTCTGCTTCTGAAACAGTTCATGGGGGCGGAGAGCGCCCACCATTCAGCGGACGACTCCCTTGACCATCGGCTGCGCGCGCATGCTGCCCGACTCCAGGAGAGCGCGGCCCTCGTCGGTTCCAAGTTATCCATCCGCGTAGGAGCATTGCCCGCAACCGGCCTCGCCGGAGACGATGAACTTCTTCTGCTCGTGCGCGAGCTGGCCACGAACATCCTGAGGCACTCCGGCGACCCCGCCGAAGGGAGTATCGAGATCGACTTCGTACCGGCTTCGAACGCGATCATGCTCCGCAGTCGGAACCGCGCCGATGAGGCTCCCAGCGAACTGCCTCGCTCGCTTTCCAGGCGAGCAGAGCGCATGGGCGGCCAATGCCAGATGGAGTACGCGAACGGGGACTATTCCGTAACGATCTCGATACCCGTAAATTCGGCGAATATCACTCATTCGAGTGATGCGGAGGGCGGAACCACATGAGTTGCATCGAAGCATGGTTCTTGCACTCTCCCTCGTCTTCCTCTCGCTCGCGCTTCCGATCGGTCTCGATGCGCCGCCCCGAAGTCTCTCCTCCCCGAACCTCGCGCAGACCCTTTCTGGGCAAGACGAGGAGACAGCGAAGCCGGACTGGGAGTCTAACTGCTTGCATTGGTGGTTCAGCGACCCGGAGAAATATCGAAAGTACTGCCTGTGATCGAAGATGAGCTTTGCCGCCGTTCCCTGGTTTCCGTGCTCATCGTCGATGACGACCCCTGGGTCACGAAAGCGGTGGCACTCGCACTCGGTTCTGCCCCCGATCTGCTTATTCAGGAGCCGGTTCACACGGGCTCGGAGGCGGTCGAGCATTACCTCTCGGAACACGCCGACGTGATCCTCATGGACATCAACATGCCGCCAGGCATGAACGGGATCGAGGCGATCGCCGCTATTCGCACGCACGATCCCGAGGCACGCATCGCCGTACTCACCACGATCGCCCCTGGCCCCGGTCTCGCCCGCGCGCTCGATGCGGGGGCCATGGCAGTCGTGAGCAAGTCCGCGTCCGAGCAAACTTTGATCGAAGTCGTCCGCACGATCGCGCACGAAGATGATCCGCGTCTACTCCGGGGGCTCGCTGAAGACGTGATCCTCAGTGATCGCGGATTCCATCGTGATCAGCCATCTCCCCCGCGCCTTACTCGAGCCGAGCTCGGGGTGCTTCGCCTCATCTGCCAGGGGCTCAGCTACGAGGAAATCGCATCGGAACAATGCGTCAGCCCGTGGACGGTAAAAGCGCAGACAAGGGCCCTCCGCGAGAAACTCCGGGCGGAGAACCTGGCACAGCTCGTAGTCCGAGCGATCGATCACCGTTTCTTCAGCGTCTGAGCCCTCCAACCGACCAACGTCAAGCGGGAGTCGGCTGAACTCTGCTGCAGCGGAATCAGCGGGGACGGGCGATCCCGTGCATGCCGCGTGCGCCCTTGCCGTCGCCGGGACGACCGCCGGACACGCTCGGCCGCTGCGAGCGGCCCTCCCCCTGCTTACCGGAACGCCCACCGGCGCCGTCGCCCGACTCGACGCCGGCGACCCGCACC
>WPCJ01312829.1_pt1 | contig 14125 bp, 9 predicted proteins | sample 5399831 | NCBI WGS metagenome assembly WPCJ01 (sample SAMN12869470, study PRJNA574797) | sludge metagenome | isolation source: wastewater treatment of pH10 | place: China:Beijing | collected 2019-05-20 | reverse complement strand
CTGGCCCGCGCCGAGGCCGAGGCGCGCGGCTTCGCCGACGAGGTCGAATCTCTCGGCGTCCTGGTCGATCCCAACGCCGGGCAGGCCGGTCGTCTTCAACCGCCGCCGGGCGACTACCGCTGCCGCACCGTCAAACTGGGCGCGCGCGAGGCGCAGGGCCTGGCCTATGTCGCCTATCCGGCCTTCCGTTGCCGCGTCGAACTGACGCCCGGCGGCGACCTGATCCTGGAGAAGACCACGGGCAGCCAGCGCACGCGCGGCCTGCTGTATCCCGACACCGACCGGCGCCTGGTCTATGTCGGCGCCCAGGCCTGGGGCGACGAGACCGGCTTCCCCGCCTACGGCGCCAAGGCCGAGCGCGACCAGCTGGGCGTATTCGAGCGCATCGGCCCGCAACGTTGGCGCCTGGTCATTCCCTTTCCCAAGCAGGAATCCAAGCTCGACATTCTGGAACTGACGCGCTGATCGCAGCTTGACCGTTCAGGGGCGCGCCCTTCACCCTGAGCGCCTCATCGCCTTTACCTTCGGAGCACCCTCATGCGCGGCGTCGGCCTCACGCTCGGATCCATCATCGCCATCGCCGTCGTACTGGCGGTCGTGCTGATCGGCTTCCCCACCTACAACGTCTATTCCAAGCAGATGGCGGGCAAGGCGGCCTATGAAGAGGCGGTGCAGAACCGCCGCATCCGCGTGCTGGAGGCCCAGGCCGCCCTGGACTCGGCCAAGCTGACCGCCGCCGCCGAGATCGAGCGCGCCAAGGGCGCCAACGAGGCCAACCGCATCATGGCCGAGGCCCTGGGCGGCCCCGAGGCCTATCTGCGCTGGTCCTACATCAACATGCTGCAGGAGACGGCCGGCAAGGAAGGCCGCCAGACCATCTACATCCCCACCGAGGCGGGGATGCCGATCCTGGAGGCGGGCCAACGTCCGGCGCGCTGACCTGAGCCCTTCTCCCACAAGGGGAGAAGGGCATTGGCGTTCAGACCCGCGTCAGCCGCAGATCCTGATAGTCGTAACTGAAGTCGATGTCCGGCGAGACGCCCTTGACCGTCGCGGTGGCGGGCTTGGCCGTGGCGATGCTGAAGGTGATGAAGGCGTCTTCCTCGCGCTTGTCGGGGAAGCGGGTGCGGAAGGTCTCGCCGTCATAGGGCTCCAGCCAGCCCTGCAGCGCCGGGGTGTGGGTGAAGCGCAGCCACAGGCCGGACTTGCGGTTGCGGCCGCGTCCTTCCGTCTTCGGCTCGATGACGATGTCGCCGTACCAGGGATCGCGCCAGGTTCCGGCGTAGGCCTCCAGCGGCAGGGAGGGGGCCGCGCCCGCCGCCTGTTTGGCGTCGATCTCGACGGCGGCCTTCAGCGACTTCTCGGTCCCTTCGGCCTCAATCCGCTTGGAATCGGCGATCCAGTCGACGTCGACCTTGTTCATGGCGATGTCCGACAGGCCCGAGCGCAGGGCGCGCAGCAGGAAGCTCTCTTCGGCGTTGGTGAAGACCGAGAAGCCGATCTTGCGGCCGGGGATCAGCACCGTGGCCGAGATGCCGCCGGGCGAGCCGCCGCCGTGGGTCGCCAGTCGCTCGCCGCGATAATCCTGCACCTGCAAGCCCATGGCGTAGGTCGAGGCTACGGCCCGGTTGGGCAGGGCCGCCGTCGGCCCGTTGGACGAGGAGACGACGATGTTGGGCTTGTACATTTCCTTCGCGGCGGCTTCGGAGAACAGGCGCGAGCCGTCGGCCAGCTTGCCGTCGTTCAGGCGCACGGCGATCCACTTGGCCCAGTCGTGGGCGCTGGCGCAGATGCCGCCCGCCGCCGCCGCCGAATCCCAGTTCCACACCTCGACGATCGACTCGGCGATCTGGCTCATCGCCCCCTGATAGCGCAGGGGCGGGCCGACGCGGCCGTGAGGCAGGGCGCTCTTCTTCGGGTCGGCCAGACGCGCCAGGGGCACGCTCTCGCTCATGCCCACGCGGTCGAAGATGCGGGTCTGGACGAAGGCCTCCCACGACAGGCCCGAGACCTTCTCGATCACCGCGCCCGCGACCACGAACATCAGGTTGCAGTAGTGGTAGTCCTCGCGGAAGCCGTCCTCGATGGGCACGAAGGCGGCCTGCGCCAGAACCTCGGCGCGGGTCCGGTCGCTGTTGGGCCAGAACAGCAGATCGCCCGCGCCCAGGCCGAAACCGGCGCGGTGGCTCAGCGTATCGCGCACCGTGATGCGCTCGCCCACCATCGGGTCCGACAGGGTGAAGCCAGGCAGATAGGTGCGGATCGGCTCGTCCCACTTCACCTTGCCTTCATCGACCAGGATGGCCAGGCAGGCGGCGGTGACGTTCTTGGAGTTCGACGCGATGGCGAACAGGGTGTGCTCGTCGGCGGGTTCATTTTTGCCCTGACGGCGCACGCCATAACCCTTGGCCAGCACCGTCTTGCCGTCGCGGACCAGGGCCAGCGACACGGCGGGCTGGTCCGGCCAGGCGGCCATGCAACGCCGCACCCAGGCGTCGGCGGCGGCGGCGATCTCCTCGTCGGAGCGGGTATCGGCGCTGGTCTGGGCCCAGCCGGTCGCGGGCAGGGCCGCGCCGGCGGCGCCGACGGCGGAAGAGATCAGCGCGGCGCGGCGCGACAGGCGGATGGACATCAAGGACGCTCCCGAAGACTGAACGGCGACGCTAACGCCGCCCGTCCGCCGGGCCAAGGGGCGTAAAGCGTCCTACGCCGCCAGCCGCCACCTTTGCAGATGCTCCAGCACGTCGGCGACGATCTGGGCGCGGGTGAAGCCGGTCACGTCGCGCGGGCGCGTGCCGTCGCCGGTCACGGCGCTCAGCCGCCATTCCAGGGCGCGGCGGCTTTCGGGCGCCTCCAGCGCGGTCAGGGCGGGCAGGGGCCGCGAGCGCGCGCCCAGCCGATACAGGAAGTCCCGTCCGTTGGCGTGCTCGACTCTCAGCCAGACGCCGTTGTCGTCGCTCTGGACCTCGCTGTTCTCCAGCCCTTCGGCGGCGACGGCGGCGCGCACCTCTTCCAGCGCCGGGACGCCGTGGCGCGCGATCTGGCGGTCGATGTCGCGACGGCTGGCCGGGGCCAGGATGCGCTTGAGCTGTTCGCGCAGGGGCGGCGCCTCGGTCTCGACGGCCTCGCCCTTCAGGTCGGCGTTCATCTGCCGCGCCAGGCCGAAACAGGCCAGGATCATGATGACCGCGAAGGGCAGGGCCGCCACCAGGGTCGCCGCCTGCAGGGCGCCGAGGCCCCCGGCCAACAACAGCAGGGCCGCCGTCAGCCCCTCCATTCCGCACCAGTAGACCCTCTGCCAGCGCGGCGTCTCCTCGGCCCCGCCCGAGGCCAGGGTGTCGATCACCAGCGAGCCTGAGTCCGCCGAGGTGACGAAGAAGACCGCCACCAGGGCGATGGCCAGGACCGAGGTGATCGCCGTGCCCGGCAGGAATTCGAAGAAACGGAACAGGGCCGTCGACAGGTCCGTCTGCACCGCGTCCGAGATCGCCCCCGCCGCCACGCCCAGGTCCAGGCTCATGGCGGTGTTGCCGAAGACCGTCATCCACAGGAAGGTGAAGCCCGACGGCACCAGCAGCACGCCGATGAGGAACTCCCGCACCGTCCGTCCGCGTGAGATGCGGGCGATGAACATGCCCACGAACGGCGACCAGGAGATCCACCAGGCCCAGTAGAGCAGGGTCCAGTCCGCCATCCAGGCGCGCGGCTCATAGGCGTAGAGGGTGAAGGTGCGCTCGAAGAAGTGGTCCAGATAGAGGCCGAAATTCTGCACATAGGCCCGCAGCAGGAAGAGCGTCGGCCCCACGATCAGCACGAACAGCATCAGGCAGACGGCGATGAACAGGTTCAGCTCGGACAGCCGCCTCACGCCCTTGTCCACGCCGGTCAGCACCGAGATCGTCGCCGCGCCCATCACCACGACAATCAGTCCCACCTGCATGATCACGTCGTTGGGCAGGCCGAAGACGTAGTTCAGGCCCGAGGTCATCTGCGCCACGCCGTAGCCCAGGGAGGTGGCGATGCCGAACAGGGTGCCGCAGATGGCGAAGATGTCGACCAGGTCGCCCAGCCAGCCGTTCACCCGCTTGCCCAGCAGGGGGTAGAGGCTGGACCGCATGGTCAGGGGCAGTCCCTTCCTGTGCGCGAAATAGGCCAGGCTCAGACCCACCACGGCGTAGATGGCCCAGGCGTGGACGCCCCAGTGGGTATAGGTGATGACCATGGCCTCGCGGGCGGCTTCCAGCGTGCCGGGCTGCGCCTCGGGCGGGGCGATGTAGTGCTGGACCGGCTCGGCGACGGCGAAATACATCAGGCCGATGCCCATGCCCGCGGCGAACAGCATGGCCAGCCAGGAGACATAGGGGAAGTCCGGCTCGGCGTCGTCCGGCCCCAGCTTCAGCCGCCCTGTCGGTCCCAGGGCCAGCGCCGCGACGAACAGCATGAAGCCCGCGACCGAAGCGACGTAGAACCAGCCGAACGTCTCCACCACCCAGGCCTGAGCGCGTCCGAACAACAGGTCGGACGTCGCGGGCGCCATGAGGGCGAGCAGCAGCAGCCCGCCTGCGATGGCGCTGGCCCCCCAGAAGACCCGAGGGCTCATTTTTGAGCTCAGCATGGGCTCCAAGCGCACGGCAACGCTTAAGGTTCCATGCGCCGCGCTTTCCTTTCGGACCCGCTCAGGCTCGCGTCTCCCAGGCGGTCCAGGCGGCGATGGCGACCAGGCCCAGGGCCATGGCGGCGCGCAGCATCGGACCCTGGGCGCGGGTCAACAGGGCGCCGCCCGCGCGCGCCGCCGTCAGCACGATGGTCGTGTGGACGACGACGCTGACCAGAACGTGCAGCGCGCCTAGCGTCAGGGCCTGCGCCAGAGTCGAGCCGTGGTCGGGGCGCATGAAGCCGGGCAGCAGCACCACATAGAGCAAGGCGGCCTTGGGGTTCAGCAGATTGCCGATCAGGCCGCGTCGGAACAGGGCGCGTCGCCGCATCGCGACCGGGGCGACGCCCGCGCCGTCGCCCGCACTGCGCCAGGCGTCCCAGGCCAGCCACAGCAGGAAGCCTACGCCCGCCCAGCGGATGGCCTGATACAAGGCGGGCCAGCGCAGCACCACTTCCGTCAGCCCGAAGGCCGCGGCGACCATCCACAGCGTCAGGCCCAGGGTGATGCCGACCACGGCGGCCAGCCCGGCCGCGCGCCCCTGCGACAGGGACACCAGCGCCAGCCACCCCATGTTCGGGCCGGGGGTCAGCTCCATCAGCGCGACCGCGACCAGGAAGGGCGCGACCACGGTGGGATCGATGGGCGGCTGCATCGGCGATTTCCATCCTTTTCCTGCGGCCACGCTAGGCCGTGACGGGCGGCGTCATCAATCGCGAGCCGGCCCTCTTGCGTGTCCCATAAGCCACACCCACCTCCTTTGCGACAGCTCAAGGCGTCGCTTCGTGAAAGGGCGCATTGAGTCGAAATCCGCCTCCCGAGGGGAAACCGAACGACATGAATCTCGACCTCTATTCCGACCGCGCCAAACAGGCCGTCCAGTCCGCCCAGTCGCTGGCCCTGGCCCGCCGCCACCAGCAGTTCGCGCCCGAGCATCTGCTCAAGGTGCTGCTCGAGGAGCGCGACGGCCTGGCCCGCAAGCTGATCGATCAGGCGGGCGGAGACCCGTCCGCCGTCGAACTCGTCACCGAGGGGCTGCTGAAGAAGCGGCCCCAGGTTTCGGGCGGCTCGGGCCAGATCTATCTGGACGGCGACACCGCCCGCGTCTTCAGCGCCGCCGAGGAGGCCGCGAAAAAGGCGGGCGACGCCTTCGTCACCACCGAACGCCTGCTGGCCGCCATCGCCAAGGAGGGCGGCGCCGCCGCCGAGGCGCTGAAGTCCGCCGGGGTCACGGCCAAGAAGCTGGACGACGCCGTCGCCGAAATCCGCAAGGGCAAGACCGCCGACAGCGCGGGCGCCGAGGACAGCTTCGACGCCCTGAAACGCTACGCCCGCGACCTGACCGAGGCCGCGCGCGACGGCAAGGTCGACCCTGTCATCGGCCGCGATGAGGAGATCCGTCGCACCATTCAGGTGCTGGCCCGCCGCACCAAGAACAACCCCGTCCTGATCGGCGAACCCGGCGTCGGCAAGACCGCCATCGTCGAGGGTCTGGCCCTGCGCATCGTCAACGGCGACGTGCCGGAAAGCCTGAAGGACAAGAAGGTTCTGTCGCTCGACATGGGCGCCCTGATCGCGGGCGCCAAATACCGCGGCGAGTTCGAGGAGCGCCTCAAGGCCGTGCTGAACGAGGTCGCCGCCGCCGAGGGGCAGATCGTGCTTTTCATCGACGAAATGCACACCCTGGTCGGCGCGGGCAAGGGCGACGGGGCCATGGACGCCTCCAACCTGCTGAAGCCCGCCCTGGCGCGCGGCGAACTGCACTGCGTCGGCGCCACCACGCTGGATGAATATCGCAAGCACGTCGAGAAGGACGCGGCCCTGGCCCGTCGTTTCCAGCCGGTCTTCGTCTCGGAACCCACCGTCGAGGACACGGTGTCGATCCTGCGCGGCCTCAAGGAAAAATACGAAGTCCACCACGGGGTGCGCATCAGCGACAGCGCCATCGTCGCCGCCGCCACCCTGTCGAACCGCTACATCACCGACCGCTTCCTGCCGGACAAGGCCATCGACCTGATCGACGAGGCCGCCTCGCGCGTCCGCATGGCCGTGGATTCCAAGCCTGAGGCGCTGGACGAGATCGACCGCCGTCTGGTCCAGCTCAAGATCGAGCGCGAGGCCCTGAAGATGGAGAGCGACAGCGCCTCGCAGCAACGTCTCGAAAAGCTGGAGGACGAGATCGCCGACCTCGAAGGCCAGTCGGACGACATGACCGCCCGCTGGAAGTCGGAAAAGGACAAGGTGGGGCAGGGCGCGCAACTGCGTGAGACCCTGGACCGTCTGCGCGCCGAACTGGCCGCCGCCCAGCGCGCCGGCGACCTCGGCCGCGCCTCAGAGATCGCCTATGGCCAGATCCCGCAGTTGGAGAAGCAACTCGCGGACTCCGAATCCCCGGCGGCGGTCGCCGCCCCCCTGACGCCCGAGGTCGTCGACGCCGAGCAGATCGCCGCCGTCGTCAGCCGCTGGACCGGCGTGCCCGTCGACAAGATGCTGGAAGGCGAGCGCGAGAAGCTGCTCAAGATGGAGGACGAACTGGGTCGCCGCGTGGTGGGTCAGGACGAGGCCCTGGCCGCCGTCTCCGACGCCGTGCGCCGCGCACGCGCCGGTCTGAACGACCCCAACAAGCCGCTGGGCAGCTTCCTCTTCCTCGGCCCCACGGGCGTCGGCAAGACCGAGCTGACCAAGGCGCTGGCGGGCTATCTGTTCGACGACGACAACGCCATCACCCGCATCGACATGTCCGAATACATGGAGAAGCACTCGGTCAGCCGCCTGATCGGCGCCCCTCCGGGCTATGTCGGCTATGACGAGGGCGGCGCCCTGACCGAGGCCGTGCGCCGTCGCCCCTATCAGGTCGTCCTGTTCGACGAGGTCGAGAAGGCCCACCCCGACGTCTTCAATGTGCTTCTTCAGGTGCTGGACGACGGCCGCCTGACCGACGGTCAGGGCCGCACCATCGACTTCAAGAACACCCTGATCATCATGACCTCCAACCTGGGCAGCCAGTTTCTGGCCGACCAGCCCGAGGGCGAGGATGTCGAGGCCGTCCGTCCTCTGGTCATGGAACAGGTCCGCGCCCACTTCCGGCCCGAGTTCCTGAACCGCATCGACGAGATCATCCTCTTCCACCGCCTCGGCCGCGAACAGATGGGCGGCATCGTCCGCATCCAGCTGGCGCGTCTGGAAAAGTTGATGGCCGACCGCCGCCTGACCCTGGCCCTGGACGACAGCGCCCTGACCTGGCTCGCCGACAAGGGCTACGACCCGGTCTACGGCGCAAGGCCGCTGAAACGCGTCATCCAGAAGGATCTGGTCGACCCGATGGCGCGCAAGCTGCTGGCTGGAGAGATCGAGGACGGCAGCGTGGTGGCCGTGTCAGCCAGCGCCGACGGGCTGGAGGTTGGCAAGGCGCGGGTGCATTAAACTCATCGCCTCCTCCCCGCTCGCGTCGTGAGTGGTGGAGGGGGCGGTGCATCCGTTGCGCCATTTCATTGCGGCCTTGGCTTTCCTATGATGCTGGATTCTCTCTGCGCCGCTTCACTTCATCGATCGTGTCCCACCACGGCAGCATGAGCCCCATCTCATTTCGGAATGGATACTCCCGTTCTATAGCGGGTGCGGTTGCTCGACCCCTGAGCTCGTTGAATCCCCATCCAATGTAGTTGGGATCGCTGCCTAGGCGGCACGTAGTAGTCACTCCATTTGCATCCGTTTGGAGCGCCATTCGTTCAAAATCTTCGATGTGCGTGAAGCCAACTGGGCATTGATCAGCTGCCCCAATTTCGGGTTCGTTTTGCGCGCACCATTGGCGCGCATGGTCGAATATAGCCTCGTGTTCCCCTACGGTCATTCGGAGCCACGGGTCGACCGTCAGTACTAGCCCAAAGACGTCGTCCTTGGCTTGGTGCTCCGGCACGAGCCCCTGCCGGACGTGGGAAACAAATCGCCAAATTTGTCGAACAGCCTTTGAAAGCTCATCGAATCCGCGCCGACCTGCAACTCGTCTGTCAGTAGCGAAGCGTGCGTCAAAGGTCATCCGAGTCGCTTTGCACTCGATCACCATGCCTATTTCTTGCGGACGACCGACCAAAATGTCAGGTGAATGTATTTTGTTACCTTTGAATCTGTATTCCAGGTTGCCAGTTACGGGTCTATCCATGATGGCCGAAATAAATTTTACGGCATATTCTTCGAATGCACGGCCAAGTTCGCGACGGACGTTGTCCGAGATGCCGACGAGATCATAGTAAAGCCCCTCTGTGCATCGGGTAAGAACCAACTCTCTCAAGGGGGCCATTATCCGTTCCCCCGCTGAACCGAACGATATGCACGGATAACTCCGCAAGGCGCTCGGGCGGTAGATTCGATCTCGACCCAACCCTCGAAGCTCTGCTGCTCTGCGGCGCTGCTCGGCTAAGGGCGCGGTCAGGAGGCGGAGGCCCGCTTCCACGACTTCTGTAGTGAGTCCGATCTCCGGTAGAATCATGGATTTTGGACTGAACATTGGATTAGTACCCAACTGGGCCCAAACGCCGAGGCCCAACATCATCATGTTCGACGGCGTAATTCCTCGCTCTTCGGAATAAATCCTAGAGAGCTCACCATCTCCATAGAGCGCCGCGGCTCTGTAGAAATTTGGAATATTTAAGGCGGGTTGCTGCCAAGAAAACTGACGATGACCTATGCGGGCCATCTCAGCGAGAATATTGTCCTGTCGAGCGACATTCAATATTTGTTCAGAATCTTGAATTTCGTGCAGCGCATTATACGCATGAGCGAAGCCGTCATAATTTCTGCAGTTAAGAACTCGATGAGGCAGATTTCGTCGAGACGCCGGACGCGCGACTAGAAGTTCATTTATCAGATCTTCCAGCAGCCATTTGTAAGCAAAATGCTTGTCGCCAATCTTTGCATTAATTGCTTGATCGGGGAGGTTGTCAAAGAAGCGCTTGGCGACGTTAGGTTCATCTCCTTGCAGAAGGTCCACGGCCCATACCATCTGGATAAAATCTTCAGATGGCACCCAGCGGAGAATATCTCGCAGGACACTTCGCGACCGCTCAAGTCGGAACCGCGTGACCTTCGGGTCTTGTTTCCCATCCAATGGTTCTGCGCTCACGTCCCCTCCGATTCGTCCTCACGAAAGAGATTAGAACTAATCGAGAACCCTCTAGGTGAAATTAATTTGCACTGGAGGCGTCGCCGCTCTCCGCCGTCAGCACCGGCATCGCCTCCACACCGTCGCAAGGGAAGGGGGTCATGTGCGGGTGGTTCTCGAACAGGCGGGCCGCCGCCTCGTGGCTGTCGGCGCGCACGACCATGAAGACGGTCAGCAGGTTGACCACGTCGGTCACTTCGCCGTCGTCGTCGATGCGTTTGGTCGGGCCCAGCGGGCCGCCCTGAAAGACGATGGAGTCGCGGTGCGCCTCCTCCCATTCGGCGACGGCGGCGACGCCGAGGCGGGCCGTCTCGGCCTGCTCGGCCTCGCTCATGGCGCGCCAGGCCCGCCATTTGGGGCCGGTCTTGTCGCTGGTGAAGACGGCCAGGTAGTGGGTCTGCGCGCTCATCGAAGCCTCCCGTTTGCGCAAAGGGTCGGTCCTTTGTCGGCCGTGGGCAAGCGGGCCTCCCTGTTCCTTCTCCCCTTGTGGGAGACGGTGGGCCCGAAGGGCTCGGATGAGGGGTCTCTCCGAAATGTGATGGCGGGGCTATGGGGTTCACGTCCCGCAACCCCTCATCCGTCAGGCTCCGCCTGCCACCCGTCGTCAGCTCGCAGTGCGAGCTTCCTCCACCCACAAGGGGAGAAGGAAAAGCCGTCGGCCTTCACATCAAGGCCCGCCAATCCCTGAAATCCGGCGGGACTGGCCGACGCCGACCGCGATCGACGCGCCCCACCTCCCGCCTCCCGCATCCTGCCCCTCGTCCCGTCGCAGGGGAGGGCTCGCTCGGCCGGCGAACCGAAGCGGCGGCGGGAGCGGAGAGAACGGGATCCGTGTCGGACCGTCGGCCTCCCATCGCGCGCGCCGGGCAAGGGGAACCCCAGCGGAAGGCGGCGACGGTTCGGGCGGGCGGTTCAGGATGTCCTGCGGGCGGCGGAACGAGGCGAACGCCTCCAACGCCGTTCCGCGGCCTCACGCCGCGCGCAAGCGCGACCGGCCGCAGACATCGGGACGCGGAGCCGACGGGGCCTAGCGACGGGGCGTTCGACCCGTCCGCCAGAGAGGCTCCGGCCAGGGTCGAGGGGGTTACTCGGACCGTTCCAGGACCGCGTCGTCGCGCGGCCTGCCCGTCATGGGCGCCGGGGGTAGCCGCGAACAACGGCGCCTGCCCCGAGCTCATGTCCAACTCTTCGCGCGGGGCGTCGGCCTTCGTCGAAACGGTATTGCTCAACTCTCTCCGGGCGAAGCCCCGGCGCCCCGCCCAGCCCTTCCGCCGCCCGGTCACGCCGAGGCGGACAGACGCGTTCCTTCTCCCCTTGTGGGAGAAGGTGGCCCGTCAGGGCCGGATGAGGGGTCTCTCCGAGGTCAGATGAAGGCCGCGCTTAGACCGCCGCGCGACCCCTCATCCGTCAGCCTTCGGCTGCCACCTTCTCCCACAAGGGGAGAAGGAAGACGCGCTCAAGTCGCGAGGGTCCGCGACCCGAGCATAGCGCGCTTAAATATGAATGGCGTGGCCCAGCGCGCGCAGGGACGCCTCGTGGAAGGCTTCGCCCAGCGTCGGGTGGACGTGGATGGTCCCGGCCACGTCCTCCAGCACCGCGCCCATCTCCAGCATCTGGGCGAAGCTGTTGGACAGCTCCGACACGTGCTGGCCGACGGCCTGGACGCCCAGCAGGCGGTGATCCGACTTCGAGGCGATGACGCGGACGAAGCCGCCGTCCTCGCCTGCCTCGATGGCCAGGGCGCGGCCGATGGCGGCGAAGGGGAAGACGGCCTGGATCACGTCGTCGCGGCCCTTGACGTCGTCGGGGCCGAGGCCCGCCGAGACGATCTCCGGCTCGGTGAAGCAGACGGCGGCGATCGCAGTCGGATCGAACACGCGGTCGTGGCCGGCGATGATCTCGGCAACGACCTCGCCCTGGGCCGAGCCCTTGTGCGCCAGCATGGGTTCGCCGGTCAGGTCGCCGATGGCCCAGACGTTCTTCATGCTGGTGGCGCAGCGATTGTCGATCTTCACGAACGGGCCGTTCATGGCCACGCCCATGTTCTCCAGGCCCCAGCCCTTCGTCCGCGCGCGGCGGCCGACGGTGACCAGCACCTTGTCGGCGTCCAGCTGCATCGGGTTGCCGTCCTTGTCGGTGACGTTCAGCTTGCCGTCCCCGAAACCGCCCGCGCGGGCGCCGAGCAGCAGTTGGACGCCGTGCTTCTCCAGCCATTTGGCGACCGGGTCGGTCAGGGCCTTGTCGTAGAGCGGCAGGATGCGCTCGGCCATTTCGACGATGGCCACTTCGGCGCCCAGCTTGCGGAAGGCGATGCCCAGCTCCAGGCCGATGTAGCCGCCGCCGACGACGACCAGCTTCTTGGGAACCTCGGTCAGGCTCAGGGCCTCGGTGGACGAGATCACGTCGCCGCCGAAGGGCAGGAAGGGCAGTTCGACCGGCTCCGACCCTGTGGCGAGGATGACGTGCTCGGCGGTGATGCGGATGTCGCCGTCATCGGTTTTGACGGTGCAGGTCTTGGCGTCCGAGAAGTCGGCCCAGCCCTTGATGACCTTGACCTTGGCCTTCTTCAACAGGGCGGCGACGCCGGCGTTCAGCTTCTTGACCACGCCGTCCTTCCACTCGACCGTTTTCGACAGGTCGATGGCCGGGGTCGAGGCGGTGATGCCCAGCGTGCCGTCGCCGGCGGCCTTGGCCACCGTCTCGAACTTGCCTGCGGCATGGATGATGGCCTTGGACGGGATGCAGCCGACGTTCAGGCAGGTGCCGCCGAGGCCCGGCGACGCGTCCACCAGCACGGTCTCCAGCCCCAGCTGGCCGCAACGGATCCCCGCCACATAGCCGCCGGTCCCGGCGCCGATGATCAGGACTTTGGTTTTCAGGGTCTGGGTCACCTGTTCAGGCTCCTTAGTCGATCAGCTGCTACCCGAAGAGCTTCGGCGATACGCGGATCGTAGATGAAACGAGGTCCATCACTGTCGATGATTGACCAGCCAGAGTTCGGAAGAAGACGTGTCGGCAAGCCGTTGCGTCTCAGATAGAGCACCACGACCGTGCCGCGCTCGGGAGGAAAGAAGCCGCATTCCCTGTCTACGCCGTTGATATGCCGCATACGGTGGATCTTCTCGGGGCCGACAGTCCCTTTGATGATCGCCACGGTGCGCCAGGTTAGCCGTGCATGGTCGCGCGTGAGCCAAGCACGTCCATCGAGCCGAGCCAAAACGACACTGTCGGCTTGATCCCAATGCAAGCGCTGCCTTGCAAGATCTGCAGAAGGGTCAGCATCGAACATCACCGTGCAGGCGATGGTGGCGCTCGGTCCCAAGAGGCACAGTGTGAATGCGCCAAAGGCTGCTGCGAGCGACGTTCGCATCCCGCTCTACATCCACAATGTCGCCGGGTTCTCCAGCAGGGTCTTGATCTTTTGCACGAAGACCGCCGCGTCGTGGCCGTCGACGATGCGGTGATCGAAGCTGGAGGACAGGTTCATCATCTTGCGCACGACCATCTGGCCGCCTCGCACCACGACGCGCTCCTCAATCTTGTTCGGACCGACGATGGCGACTTCGGGGTGGTTGATGATGGGCGTGTGCACCACGCCGCCGAGCGTGCCCAGCGAGGTGATGGTGATGGTCGAGCCGCTGAGCTCCTCGCGCTTGGCGCTGCCGTCCTTGGCGGCGCCCGAGACGCGGGCGATCTCTTCGGCCGTGTCGTAGGCGTCGCGCGCCTCGGCGTGGCGAACGACCGGGACCATCAGGCCGTTCGGCGTCTGGGCGGCGATGCCCAGATGCACGGCGTTGTGCTGGGTCAGCACGCCCGCCTCGTCGTCATAGGTGGCGTTGATGTTCGGCTGGTCCTTCAGGGCCACGACGATGGCGCGGGCGATGAAGGGCAGGACGTTCAGCTTGGCCTTTCCCGTGCCCTTGTTCTGGGCGTTCAGGTGGGTGCGCAGCTCTTCCACCGCCGTCATGTCGATGTCCTCGACATAGGTGATGTGCGGGATGCGACGGACGCTCTCGGCCATCTTCTCCGCGATCTTGCGGCGCAGGCCGATGATGCGGACTTCGTTGGCACCCTCGGCCTTGGCGTAGAGCGAACCGCCCGAGGCCGCAGCCGGGGCGAACGTGCCGCCGCGTGCGATGAAGGCGTCTAGATCGGCGTGCTCGATGCGGCCTGCGGGGCCGCTGCCCGGCACGAAGACCAGATCGATCCCCAGATCACGCGCGCGGTTGCGTACGGCGGGGGAAGCCAGCGGGCGCTCGCCCGGTTGACGGCCGGTCAGGGCCGGAACGGGCTTGGCGTCGGCCTTGGGCGCA
>WPCJ01070398.1_pt1 | contig 14148 bp, 12 predicted proteins | sample 5399831 | NCBI WGS metagenome assembly WPCJ01 (sample SAMN12869470, study PRJNA574797) | sludge metagenome | isolation source: wastewater treatment of pH10 | place: China:Beijing | collected 2019-05-20 | reverse complement strand
GCATCCCGGCAAACCGGCGTCCGACCAACATGGTGTTCCAGAGCTACGCCATCTTCCCGCACCTCAACGTCGAGCAGAACGTCGCCTATGGACTGAAGCGCATGCGCCTCGACGCGGCGGAGGAACGCCGTCGCGTCGACGAGGCGCTGCAGCAGGTATCGCTGACCGGGCTGGGAAAACGCGGCGCCACCGAGCTTTCCGGCGGCCAGCGCCAGCGCGTCGCGCTCGCCCGCGCGCTCGTCATGCGCCCCAAGGTGCTGCTGCTCGACGAGCCGCTGTCGGCGCTCGACAAGAAGCTGCGCGAGCAGATGCAGGTCGAGCTGCGCCGCCTCCAGCAGGCGGTCGGCATCACCTTCATCCTCGTCACCCACGACCAGTACGAGGCGCTGGCCCTGTCCGACCGCATCGCCGTCATGTTCGGCGGCCGCATCGCGCAGGTCGCCACGCCCAAGGACATCTATCAGCGGCCCGTCAACCGCCAGGTCGCCGACTTCCTGGGCGGCATGAACTTCATGAGCGGCGAGGTGGTCGAGGTGAACGGCGCGACCGTCACGCTCGACACCGCCGGTTTCGGACGGGTGAAGACCGACAGGCCCGCGGACTTCGCCGTCAACGGCCACGCCACGCTCGGCATCCGCCCCGAGCGGCTGCGCGTGCTGTGGGACGACGCCACTGCCTCCCACGAGGTCGCCGGCACCTTGGTCGAGCGGCATTATTTCGGCGAGGTCACCCATCTCATGGTCGACGTGCCCGGCTTCGAAAAACCGCTCTCCGTCATCGAGACCAACAATTTCGGCGCCGACGACCTGCCAATCGGCGAAAAGATCCGCCTCGCCTACGACCCTGACGCGCTGGTGGCGATGGCGGATTGACCCCTTGGGAAGGCGCCGCCCTCGCGATCAGCCTCCTTCTCCCCGTCCTCACGGGGAGAAGTGCCCGGCAGGGCGATGAGTGGCAGCGCAACCCCCGATAGCTGACCCGACAGCGGCGACCTTCACCAGCTCTGTTTCAACCACCCTTCTGCTTCGCAACGAGAAGGGCAGCGCAAACCTCCTCATCCTGAGGTGCGAACCGGCACTACGGTCCCGGTCCGGTAAACCACTCCCGAGGGCGAGCCTCGAAGGACGCACGGCATCACCTCCGCGCGCCCTTGGAAACGTTCAGCGCAACCGCCGCCCGGACCAGCGTCATGAACGCGACCTCGTCGATCGCCTCGTCCTTGCCGATATCGATCGCACGCCGTGCATTGCCGTCGAGGCTGAAATTGAAAAGGCCGCGGGGATCGTCCAGCGAAGCGCCTTTCGCAAAGGTCAGCTTCACCTTGTCCCGGTACGTCTCGCCGGTGCAGATCAGTCCGGCATGCTCCCACACCGGCACGCCTTGCGGGTTGGAGGGCTTCCTCCATTTCACGTCCTCGATCACCTCGGGATCGGCCTGCCGGATCAAGCCGCGCACATGCGCCAGCACGTCGCCGCGCCAGTCCCCAAGTTCCTCGAGCCGCGCGTCGATCAGCCGGGAACCATCTTGCACCATCTTCGTCTTCCTTCTCCTACTCCTTCTTTTCCACATGCCCTCCGAACGCGAGCCGCATCGCCGACAGCAGCTTGTCGGCGAACTGCGACTCGCCGCGCGAGGAGAAGCGGTCGAACAGGGCCGACGACAGGACGGGCGCCGGCACGCCGGTGTCGATCGCCGCCTTCAGCGTCCAGCGGCCCTCGCCGCTGTCCGAGACGCGGCCGCCGAAATTCTTCAGCGTCGGGTCTTGCTTGAGCGCGTCGGCCGTAAGGTCGAGCAGCCACGAGCCGATCACGGAGCCGTGCCGCCACAGTTCGGCGACGGCCGGCAGGTCGATGTCGAACCGGTAATATTGCGGCTCGGCGAGCGGCGTGGTCTCGGCGTCGGCCGCGCGTCCTCGCTTGCCGGCATCAGCCGCCTGCAGGATGTTGAAGCCTTCCGCATAGGCGGCCATCAGTCCGTATTCGATGCCGTTGTGTACCATCTTGACGAAGTGCCCAGCGCCGCTCGGCCCGCAATGCAGGTAGCCGCGCGAAGCAGTCCCGCCATCGGCCGTCGCGCCGGCATCCGCGCCCGGAGCCAACGAAGCGAAGATCGGGTCGAGCCGCTTCACCGCCTCGTCCGGCCCGCCGATCATCAGGCAGTAGCCGCGGTCGAAACCCCATATGCCGCCCGACGTGCCGACATCGACGAAGCCGATGCCGCGCTTCGCCAGCTCGGCCCCGAGGTCCACCGCGTCGCGATAGTTCGAGTTGCCCCCGTCGATGATCGTGTCGCCCTGCTCCAGCAGCGCGGCCACCTCGTGCACCACCTTGCCGGTGATGGCGGCGGGCAGCATCAGCCAGACCGCGCGCGGCTTCGCCAGCCTGCCGACGAACTCATCCAGCGAGCCCGCCCCGATCGCACCGTCCTTGACGAGGTCGGCCACGGCCGCGGCATTGATGTCGTAGACGACGCACTCATGTCCGTCGCACATCAAGCGGCGCGCCATGTTCGCGCCCATCCTGCCCAGTCCCATCATGCCAAGCTGCATGTCATGTCCCTTGCTTCTTGCGTTCGCCGGAAACAGCTATCGGAGCGCAACGTCAACTGTTTGACAATCCGCCGGTTCCGCGAGCAGGGGACGCGCGGGTACAGGATAGCGCAGGCCGCGACGCTTTCGTGCATCGCGGCCCGACATGATCGCGGCTTCAATAGCCGGCTTTGATCTTCTCGAATTCCTCGATCATCTTCTGCTTCAGCTCGGCCGGCACCGGCGACTGGAACAGCGTCTTGTCGACGAACTTCTCGACGTCGCCATAGCCCTGCGCGGCGACCACCTCGGGGTCCACCGTCGCCATGCTCTTGGCGTCGGCATGGCCGTAGCCCCAGTCGGAGAGGAGGAAGCTCGCCACTTCCGGCGCGTTGATCGCGTTGAGGAAGTCGTAGGCCTTGTCCGTGCTGCCCTGCGGTTCCTTCAGCAGGACGTAGCCGCATACCCAGGTGGACTGGCCCTCGATCGTGTCGCGCGTCGCCTTGATCGGCGCGCCGGCCAGCGCCGACTGCACCGCCGCGTCGTTCCACGCCCAGGCGAGGTCTACCTCGCCGCCGCTCATCGCCTGCACGATCTCGGTGTTGTCGGTCCAGTAGAGGCGCACGTTCTTGTGCACCTCGCGCAGGAAGTCGGAAGCCTGGCGGAACTGCTCGTCCGTCATCTGCGTCCAGTCGCGCAGCCCGATCGCCAGCGAGGCCAGCGCGTAGGCGTCGTCGACATTGTCGCCGATCGACACGCGGTCCTTGAACTTCGGATCGGCGAGCGACTTCAGCGACTTGATGTCGTCGGGACTGACCTTCTCGGAATTGTAGGTCAGCAGCGTGTTGCCCCAGTCCCAGGGCATGAACCAGGCCGTGCCGTTCTCGTCGGTTGCGAGGTTCTTCATCGCCATGATGCCGGGGTTGAGGTCGTTCCAGGCATCGATCTTCGATGTGTCGAGCGGTTGCAGCAGCCCGGCCTCGCGCCACTTCACCACGCTCTGCGAGCAGGGATGCGCGAGATCGACCTTGAAGCCCGCGCGCATCTTCTCGAACGCCTCGTCCTCATCGCCGAAGAAGGTGAAGGTGGGAGACTCGCCGTGCTTGGCGATGTAGCCGGGGTGGAACTCGGGCGCCTCGTAGCCGGACCAGTCGAAGATGACGAGGTCCTTGTCCTCCGCCGAGACGATCGACGCCGCCGAACCGAGCAGCCCGGCCGCCAGCGCAAGGCAAATCCCCAGCCGGCTCCCCGCCCTGTTCCAGAATCCGCCTTCACGGCCGTGTTGTGCATGTCTCATGATACTTCCCCTGTTGTTTTTCTTCGTGTCTCCGCTTGCCGCGCATGCGGCGTCGTTCATTTCGCCTTCCTGCCCGTGGCCTTCGCGCCCGCGCCATTCCTGCCTGCGGTATTCCCGCTCGCGTGCTCGCGAGGAAAATGCTTGGGAAAAACGGTCGCGAGGCATTCGCCGGCGGCCTGGTGCGCGCGCTCGCGGGTGAGGTCCTCGGCCCCCATCATCAGCCGCAGCCACAACCCTTCAAGCATCGCCGCCAGCGCGAGCGCGACGCCGGACGCGTCGAAATCATAGCCGGCGTCGGCCTTCAGTCTCTCGCACAGATCCACGAACACGTTCTGGTAGGCCGCGTCGCGCGCCCCGCACAGCGCCTGATAGGTCGGCCGCGACTTCGCCTCGCCCCAGAAGGCGCACCATGCCGCCAGCTTGCGTTTGTTGCAGATCGCCCGGTCGAAATCGGCGGCGACCAGCACGGCCATCTGCCGCGCCGGGTCGTCTCCCGCCTTCTGCAGCGCCGTGCGCCAATGCGCGGCATATTCGTCCGCCATATATTGCAGCGTCGCGACGAGCAGTTTTTCCTTGCTCTCGAAATGGAAGTTGACGATGCCGCGCGACAGCCCCGCGCCATCCGCCACATCGGCCATCGTCGTGTCGGAATAGCCGCGCCTGGCGAGCGAATCGATCGTCGCCTCGATGAGTTGCTGGCGACGCGTCTCCTTCGACGCCTTGCGCCCGCGCTTCTCCGGCTCGGCCGGCGTCTTCTGGAGCGGTGCTTTCAGGACTTCCATGTTCATGGCCGCGCCGTAAGGTCTGAGGAGGGCAGCATAAGGCGCATCGTATACCTATTCATCGTCTCTGGATGGCTTGCGTCCGCGCAGATGAGTGGGCCGGTGCTCGCCACTGTCAAGCACCTTATGCATCGCCTCCCAGGTGCGGATGTTCTTGTCCACATAGGCCGGGCCGACCGCCGCCGCGACCTTGCCGTAAAGCGGTCCCCTGAGCTGCTCCAACTCGCGCCTCGCCACCTCGCGATACCACGGGTTGCGGTCGCGCGTGACGACATCCTCGAAACCCGCTCGCCGCATCGCGGCCGCGTAGCGCGCCGGAGAGGCCATGGCGAAGGAGAGCCCCTCGGCGGCGACATACTCCTTCATGTCCTGCGACGGCTCGCCGTCATGCGAGATCATCCAGTTCGACGCGGCGAACCGCCCGCCGGCCCTCAGCACGCGGAATATCTCGGCAAACAGCGCATCCTTGTCGGGCACGTGCAGCAGTGCGTCCTTGGAGAAGACCACGTCGAAGCGCGCATCCGCGAAGGGCAGCGGGCCGGGCGGACCCTGCACGAAAGTCGCCCTCTGCGACAGGCCGCGTTTTTGCGCCCGCATCCGCGCCGCCTCGATCACCGGCGCTTCCACGTCGAAGCCCGTGACATGGCCCGCGCCGTGGCGCTCCAGAAGATGCAGCGATATGCCGCCCGATCCGCAACCTATGTCCAGCACCTCGGCGTCGCGGAGCGAGATCCCGTCCAGCACGCGGTCGACCTCGTCCGGGCCGCCGGGCGACAGATAGCCGTCGCCCCAGAGCGCTTCCAGGAAGCGAATGGCATCGTCGTCATATTCGGGCGCGGCGTGCGCGGCATCGATCATCGATCGTTTCCAGAATGACTGAACCGAAAGGCCGAAGGTCGCGGCGAAGCCTAAACCGGTTGGAGGAAATTGCAACTTGGTTTGTTGAACATTCATTCAATATGGCTGGACAAACATCGACGGGGCGTGGCAGATTTCACGACAAGCCCGCACAATGAGACGGGCGCTGCGCTTAGCAGGACGGATTCGCACGAAGGGGCCAGTCGCTTTGAAGGCATGGGACGCGATCATCGTCGGCGGCGGCCATAACGGGCTGGTCAATGCCTGCTACCTCCAGCGGGCCGGGCTCGACGTGCTGGTCGTCGAGAAGAACGACTGGATCGGCGGCGCCGCCGTCAGCCGCTCGCTGACGCCGGGCTTCCTCTATTCCAACTGCTCCTATGTCTGCTCGCTGTTTCGCCCGGAGATCATGCGCGACCTCGAATTGCCGCGCTTCGGCCTCCAGGTCATCGCCTATGAGGGCGGCGCGGTCTTCACGCGCGACGGCGACTATCTCGCCAACTATCGCGATCATCATGCCCATCGGCGCGAATTCGCGCGGTTCTCGCCGCGCGACGCCGAGGCCTATGAGCGCTACGCGCGCGACGTGACCCGCCAGTGCCGTTTCATCCAGCCGCTGCTGATGCGCACCGCGCCCGACCCAACCAGCATGAAGCCGCGCGATCTCGGTGAACTGATGTATCTGGGAAAGAAGTTCCACGACCTCGGCCCCGCGCAGATGGCCGAGACGCTGCGCTTCTGGACCATGTCGATCTCCGAATTCCTCGACGAATATTTCGAGACCGACGTCATCAAGGCGAATTTTTCCATCTCGGGCATCATCGGCACCGCGCTCGGTCCGATGTCGCCCGGCACGGCTTATGTCCTGCTGCACCACTACATGGGCGAGGTCGACGGCTCGGTCGGCGCATGGGGCTATGCGCGCGGCGGCATGGGCGCCATCACGAAGGCGCTGTCGGACAGCTTCCGGGCGTCGGGCGGAACCATCCGCACGGGTGCGGAGGTCGATCATGTGCTGGTGAAAAACGGCAAGGCGACGGGCATCGTGCTTGCGGGCGGCGAGGAGATTTCGGGCAGGCTCGTCGTCTCCAACGCCGACGTGAAGCGCACCTTCCTCAAGCTGGTCGAGGAAAAGGAGCTGCCGGAAACCTTCCTGCGCCGGGTCCGCAACTTCAAGATCAGGGGTTCGTCGGGCAAGGTCAACATCGCGCTGGATTCGCTTCCCGAATTCCCCGCGCTGCCCAAGGATTCGCCCTGCATCCGGGGCGATCTCCATTTCACCGACAGCGTCGAGCGCATGGAGCGCGCCTATGACGACTGGAAGGCCGGGCGCTGGTCGGCCGATCCCTTCCTCGACATGATGATCCCGACCACGCTCGACCCGACCATGACGCCGCCGGGCAAGCATTTCATGAGCTGCTTCGTGCAGTACTGCCCGCCCAAGGTGGAGGGGCGCGACTGGACCGACGCGGACCGCGACGCCTTCGGCGAGACCGTCATTTCGCAGATCGCCGACTACTCGCCCGGCTTCCGCGACCGCATCGTCCACATGGAGGTCCGCACGCCGCGCGAGCTTGAAGCCGAGGTCGGCCTCACCGAAGGCAACATCTTCCAGGGCGAGCTCACCTTCGACCAGCTGCTTTTCAACCGCCCGGTCCCCGGCTACGCGCAATACCGCTCGCCTATCGACGGCCTCTACATCTGCGGCTCCTCCACCCATCCGGGCGGCGGCGTCATGGGCGCGCCGGGCCGCAACGCCGCGGCCGAGATCCTGCGCGACCTGTCCAAGCCCGCCCGCCACATGAGCCCGGCCCATGACGTCATCTGAGCTCAGCAGGCGCACTCCGCCCCTCACCTGCCTGCCGGCATCCTCTCCCCGTAAAGGACAGGGAGAGGAGCACCTGCCGCAACACAGGCTCCGCATTCTGCAACCGACAACCCTACTGGCTGACAGGGAGAGGCATCAACGTCGACACCTCTCCCTCCCTCCCGGGACAACCGGCAGCAGAATCCCGCAACGCCGAAGCTCCCCTCTCCCCGTCCTTCACGGGGAGAGGGTAAGGGTGAGGGGCAAACAGCATCACCGCCGACGCCGACCCCACGGGAGGCCCGCATGAGCGCGCATGACGCCATCGTCATCGGCGGCGGGCACAACGGCCTCGTCTGCGCGGCCATGCTGGCGAAGTCCGGCCGCAAGGTACTCGTCCTCGAAGCCGCCTCGCAGATCGGCGGCGCTGCCCGCACCGAGGAATTCGCCCCGGGCTTCCGCGTCTCCTCCGTCGCGCATATCCTCAACCGTCTACATCCCGATGTCGTGAAAGCCCTCGATCTCGAAAAGCACGGCCTCACCTTCGGGCCCGGGAGTCATATTCCCTCCATTGCTTTGTCGGCTAAGGACGGTCCTCTCACGCTCTCCGGAGCCTATGGCGAAACCCTTCTCGGAGCCGCTCCAACCGAGCAGGCCGCATGGAAGGAACTGCGCGCGCAACTCCTACGCTACGCCGGCATTCTGAAACCCTTCCTGTCGCGCCGTCCGCCTGATCTTCGCGGCGGCATGTCGCTCTCCGAGACCTTCGCGCTCGGCCAGACCGCACTCGCCCTCAAGAAGCTCGGCAAGGAAGACATGCGCGACTTCCTGCGCGTCATCCTGATGAACGTCGCCGACCTCTTGGACGAGCAGCTGACCGACGACCGGCTCAAGGGTCTCGTCGCCTTCGACGCGGTTCTGGGCAGCCATCTCGGTCCGCGCTCCCCGACCTCGCTGCTCGGACTTTACTACCGTCTCGCCGGCGAGATCGGAGGCGCACCCGGCGCGCAGATGATACCGCACGGCGGAATGGGCGAAATCGTCGCCGCGATCGCAGCTTCCGCCTCGAAAGCGGGCGTAATCGTGCGTAAGGACGCCCCTGTGGATCGAATCCGCGTCGAGAACGGGCGCGCAACCGGCGTCGTGCTTGAAAACAAAGAGGAAATACACGGCGCAATCGTCGTCTCCGCCGCTGATCCGTCCACCACCTTCCTCGACCTGGTTGGTACGCGCGAGCTGGACACGGGCTTCGTGCGCAAGGTGAAGAACATTCGAAATCAAGGAGATGCGGCCAAGCTGCATCTGGCGCTTGACCGCCCGCCGGAGTTCACCGGGGTAGATGCGGCCGGCCATCGCGGCCGTCTCGTCATCGCGCCCTCGACCGACTATGTCGAACGCGCTTTCAATCCCTCCAAATATGGCGAATTCTCTGGCGAACCCGCGCTGGAGATCACGCTTCCGAGCCTGTCCGACCCCTCGCTCGTGCCCGACGGCGCATGCGTCCTGTCGGCGGTCGTCCAGTACGCCCCCTATCGCCTGCGTGAAGGCTGGAAAGAGGGAAAACCGAAATTCCTCAAGGCAATCATGGGCTTGCTGGAAAACTACGCGCCCGGCATCGGCAAGCTCGTGCGCCATGCCGAACTGCTGACTCCCGCCGATATCGAGCAACGCTACCGCATTTCAGGCGGCCACTGGCACCACGGAGAATTGCAGGCGGATCAAATGCTTATGTCGCGCCCGGTCTTCGGCGCGGAGGGCTATTCGACGCCTATAGACGGCCTCTATCTGTGCGGCGCCGGCTCCCATCCTGGCGGCGGAATCTCCGGGGCACCGGGCCTGAACGCCGCCCGCCGCATCCTGGCCATGGAGCGTTAAGCCATGGAAAAGAAAGCGAAAAAGAACTCTCCCTTCGCAGCTCGCATCGCCGCGCGCGGCCATTTCCGCACGCTGCGTCTCGACACGCCGTTCCAGCCGCGCATCGACGCGCTGATGAAGCGCAACGACTGGTACGACTGGGGCGGCTACCGCGCGCCGAATTCCCTTTGGGATGAAGAGCTTGAGTATTTCGCAATTAGGAGTCAGGCGGCTCTTTTCGACATTTCGCCCATGGTCAAGTACCGCATCGAAGGCCCTGACGCGGAGGCCTACCTCAACCGCATCACCCTGCGCGACGTATCGAAGCTCAGGCAGGGGCGCGTCCACTACACCGCATGGTGCGACGATGATGGTTATGTCCTTGATGACGGTACGCTTTTTCGCCTGACGGCCGAGCGCTTCCGCCTCTGCTGCCAGGAGCGGCATCTGCCATGGCTGCTCGATTCAGCCATCGGCTACGACGTCTCGGTGACCGAGGAAACGGAGGCGATCGCAGGGCTCGCGCTGCAGGGGCCGACCTCCTTCGCCATCCTGCGCGATGCGGGTTTTGCCGGCGTCGAGCGCCTGAAGGTCTTCGACCTCGTGGATTTCGAGCATCAGAACGGAACCGTAATGATTTCCCGTACCGGCTTCACTGGCGATCTCGGCTACGAACTCTTCGTTCCGGCCAAACTTGCGCTCAGCCTCTGGGACCGGCTGATGGAAGCCGGTCAACTGCGCGGCATCCGCGCCATCGGCTATTCGGCGCTCAACCAGGCCCGCCTCGAAGCCGGGCTGATCGTCGCAAACGCCGACTTCTCGACATCAGAACATGCGCTGCGGTCCGACCGCGCGCGCATGCCCGACGAGATCGGGCTGGGCTTCATGGTCGATCTGCAGAAGGGCCATTTCAACGGCCGCCGCGCCATCGAGGAAGCGCGCAGGAACCGCAAGCTGCGCCACGTCCTCGTCGGTCTGGAGATCGAAGGCAACATCCCGGCCGAGCATGCCATCGTCTATCATCACAGGAAAACGGAGGTCGGGCTGGTCAGCACGGCCGCATGGTCTCCGCTCGCCAAGCGAAACATCGCCATCGCCAGCCTTATCCGGCCCTATGGCGAGACGATGAACGACGATCTGTGGGTCGAGATCTACGCCATGCGCGAACTGAAATACGAGAAGCTGATGAAACGCGCGCGCGTCGTGCCGCGTCCCTTCGTCAAGCTCGACCGGCGCACGGCCAACCCACCCGCGGACTTCTGACCATGTCCGAAGACGACAAGGAAGCGCTGGAGCAGTGGGAGCTGATAAACGCTCCGCTCGGCGAGAACTGGTCAGGCCGGACGCGCTATGCCGCCGCCATGTATTTCTACAAGCGCGGCGAACTCCCGGCCGAGGTGCTGGAGGTCTACCGGCTCTGCTCGCGCCTCGACGCGCAGGACCCGCTCGACATCATCCGCGACCGGCGGATCGGCCGCGAATGGGTTCAGCGCGTGGAATCCGGCAAGGCCCGCTAGCCTCGTCGAGACAGGATCGTCTGGACGCCCGCCGCTGTTTCGGCTCTTGTATCGGCCTTCATTCCCGAGTGATCCGCCTCTGTGCGCGGCGGGACCACCAGACACGGAGCAGGCCGCGTGACAGACATGCTGGAACGGATGATCGACCAGGGCGCGGGGCGCAAGCCGGCCGATCTCGTGCTCAAGGGCGGGCGCTTCTTCGATCTCGTTTCCGGCCGCCTAGTGGAAGGCGACATCGCCATCTGCGGCGACCGCATCGTCGGGACCTGCGACCCCTATTCGGGCCGCAAGGAGATCGACATTTCGGGGCGGATCGTCGTGCCCGGCTTCATCGACACGCATCTGCACATCGAATCCTCGCTCGTCACGCCGCATGAGTTCGACCGCTGCGTTCTGCCGCGCGGCGTCACCACCGCGATCTGCGACCCGCACGAAATCGCCAATGTGCTGGGCATGGAAGGCATCCGCTTCTTCCTCGACAGCGTCGCCGAGACGATCATGGACATCCGCGTGCAATTGTCCTCATGCGTGCCGGCAACGCATCTGGAAACCTCGGGCGCGGAAATCCTCGTCGACGACCTCGTTCCGCTCGCCGACCACCCGAAGGTGATCGGCCTTGCCGAATTCATGAATTTTCCGGGCGTCCTCGCCAAGGACCCTGCCTGTATGGCGAAGCTGGCGGCATTCCAGGGCCGGCACATAGACGGCCACGCGCCGCTGCTGCGCGGCTACGGCCTCAACGGTTATCTTGCGACCGAAATCCGCACCGACCACGAGACGACGAGCGCCGAGGAAGCACTGGAAAAGCTCACCAAGGGAATGCATGTACTGGTGCGCGAGGGTTCGGTGTCGCGGGACCTCGCCGCGCTGATGCCCATTATCACCGAGCGCAACTCGCCTTTCATCGCGCTCTGCACCGACGACCGCAACCCGCTCGACATCGCCGACCACGGCCATCTCGACCACATGATCCGCACCGCGATCGCGGCCGGCGTGGAGCCGCTCGCCATCTACCGCGCGGCGAGCATCTCGGCCGCACGCGCGTTCGGCCTCAGGGATCGCGGCCTCGTCGCTCCGGGCTGGCGGGCCGACCTCGTCGTGCTGGACACGCTGGCCGGCTGCCATGCAGAGATCGTGCTGTCGGCCGGCCGCATCGTCTCGGATGAGCTCTTCGCCACGCGAAAGGCCGCTACACCGGTCGGCCGCCACAGCGTCAAGGCAAGGCGCGTCAGGGCTGCCGACTTCCGCGCCGCGTCGAACAGCGGTCGAACGCTCGCCATCGGCATCATTCCCGGAAAGATCATCACCGAGAGCCTGACCTTCGAGCTGGCGACGGGCGAGAACGGCGCGCAGGTGGACCTCGACCGCGACGTGGTGAAGATCGCCGTGATCGAGCGCCACGGCAGGAACGGCAACATCGCCACCGGCTTCGTGCATGGCTTCGGCCTCAAGAGCGGCGCGATCGCCTCGACGGTCAGCCACGACAGTCACAATATCTGCGCGGTCGGCGCGAGCGACGAGGACATCGCGGTCGCCGTCAACCGGCTGGGAGAGATCGAAGGCGGCTTCGTCGTCGTGCGCGACGGCAAGGTTCTCGCCGAACTGCCGCTGCCGGTCGCCGGCTTGATGAGCCTTGCCGACTACGAGACAGTCCGCGACCAGCTGAGGGTTCTGCGCGCCGCCGCGCTGGAGATCGGCTCGACGCTGGACGAGCCCTTCCTCCAGCTAGCCTTCATTGCGCTGCCGGTCATCCCGCATCTGAAGATCACCGACAGGGGCATGGTCGACGTCGACCGGTTCGAGATCATCGGCGCTTAGAGCATTTTTTAGCGAAAGCAGAACCGCCTCCAATGCTCTATCTTCTTGTTTTTACACAATTCCGGACGCGAAACTGCTTCGCAGTTTTGCTGGAATTACAATGGTATTTTCGGGTTTTGTCGGAAGCGGCCCCTCACCCTTACCCGCTAGCGGGTAGAGGGAGACGTCGAGCGTTGCGGCAACCCTTCGGCTTCCGACCCTCGGGAGAAGACAGCAAAACCAGCCTCCTTCTCCCCGTGCACGGGGAGAAGGTCCCGACAGGGGGATGAGGGCATTTCCAACTGAACCGGAAGCGCTCCAGCCGGGCAAACCGGCTCAGCTTCGCCGGTAGAGGTAATAGCGGCCGGGCCGGATGCCGTCCGGCAGCGGCAGGCTCGTCAACTGCGGATGCGCCATAGGCACGCCGCTCGCTGCTATGCCGCCGGGCGCGAGCAGGTCGACGGCGAGCTGCGGAAGCCAGCGCAGGTTGATGGCGTCGAGCTCGTCATAGCCGCTGCCTATGTCGGCATGGACGAACGCCGCCCCGATGCCGGCGAAGGCGGGAGCGGTCTGGTCGATTTCCCCGAGGATGAGGTCGCCCTCGGGTGGCAGCGACTTCAGGTTGGCGGCGTTGACCCGGTCGAAGGCGATGATGCGCCGCCCCGGCAGGCGCTCGCGCAGATGGTCATATGTTCGCCCGTTGCCGAGGCCGAACTCGATGACCGGCCCGTCGCCGAGCTGCATGTCGCGGCAGACCATGTCGAGAATGTCGCGCTGCGCCGACATGCGTCGGATGAAGCTTTCGAGGCGGCTCATGGAGCGTTTTCCGGAGAATGCCTGGTCGAGAACCCGGCCGTGATAGCCGCAGGACGCCTGACCGGCAAGCTCCCGGCAACCTGTCAGGATCGTCGTGTCAGGGCTGGACCAGCCCGGCGGCCGCAGAAAGCCCTATAAGGAAAGCGCCCATGAACAGCACGTTCATGGCGGCGGCAAGCTGGAGCGCCATGGGCATGGCTCGGTCGGCAAGGGCAATGGCGCGGTTCTGCTTCATGGCACGAGCCTAGCGTCGAAATGCCGCCAAACCGTTAACGCGAACGGGAAAGTTTGGTGCTTTTCGCGGGTCGGTGGCGTCTTGTCATACGCGTGGATGGGCGGCGTCATAGATGTCGAGCAGGCGCTGCGTGTCGACGCCGGTGTAGACCTGCGTCGTCGACAGGCTGGCGTGGCCGAGAAGCTCCTGGATGGTGCGCAGGTCGCCCCCCTTTCCCAGAAGATGCGTGGCGAAGGAATGGCGCAGCGCATGCGGCGTGGCCGTATCCGGCAGGTTGAGCGCCGAGCGCAGCTTGCGCATCTCGCGCTGGACGATGGCCGGATCAAGCGGGCCGCCGCGCACGCCTCGGAAAAGCGGCCGATCCCCGTCGAGGTGATAGGGGCACAGCCGGCGATATTCCGCGACCGCGCGCCTGACGACCGGCAGCACGGGCGCAAGCCGCGTCTTGCCGCCCTTGCCCAGGACGCGCAGCATGTCGGCATCGGGAAGCTCGCTTGCGTTGATCCTGAGTGCCTCTGAGATGCGCAGGCCGCAGCCGTAGAGCAATGTGAAGACCGCCGCGTTGCGCGCCGCGACCCACGGGGCCTCGGCCAGTTGCTCGTCGGCGGAAGCGACGCGGCGCGCATCGGCGGCCGTCAGAGGCTTGGGCAGCGATTTG
>WPCJ01222907.1_pt1 | contig 14151 bp, 13 predicted proteins | sample 5399831 | NCBI WGS metagenome assembly WPCJ01 (sample SAMN12869470, study PRJNA574797) | sludge metagenome | isolation source: wastewater treatment of pH10 | place: China:Beijing | collected 2019-05-20 | reverse complement strand
ATGATTGTCTTGCCTGTCTCTTCAACCTCAACTACATCGAAGTAGTCCGTCATGCCCTGGGGCAACAATAACTCGTATCCTGTCTTCATGCATGCAAAGGTAAACCTTTTAAAATCCCTCCACAACTTTTAGGGTTGATCCCAAATTCGGGGACAGTCGTGTTACTGTAAATGGTCAACGTTGTGAGACTTCCATTAGCCTTAAGGTGAAATCTGAAAACTGAAATGCAATTGCCGAACGCTCAATCGGGGATAGTCGTGAAGATCAGGAGTTCAATTTCCGATTAGATACCATCCGTATGCGAATCATGCAGATTTATCGCGAAATGGAATTCGATAAGGTCAATATCTCGGCAAAGGACATTGTCAATCAATATTTGGGAAGAAACGATAAACCGGTTATCATGTTGCTGGACGTATTCAGAGAGCATAATGAGCGATGTCATAAACTGATGGGCAAAGATATGGCTCCTGCAACTGTTCAACGGTATGAGACCTCTTTGAAGCATACCGAGAATTTTATCAAATTCAACTATAGGAAGAATGACATTCCCATTGCTGACGTAAACCACAAATTTATTAAGGATTATGAGTTCTATTTGAAGACAGAACGGAATTGTTCTCATAATTCTGCGATGAAATATTTGAAAAATTTCAAGAAGATTATCCGTATTGCTCTTGCCAACAAATATATTACCAAAGATCCTTTTGTGAATATTCGTTTTACATTAGAAGAAATTGAACAAGATTTTCTGGAGGATTCGGAGATACAAAGGATAATCGACAAACAAATTACGATCGAACGTTTAGCTAATATTCGTGATATTTTTGTCTTCCAATGTTTCTCTGGATTGAGTTATTCGGATGTCAAGGATTTATGCAAGGAACATATCGTCACTGATAATAATGGAAATCTTTGGATTCGCAAGAAACTAAATATACTTTTAAGTCCCAACGAGAGTAATCCATAATTTTATATAAGTCCTTTTTTGTTACAGTCGGAAGATTTTTTTTCGTAATCTTTGATTGAAAAGCGGAACTCTTTTCATTAAAATATCACAGTTAATAGCACTATTACTAATGAAATAAATACAAAGATAATAAAAACATATAATATCTTACCTTTAATTGTTTTTTACTTTTATATTAAGGCTAATTCCTTAAGAAAACTCACAGTTGAAATAAGAATAGAAGAAGTAAATATCTCCGTTTTAATGTGCAAAAAAGGCAGTCGATTGGGTTTTGTTCGCTAAAATAAGCTCATTGATCTATTCTTACCGATCAAAGGGGTAATTATGGAAAACAAATTCTCGTTACGCTGTCACGAGAATTAGTCGCAATGTTCACAAAATGCATTTGTTCACGATTCGTGAACATCATTATTTTATGAACAAAAATGATCGATTGGATTTATATGGTGTTATTTAATGTATATTCTTTGATAATTAATATATTATCATTATTTTTGTACTATTATCATGAATAGTGATAATGATACAAAATTACGATAATGAAAGAATCAATCTCCATATTAGGTATTCAGACCGCGTTAATTCCCATTCAACATAGTGGATTGAAAGGTCTTAATGCGGATGTGTTATTGCGGTTTTTCTTTTATACCGCAGTTTTCAATGGTCAACCCTTGTGCATTATCCGTGCAAAAAACGAAGATGAACAATTATCTCCGATGAAATATAAGAGGATTACAGAACAAGTGGAGGCTGTTGTTGGTATGCCTGTGGCTGTCTTGCTGGAAGAATTGCTGATATATGTTCAGCGCGAACGGTTGATAAATCAGGGAGTTTATTTTATTATTTCAGATAAATATGCATTTCTTCCGTCCTTGATTGTAAATGCTCAAGTAAAGAAAAAAAAGAGATCAGGCAAGCTGATCCCTGTGGCACAATATATATTGCTTTATTATCTTTCGGATGAAAATGCAAAAAACAAGTTTACAATAAGGGAACTAGAAGATATTACGCCTTACAACTATGTGGCAGTGGCCCGTGCAGTTTCCAATCTTGAGGATTGTGGATTATGCCAGGCAGAAACTGATAGCTCAAGAACAAAACAGATCAGCTTTGGAGAGCCCAAGCGAGAGTTGTGGGATAATGCCCAAAAATACTTATCTTCTCCGGTTAAAAAAATCTTGTTTTCAGACATCAGGCCTAAAATAGAAATCACTACCAGTGGGGTGAATGCCCTGTCACATTATTCTCACCTGAATCCCGAACCATATGGAACTTTGGCGATATGGGATAAGCATTTCAAACCGGTAAACGGAGAATATAATGATATAGAGGGTTTATATAAAATTGAGATTTGGAAATATCCGACCACTATGCCTTATCAGGAAGATAATGGAATCGTCGATAAACTTTCGTTATACCTCACGATGAAGAATGAACCGGATCCCCGTATCGAAAAAGAATTGGATATCATAATAGAGGAAATGGCATGGTAAGGGGACTGGAAAAATTTAAAGAGTATTTTGCAGGATTTGAAGATAACTATGTCATCATTGGTGGGACCGCTTGTGATATAGCTCTTCGTGATACCTATATGCGTCCCAGGGCAACTGATGATATCGATATGATCCTGGTCGTTGAAAAAATGACTCCGGAATTTGGTCAGAGATTCTGGGATTTTATTGTTGCCGGTGAATATGAGAAACGTCAACGTAAACGTGACGATAAGGAGCCTGTAACTGAATTATTTCGGTTTATCAATCCTAAACCGGGATTTCCGGTTCAGATAGAGTTGCTATCGAAATATCCGGATATTTTGGGAAAACCAACCGGATTCCACTTGGCTCCAATACCTGTAGGGGAAGAAATACCAAGCCTCTCCGCGATCCTTATGAATGAAGAGTATTATTATCAAACCGTAAGGGAGAGTATTATTGCGGATAATATCCGGATTGCCGATCCTCTGTCACTTTTGTGCCTGAAAGTGAAAGCATTTTTGAACCTGACAGAAGAAAAGAAGAATAATCCCAATGTTCGTAGTGGCGATATTAAAAAACATAGGGACGATGTTTTTAAACTATTGGCCATGCGTATAGATCCCCTAACCCCGGTTGAACTATCTGCAACGACGAAGGCAGATATGACAACTTTTATTGAGATGATGGAAGTATCTCTGCCGAATCAATCCCTGCGAGATAGTCTGCAGCGTTCAGATAATGATATCAGAGGTTTTCTTGAAATTATGAGAGAGATATTCAGCATTATATAAGCACCAAAATAGTTGCGATGAAGATTCAATATGCATCAGACTTACATTTCGAGTTTTCCGATAATTACAGTTATATAAAACGCAATCCATTAAAACCGGTGGGTGATATCCTCATCCTCGCGGGCGATATCGGTTATCTGAATGACGATAATTATAGCAAATATCCGTTTTGGGATTATGTTTCGGATAATTTTGAACAGGTAATTGTCGGGGTGGGGAACCATGAGCTATACAAATATTACGATCTGGCACAAATGCCACGTGGAGAAGTGTGTACAATCCGTGACAATGTGAAATGTTATTATGATGCTATAGTTCAGATTGAAGATATTGACATTATCATTTCAACCTTATGGTCAAAAATACCTTTGGAAGATGCCTATCTTACCGAGCGGGGAGTGAGTGACTTCCACCGGATTTTGTATGATGGTGAGTTCCTGACATCTGAGAAGTTCAACCGAGAGCATGAACGTTGTTTTCATTTCACCCAGGAGGCTGTGGCGAAAAGTACGGCGAAGCACATTATTGCGGTTACTCATCATGTCCCGTCATTTCAACTTGCTTCACCTGAATTTGCCGGTAGTAGGATAAATGGCGCATTTACGGTAGAATTGGGACAATATATTGAAGCAAGTCCGGTTGAATATTGGATTTACGGGCATTCACACCGGAATATCGATAAAATCATAGGAAGAACACAATGTCTTAGCAATCAACTAGGATATGTCTATCATAACGAGTATCATACTTTTGATCCAGGTAAAATAATTGAGCTTTAACCCATTTCATGATTAAAATGTCATCTCCAGATGGCATACAATAACGTTAGAAACGTTACAGAATTGCTCGACACTGATAAAATCGGAATATCCAAATTATATATCATTCTCCATTCCTCAGCGTATGATACAGTTCCATCGTTTTCTGGTTATCTTTAAAATTAATATAGATAGGAACACGTCCCTGGGATAATATTATTATATAGGGCGGATTTCCTTTTTTGATAAATAGTTTGGAATGACCCTCATCTGCCAATTTGAAATTCCCGATTAAAGTCCTTCCAAAAGCATATCCGTTTGTGCGAGTGGAAATTGCGGGAATATTTAGAAGCGTATCTGCCTGTTCAATTTCATTATAGGGGATAGTCATACCATAAACTCCTTTGATCTTCAATTCATTATCATCCCATTCAACTTTTGTATCCTGATAGTTAGGTATAATGGCCAATGCGACAATCAATAAAAAAGAGGCAATCCAGATAGAATTCATCCTGTTTTTTGTGGAAGTTTCGGTTGCATTGCGAACAATCTCTTCGCCGGCAATTAATGACTGAATTAATTGGCTGACTTCTTCCGGTTTGTTAGTGCCGAGCCTGACGACAGACGACTTGTATTTGAAATGTAATTCTATCGCTTTTAAGCCGGTTACATTGTAAAGCCGGCCATTGGGAAGGATACGAGCACCAATCCCGGTCAGCAGGTGATTCTTTACAGGCCTGCAAGATTTAATTTCCGAAATTTTATAGGATTTACGTACCAGTCCTATACCCAACCGGAATGAAACGGTTTCAGCATCTACAATGATTGTCAGCTTGTAGAAAATTAATAAGCAAATTAAGAGTGTGGGTACTGTAACAATATGTATATAAAAATCGGGACTGTTTCTTACACCCGATTTTATCAGTAATATTGCAAATAGTAAGAATAAGGGTAATATCGTTAACACCGAAAGGGTGCCGAACTGTGTGAATTTTTTTGTTTCCATGAATGGTGAATTTAAGACACTGTAGTTTATTTATTTCTGTTGGCTTTACAAATTTAAATAATGATTAACCTGATGATTTTTTAATCTTCCTCGCTTATCGGTTAATATTGACTTAGATTTTACAAAGGAATGTTCCCGTATCTCCGTAGAGAGAGATACACCTTCAATTTCATGGAACTTATTGATAAATAACAAGGATTAAATGGGTCAATTTTATTCGATTACAAGCTAATAATACTAGAAAGCCTACTTTTCAAATGTCTGCAACATTTTATCTTTTAATCCTAATCGGACAAATTCCTCGGAAGAGACTTCCAGTTCGATCAATACTTTGGTGGTAGACGGCTTGTTGGATATAAACACTTCCGGATAGGTAATCACATCGATTACGGACATATTCAAAGCATTTGCAATATCTGCAAGTGTTTTGTAGGAAAGTGCAATCTTTCCACTTTCTATTCTGCTAATTGTCGCCACATCCACACCAAGATGTTCAGCAATCACAGATTGTGAAAGACGCTTAGAATTGCGTATTTGCACAATGTTGGCTATTAGTTTTTCTTCATTGTAATCCATGTGTAAATATACGAACTGTAAATCAAATAGTTATGAAATATTACGCAAATAAATTGCAATTAGAGCAAATATTATTTGCGTAATAAGCAAGATTCTATTAAATTTGTAGTATCAATTATAAAAAAAATGACAAAAATAGAAAAAGTTATTTAATGACAACAGTCTGTACTGGTGCTAATAGAAAATAATTAAAACTAATTCTGGAAAATTTATGCTTATGAGACACAATTTAAAAATGTATCATTTATTGGTGGTGATAATGTGTATGCTACCTTCAATTGTATTTTCCAATACCTCTTTTCTCAAAAGAAATATGGGTAACAATGCTGGAGCAATGCAAGAGGATAGGGGGGTGGAGGTATTACAACAGCAAAAGAGAACGGTTTCGGGAACCGTATTGGATACAAGAGGCGAAGCTGTCATTGGAGCCAACGTGGTGGAAAAAGGAACGACAAACGGTACTGTTACCGATATCAACGGACATTTCTCTCTCACGGTAGGGAGCGATGCGATACTCCAGATCTCATATATCGGCTACCTGACACATGAAATCAGCACTGCGGGCCAAACCGTTATCAATATAGCGCTGCACGAAGGCACGCAAGCGTTGGATGAACTGGTTGTAGTCGGCTATGGAACCATGAAAAAAAGTGACCTGACCGGAGCTGTAAGCCGGATTACATTGGATGATAAGACCTCCCTGCCGAATATGAACCTATCGCAGGCATTGTCTGGCACGATGGCGGGCGTTAATCTTTCGAGCAGGGGGATGGCCGGAGGGGATTCGGATATTTCAATCCGTGGACAAACCACCTTATCCGCCAACAAATCACCTCTTATCGTACTGGACGGGATAATATTCAATGGAAAGTTGAACGATATAAACGTAAGTGATATCGAGTATATCGACGTGTTGAAAGATGCCAGTGCCGCCGCCGTGTACGGTTCAAGGTCCGCCAATGGTGTCATTATCATCACCACTAAAAAAGGAAGAAGCGAAAAACCGAAAATAACTTTCAATTCCTATTACGGGACGCAATTCGAAACCAACCATCCGGTGAAATACATGAACGGCGACCAGTATGCCGTGCGAATGCTGGACTATTATTATCAGCAAAACCTGTATAACTGGTATGGCGAGTATGCAAGGGGCACACGGGAAATTTCAACCAAACCGGCACGCCCGGATGCTTCCGACAGGGACGTAGTGGCATCCTACCTGAGGACCCAGGAAGAAATGGCAAATTACAGGGACGGCAACCACATCGATTGGTTCGATGTGGTGATGCGCGACAGCCCGGTAATCCAGAACTATGATGTGAGCTATTCCGGAAGCACAGACAGGGCGAATTACTATATTTCCGGTTCATATACGGGAGAAGAAGGGATTATTGTCAATGACCAGTGGGAACGTTTGACGTTCAATTCAAAAGTGGATGGAAAAATAACCGATTGGATGTCAGTAGGGTTCAATGTCAATTATTCTTATCAGGACTACTCGGGCAGGGAGCCCGCTTTTGTAGATGTACGCAATGCCAGTCCTCTGGCAAACAATGATCTGGATTCACCGGATAACTATGTGATCTATCTGACCGGTGAAAATTATATGCCTCACCCTTTGGGATGGACCAAAATAAAGAATGAAGATATCCGCAATTCGCTCTTTATGGTGGCCAATACAAGGATAGATATCCCGTTCGTAAAGGGATTGTCGTATGATTTCAATTACTCAAATACTTATTGGAACAGAAAAAACAATTCATTTTATCCTGCGTCGATGCATAGTGGCGCAGCCAACAGGGGGAAAGCCGAAAAAATTCCTGAAGAGGAAAGAAGCTGGATCTTTAACAATATCATCACTTATCTGCGTTCTTTCGGTGAACATAGTATTAATGCCACCCTGTTGTACAGCCGTGAAAAGTCTACGGGAGAAAAATTCCGTTTTACATCCGAAGGGTTCGACAATGAGGCGTTGGGATATTACCAGATGGCTTTTGGAACCATACTCAGCACCGGCGACAATACCAAATGGCAGGAAACCGGTGTTTCTTATATGGGACGCCTGAATTATACGTTTAGAAACCGATATATGGCTACGGCAACAATCCGCCGCGACGGGTTCTCAGGGTTTGGCGCCAACTCTAAATATGTGGATCTGCCCTCCTTCTCTTTAGGCTGGGTTACTTCGGAAGAGCAATTCATGGAAAACCTGAAATGGCTTTACCTGAAATTCAGGCTTTCTTACGGGCAGAACGGCAATCAGGGGGCAGGACGCTATACGAGTCTCTCGAAAATGTCGAGTGACAATTATGTATTCGACAAAACCACCGGAGTGGCGGTTTATCCCAATTTCGATCAACTGGGGGATGCCTCCCTGGCATGGGAGAAGACATCATCTTTCAATTTGAGGAACCGGGTATTATCGGCGGGAGCAATAACCGTGGAGGGCGCGCCTGGGGCCCGGCCTATTTTAGGATGGGAAATACTCCGGACGGCAAACCGGCATTTCGGGGTGAATTGGTCGACGGTAAATATACCGGGTATTCCGATTCCCTGGGAAGGGGTGTGGCCTGGATACGCCCGACCTATTATATGACACATATCGTATGGGGAAATGATTTCGACAACGATATCAGGAATGCCAAACACATGGTAAAGCGTGATTTCTATTTTGATAATCCCGAGTCTGCCTATCATGGCCAACGAATTGATTTCAACCTCTACCCGCCAAGTGCAGGACGGGATGCCATCCGCGATACGTGCCAATATATCTACCCTTTCTTCTTAAAACTTTTCGATCCCTGCAATGTCCTTGAGAATCCGGCTACCTCAGGGAACGGCGCTTCCTATAAAGACGTATATGCCATGCGACTGGCCGAGACCTACCTGTTCCGTGCCGAGGCATACATCCAGACCGGGCAACCGGATAAAGCGCTGGAGGATATTAATGTAATACGCAACAGGGCCAATGCCACACCCGCCACAGTAGATGAAATAGATATCGATTATCTGCTCGATGAGCGTGCCCGCGAATTATATCAGGAAGAGTGTCGTCTTTATGTGCTGCGCAGAACGGGGAAACTCATCGAACGTGTGCGCAGGTATAATAATAATCCGCTTACTCCGGGATTGAATATTCAGGATTATCATTTATTGTTGCCCATCCCGCAGGAACAGATCGACTTGAATATCAATAGCGATTTCCCGCAAAATCCCGGATATAACTAAGCAATAACGATCTTTACATATCAATTCATCCTCTTCATATGTTATGTTGAGTGTGTCAAACTCCGGCTGTTTAAAACCGATGCAGGTATCCTGATAAAAATAAACCCCGATTTTTCGGGGTTTTATATCCTATAATGCTTTAATATACAGGAGTTTTTTTCTTAATAGGAGAGAGGAAGCTGTTTTACTGCGTTCTGCTGCTTCTTCCTCCATTCCTGAAGTTCGTCACCTCACGCTGGATAAAATCTCTTTCTGCTTGCTGGGCTTTGTATAGTTTCTCGGGTGAGAGCACTTTCTCGAATTTGACAGAGTACTCCTTGTCGAGTTCCGCCTCTTTGAGTTTGACATCTACATCGTCTTCGAGCATTCTTTTGTACTCTTCGTCGGATATATTACTGTTATCCTTGATCCGCTGTACTTTATCACGATGGTTTCTATGCAGCCTAAACTTCTTTTGCGTCAATTCATTACTAAGGGGAAAATATTTACCCGCTTCCTCCTGTGTAAGACCTGCCTCTTTCGTCACATACTCTTTTTTCCTTTTCTCATAATCTGCCATATTCATTTTCCTGTTCTGTGAAGTTTGAGCAGAGAGAATTAAAAAGTTGGCAGGCAGTATAATTGCGCACAAAAGCAAAAAAATACTTCTTCTCATTACAAAATTTGTTTTTAAATGATGTATGATAGTTTCAGTTCAAATAATACTGATGATACATGTAATCGAAATAGCTGTCATCAATCAACTGCTCTTCGAGATATTGATAGAATTCCTCTTCGGTTATCTGTACGGTAGACCAATAGCTTTCCACATTACCGGGTGAGGTGGAGAGCATCTGTTGATTAGCAAGCTGATCCTCAGTTGTACTGCCGCTTCCGGGAGTTTTTACCAAAAAATTAATGGTGATGTAAAGCCCGACGAACATAGCAGCCAGGTAGACCCATGGCTTGGCTCTGTCCCACATTGAGACCGGCTCTGGAACTATAATCTCCTTTTCCGGCAGGCGATTCATTATTTCTTCATTGAATTGCGCGAAATAATTTTCGGGAACTTTAAAAGGATTTTTAGTCTTGTCTATTTCTTTTAATTTGTTAATTTTTGTATCCATACCTCTTATTTTTGCGCTGCTCTGTTGAATAGACTTAATGAATCGATAAAAGTTTAATGGGGTTCACTTAAAAATTTTTCAATTTTTTTTACCGCATGATGGTAAGAGGCTTTGAGCGCTCCCACCGACGTTCCCAATATATCGGAAATATCTTCATATTTCATCTCTTCGGAATATTTCATCTGGAAGACGAGACGCTGCTTTTCCGGAAGGGTAAGAATGGCTTTCTGAAGAAGTTTTTGTGCTTCGTCGCCGTCGAAATAGGGATCGCTTTCCAATGTGTTGAGCAGGAATGAATTGTCGTCATCCAAAGCGATATGGTTTTGACTACGTTTCTTGTTGAGGAAGGTGATGCTTTCGTTGATGGCAATACGGTAGAGCCAGGTAGTGAGTTTGGCTTCACCCCTGAAGTTTTCGAGATTCATCCAGGCTTTGACGAATACATCCTGTAAAATGTCGTTGGCATCATCATGCGAAATCACCATTTTCCGTACCTGCCAATAGAGCCTTTCACTGTATTCGGATACAAGCCTGGCAAATCCTTTTCGACTTGTTCGTGGATCTCGTAATTCTTCCAGTAACTGTTCCTCGTTATTCATTTCCTTTTTATATGGAATTCAATGCAAAGGTAAACGATTTTTATTAACTTTTCCATTACTCCTCATCTCCTTTTTCAAACCATATTACAAAATCGATCGCTTCCCCGGGATTTTGTTGCCACCATTCCAAAGATTCAGGAAAATAGGATACACTGATATAACGGCAGAAAGTGTCGTAATATTCAGAGTCTGCAATATGAGAGAAGAAGGGAGTATAAAAAGTCCAGAAAACGCCTTCTTTAGCACCTTTGCTCTCCCGGGTGAGTACATTCATAATCTCTTTGTTGACAGTTTTGAAAAGGATGAAGTCATCTTTTTCTTCTGATGAGTTTTTCAGGGAATCGAGTGTAGAGGTAATAGCATGGTATACGAAATTGCGATTCAACCCTTCTTCAATGCTTAAAGGCGGAATTTTATCGGCCTGTGGTATGGTATCGGGTTTGTTGCGCATCATCTGTTGCTGGATGAATGATCTTTGTACAGGCGCTTCATTTGTTTTGATACGCATGATGGCCAACATTTCCTCGAAGGCGCCCTTCGACCGTTTGCTGTCGGGCTCCAGGAGAAGGAACATCTGGAACGATAGGATACTTTGCACCCATAATCCGCTATCGTTAAGTGCATAAGCATTCAATAAAAAAGCACCGCTATGAGATTTATCCAGGTCGATAGCTCTTTTTACATGTTCCAATGTTTTTTCGTTATCTCCTTTTTTATAATAATTGAGCGCTAAGTTATAATGCAACACGAATCCATCCCCATTTTTTATCAGGCCTTCCTGAAGTAGTGCTATGGCTTCATCTACCTTATTCATTCCTGCCAGCGCCTCGCTTTTTACCGCATAGGCACCCGGAGATAATTGTTTGTTGCCGGAATTGACTACCTGGGTACTATATTTTGATGCATTTTGATAATCCTGTAATGCCAGATAGGATAGTGATAACTCGTAAATTGCCTGTACTGATTTGGGATCGAGCGTAAGCGCCTCATTATATTTATCGATAGCTTCTTTGAATTTACCTTCATCATGCAGTTCAACTCCTTCGTGGATCAATTCCTCCGCTTTGGCATTCTGTCCGTATGAAAGAAACAACGGGGCGGCGGCAATCAATATAGTAATCAATAATATAGTTCTTTTCATTATCGTGTAGTCTAAGTTTAATAATCGTTCCCACTAAGCGATATTATAGAAGACGGGTGTGTCCGGATTATGTTATCACGAAAGAACGACTAAATTTTTTGCGTGGATAAAAATAGGACAAAAAAAGATAAGTTCCGGTTCTTATTGGCAAAATCCACTTCATTTGTAACACAAATAAACAAATGGCTCTCTAAAATAAAATGATTTTTACATTTTTTGGTCTCAACACAAACTTGAATTACCTTTGTTCCTTATTTTAATAATCATCATGCAGTATATACAGGTACAATTCAGTTGTGAGCCCAATACGGAGGTGTTAACAGATGTCCTCTCGGCCCAGTTGGGAGAAATAGGGTTCGAATCGTTTGTCCAGACCGAAACGGGATTGGATGCATATATTCCTTTAACCGGTTTATCGCTTGATAAAGTGGATCTACTTCTTTCCGAATTCCCGCTGGAAGCTAAGATCACTTATTCCTGCCTTGAAATGGAAGATAAGAACTGGAACGAAGAGTGGGAGAAAAACTACTTCCAGCCGGTGGTTATTGATGATATGCTGTGTATACACAGTTCATTTCATAAGATAGGAGGTGAGTTCAAATACCGTATGTTGATTGATCCCAAAATGTCGTTCGGTACAGGGCATCACCAGACCACAGAGTTGATGATGAGGGAGTTGTTGAAAATGAACCTGCAGGGCAAGCCCCTTCTCGATATGGGGTGCGGTACCGCTGTCCTGGCTATCCTGGCGTCCATGAGGGGCGCTTCCCCTATAACCGCCATCGATATAGATGAATGGGCATATCATAATGCGATGGAGAACGCGCGGCTGAATGGTATCGATAATATCCGCTTGTTTCAGGGCGGGGCGGAATTGCTCGGCGATGAAACATATGATGTGATACTGGCCAATATTAACCGGAATATTCTCCTGCAGGATATAGCGGCATACAGGCAGGTTTTGAATAGAAATGGAATGCTTGTAATGAGCGGTTTTTATAAGGAAGATATTCCTGCCATACGTGCTGCTGCCGAAGGCCAGGGATTAACTTACGGACACTTTTCCGAAATAGATCAATGGGTGGCTGTTGCATTTTGTTATCAATAAAATAAGCACTACCTTTGTGTCGATTTTCAAAAGGGCCGATAAATTTATCTGTTTTAGGTTATTGGATTAGGTTATTAAGATATGGAGTGGTTGATAGAATTAATTACCGGAACGAGTATAGCACATTCAATACTTGTGATGGCTTTGGTAATCTCGATAGGATTGCTATTGGGTAGGGTAAAGATCTTTGGAATTTCTCTCGGAACGACCTGGATACTCTTTTTCGGTATATTTCTCGGGCATATAGGCCTGCAGGTCGATGAAAATATACTCCATTTCCTGAAAGAATTCGGATTGATCCTGTTTATATACTCTATCGGGATGCAGGTTGGCCCCAGCTTCTTTTCCTCATTCAAACAGGGAGGCATCACTCTTAATATACTGGCATCCGGCGTAGTGCTGCTGGGCGTATTGATCACCTATATTATACATCTGGTAACCGGATTGCCTATTGCTACCATGGTAGGCATATTGTCAGGAGCTGTTACCAATACACCGGGACTCGGAGCAGCACAGCAGACCTATGCCGATGTGATGGGAACTACCGATCCTACTATCGCTACAGCCTATGCGGTTGCTTATCCGTTAGGAGTGGTGGGGATCATTTTGAGTATCGTTCTTTTCAGATATATCTTCAAGGTGAATTTTGCCAAAGAGAACAGTACTTTAGATGGCAATGATGCTTCCAAGATGACGGAAGCGCATATGTACTCCCTGCAGGTGATGAATCCCTCTATCTTCGGAAAAAATATCCGTGAAGTGAAACGGTTAATTGACAAGGAATTTGTCATATCAAGGGTATTATATGCAAAAACAGGTGTGTTGGATGTCCCTCAAACAAAGACCATACTCGAAGAGAACGACAAAATACTGGTCGTTTCCAACCTGAAGAATATCGATGTGATTGAAGCGTTTATCGGACAACGTATCGACATGGACAGAAGTGAATGGAATAAACTGGATTCACAACTGGTTTCACGCAGAATATCGATTACTAAACCTGCGATCAACGGACGTTCCATAGGCAGCCTGAAATTGCGGAATCTGTTCGGCATCAATATCACCCGAGTGAACCGTGCCGGGGTTGACCTGATTGCCGACTCCCGTCTTCAATTGCAACTGGGCGACCGCGTAACAGTCGTGGGCTCGGAAGAATCCATCGCCAATGTGGAGAAATTCCTTGGTAATTCATTGAAACGTCTCAGGGAACCCAATCTCATCTCTATTTTTATAGGTATTGCATTGGGAGTACTTCTGGGAAGTATTCCATTTATGATTCCGGGTGTTCCCCAGCCGGTAAAACTGGGACTGGCAGGCGGGCCGCTTATTGTGGCTATATTGATTAGTAAATTTGGGCCGAAGTACAAACTCGTCACATACACAACCATGAGTG
>WPCJ01058105.1_pt1 | contig 14156 bp, 9 predicted proteins | sample 5399831 | NCBI WGS metagenome assembly WPCJ01 (sample SAMN12869470, study PRJNA574797) | sludge metagenome | isolation source: wastewater treatment of pH10 | place: China:Beijing | collected 2019-05-20 | reverse complement strand
CACGGCATCGAGATTTTCGCGGCCGATCACCATGCGTTCGGGCGACACCTCGTCGACGCCCTCCCACAGAAGACCGGAAACCTCGCGGTCGATCTCGGACCGGCGCCGCTCCTTGCGCAGATGGTCGCTGACGGTATTGCGCGCCACCTGGGCGACAAAGCCGGCAGGGTTGTCTATCGCCGCAGCGGTGCGTGCCTTTTCGAGCTTCACCCACGTGTCCTGAACGAGATCCTCCGCCGTGGCCGCGGAGCGCACACGGGCGAGCGCCGCCGCTTCGAGGCGCGGCCGCATCTTCACGAAGGCGGCCATCAATCGCTTGAGGTCGAGCTTTTCCACGCCAGCCTTGCCGGAAAACACACAATGATCCGGCAGACCTAACGGAGCCGGCAAACTGGCGCAACGGCGAGTGACCGCGTGGTTTCAGGGCCTTGCATAAATCCTGTTCCTGAAACTCAGGTTTAATGCTTGATTTGTTGGGTTCACGGCACACACCGCTGCCCTTCAGTGTTTTTGCGTGCCGCGCGCAGTCTGTTCCATTTTTCACCCCCAGTTGCCGAACAGCAACAAAATGACGGTTCAAAGTGCTGAAAGTCGACATCACGCTGTCCGCCGGAGAACGCCCGAATGAGCGATGGCCATGGCACATGACCTTGCGGGAAACAGGATGTGATGTTGCTGAAGCTGAGCCAGCTGATGGGGCTGGCTTCATGATTCATTCAAGACGTCAAATCCGCCACGAAGCCATTTTCGCCGGTTTCAGCAAGGCTGGCCGGAAATGGATTGAGCGCTGCCCGGGCAAAATTGGCCATTGCAGAAGGCGATGGCTCTATGGTTAGGGTTGCAGCCGTCCACATCCGGGTTGCGTCCGAAGGTTCGCTCATGTTCCTGCCCGGAGTAAAACAGGCAGCAGGCAGCGCCCGGAAGGTTGTTCCATGATCCGCATTCCCGTGTCTTTTTCCAGCGTGCCGGCCGCATCCTGCGCGCCGGTGACCGGCGGTATCCGATGACAGCACCCGGCGCGCTGGAGCCCGTCAGCACCGACGGCGGCAGACAGGTACTGGAAGTTCATGCCCGCCTCATGCGGCGACGCGGGTTTCTGGTGGCACTCATGGCGGCCATGACCCTTCTGGCGATCATGCTCGACATGACCACCGGTCCTTCGGGCATGGGATTGAGCGAGCTCTGGAAAGTCGTCACCGGGCATCCCGACACCACCCGCGCCATGGAGGTGATCTTCTGGAACGTGCGGCTGCCCATCGCCATGATGGCGGTGCTGGTGGGGGCGGCGTTGTCTCTGGCCGGCGCGGAGATGCAGACCGTTCTCGACAATCCGCTGGCCAGTCCTTTCACGTTGGGTGTTTCCTCCGCCGCATCGCTGGGCGCGTCGCTTGCCATCATTCTCGGCCTCGGGCTCCCCTTTGTTCCGCCGCACATGATCATCGCCGGCAATGCCTTCGTCTTCGCGCTCGGCTCGGTGCTGCTGCTCCAGTATCTGGCGCGCGGTGGCGGGGGCATCGAGACGCTCGTGCTGTTCGGCATCGCGCTGGTCTTCACTTTCAATGCGCTGGTGGCGCTGGTGCAGTTCATGGCTTCGGCCGACGCACTCCAGCAGCTTGTGTTCTGGAGCATGGGCAATCTCGGCGCGGCCAGCTGGGAAACGGTGGCGGTGCTGGGCCTCGTCACCGTGCTGCTGTTCCCGTTTTCGCTCGCCTCGTCGTGGAAAATGACGGCGCTTCGGCTTGGTGAAGAGCGCGCGGCAAGCTTCGGCATCGACGTTGGCCGCCTGCGGTTCTTCTCTCTGCTGCGTGTCAGCCTGCTTGCAGCCACCGCTGTCGCCTTTGTCGGAACCGTCGGTTTCATCGGCCTTGTCGGTCCCCATATCGCCCGCCTGATGGTGGGCGAGGACCACCGCTTCCTTTTGCCGGCAAGCCTGTGCAGCGGGGCGCTGGTGATGTCGCTCGCCTCCGTTGCATCAAAGACGCTGGTGCCGGGCATGCTGCTGCCGGTCGGCATCGTCACATCGCTGGTCGGTCTGCCTATCTTCTTCGTCCTGATCCATCGGAGGCGCAGGCGTCCATGAGCAATAAGTCCCTGCACATCAGCGGGCTGACGGTGAGCTACGGCCGCCGTGCGATCATCCGCGACCTGCACGTCTCGCCCATACAGGCAGGCGGGATCACCGCGCTGGTCGGACCCAACGGCGCCGGCAAGTCAACGCTGCTGAGGGCTATCGCCGGCCTTTTGCCGGCTTCCGGCAAGGTGTGGCTGAACGGGCAGAACCTGCTTGCCATGTCGCGCCAGCAGCGTGCCGCTTATGTCGGCTTCATGCCGCAGTCGCTGCCGGCCGGAGTGGGGCTGAGTGTTCTGGAAACCATCGTCACGGCCCTCAAGGTGGCCTCGCCGACGGGAAACGAAAAGCTGCTGCGTCGCAGGGCGGTCGCGGTTCTGGAACGGCTGAACGCTGTTCATCTCGCACTTGAGCCGCTTGATCGCCTTTCCGGCGGACAAAGACAGATGGCGGGGCTCGCACAGGCGCTGGCACCTGATCCTGAACTGCTGCTGCTCGACGAGCCGACCAGTGCGCTGGATTTGCGGCACCAGTTCCACATCATGCGCACCGTGCGGGAACTCACCCGCTCGGGGCGCTCCGCCGTCATCGTGCTGCACGATCTGGCGCTGGCGGCCGAGTGGGCCGATACGGTGGTGGTGATGAGCGGCGGCGGCCTTTACGTGGAGGGCAGGCCCACGGATGCCGTTACACCCGTCATGTTGAGGGATGTATACGGGGTTGTCGCCGATGTCGTGGCGCTCCCCAGCGGCTCGCTGCGCATCGACATCAGGGATCTGACGGATAATGGCGCTGCGGCGCGACAGGCAGCCGGAGACGCAGCATGAACAGGCATTTTCCACTGATGGCCGAGGCAACGGTCGCGATCGCCGATGCCGCCCGCTACATTCCCGATATCGCCGGGCATCTGGAAAGCCATGGTGGGCGCGCATCATCGCAGGGAGAAGCGACGGTTCTGGATTTCGATTTCTGCCGTGGCGTGCTGTCGCCGCAGGAAGGATCGCTGCATATGCGCGCCGAAGCGGCAGACAGAAGCCTGCTTCAGGAAATCAAGATGGAACTGGCCGAGCATGTCGTGGAATTCACCGGCGTTTCGGCGGGCGACATCGTCTGGACCGGAGACGAAAGCGAAAGCGGGGCGCCACCCAATTTCCGGCTGATGCGGGTGGTCAGCACCAGACGCATCACGCCGCACATGCAGCGCATTCGCCTGGCAGGTGAAAATCTGCTCCGGTTTTCGGGGCTCGGCAACATCCACTGCAAGCTGCTGGTGCCTCCGGCAGGTGTGGAGCCTGAGTGGCCGGCTCTCGATGCGCAGGGCAGCTTCCGCTGGCCCGGTGGGCCCGGCAAGCCGTCGGTGCGAAAATACACGATCCGTTCCGTGGATGCGCAAGCAGGAACGCTCGACATCGATCTGGTTGTGCATGGCGACGAAGGGCCGGGCTCGGCGTGGGCGATCGCCGCGAAGCCGGGCGATCTGATCGGAATGGTCGGTCCGGGTGGCCGGGGGATCCGGCAGGCCGGCTGGCATTTGCTGGCAGGCGATGAAACCGCATTGCCTGCCATCGCGCGCGCCCTTGAAAACCTGTCGCCCGACAGCCGCGGCGTGGCCCTGATCGAAGTGGCGGACAGCGCCGAGGAGCAGGATATCGTCCTGCCGCAAGGCTTCGAACTGAAATGGCTGCACCGGAACGGCGCGGCCGCGGGGACGACCACGCTGCTTGCGGATGCGGTGCGGTCAGTGGAGGTGCCTGCAGGTGAAGAGCGGGTGTTCGTCTGGGCCGGTTGCGAATTTTCAGCCTTCAGGGACATACGCTCCCATGTGCGCAATGTGCTCAAGCTTGGAAAGGAACAGCACCTCGTCACCTCCTACTGGCGTCGCGGCATCAGCGAGGATGGCGCCAGCCGTCTGGACGCCGTCTCGACGGTGGCCACGAAGATCGGAAAACGTCTCGGCCTGGCGGTGGGAGACTGAGGTTCCTGCCTGAAAGTCTGCATCGATTGCACAGGCTCTCCTACATGCCGTAGCGGGCATGGCTTCCAGAACATCATGCGGGAGCATATGGCAGCCATGGTCCGTCGTTGGAAACAGCGTTTTGATTTCCCCGGTTGTTCCGGCAGCATGGTTATCCATGCTGCCGCCCAGCCACGCGGCTGAACACATGATTGCCGGACGGCTGCCTTTCCCGAGTTCCACAGCCATAGGCTCCCCTGTCCCGACCACGGGGCGGGCAGGGTGCCGCACCTGTGCATGGCAGACGTCCGTCCGGCCACGCATTGTGCTACTGCAGGCTGAACCGATATGCATGAACGATCCCATCCGTTAATTTCCGGCACAGAAGAACATGGCTGCCTCCTCCCTCGAAATTCTCAAATCCGTCTACGGCTATGACGCGTTCCGGGGTCCGCAAGCGCGGATCGTGGAGCATGTTATTGCGGGCAACAACGCCTTCGTGCTGATGCCGACGGGCGGCGGCAAGTCGCTGTGCTATCAGATTCCGGCGATCTCCCGGCCGGGTCTGGGGCTCGTCGTTTCGCCGCTGCTGGCGCTGATGGCCGATCAGGTGGCCGCACTCCGACAGGCCGGGGTCCGGGCGGCCGCGCTCAATTCCGATCTCGGACCGGATGAGAGGCGCGAGCTGTGGCAGTCCGTCAGCACCGGCGGGCTCGACCTTCTCTATGTGGCGCCCGAAACGCTGCTGCGGCCGGACGTTCTTGACCGGCTCGACGGTGTGAAGCTGTCGCTGATTGCCATTGATGAGGCCCATTGCCTCTCGCAATGGGGGCATGATTTCCGCCCCTCCTATCGCCAGCTCGATGCGGTCGTGCAGCGCTTTGCCGACACGCCGCGCATGGCGCTGACAGCCACGGCCGATGAGCCGACGCGTGCCGAAATCCTGACGCACCTGAACATTGCCGGGACCGATGCCTTCATTGCCGGGTTCGACCGCCCCAACATCCGCTACGCCATCGAGGAAAAGGACAATCCGCGCGCCCAGCTTAAGGATTTTCTCCGGCGCCACGAGGGCGAGAGCGGCATCGTCTACTGCCTGTCGAAGCGCAGGACCGAGGAAACCGCCGCATGGCTGCGGGACCAGGGCTATGATGCGCTGGCCTATCATGCCGGCATGGACAAAGCCGCGCGCGAGGCCAACCAGACGCGTTTCCAGCATGGCGAAGCGGTGGTGATGGTGGCCACCATCGCCTTCGGCATGGGCATCGACAAGCCGGACGTGCGCTTCGTGGCCCATATCGATCTGCCATCCAGCATCGAAGCCTATTATCAGGAAACCGGTCGTGCCGGGCGCGACGGTCTGCCGTCGGATACGCTCATGCTCTACGGCCATGACGATATCGCCCTGCGCAGCCGTTTCATCGAGGAATCCGACGCGCCCGAACAGCGCAAGCGCATGGAACGCCAGAAGCTCGATGCGCTGCTGGGTCTGGCCGAAACCGCAACCTGCCGGCGGCAGGTGCTGTTGTCTTATTTCGGCGATGAGTGCGAGCCTTGCGGAAATTGCGACACCTGCGCGGAGCCGCCCATCCTTTTCGACGGCACGATAGCCGCGCAGAAAGCGCTTTCCTGCATCTACCGCACCGGCGAGCGCTTCGGGCAGGCTTACATCGCCGATGTGCTGCTTGGCGTGGAAAATGAGCGCATCGCCGGGTTCGGGCATGACCGCATATCGACATTCGGCATCGGCACCGAGCACGATAACCGCACGTGGCGGGCAATCCTGCGGCAGCTGATTGCGCTGCGCTTCATCAATGTCGATCTGGCCGGTCATGGCGGCCTGTCCATCGCACCCGCCGGCCGCGAATTTCTGCGCGACAAGCCCGCACTGATGCTGCGCGCGCCACGGCCGCCACGCGCGCGTCGTGGCAGGGTGGCCCGCAGCGGCGCCGAGTCCGCCATTGCAGAGGCGGATCGTGCCCTGTTCGCGGCATTGCGGCAAAAAAGGCTGGAGATCGCGCGCGCACAGAACGTGCCGCCCTATGTCATTTTCCACGACAAGACGCTGATCGAGCTTGCGGCAGCAAGGCCGGCGTCGCGCCGCGAAATGGCGGAAGTGCCGGGTGTCGGCGAGGCCAAGCTCGACCGCTATGGTCCGGCTTTCCTCTCGGTCATCGCGGAGCATGCCTGAGGATTTTCAGAGCGCCGCTTGCCGATGGCAGGCGGACGCGTTTATCCGGCAATTTCGATGGCCGGTGACTGCTGTCGCAACCCCGTGGCAACCACCGAAACCCTGAACCTGCCCTGCAGGGCCTGGTCGAAGATGGCGCCGACGATGATGTCGGCATCGGCATCGACTTCCTCGCGGATACGGGTTGCTGCCTCATCCACCTCGAACAGCGTCATGTCCTGGCCCCCGGAGATCGAGACCAGCACACCCTTCGCGCCGCCCATCGACGCTTCGTCGAGAAGCGGATTGGCGATTGCCGCCTCTGCCGCCTTCTTTGCCCGGCCTTCGCCTGTCGCCTCGCCGGTGCCCATCATCGCGCGTCCCATGTCGCGCATCACCGATCGCACATCGGCGAAGTCGAGATTGATGAGCCCCTCCTTGACGATCAGGTCGGTGATGCAGCTGACGCCCGAATAGAGCACGCGATCCGCCATGATGAAGGCATCGCCGAACGTCGTTTTCGCATCGGCGATACGAAACAGGTTCTGGTTCGGAATGACAATGACCGTGTCGGCGCATTCGCGCAGCCGTTCGATGCCGCGCTCCGCAGCCTGCATCCGGCGCGTGCCTTCGAAGACAAAGGGCTTGGTGACAACGGCGACGGTGAGAATGCCTGCCTTGCGGGCGGCATCGGCGATGAGGGGAGCCGCCCCGGTGCCGGTGCCGCCGCCCATTCCGGCAGTGACGAAGCACATATGCGTGCCGGCAAGAAGCTCCATGACTTCGCCCAGCGTTTCCTCGGCGGCTGCGTAGCCGATTTCAGGCAGGGAGCCGGCGCCAAGGCCTTCGGTGGTCATGGCTCCAAGCTGGATGCGCTGCGATGCCTTCGACATGGCGAGGGCCTGTGCATCTGTGTTGGCGGCGATGAAGTTTACGCCTTCCAGTTGTTCGGTGATCATGTTGTTGACGGCGTTACCGCCGCCGCCGCCGACCCCGATCACAGCGATTTTGGGCTTGAGTTCAACGATGTTCGGTCTGGTACTCATGTCCATACTCCAGAATACGGAAGGTCAGGTCGTCCGGCGACGCGGCGACATGTGAATCACGACTCTATCCGTATCGTTCCCAATAAGGGACTTATTTAAGTCATTGGCGGGAAACGGCAGGGAGAATGGCGTGGCGGCATGGCGACGACAGCGCGCCGGACCGGTCGTTTTCCTTCCTGAATTCAGCAGGGCTGCCCGTCGTTTTCTGCCTCCTGCTGCGAAAATCCGGCTTCGCTTCCGAAATGCACATGAGGCGTGAAGGCCGTATTCCTGCCGGCCCGGCGTTCACCGTTCCAAAGAAAAACTCAAAGCGATCTGGTGCAGAACTCAGTTTGAAGCTGGCACAGGGATTGGCGCTGAAAATAAATGGACTGATGAGCTTGCGGCAACATCTCAGATGGCCGGGAAAAGATCCTGCCCGGTTGTCGTGCAAGCGGCGATCTTTCGGCGTCCGTAATCTGAAAATTCGGAAATCATCCGATATCTACATGAAATAACTATAGAAATCAGCTGGCTGAGGCGTGCATGAGTGCGGCCTTGGCCCTGCCGGAATGACGAAACCGGAACGTTGACCTGTCTCGCATCCCGATGGCCGTGACGGCACAAATTCCATCAGACTCGATATGCGTATTGCACTGCACGCCGTTGAGAAATTCGGTTCCGGCAATGATTCATTGTCAGGATGATGTTGTCATTGTCAGAAAAATCGCGCAACTGAGTGGCCGCCTGGTAGCTGGCGTGGTTCAGAAACTGCCCGATCAGTTTCTCGGAACCTTGCAGTACGGCTCCAGACGAGCGCCAACGGGATAAAGCGTGTTGCAGGGGAGATAAACTTGAAGATCGGAGCATTAAGGGAAACTGCTGACGGCGAAAGCCGGGTGGCGTTGACGCCGGACTCGGCGCGGCATCTGCAGAAACTCGGTCATGAGTGTCTGGTTGAAGCCGGAGCCGGCGAGAAATCCGGCATTACCGATGAAGCCTACGCCGAAGCGGGCGTCACGGTACTTGCCGATGCCAAAGCCGTAACCAAAGCGTCCGATCTGCTTGTCAAAGTCCGGGGTCCGGAAGCTGACGAGCTTGAGCGGATGCGTGAAGGGCAGACGCTCATTTCGTTCTTCTGGCCCGGCCAGAATCCCGAGCTTCTGGAACAGGCGAAGCGCAAGGGCGTCACGGTCGTCGCCATGGATATGGTGCCACGCATCAGCCGTGCCCAGAAGATGGATGCCCTGTCTTCCATGGCCAATCTGGCCGGCTACCGCGCCGTCATCGAAGCCGCCAACAATTTCGGCCGCTTCTTCACCGGACAGGTGACGGCGGCTGGCAAGATTCCCCCCGCCCGGGTTCTGGTGGTGGGTGCCGGCGTGGCCGGTCTGGCCGCCATCGGCGCCAGCATCAGCCTTGGCGCCATCACGTATGCCTTCGACGTTCGTCCCGAAGTGGCCGAGCAGATCGAAAGCATGGGCGCGGAATTCGTGTTCCTCGATTTCGAACCGGCGCAGGATGGCTCGGCCACCGGCGGTTATGCCGCCCCGTCCTCTCCCGAGTTCCACGCCAAGCAGCTTGCCAAGTTCCGTGAACTGGCGCCTCAGGTCGACATCGTCATCACCACGGCCCTTATTCCCGGACGCCCGGCGCCCAAGCTGTGGACCGAGGACATGGTCAGGGCGATGAAGCGCGGATCTGTGGTCGTGGATCTGGCGGCCGAGCGCGGCGGCAATTGCGATCTGACGGTGCCGGATGAGCGCATTGTCACCGACAATGGCGTGACCATCATCGGCTACACCGATTTTCCGAGCCGCATGGCCGCACAGGCGTCCAGCCTCTACTCCAACAACATTCGCCACATGCTGAGCGATCTGACGCCACAGAAAGACGGCGTCGTCGTTCACGACATGGAAGATGATGTGATCCGCGGCTCGACGGTTGCGCATAAGGGCGAGATCACCTGGCCGCCCCCGCCGCCCAAGGTCAGGGCCATCGCGGCCGCCAAACCAAGGGAGAAGCCGAAAGAGCTGACCGCCGAGGAGAGGCGGGCTCAGGAAGCGGCTGCCTTCAAGGCTCAGACCCGCAATCAGGTGGCCTTGCTCACCACAGGCGGCGTTCTTCTGCTGCTGGCCGGCTATTTCGCCCCCGCCAGCTTCATGTCGCACTTCATCGTCTTCGTGCTGGCCTGTTTCGTCGGCTTCCAGGTCATCTGGAATGTCAGCCACAGCCTGCACACGCCCCTGATGGCGATCACCAACGCCATTTCGTCGATCATCATTCTGGGCGCGCTGCTTCAGATCGGTTCCGGCAGCTGGCTGGTGATCGTGCTGGCCGCACTCTCCGTGCTGATGGCTGGCGTGAATATTTTCGGCGGCTTCCTCGTCACCCGGCGCATGCTCGCCATGTTCCAGAAGTCGTAAGGGAGAGGGTTATGGAAATCGGTTTCACAACCGCCGCCTATATCGTCGCGGCAGTCCTGTTCATCCTCTCTCTCGGTGGCCTGTCGGGTCAGGAAAGCGCCAAACGCGCCGTCTGGTACGGCATCGTCGGCATGGCGCTGGCGGTCATAGCCACGCTCGTGGGTGCCGGTTCGGGCCTCTGGCAGCTTTCGCTGGCTGTGCTCATCGTCGGGGGCGCCGCCGGCTGGATCGTCGCCCAGCGGGTGCAGATGACCGAAATGCCGCAGCTTGTGGCCGCCATGCATTCGCTGGTGGGTCTGGCTGCCGTGTTCATCGGCTTCAACACCCATATCGAGATGACGGGCGTGGCAGCGATGGCGGCGGACGCACGCCTTGCCCTGACCGGCTTCGCCGCCGGCATCGCGCATAAAACCCCCGCCGAAATCTCCATCCTGCGGGTGGAAACCTTCCTCGGCGTCTTCATCGGCGCGGTGACCTTCACCGGGTCGGTGATCGCCTTCGGCAAGCTGGCGGGCAAGGTGGACGGCAAGGCAAAGAAGCTGCCCGGCGGCCACATCCTCAATGCGAGCGCCGCGCTCATCTCGCTGGTGCTGCTCGTCGTCTACCTGAACACGGCCAGCACCGCTGCGCTGGCTGTGATGACGGTGGCGGCGCTGTTCATCGGCTATCACCTGATCATGGGCATCGGCGGCGCCGATATGCCCGTCGTCGTGTCGATGCTGAACAGCTATTCGGGCTGGGCAGCGGCAGCGATCGGTTTTTCGCTGTCGAACGATCTGCTGATCGTGACCGGTGCGCTGGTCGGCTCGTCCGGCGCGATCCTGTCCTACATCATGTGCAAGGCGATGAACCGTTCCTTCGTTTCCGTCATCCTTGGCGGGTTCGGCACGACGACGGGCCCTGCCATGGAAATCGAAGGCGAGCAGATCGCCATCGACGTCGATGGTGTGGCCGCAACGCTGAACGAGGCCGACAGTGTCATCATCGTGCCCGGCTATGGCATGGCGGTGGCGCAGGCCCAGCAGTCCGTCTCCGAGCTGACCCGCAAGCTGCGGGCTGCCGGCAAGAATGTGCGCTTCGCCATTCATCCGGTCGCCGGGCGGTTGCCGGGCCACATGAACGTGCTGCTGGCCGAGGCGAAAGTGCCTTATGACATCGTTCTGGAAATGGACGAGATCAACGAGGACTTCCCGGAAACGGACGTTGCGATCGTCATCGGCTCCAACGACATCGTCAACCCGGCCGCGCAGGAGGACCCCAACAGTCCGATTGCCGGAATGCCGGTGCTTGAAGTGTGGAAGGCCAAGCAGGTTTTCGTGTCGAAGCGCGGTCAGGGAACCGGCTATTCCGGCATCGAAAATCCGCTCTTCTACAAAGAGAACACCCGCATGTTCTATGGCGACGCCAAGAAGAGCCTCGACCAGCTCCTGCCGCTGATCGGCTGAAAACCGGCTCCATAAGATTGCTCCCGGCAAGGATCTGCTTGCCGGGAGCAGGAAGCTCAAGGCCTGACCGGGCAGACGGGGCTTTTGCGAACCTTCGGAAAATACCCGCCACTTCTTCTGACGCGAGCCGGCAACGCATTTGCGTGTGACCCTGACGATGGGATGCTGCGACCGCGCGAAATCATGACCGGCTTACTGGTCATGAATGACGAGTTCCCGAATCCCAGTCTCTAAGACCCCCAGTTCATCTGGGCTAATCGGCAAAGACGCTGTCAATGTCGGTAAATGAACGGCGCGATCGCCCGGCGCCGATCATGAAGCAGCTACGAAAAACGACCTCGCTCACGGATGCCGTGATTTCAGATCACGCCTTTGCCTGAATGGCTTCCTGTTCCGGAAAGCGTCGCGCGGCATGGGCGCGCGCGTCGTCGCCGAACGCGCGAAACAGCTTTTGCGACACCGGGTCGTTTTCGGCTGCGAATTCAGGATGCCATTGCACGCCCATGGCGAAGCTGCGCGCATCCTGTACCGATACGGCCTCGGCAATGCCGTCCCCGGCGGCCGCTTCCACAACGATGCCGCTGCCGGGCCGCGCGATCGCCTGCCGGTGAAGCGAGTTGACCATCACGGGCTCATCGCCGATCAGCCCCGCCAGATGCGAGCCGGGAGCGGCCCGGATGCTGTGTTTCACCGCAAAGCGCTCCGCGCGATCCGGAGACTGCGGCGCGCGGTGGTCGAGATTGCCGTCGATGGACTGGATTTCCGTCTGCAGCGAGCCGCCGCGCGCGACATTGAGCTCCTGCAGGCCGCGGCATATCGCCAGCAGCGGCAAGCCGCGCTTCAGGGCAAGCTCCAGCAAGGCGAAGCTGGTGGCGTCGCGGGCGGGATCGTAGGGCTCGTTGGCAGGGCTGACCTCGCCTCCGTAGAGCGCAGGATAGACATTGGAAACCGAGCCGGTCAGCAGCAGTCCGTCCACGGCGTCGAGTACGGCCTCGCAGTCGAGTTCCTTCCCGAGGTTCGGCACCAGAAGCGGCGTGACGCCGGCCGCGCGCGCGGCTGCCATGACATACTGGCGCTGCGTGGCGAACCATTCGGTTCCGGCGAACTCGATGGTGTCGGTGGCGACGGCGACGCAGGGCCTTGCCATCACACCATCTCCATATAGGTTTCGAGCTCGAAGCTGCCGACCTTGCGAGCAAAGGTGTCGGCTTCCTGCTGCTTGCAGGCGACGAAGGCATCGCGCAGTTCCGGCGCGAAAAGCGCCTGCATCAGTTCGCCCTGCTCGAATGCGGCGATGGCCGCCAGCCAGTCTGACGGCAGGCGCGGCAGATCGTGGGAATCGACATCCATGGCGATGGGCTTGCCGGGATCGCAGGCCTCTTCCATGCCGATCAGGGCCGAACCCAGCACACTGGCCAGAACCAGATAGGGATTGGCATCGGCGCCGGCGACGCGGTGCTCGATGCGGCGCGCCTTGTGCGATCCGCCGGGAATGCGGATCGCCACCATCCGGTTCTCATAGCCCCATGCCACGGCGGTGGGCGCATAGGATTTGGGCCGCAGCCGGCGGTAGGAATTGAAGTGCGGCGCGAAGATGAGCGTGCTCTGCGCCATGCCGCGCAGCAGACCGCCGACGGCGTGGCGCATGATGTCCGTGCCCTTCTCGGTGCCGTCGTCGAAGACATTGTTGCCGTCGCCGTCGAGCAGGCTGAAATGCACATGCAGGCCGCTGCCCGCCCGGTCGCCATAGGGCTTGGCCATGAAGCTGGCGATGAAGCCGTGCTTGCGGGCGATGCCGCGCACCACCCGCTTGAACAGGATGGCGTCATCAGCTGCCTTCAGCGCATCGGCGACATGGTTGAGGTTGATCTCGAACTGGCCGACCCCGTTCTCGGCAATGGTGGTGTCGACGGGAATGTTCTGCGCACGGCAGGCGGCATAGACTTCCGAGATGAAGGTCTCGAACGCGTCCAGTTCGTCGATGGACAGGGCTCCATCCGCATTGAGCCTCCTGCCGTTGACCGGCGAGACCGGCCCGACGGGTTCATTGGAGGCGGCATCGAACAGATAGAATTCAAGCTCGGTGGCAACGACCGGCGTGAGGCCGCGCGCTGCATACCGCCTCTGGATTTCCGCCAGCGCCTGTCTGGGGTCTCCCGGAAAGGGCCGCCCGTCATCATAGGCGAGGGTGAGCGGGATGAGGGCCGTCGGCAGCGGTGTCCAGTCCACCGGAACGATCGGCCGGCCGGTCCAGTGGCACACCGCATCGGAATCACCGGTGCTGTAGACCAGCGGATTGCCTTCGATGTCCTCTCCCCAGATGTCCATGCCGATCAACGAATAGGCCATCCGCATACCGCCATCGAGCGCCTTGCGCGCCTGATCGGCGGCGATGCGCTTGCCGCGCATCACCCCGTTGAGGTCGCATATGGCGACGCGCACGCTTTCCACCTGCGGATTGTTTTCAAGCCACGCGATCGCGGCATTCCGGCTTTCCTCAGACTGCAATCATTTCTCCCGTTGTCAGTGACGATGGCGGATCCAGGTGGTCCGCAGTGCAGTGTATTTGTCGACGGCGTGGCGCGAGAGGTCACGCCCATTGCCGGATTGGCGAAAGCCGCCGAAAGGGACGGCGGGATTGACGGGGTCGACGACGTTCACCGCCACCACGCCGGCCATGATGCGTTCCGATACCCGGTGAGCGCGCGACAGGTCGTCGGTGAAAATCGAGGCGGCGAGCCCGTAGATGCTGGCATTGGCGAGGCGGACGGCCTCGTCCTCATGCTCGAACGTCGAGACAGAGAGCACTGGCCCGAAAATCTCCTCCTGCATGATCGACGCTTCCTGCCGCACGCCGGTGAAGATGGTCGGTTCTATGAAGCTGCCCGTTCCGTTCACCGTGGCCGTGCAGCCTCCGGTGGCGAGGTCGGCCTCCCGCTTTCCGGCCTCCACATAGCGCATGACGGTGGCGGCGTGCCGGGCATCGACCATGGCGCCGAGGCCGGAAGCCGGATCGAGCGGGTCGCCGGGGCGGTAACGCCCGGCGCGCTGCACCAGAAGATCGGTGA
>WPCJ01181167.1_pt1 | contig 14173 bp, 19 predicted proteins | sample 5399831 | NCBI WGS metagenome assembly WPCJ01 (sample SAMN12869470, study PRJNA574797) | sludge metagenome | isolation source: wastewater treatment of pH10 | place: China:Beijing | collected 2019-05-20 | reverse complement strand
CGAGCAGCATGAAAATCACCACAACCACGACGCTACCTGTCGTCGCCAGCGGACCGCCGGGCGTGTCGATTAGGCTCCGGAGCGTTTCAACCGGAGGGCGCGGCGCGGAGAGCTGGACGAGTCGCGGCGTTTCCTCCGGCTGATCCGAAGGCAGCGCCTGTGTTTTCTGTTCCGGCCTGTTGATTTCCGTGCCTATGCGCTCGGCAAAGCGGTTGAGCCTGTCAAAGAAACTGTTGTCTGAGCTCGCTTCCTTGAGTGTCCTGATCTTCTCGATGATGTTGTACTGATAGATTGAGATATTCTGCCCGACCTCAGAAACCTGAAAGGCAACGACCGCGCTGAAGACTGCGACGATCAGAAAGCCGCCGGCCACACTTGTAATCACCGCGAACAGGCGTGGAAGCCCGGCCCTGCGCAGAAAGGCGACAATCGGCGCAAGCGCAAATGTCAGCAGCACCGCTATGGCAAGAGGCAGAAAAACGTCTTTTGCAAAATAGAGAATGGCAACGGCGACAGCCATTGCCGCCAGGGTCGGCAGACGTGGCGGCGCCGACGTGATCGGACGCACCGCAGAATCCGGATTGTCGATAATCTCCATAAACCCCTCTTTAGCCGTGTTGTGACCTTCGGCTTGTTAGCCGCAATAACTGAATAGGAGGGCGTTCGGTTCCATATTCCGTCGGAACAGAGAACAAATTAAATTAGCAACAACTAACGAACATATTTCTCGAAATATCATGATAAGTGTTGAGGTAAATATTAATACAATTAAAATATCGAAACTATCTAAAATACAGCAAGTACTGGAATTTTTGGGGACGTGCTTTGTCGTTAATGCCAATGAATAGCTTCATAAACCACCATTTATACAAACATATTCTAATTCTACTTTTGGTGGTATTTCCATCAGCATCGTATGCGCAGCAGGCACCCAAGCCCGTGCAGGTCGGTGTTTATGTCAGTGAGCCATTCGTCAACAAACAGGGCAATGCGTTCTCCGGCATGGCTATCGATATCTGGCAGGACATTGCCACACGCATGAACCTTGCTTCGCAATATGTGGAGTATCCGAATTACACCGAACTGGTGAAAGCGGTTTCAGAAGGCAAAGTCGAAGCCGCCGTTACCAATCTGACAATCACGGAACAGCGTGCCGAGATCGTGGATTTCACCCATCCATGGTTCGATGCTGGCTTGCGCATCATGGTGCATACCCAGGCAGGAAGTGGCTGGGACGATCTCATCAGCCGCCTTGATGATGCGGGACATCTGGCGACTTATGCCTGGATCCTCGGCATTCTCGTTGCGGCCACGGTATTGCTGACGATCTTCGACAGGCGTTTTGATGAAGGCTTTCCGAAACGCTGGCGCGAGGGACTGGCAGAAAGTTTCTATCACGTGGTTTCCATTGCGACGTCTGGCAAAACTTCACGCAAAAACCTGTTCGGTTGGGTGGGACGCATCTGGCAGACATTCTGGATGGTGTTTGGCATAGCGATCATCGCCTACATGACTTCATCGATTACTAGCGTCATGACCGTCGCTCATATCGACAACAATATTTCCAGCCTTTCTGATCTGCAGGGGAAATCCGTTGGCGTTCGTGCAGGCGGTGTCGCAGAACGGTTTCTGAAGTCGCGCTCTATCGCGACTGTTCCTTTCGATCACATGCCCGAAGCGGTAAACGCACTGGTCAGCGATGAAATTGCGGCAATCGTCGGCGACGGGCCGGTTCTGGAATATTACGCCCACCAGCACGCCGACCAACCTGTCGATCTTGTCGGGAATGTATTCAGCCCGGACAAATATGGCTTTGCCTTCCCGCGCCATAGCGAACTCGTCAAGCCCGCCAGCGTAGCAATCATCAGTGCTCACGAGAGTGAAGAGGTCGCCAAGCTGAAAGCCAAATATTTTGGCCCCGAGAACTGATATTGCAGACATGGAAAAGGCGGCCAATGGCCGCCTTTCTTGTGCAGATTATTTACCGGCCCGCCACGATGGACGAAATGATTCCGGTTGCGATGCTGATCAACATATAATCGTTGTTGACCTTGACCCAGTGATAGCCGCGTGGCGGCTTGCGCAGCTTGTAGCCAGAATAGTTGTTCACGACGTGGCCGCGGTAGTTTGGCGGCAGGCGGTTGCCCTTCTTCCAGCTCTGGTGACGGCGATTGTCATATTTACGCGCATCATATTTCGGACCACCCTTGTGCATCTGGCTGTGAGACGGCTTGCCATGTTGCGACGGATACGGTTGGGCCATCGCAGCAGGAGCTGCAAGAAAGGAAAAGGCAGTAAGAGCAATAACGATCGGCTTCATATCGGCTTCCTTTGTTTATTCGATGTAAGGAAAATGCGCTCGCCAACGTGAACGCCAAGTGAATACTCCCATTAAATAAATTTAATGATTTCATACGATTAGTTTTCATCAAAGCGCACCATGTCCAATCAAAACAGGATCGGAGATCAGTCCAGCGAACTTATTTCCTTGTGTAGGCGCGTCGCACTTTTCGGGATGCACTCCAGCTCAAAGCCATTATGTTGCGTTTCCCATCCGACTAAAATGCGCTAGGTAGAACCCAAATTCGTACGCACCTCTCAATGAGGTAAGTGTCAAAGGACTACATCATGATGAACTGGGTTTTCATTCTGCAAGGCGTTATCGCGTTCGGACTGGCTGGGTTGGCGATTGCGGTCATCCTTCGCCATCGTCGCCACTAACGCGGTTTCGATCTGCGATATTTTTCGTCCGGGCCTGCAGGTTCGAACGCAACCGATCATGAAATCAATCGTTTAAGCTTAGTCTGGTATTTCTCAGGAGGAGACAGGGATGCGGAAAGTGGCGCTTGGTTTGGTGGCCTTGCTCGCAATAACGGGCTGCACGACCACCGAAAAGGATATTTCCATCGGCACCGGCGCAGGTGCCATCATTGGCGGCATTGCTGGCGGCGGACGTGGCGCACTGATCGGCGCAGGTGCGGGCGCATTGGGCGGCCTTCTGGTGCGTGAACTGCGCAATGGCAATTGCCAATATCGCGACCGTCATGGCCGCATGTATGTGGCTCGCTGCAGACGATAGTTCCAGCAATCCGCAAAGATCCTCGAAAGCGCCGGTTTTCCGGCGCTTTTGTTATTCGGCACGCACGGCCTGTCTGCCCTGATTGGAACCTTCGCTCATCGATGTCGTTTTATAGACAATAGAGACAGTTCAGGGAGAACTCCGATGAAGCTTGCTCTCAAAGCCGCTCTTGTTGCCTTGGGCGTATTTGCGGCGGGCGCAGCGCAGGCCGCGAACGCCATATCCACCACCAACCTCAATATTCGAACAGGCCCCGGCACGCGCTATGCGACACTGGGTTCCATCCCAAGCGGAGCGCCTGTCACTGTGCGTGGCTGCACATCCGGTTATGGCTGGTGTCAGGTCAGCTACGGCCCGACTTATGGCTGGGCATCGTCGCGCTATCTGGCATTTCGCGAGGGAACATCAGGTGGTTACTCCGATGATTTCGGTCGAACAGCTGCACTCATCGGCATTCCGCTTATCGCTGGCGTTGCCATAGGCTCTGCTCTCAATGACCGGGATGACTATTGGTATCGTGATCGTCGCTACTATCGCGACAGGCATTGGGGTCGCCGTGGATGGCGTGATCGTCCAGGCTGGCACGGGAATTACCGGCCGCGTGTCTATATGAGGCACCGTGTTCCCGACGGTCCACACGGACAATAACGGACAACCGAACAGACATAAAACGCCGCGAAGTGCTCGCGGCGTTCTGTCTTCGTTGGAAGGCTCGTACCGTGCCCTATTGTGTTTTCAGGTAAACTTCGTGCCAGAGGGTGACACGGTCAGCTTCATCGAATTTCAAAAGCAGCATCGCTTCGAATTGATCCGTCGTCTCATCGAGACGCACGACCGTGGCAGTCATTGCCAGTACGGCTGAATTTCCTTCCACCACAACGTCTTGCACATCGTAGTCGATGGTGTGAATCGTGCTGCGGAAACCATTCAGAAAGGCCAAATAATTGGCATGATTGGCAGGATGGATGCGTCCATTGGCCTTGACTATGAACTGGTCCGCGAATTTCTCCGCTATGATTGCCTCTGTAAGCGCTCCGCCTTGAACCAGATGCTTTCGGTTCCAATCCAGAAGCCCCAAGGCCAATTGTGCCGTGGTTTGCTTGTGCAAGATGGCCTCCATGTCGGTTGCAATAAGGCGCTCCTCTGTCAGGCCTTTGCACTATGCTCAAGATCGAGCCTGTGCTTTTGGCCTTCTTGCAGTTTAAATTGGCCCAATATCGATATTCATTGCCTTTGTCGCTTCGTGAAGATCGTCAGTGCCAGACCGATCAAAACAAGTGTGACACCCGCAGCGAAATACCACCCCATCGTATCGCCAAACATGACCGACGAAGCCATGACCCCGAACACAGGCTGCAAATACTGAACACTGGCAGCCGTTCTGGCAGGAACCGTCCGCAGGAGATGAAGCCAGAGGAAAAAGCCAGCAACGCTAACAATGAAACCAAGATAGATCGCTGAAACGATTGCAACATAATTGAGCTGAAAATCGACGGTCGAGATTTCCCATCCGGCAAACGGCAAGAGTGCCAGCAAGCCGAACCAAGTGCTCCATGCGACAACTGTGGCTGTCCCGTACTGAACCGTGAGCTGAACGCTCCACACATAATAGAAGGCGATAGCGACTGCCGACAGCAGCAGGAAGCTTGCACCGACGAGACTGTTTTGCGTTCCAACCACAGACGGATCGCCCTTTTCCAGAGCGACCAGACCGATTCCCACAAAGGCGGTAACCAGTCCGAGCATCTGCACGCCTGAAACGGCCTGCTTCAGGCGAAGGGCTGCAAAAACGACGACAAACAGGGGAATGGTAGCGGAAATAATCGTTCCGGCTGATGCCGATGTGCCGGCAACACCCAATGTCTGTGAAACCTGACCAATGCCGATGCCCAGAACACCCAACCCTGCCAGTCTGGGAAAAGCCTTGAGTGGAAGTCTTTGTTTGCCCAGAACGAAGAGCGGCAGAAGCGGAACAGCTATGCCAAACCGCAATGCGGTCAGCGTCAGCGGCGGCATTGTCTGGAGTCCGAGCTTGGTCACCGGAATGGACAACCTCCTCTTCGGCTGCCGTCGCGACCTCTGACGTAAGCTTGCACCACGCGAACAGCTGGCTGGGCGCAATGCCATGACGACGGGCGACCAGACTGACCGTTGCGTCCGCCTCGTAGGTTTCGTGGACAATCGCAAGTTTCTCCGCTGTACTCCAGCGTCGACGCCGCTCAGGGCCGGAAAGAATTTCCATCTTAATGCTATTACCAGTCATAATGTGAACAGTAGTCCTATCACTTATTTAAGTGGCAGAAACTGTCCGGGCAATTAAGGGGCTATTCCAGGATAGAATGAGGGGGCCGAATAAAGACGGGCTAAAATGACGGAACAAAATTTCGCCAACGTAGTTTCACGCAATGCATCGATACCACTCCGCGCCAGTACGGCTCATTCACCACTAGAACCGTCGCTGACGCAGCCCTGCCTAGCTCGTCCCTAGGGCAGGCGCCTTTTTCTAGTTATTCGCTGGGTCCGTACGAAGCTCAGCGGATAGAGCAGACGGCAAGGACATGCACCTCATTTGCCGAGCGCGGCCCGACGACTCCGGGAAGAGCGTGTCGGGGCTTTTAAAATGAAGCCCTTGCCCGCGATCGCAAACACGTTAGTTTTTGTATTACCATGCCTCGATAACAACACTCAGGAATGGTAGGAAGCCCCGACGTTTGGAGAGGCGTCGGGGCTTTACTATTAAAGATCCTATCGTGTGCAATCCGTTTAGCGCTTTCAAATTAACCGGCTCAGAATTACGCCAGTACTTGCGCTGCAAACCACAACCAATGCCAGAAACTTCGTGAGTGACAATTGTTCGATCCATCGAACTACCCACAAACGCGGCGCTTCGACCGTCCTTTTGCTGTACATTCTCCCCTCCCTTTTTTGGAGAGACCTTTTATCGTACGGTCAAAAAACTGTCAGCACTTTCTTTCGTTTATATTGATGTCCCACAAATCAATCCTTAGGACTTTACAAACGCGAAGTTCTGAATAAAATTTTGGGTGCCGATGAGACATGACTTCAACCCGCGCGATCACGCCGCGGGGTTATTTTTTATGTGGAGCTGGATTTAAGATCGTTCGGGCTGCGTCAGAATAGTGAGTATCTTGCCCCTAAGTGACCTTAATTGTTCGCTTGCTATCAAATCACAAACAGTCCACCCTAAAGTGTCAGTGAATTGATTTAATACAGGCTCTGCTGACGTGGGTTGAATTACCCTTGCCCGCAATTTGAAAGGAGGACGCCATGTCTTCCAATATCCATAATGGCGATTTTCACTCAAACCATCGCATTCTGAAGCAGATGATTATTAAGGCTGGCTATCTCACGTCCAGGATGAAACCCCTACCAGGGCCCCATTATAATGAGTCAGCGTTAGTTCTGAAGAGTTTTATGGCTGGAGTAATGGGCGACATTCAAACGGACCCAGATTCACAGACGGAAGTGTCTTCTGCTTATGGCACGGCTCAATAATTATCCTTTGAGGGCGCCCAAACAGGGCCTCTCAAACAATAAGTTTGAAATCGTTATTTCATTGTAAAAACAACGGAAATATTAAGATATTTAAGTATTTTTATCTGTTAAATTAGTCGAATCATATTAAAAATTTGACACAAATAATTAAAATTGCTACAACATGACATCGAGATTTTCTTGTTGAGATTAGCTTTCTGCACGATTAGCGCCGTGCGTTGACGAAAACTCCCTTTAAAAAATCGTTTCATCTCTGCGTTTGTTTCGAACGCGGCTATCAATATTTCTATGAAAGGGGTTCCAATGAACACCGGCACAGTTAAATGGTTTAATACAGCAAAAGGCTTTGGGTTTATTCAGCCTGAGAATGGCGGCGGCGATGCGTTTGTTCATATCTCTGCGGTTGAACGCGCAGGTATGTACTCGCTTACCGAAGGCCAGAAGCTCACTTATGATCTGGAACAGGATCGCAAGTCGGGCAAGATGTCTGCTTGTAATCTGCAAGCAGCCTAAATGAGGCTTTTTCTTTCTTGTGACCACGGATGTACTGGCACTGTTGAAAGAAATTAGCTTTGGGGCCAAGCATTGCTTGGCCTTTTTTTATTTTAATTGCTCGGCAAGGGAAACAACACGAAAGAGAGATTAAAATGAATAACCATGAAGAGAATATCGGCCTTACCGTACCCGCCACCAATCTTAGCATATTGAAACATGCTGTTGCTACGCCGCGCGAAATTGAAGACGCGCACAAACAGATGTCATCCCCCTCAGAAGATTGGACAAAGCTTTCCAATATACTTAGGCGGTCATGCGGTGGCTCATCGCGAAAGCGTTCTTTTCGTAGATAAGCGCTCAAAGGGTGCGCACGACTGGCTACGTTTACCTCCGCGTTTCCACAGCCTTGGGCCCCCACACGAAGTATAAGATCTTATTCAGATCATACATTCGGTTGGCCGCATCTTTTTCCCCGAACCGATAGCAGGCCTTGAAAATGTTGCCGGGTGCGAAGGACATGCCTTTATGCTCGATTAGGTCGTTCAGCTCGGTCGCGCCAGCTGGCAACTCATAATAGCTCGTGCTGCCGCCATCGGAGGTGCCTGCAGGGGGAAAGCCAGGGGCGTCTTCCATAGATGCGGCTTGCCCGGCAACGTCGGCGACGGACCCAACAGCCCCAGTTCCGCCGCCCGCTTGATGCTTTCGTGGAATGCCACTTTTTAATGCCGAGCGCAGTGGCAGCCTTAACCAGCGTGCCGTGCTCGCGGTAGGCCTCGGCGCGCCGCAGGAGTTCTTCGTGTGAAAGGCGCGCACCCGCGCCCTGTCTGTCATGGGACATACAGTCTCCTCGTGTTTGGTTGGTAGCCGTGGTGAGCGGCGCAAAAGGAAAAATGAAATGTCTCGATAAAGGTGGTGTTAATGGGCAAATAAAAATCGCGGCGGCTTTTGATGGCGGCGCGCCATAACACAGGTTCGGACCAGTTAAGTGATCCCTCCCCGTTATCCACATATGCCCCCAGCGGGCGCACCCAAAGAATGTTAACACTAGATTTAGTATTTGCGGAGATCGGCGCGCAATGAGATAAACAAAGGGCAAGAAGCGAAATGATTCACTTCTTGCCCCTGTGTCGATAAAAACGGAGCACCAATCGGCACTCGGCGTTTTCTCGCCTTAGCAATCGAGTGATACGCCTCTAGGGACTTTCAATCAAGATGCTCTCGAAAGAGTCTACAACAAATGGCGAAGCCACCTCTAAAGCCAGGTAATATCACTCCCCGCTCCGGCCAGTATGCAACTATTGGACCGCGCGGCGGTGTTGGACCAGAAATAACTGGAGTGCAAGGAAAGCCCTTACCTCCAACCCCTAAGCCTGGCTCAAGCTATCGCTTGGTTGATCCAACCAAGCACAAATAAAAAATTGGCGCCCTTCGGGGCGCCTTTCTTATATGACCAGCATCGTCACCACGAGATATTGCCGCCGCACTATCCACCGGCTACAAGCGCACATGATTTCATTTCCTTGGTGGGTTGCCGCCCTCGTCTATATGTCAATCTACTGGCCGATTACCGTGATGATAGCGGCGGCTATAGTCATGACGGCATTCCTAGGCACAAAGAATGTCGGGTGGCGGGTTGCGTGGTGCGCGCTTGCAATCCCGATCGTGGCGCCCGTTATTTGGTTCTGTTCGCTGGCATAAATAAGAACTCCGGCGCAGCGGGGCGATTGATCTCATTAAGCCGTTGCATTCACATGACCCGGAGAGCACTTGAACCTGAAAATCAGTAGTGAGTTACTCGCGTCTCCAGCTGCCCAAAAATGAAACGAGCGGCCCGAAAGCCGCTCTCTCAAAAACTGGTTACTTAGCCCATCGGCCCTCGTACTTAAACTCGGCGGCCTTTTCGAGTTGTTCCTTGGTAGCGTTCATTTTCGCCGACCATTTCTTATCATTCTCAGAATAGACAATCTCGATGGCATCAGGGTCAACGACCACATACTTTTCGCCGACGCCCAAGAAGCCGCCGACCGATACGATATAGCCTTCGACGTCACCGTCGCCCATCACTACATCCTGAATCTTGCCGATGCTCTCATCGTTAGCATTCGTAACGTCAAGATTCAGGATACTACTAGTAATAACGTCGGTCGGCTTTGCGGTAACAAATGCCTCTTCTTGCATTGCGGTAGCGTTCTGCGCATTTGCAAAAGAAACGATTGCAGCAGTTGCAACAGCAGCTAGAAAAATACGACGCATATTATATTCTCCATTCATATTTGGTATTTCCGAACATATAATGCATGCGCAGTATCTTTGGTTCCAACCTTTCAGGAATTAAATTCTACTTCTAGCTGACTTAGGCTGCATCAGATTGTCAATCCGCTCGGTGAGCCCATCGATGCGATGCGCCACGCTTTCAATGGCCCGCATGATCTGCGACGCCTGTTCCTGCATGCCTGCCTTCGTGGCGAACGTCTCGGCTGCGCGCAGCTTGTAATCGGAAAGCTCCTGCCGCGTCAGGCTAGCAAGAGCGGTCGCAGCTTCGGCTTTCGCCGCGTTGCGCGTCTCAGCTTTCGCGATTTGGCTTTCGACGTACTTCCATAGACCTAACGGAAAGCCCATAATCATTACGATAAAGCCGACAGCGGCCATGATTTCAGCGCCGGTCATTCGGCGTCTTCCTAAGATTAGACATATGATTTACCGTTTCATAAATTTAACGCTTAGCGCAAACGTTCACGCAGCGTGACCGTGACGCTGTCTCCCGCAGACTTAGCAATCCGCTTGAGAAGGTCAGCTTTGATAGGAAGTTTGTGAGTGCCGTCTCCGAGCGCCATGAAGGAACTTTCAAAGTCCACGCCGTCGACGCTTGCCTTCACTTTGACAAGGCCCCTTGTTCCAAAGAAAGCCGCTGCATCGGGCCAGACAATGTACGTCCAACCTCTTTTTTCTGGCTTTTCTGAATTACCGCATCAAACGTCTTGTCCAGCGTGCTTGGCATTCAACCACTCCCTGAAAGTTGAAAAGTCACGCAGTTTATCAGCAATTGGGCGCGGGCGAACCTCCTTGCAAGACACGCCTTCACGGTTTCACTCCGCAAAGCTTTTCCAGTTTTGTGTTCTCTGCGAGGATCTGACGTTTCGTGCCATCAGTCAGGCTGTCCTCGACGCTCGGTCGGACAGGCCGGGCCACGTCGCAGTAGCTACCGGCTGTCGCGCAGCCACCGAGAAAGAGCAGCGTCAACATCGCCGCCGCCAAGCTTGCTCGTTTCATCTTCGATCTTCCTTGCTTTGTTGGCCTTGTCGCTGCCGTTGACGATTGCGCGGGCATCCTGCGGCGCAGCCCAGCCACTACCGAAGTGATCAGTCAGCCGCTTGCCCGTGAACTTGCCGTTGATCATCCCGTTGAACAGGATGCGCACAGCCACGCCGTCCTCAAGCGCTTTGTCCGGCGCGACGCCAAGGCCATACTTTTCATAATTGTCGCGCTCGGTGATCATCGCCAAACCGCGACCGCGGTATAGCCAGCCATCGTTGGCGCCGGTATTTCCTATGCGCCCGCCGTAGACCTTGTTAGCCAAGGCCTGCGGATTGCGCACATAAGGTTGGGCGCTCTGCACGGAGGAGAACCGCGACGGCCAGACCTGCCGGATGCGAGCCGCACTGGTGTAGTTCAAGTTTCTCTCGATCGGCTGCATCTTGCCGCCGGTCTCATGGAACGCCGTCGCGAGCACGTAAGCCGTCTGCTCGTCTGGCAGGCCTCGGCGCTCGGCCATAGCCAGAATTGCCGACGTACCGTCGACCTGCGCTTGGCTCAAGCGCCCGCCAAAAGGCGCGCGCCTCGCATACGCGAAGAACGCTGTTTTGTTCATGGGGATTTCCTGAAATTTAACATAAGAGGCTCTTGAAACCGTCGATGCGATCACTAAATCGAAGCCGTCATTCCAACACACTTCGTTCGATCAAATGGAGGTTTCGATGAGCGACCGTTTGTTTGACAGTCCAATTTTTGTGAAGGACGGCGAATACTTAATCCAAGAGATTGCAAGCATCGAAGATGCTATTGATTTTCTTTATGACTGGCCCGACGAACAACGCGACGTCATATTTGAGGTTACGTGGAAAACCTGCTGCGATGCACAGAATGGGCTTAAGCCGGTTCACGTAGCGCGTAACGCATTCGAAGGCTTCGCGAGAAAGCGCAATCTGCTTGAACAGCCGGAAGCGGCAATCCCATGGATGATGAGCAAAGCTTCGAGCGGCGGTAGAATTCCGATGTGAGGTGGTGTCATGCACTGGTATTTTCTAATTGAGGGCACAATCTTCGTTGCGCTGCTCTGGGTCATATCAATGCTTTTCTGGGACACCAGACGAAAACAATGAACATAGACCCCCGGCTCATTCCGGGGTTTTTCTTGAGGATTTTGTCGTCGGAGGGTTGTCCGACGAACGAGCAAGGGCCATTACCGCCTGACCTCTCCCCAAGACAAAGGTGGTTCACCAAATGCTAGTAAGATGGTCCGGCTTCGGAATGGTATCGGTTTTTGTGCTGATTGCAGGAATGCTTGGAGCAACTTTCCTACTGCGGCCATATTTCATGCAGAGCATAGCACTTCATCCCGCCGCTTACGTCGCCAACGGTATCGGTCTAATCCTCGGTGCCGCTGCCAACCTTTTTGTGGCCGCAGCTTTCAACAAGATCTCTTCCGAAACGTATCACAGCTTCATGGGTATCAGCATGATTGGATGGTCGGTTATTGGTGCCGTCGGAGGTGTAGCCCTCGCTGTGTATGGATGGACGCTATAGTCGCTGCGTCTATGATATACTTCATCAGCGTGCCCATCGTGTTCGCCGCACGTGGAGGCGCGTAGCCCCGGCGTATTGGGAGACGTGCCGGGGTTTTCTTGTTCATCCCGAAACAGACTGTTTACAATATGCGAGATAAACGTCGACTGGGCACCTATTATTGCTTTCAGCGTGATTTCCCAAGGTGCTCGGCCCCAGTTCAGTGAAACCTTACTGGGGCCTTAAACCTGCCACTGCAAGGACTTGCCTGCCACGCCCAAATCAGTAAGCTGTGCTGGAGAACATGGGGAGCGTTATGCGTGGCGAATTTCTAGATAAGAACAGGCAAGAAGTAGTCATCAACTTTGAGCATGTTTTGTCTGTTGAGACCTTCCACCGCCGCTTCAGCCCGCGCAACTGCGTCTTCGGCAGCAGCAAGGATAGCTTCCGCATCGCCGTAGGACAGCAATCGCAACTCGGTGCCGGTATCGATGCAAAGCAGAGCCATACCTGGCATGAGATACTTAGCAGGAACCGGTTGATTGATGTTGGTAACCAGTGCGCGATTAATTGCGCCGGATAGCCGAGCCGCTGTAGGGCAGAGTGGCGGTCTTTCTGGGCTGGTGACAGTCCTCCCTGCCCGACCTTATTCTCGATCATCAGCAGACGCCCGAATTCACCATAGATGCGGAGGTCAGGTTCACCGCTGGTAATTCCCGTTGCGATTGCCTGAGCCTGAGCCATCGGGCCTCTCTTGCTCGCGTTCATGTCTCCCGCCAACAGGAACTGGCGCTGGTACTGTGGCAGTCGGCGCAATGCGGAAACCTGTGCCGCCTGTAATTCCCATTCGAGCGGCAGGGCTGGCTTTGTCGTCACATTGCCAGACTTGGTGCTGATCTTGACGCGGGCGCCGTTGATGCGGACGGTTTGGTTTTGGTGACGGTTGTCGTCGTAGACAAAGGCGCGCGTGTGCGGCTGCGTGCCATGTGAGCTCCTCGTGTTGATTGCGGTATGCCGTTGGTAGCGGCAAGAGGAGTGTGGAATGTCTCAATAAATGTGGTGTTAATGGACAGGCAGAAAACGAGACGTTACCCTGCCATGGGGCAAGGCGCTTTGCGGTCCTCCAGTTACACCATTCACCGGGGGCGTCTTGTTGCCTTCCTCACATCAGGTTGTATTTTGGAAAATCCTAAAATCAGGAAAAGTGCGCACTTCTCAAATTACGAGAACTGCGCCGCGCGCTTTGTGCGTAAGTTTCTATATAAGAACTCTTACGCACCAAAAGCAGCGTGCATTTGCGAACTTCTTTTAGGGTTTTCGAGAAGTGCGCAAAAAAGAGAGGGAGGACGTACCGCCTCCCTCCCGTGTGCGGCCAGAAAACTATGCCTTATTGATTTGGCTTATGGCCAAGTTCGTTAGTTTGTTATTTGTAGCTTTCTCTTGATCCAAAATTTGGGTCAGTAAGGTGTGCGCTTCCGTGTGTCCGAGCTCCTTTGCCCATTCGCGCAGCGAACCGTATCTGGAAATTTCATAATGCTCGACTGCCTGGCAAGCTGCGAGCAAGCCTGCGTCAAGAGCTGTTCCGCTTGCCTCTTCAATCAAGCCGTCGGCTTCCTTGATCAGCCCTTCGATAGCATCGCATTTCTCGGCAGTAGGCTTTAGCTTGAGAGACTTAAATACCTCATTCAGGATCGTGATCTGCCCCTTGGTTTCTTCGAGATGTTCCTCAGCGGCTTGCTTAAGTTTGGCACTTTTGGCCGCCTTGGCGACTTTCGGGAGAGCCTTCGTAATGGCATTCTCTGCGTAATAAATGTCCTGCAATGTATGCTCGAAAATATCAGACAAAGTTTTCATGATCGTCCTCCTGGTTGGAAAAGCGAAACGAACCATTTGCTGATATGTTCCTTATTATAAGTCCACAACTTGAGCGAGAACCTGCTGTATTAGTTAAGCTGGCCTATTGAACGCGGCGATAGCAGGCTGTATTTTTTGCGGGTTTCCGCCTTTTTCCCACTAAGGACCGTTTATGATTGCTGCCTATGTTTCATCGGCTGCCGTTGCTTCAGGCGTCTATCTCTTATTGAGACGGAGCCCTAGGAGAACGCGTATCACCGTCTCAGCATCCGTATTCTTGTTCCTTTGCGCAATTTTCAGCGTTTGGTTCATTAATACAGGGGGAACATACGGCATCATGGGTAAGAACGGCATCACACCGGATTGGTCGCAGCAATAAAAAAGCGGAGCCGCAACCCCGCATTTCAAACCTTCGCACTAACTAACTAGCCTTCCGAAACTAGAACT
>WPCJ01375632.1_pt1 | contig 14183 bp, 18 predicted proteins | sample 5399831 | NCBI WGS metagenome assembly WPCJ01 (sample SAMN12869470, study PRJNA574797) | sludge metagenome | isolation source: wastewater treatment of pH10 | place: China:Beijing | collected 2019-05-20 | reverse complement strand
GCCAGTATCGCGCCGCAGCAGGAACGCCCGCTCGATGTGATCGGCGCCTGGCTCAGCGACACCTTCTCGCTGGGCGCGGCCCCTGCCCCGCTCGGCCAGACCGCGCCGTCGGCGCCGCTGCTGCCGCCGGTCGGCATCGGCGAGGAAGGCCAGCCGATCGATCTGATGACCTCTGGCGGCATCGGTGACGCCGCGCCCGAGGTCATCGTGGACCAGGCTCCGCCAGCCGCGCTGGCCGTCGCCGAGGTGCCCCAGGAAGTCAGCGGTGGCTGGATCGTCCAGATCGGCGCCGCGCCGACCGAGGGTGGCGCCAATTCGCTGATCAGCGATGCGTCGTCCAAGGTGGGCAACCTTGGTGCAGCCCGCGCCTATGTCGAGCGGTTCGAGAAGAACGGACAGGTGTTCTTCCGGGCGCGGTTCGGCGGTTTCGGCGGCCGTGAAGACGCTGCCGGTGTGTGCAACCAGCTGAAGAAAGCCAAAATGAGCTGCCTCGCGATGCAATCCTAAGAGATTGATCCTGTCGCGCTTTCGAGCCGGAAGTCGCACGACTTTCCCTCGCAAGCTGCACCAGGAGCGAAAAGCAGCCGCCTCAGGGAAGCGAATTTGTGGCCTGTGTTGGAGTAGCCCAAATGAGCGATACGTCTAGTCTTACCGAACTCGCCCGATTTGTAGGGCAGTCGGCCCTCGCGTCCGAAGATGCCGTTGTCCGCAGGCAGGCGGTCAATGCCATGGTTACGCGGTTCAACCCCGGCCTGAAGCGTCGTGGCGTCGGCGATCTGCTCGGCGTGGTGATGGCGCTCAGCGCCCGCACCCGCCGCATGCTGATGCCGCATGTCGAGATCGAACTCGATGTGTTTGCGCCGGCCGGCGGCCGTGCGGTGACGGTTACCCTGCCCCGCAGGACCTAGGGCTCTCCCGAGCGCTGCCTGCCCCTACTCGCCGGCCATATGCTCGAAATTGGCCGGCGCGGCGGCGCTGGCCGCAAGTGCCTTCTCGCCTTCGATGCGCGCCCTGGCGCGCTCGCTCACCGGCAGCTTCAAGGCCTCCACCAGCGCGCGGTATTCCTGCCGGGCACTGAGATGCGACATGGACGGGAGCCCGCCGAGCATCTCCGCATCGAGCGGATCGAACACCGTCATGCCGGTCGGGAACAGCGAGCGAAAGATCACGCGCTCGGCGATGCCTTCGGCCACCCGGCAGCCGAGCCGCACGGCAATCTTCTCGATGGCGCCCTGCACGATCTTGGTGGAGCGCGAGGGCAGCATCGAAATGCGGTTGCGAACGATCACCCAGTCGATGGTCCGACCGTCGATCGACAACCGCTCAGTGCGCGCCCGCTGCACCAGCCGGGCATAGTGGCTCATCTCGCGCGGGTCACCCGTCACCGGATCCACATGAGCCATCACGTCGAGATCGATGATCGAGTCGTTGAGCGGCGTGATCAGGGTGTCGGCCAGTGAGTGTGCCAGCCGGGTCAGGTGCGTATCGAAGCCCGGGGTGTCGACGATGAGGAAATCCGCCTCGCCTTCCACCTCGATGATGGCCTGCCGGAACAGGTCGAACTCGACCCGCTGGTTCTCCTTGACCGAGTCCGATTTGGACAGCGGCAGGTGGAAATGGGTGGCGTGCGGCAGTTTCAGGTCGTGCGCCTGGGCCCAGTTGCGACGGTTGCGCACGTAGTGGGTGAGGGTCTGCTGACGACTGTCCACATCGATCGAGGCGACGCGGAAGCCCTGGTACATCAGGAAAACGGCGAGATGAAACGCAGTGGTCGACTTGCCGGAGCCGCCCTTCTCATTGCCGACGACAATGACGTGCGTGCCTGTCCTGCCCATCAAACTCCCCTGCCGCTCCGGTGCCCCGAAGCGACGCGATCTCGGGATTCGGTATTTGTTCGCCCAGGCGAACTATTGATGAGACACCCACCCCGTTCAAGGGGGTGTTTGAGCATGGGCCGATGACAGGGGCGCAACGTCACCCTAAAGCCGCGCTTCCAGCGCGGCACGGTCGGCGAGGAACATCACCTGCCCGCGCCGGTTGCTCTCGTAGATGAAGTCGCGCAGCGACGGACTCTCGGCCGTGAAGCGCGAGATATCGCCGAGAATGGCGACGCGGAAGCCGTATTGCTGGAACTTCTGCAGCACCGCTCCGGCGAGCCCGGTGCTGAGCCAGAAGAAGTCGTCGACCAGCCGGTCCACCGGGATGGCGATCAGGTCGATGCCCAGCCCGTAGGTTGAGCCGATCACATCGTTGCTGTCGGCCTCGGCGGCGATCGCCGGGCCTTCGTAGAAGCCGACCGTCACCCCGTTGATCGCTGTCCCCTGCATCAGATCAGTCCCAGTTTCGCAAGTTCTTCGGCGAGTTCGAGCGAGCCTTCCTCCTCGAAACCGCCTTTGCCGATATCGGCCGGAGCATCCTTGGGATCAAGATAGCGCCAGCCCTGAAACGGCGACTTGGGCCGCGGAATGGTGCGGACCATGTCGGGCGCCATGATGATGTCGCAGCACTTGAGCCCCTGCTCGTCAACGGCCTCGGCCAGCCTCAGGATCGGCTGGCGGCAGCGGACGACCCCGGAGATCACCCAGTAGATCGAGCCCTGCCCCTCCATCTCGTCCTTGCGCTTGGGCATGGTGCGAGTGCGATGGACATGCACGTCCTCGCCGTAGTCGGCGCCCCACCAGTGGGCGCGCTCGGCGCGATAGGATTCGAGCTCTTCCAGCGTCGCCACGCCGACGCAGAGCTTGATCATGTGCATCATGCGTTGCCGGCCGCGTCCCGCTTGGCGTTGACGATGTCGATCTCATCCTGATCGACCACCCAGGGCTCCTTCACCGCCTCGGCGAGCCATTCCTGGAACGCCGGCAGCGCGTAGATCGCCTCGACATATTCCTGCGCCAAGTCACTGACCGGCAGGTCATAGGTGCGGATGCGCGTCGCCACCGGCGCATACATGGCATCGGCGGCGTTGAACGAACCGAACAGGTACGGTCCACCGGACTTCGAGAGCAGATCGCCCCAGATCCGCTCGATGCGCTTCAGATCGTCGGCCACCGCATCGAAATCGACCTTGCCCGGATGCGAGGCACGCAGGTTCATCGGCGCTAAATCGCGCAGTGCGTTGAAGCCGCCATGCATCTCGGCCGCCGCCGACCGGGCATAGGCCCGCTCCACCCGGTTGGAGGGCCAGATCCCCTTGGCCGGATATTTGTCGTGCAGGTACTCGATGATCGCCGTGGTCTCGGGCAGCACTACGTCGCCATCGACCAGCACCGGCACCTTGCCGCTCGGCGACTTCCTGCGCAGGTTCTGCTGCCAGCCTTCGCCGTTGAGCAGCACCAGCTCCTCATCGAACGGAATGTTGAAATGGCGCAGCACCAGCCAGGCGCGCAGCGACCAGCTCGAGTAGTTGCGGTTGGCGAAGATCAGTTTCATCGGTCGGCCTCAAAAGCGGAAGGGCGCCGAGTGGCCCGGCGCCCTTACAAAATTCTGTACTATCGAAGGACCTTCAGGTCCAGTTGCACCCCGTCCTAGGCGCCGGCAACGATAGTGAACACGAGTGACATGGCCAGCAAACAGACGAGTGTCCACGACACCGTCGGTAAGGCGGAACGCCACCATTCGGTCTTTGATTGGCCTCGCATCAAAGCTCCTTCTTGCCGTTCACGGGCTGCCGCAACCACACATGGTGACGAAATTGCGACAGTAATGATTCGTTAACTCGGCAAGGGCGTGGTTGGGAAGTGGCGGGAAAGCCACAGTGGATAGGTCGAGTATCCCTGTGGAAAGCTGTTCAGAACAGCCCGAACCAAAGCCCGGCCAAGCCCAAAAACGCGAAGAATCCAATGACATCGGTGACGGTGGTGACGAACACCGAGGAGGCGATCGCCGGGTCGACCTTGAGCTTGTTGAGGGCCAGCGGGATCAAAATTCCGGCGCTGCCGGCCGCGACCATGTTGATGATCATGGCGAGGCCAATGACGATTCCGAGACTCGGACTGGCGTAACGGAGCCAGGTGACGGCGCCGATCAGCACGGCGAAGATGCAGCCGTTGAGGAAGCCGCCGGTGACCTCGCGGGTGATCAGGCGGCGGACCCTGCCGCGATCGAGATCGCGTGTCGCCAGCGCTCGTACCGTCACCGTCATGGTCTGGGTGCCGGCATTGCCGCCCATCGAGGCGACCATGGGCATCAGCGCGGCCAGCGCCACCATCTGCTCGATGGTGCCGTTGAACAGGCTGATGACGAACGAGGCGAGCATGGCGGTGATGAGGTTCACCACCAGCCAGGGGGCGCGGCTTCGCACGGTCGACAGCACGTTGTCCGACAGCTCTTCGTCGCCCACGCCGCCGAGCAGCTTGATGTCTTCGGTCGCTTCTTCGTGGATGACGTCGACGATGTCGTCGACGGTCAACACGCCGACCAGCCGCTTGTTCTCGTCGACCACGCCGATTTCCACGAGGTCGTAGCGCTCGAAGTCGCGCGCCGCCTCCTCCTGGTCCTCGGTGGCTTCCACCGTGAGGACGTCGTGGTTCATCAGGTTTTCGATGCGCACCTGGCGCTTGGAACGCAGGAACTTGTCGAGCGGAATGGTGCCCAGCACCCGATAGCCGGGATCGACGACGTAAAGCTGGAAGAACTCGTCGGGCAGATCCTTTTCCACCCGGAGGTAGTCGATGGTCTGGCCGACGGTCCAGAACGGCGGGATGGCGATGAAATCGGTCTGCATCCGCCGGCCGGCGGAGTCTTCGGGGAAATCGAGGCTGCGCTTGAGGCTCAGTCGCTCGAAGGCCGGCAACTGCGCGAGAATTTCCTCGCGATCGCCGGCATCCATGTCCTCGAGGATATAGACGGCGTCGTCGTTGTCGAGGGTCGCGACGCCGCGCGCCACGTCCTCGGCCGGCAGTTCCTCGATCAGGTCGGTACGGACGTTGTCGTCGACCTCGGTGAGCGCCAGGTAGTCGAACTTGTCGCCGAGCATCTGGACCAGCGCGACACGCTCGTCCTGCTCCAGCGCCTCCAGCACGTCGCCCGCATCGGCGGCGTGCAGCGGCTCCATCATCTCGGCGACGTCGTGCTCTTCGCCCGCCCTGAGATGGGCGCGCAGCCGCTCGATCCAATCCTGATTCAGGTGGTCGTCCGGACCGCGAAGCGCGTTCGGATCGGGCCGGGTTTCCCCGATTTCCGCGATGTCGGATTCATTGGTCATGGAGACCCCGGGAGACAGGCGCTTCGGGTTCACTATCATTTCGCCGTTTCGGCGAAATGATCTAAGTCTTTGATTTGTCGCGCTTTCGAACTGGAAAAGTCTAACAACTCTTCCTGAAAACGCTCCTACGGCGTGGTGTAGCCAATCGGTTGCAGATGCGCCAGACTCGCTGCCCAGTCGAACGCGGTTTTTTGCTTCGCCGAGAAGGAGATGGCGATGGGCCACGAGATGGACCGGATGCTGCGCCTGTGCGCGGCGCTACAACTCCCCGAAGTCAGCGAGTCCACCAGCTACGGCGCGCCGTCGCTGAAAGTCCGGGGCAAGAACTTCGCCTCGGTGCGCGGGCCACAGGAAATGGTGCTGCACTGCCCGCTGGAGCACAAGGAACTGCTGATGGAGATGGCGCCCGAGATCTACTGGCAGACCGACCACTTCAAGGGCTGGCCGGGCCTCCTGGTCCGGCTGGACGTTATTGGCGACGAAGAGCTGTCGCTGCGGCTCGAGGACGCCTGGAGGTTCCGGGCGCCGAAGCGGCTGGCGGATGCCTACGCGGCGGCGAAACCTAGGGCGTAAGGTCCTTGGGCGGCTCGATGCCGTTGATCAGTGAGGCCGTCGTCACGGTGTTGGCCAGCAGGCAGACGATGGTCATCGGCCCGACCCCGCCCGGCACCGGGGTGATGGCGCCGGCGACCGCGGCGGCGGCCGGGTAGTCCACGTCGCCGAGCAGGCGCGTCCTGCCCTCGCCACGCTCGGGCGCGGGGATGCGATTGATGCCCACGTCGATCACCGTGGCGCCGGGCTTGATCCAGTCGCCCTTGATCATCTGCGGCCGGCCGACCGCGGCCACCACGATATCGGCCTGCCGAACCACTTCGGCGAGGTTCCTGGTCTTCGAGTGCGCCACGGTCACCGTGCAGTTTTCGCGCAGCAGCAGTTGCGCCATCGGCTTGCCGACGAGGTTCGAGCGCCCGACGATCACCGCGTTCAAGCCCTCGAGCGAACCAAGCGTGTCGCGCAGCAGCATCAGGCAGCCGAGCGGCGTGCAACTCACCGGCCCCGGCAACCCGATCTGCAGCTTGCCAACGCTGGCCGGCGTGAAGCAGTCGACGTCCTTGTCGGGCGAAATGGTGGCGATCACCTTGTTGGGGTCTATCTGGCTGGGCAGCGGCAACTGCACCAGGATGCCGTGAATGGCCGGGTCCGCGTTGAGGCTCTGCACCAGCGCCAATACCTCGGCTTCCGATGCATCATCGGGCAGTTCGTACTTCTCGGAGTGCATGCCGACCTCGACGGTCTGCTTGGCTTTCTGGCTCACATAGATCTGGCTGCCCGGGTCATGCCCGACGATCACCACCGCCAGGCCCGGCGTCACGCCGTGCTCGCGCTTCAGCCGCTCGACATGACCGGCGATCCGGGCGCGAAGCCCCTCGGCATAGGATTTTCCGTCGATGATCTTGGCGGTCATGGGAGCTCCTCGGGCTGGAGCCGCCGATATGGAACAACTCGTCCCGCCACGCAACCTCAGTAAGGCGCGCGGATGGCAACGCCTTGGGCTTCGAGCGCCTGCCGCACGGCGTGCGCAATAGCCACGGCCTCCTCGGTGTCGCCGTGGATGCAGAGCGAGGTGGCTCGGGACCGGATCACCGATCCGTCGATCGCGACAAGCTCGCCGGACCGCGCCAGCCGGACCGCGCGCTCGGCAACCGCCTTGCTGTCGTGCAGCACGGCGCCGGGTTCGGACCGCGGCACCAGCAGCCCGTTGGGCTGATAGGCGCGATCGGCATAGGCCTCGCGCACCACGGGGTAGCCCAGCGCCTCGGCCACCTCGACCTGCGCGCTGTCGTCGATGGCCAGCACCGCCAGGCCCGGCACCAGCCCGGTCACCGATGCAAAGCACAGGGCCGCCACCGCCGGTTCTTCCGCCGCCATGTTGGCCAGCGCACCGTGGAGCTTGAGGTAGCGCACCGGCACCTCCTCCTCCTCGGCGAACTCGACCAGGGCCCGCACCTGGGCACGCACCTGCTCATCCAGCTCCTCGGGCGGCAGCAACAGCCGGCGCCGGCCAAAGTGCTCGCGATCGGCAAAACCGGGGTGCGCGCCGACGGCGACGCCTCGGGCCCTGGCCGCCCGCAGGGCCAGCCGCATCGTGGTTTCGTCGCCTGCATGTCCGCCGCAGGCAATCGAGGCAGACGAGATGATGTCGAACAGGGCCGCATCGCCCGGCATGCCCTCGCCCAGGTCGGCATTCAGATCGAACTGCTTCATGGCTTAAGTCCCTGGGCGTGCGCGACGGTCACCGGCTCGAACCGCACAGGCGCCCCCGGCCGCAGTTGCGCAAACCGATCGATGTCGGCCGAAACCACCGTGGCGATGCGCGGATAGCCGCCGGTCGGCTGATGATCGCGCATCAGCACGATAGGGGTTCCATCGCCGAGGATCTGGATATCGCCGGGCGCCACGGCATCCGATACCAGCGACAGGATCGCGGCGTCGGCAAAGACCTGCAGCGGGTCGGCCAGCCGTACGCCCATGCGATCGAGCTGCGGCGACACGACGAACCCATCGGTAACGAAGCGCTGACGGATCGTATTGCTGAACCGATCGGCATGAATGCCCCAGACGACGCGGATCGGGCCATCAGCCGGCGCCGCCGGGGTTGGATGCTGGCCACGCCCGCGGGGCAGCGTGGCGCCCAGCGCCAGTACATCGCCGGCCTGCAGCGCGCGCCCCTCGAAACCGCCGATCCCGGCGATCGAACTGGTCGCCCGGCTGCCCATCACCAGGGGCACCTCAATCTGACGGTCGAACCGCAGGTAGCCGTAGTTTCCATGCGAGCCGGGGCGGATATCCACGACGGTTCCGGCCTGCAGCAGCGCGCGCGCCGGCCAGGATTTCGCCTCGCCATCGATGCTCAGTTCGAACGTACCGCCATCGACGGCCATCGAAACCGAGGTATCGGCGACGAAGCCGATGCCGGCCGTGGTGAATTCGATCCCGGTCGTCCCCGCGGCGCCGAGCCAGCCGCCCGCCCGCTCGAAAGCTGCGCGATCCATCGGGCCCGAAGCGCTGATGCCGTGCCGCAGCAGCCCCGGCCGACCGGCATCCTGCAGCGTTGCCAGCGGCCCGGCACGGGTGATGCGGATGGCGGTCACGGTGCTGCCTCGAAGGCTACGCGGTCGCTGGCGCGCACCCGCGTCGGTGGCTCTGCCGCGGGATCGAAATTGCGAAAGCCGGTATGGCCGAGGACGTGCCAGCCGGTCGGAATGGCGGTCGAGGTGATCGCCGTCTGCCCGGCTGCGAACAGCACGGTACCGGCCGGCACCTGCCGCCGCACGACGTTCCGGCGCGGCACCACCAGCGTCTCCGGGTGCAGGCCGCAATAGATGAAACCCGGAGCAAAGCCGGTGGCCAGCACGCGCAACGGCACGGCGTTGTGGACACGAACGAAATCTCCCACAGACAGCCCCAGCAACCCGGCGACCGACTCGAGATCTTCTCCGTCGAAGCGGACCGCGACGCGGTGCTCAGCACCGGCCGACTGCCGGTCGTCGCCTGCGGAGGCGAGCAAGCGGATTTCTCCCGCCAGTCGCTCGAATGTCAGCCGGGCCGGCTCGTAGCGCACCAGCACCGAAATGAGGTTCGGCACTACTTCGAGCACGTCGGGAATCGCCGCTGCCTCGATGTGCCCCGCCAGCGCGATGGCGGCCCGGTTCGCGTCGTCGAACAGCGCCTCGCCGAACCGCACCAGCAGTCCCCGATCGCCCAGCGGCAGGATCAGCGGTAGCACAGGCGGGGCTCCGGTTCGGTCATGTCCATGCACTAGCATGAGCCCGCCGCGCGGCAAGCGCCAATCTCCAATTGCCGCGCCGGGCGCCACGCGCTAGAGCCGAGCGATGTCCATTCCCGGCTCAACCGTCATCATCGAAGGCCACGCCATCGTCTCGGTCGACGGGATGATCGCCGCCGCTGACGGCACCATGCCGCCGGCGCTGCGCAACGAAGCCGACTGGCGCATCTTCCAGGCAGCGCTCGACGCCGCGGCGCTGGTCGTGCTCGGCCGGTTGGGCCACGAGCGCCATCCCAATCCGGGCCGCCGACGCCTGGTGCTGACGCGCTCCGTGGCAGTGCTCGAAGCCGACCCCGGCGACGCCCTGACGCAGCTCTGGAATCCCGCTGGGATGGAAATCGCCGATGTTCTGAGGCAGCTGGGAATTGCCGAGGGAACGGTGGCCATTACCGGCGGCACCGGCACGTTCGACCTGTTCCTGCCGCTGCTCGATCGCTTCGTATTGTCGGAAGTTCGCGACCTGACGCTGCCGGACGGCATTGCGTGCTTCACCAAGGGGCACCCGCGGCTGGTGCTGCCCGGCGCGGGGCTCGAGGCCCGCGACATGGAACTGATCGACCGCGGTGTCGTGCAGACGCAGTGGGTCCGGCCCTGAGGCGGAAAATGCGGTGCCAATCGCCGCGTCGCACCTTGACGGTGGAGGCCCGCAACCGTCACCTGCAGCGCCCGCTCCCAACGTAGTCGCAGATGTCACCTCGCCGGATCGATCTCGCCGCCAACCTTGCCGCGCTGGCGGCAGGAGCCCTGCTCTCGCTCATGGTCCACCTCAACGGCGAACTGGCCCGGCAGGGCGGTGCGCTGTTCTCGTCGTGGATGGCGCATGGCACCGGAACTGTCGCGGCGCTGCTGGTGGTGCCGCTGTGGTGGAAGGCGATCCAGCGCAGCGATGCCCCGCGCTCAGCCATTCCGCTCTGGGCCTATCTCGGCGGCTTCGCCGGCGCGGTGACGGTGATCATGACCTCGACGGCGGTGAACTCGTCGCTGGCGCTTTCGGGTACGGTGGCGCTCGGCCTCGCCGGCCAGATCGTCTTCAGCCTCGCCGCCGATCGCTGGGGCCTGTTCGGCATCGCCAAGCGCCGCCTGCGGCTGGGCGACGCCATGGCGCTGGCGCTGATCGTCGCCGGCAGTGCGCTGGTCATCTGGGGCAGCCTATGATCGAAGCGGTGGTCCTTGCTTTCGTCGCCGGCGGTCTGGTCGGCGTGAGCCGGCAGTTGAACGGACGGCTCGCCGTGTCGACCTCGGCGCTGTTCGCCTCGTTCTGCAACCACCTGGTCGGTTTCGCGCTCTTGACGGCGATCGGTCTCGCCATCGGCGGCCTGCTGCGCGACGGCGCGTTCTCGGGCCCATGGCACATCTATTTCGGCGGGCCGGTCGGGGTGGTCTTCGTGGCGCTGAGCAGCTGGATCATCGGCCAGATCGGCGCCACCCGCTCCACCATGCTGATCATCGCCGGCCAGGTACTGGGCGGCGTCGCCCTCGATTGGGTGCTGACCGGCAAGCCGGTGTCGTTGGCGGCGCTGTGCGGCATCGTACTGATCGTCGCCGGGGTGATCGTCGCGCAGCGGCAGCGTGTCGCGGAGGGCACGACTTAGGGCACCGCCAGTTCCGAAAGATCGCGTAGGCGTAGGCGTGTCGAGGCTGCTATTTCTTTGCCTCTCCTAACTTCGCGATCTCGGCCAAATTGAGCGGCTCTGGCGCGTCGACACCGTGTCCTGGGGGCGGGCGAAACATGGCCTCGAGTAGTACGGCGCGATCCACCTTTGGATCTGCAACGTTGCGCTCGATTAGCAGGAAGTAGGTTTCCAACATGGTTCTCCTCTGCGTAGCGTCATCCATGAGCAGTTGCGAACGCATGTTGTATCGGATGAGGAAGCGGATGCCCCAAACCAAGAATCCGAGTGGCGCAGACACCAGCAACAGGTGTGACGCCGTCGCAAGGAAGCTCGTCACCATCTGCCCGACGCCGGCGTTGGGATCCACGATCGTTCCAGGATCGACCTGGCGGACGAAGTCGACAATCTCCGCGCGGAAGGTTACCGCGAGACTTGGAATACCGACGATGAGGGCAGTTATCGCCGCAAACGAAAGTGCCCACGAAGTCCGAGCATGGTTCGCGCGATCGTCCCAGAGTTTCCCCGCTTTGCGCAAGGTCAACCTCTCGTCAGTGCTCATGGCCCAGTTCTCATAGCGTGCTACCAGCTCCGCCTGACGCTTGGTGGCATCCGCCTCAAGTGAGCTGACAGCGTCTCCAACCTCCCTTATCCGGCCCGAGATTGCGTCTATTTCTGCGATCGCCTTGCTACCGGCCTCAAGAAGGCCGTCAGCCCGCTCAGCGGCTGCTTCAACCTTGCCTTTGACATGCGCAATCTCGCGTTCGGCTCCGCGAGCCTCACCCATCAACTCCTTTCGCCAATGAAGTGCGAACTCATACGCTTCGAGCCGAGTCATCGCGCCCCAAACGCTCGGAGGGACACTGCCCAATTGGATGCGATTGGAGTTCGAGGTAGCGGTTGTCCATGCCCTCAAGATGCCCGCCACAAACAAGGTAGTCAGGCGCGCTACATCGCTGGCGCTATCTGCGCGTACCATCGTCCCACCGTGCTCTCCCGAGAGAGCCTCAATGAGTTGGTTTCTGTCATCATCATCGGGAATTGGGAAGTTCGTGCGCACTGCGACACTCCCCGCCGCCTGACTTACAACGCGAGCTTCGAGCTCTTGTCGATACGCCGCGCCAATCGCGTCCCAGGCGGTTCGCACGTCTGTGGGAAGCTTCACTGCCACGCCGCTACCACCTGAACCGATCGCGACGCTCGCAAACGGGGCAATCAGCCGATCAAAAAAGTCGCTTCGCGCACTGATGAAGTTATTGGCGGCGTTGGCGGCGAAATCGCCCGAGAAGCGGCGCTCTCTCTTTTCGAGGTATCGGAGGATTGCCTTGATCTCGTCGAGCTCCGTGCGCTCAAAGACAGGCATGGGCTTGGGCGGCTTGGCCAACCTAGACTCCCGTCCCAGCGGCGGCAGTACGTGTGCGTGCAGGCAGGTAGGCAATCATCCGAAGGCAGCGCACGTGCGAAGTATGGTCCCCAGCGGCGGCGACGCCAGCACGCGTGTCGATGTCATTGGGCACCTATTTCCAAAGGCTGGTTAGTTTGCGCGGTCGGAGTTTCGGTTTTTGCCAGAGGCCAGTGACAGGCGTCGGCGACCTGGGCTGCTGCTTTGCCGACCTCGCCCAGCTGGAATTCAGCATCGATCCGGTTGCGTTCCTCGATTCGCACCACCAGACGGGTGTTGTCCGGCAGCGACTTGATGAAAGGGATGGCCTGCCCGCCGGACCATAGACCAACGGATTTGTTCGTGGTGGAGAGCGCCCAAGAGCTTTTCTTGGCGGCGCCGTCGCCGATCCGGATTGTGACGGGCACGTTGTCCTCAGTCATGAACATGCTGGTGTTCAGGATGACGGAGGTGGTGTTTTCGCTGCAACGGAGAATAAGGGCCATATCCGCACTGCCAATGCCGGAACCGCTAACTTTCTCGGGCAGAAGCAACGCGAACACAACCGGGCTGTCGTCCATTGACGATTTCGATAAGTCGACCGACCAATCCTGACCGGGCTCCTCAACGGCGGCCGGCGCCGTCGCGAAATCGTCAGCCTTTGCATCATTCGGCGGTGCGGCTGCGGCAGGAGAACTGTATGACCGCGGAAATGCTTTGTCGAAACAGACCAGTCGGGCGAGTGAGTCGTCGATCGTTGCGCATGCCGCGCCTCTGGCCGCAGCGCCGATGTCATCCTGCGCGACGGTTGCCTCCGACATTCCGGCAATAGTACAAATGAGCACTAGCGCCGCGCGCATGACTCCCCCTTTTGCACGCCACTACTTCATCAACCGATAGCAACAATCCAGAATTCGGCAACGAATTTTCCGGATACGAACAAGGTGGCCGCAGGTTCGCCAAGAAACGAGCCACGCCATAGAGAAGCACAAAGGAATGGCGGGTAGGGAGGGATTCGAACCCCCGGAACGCTTTCACGTTCGCCGGTTTTCAAGACCGGAGCAATCAACCGCTCTGCCACCTACCCGACGCTGACGCGTTTAGCGGCAGCCGCGCCTTACGGCAAGAGCAGCGTCGAGCCGGTGGTGGCTCGCGCTTCGAGCGCCTTCTGCGCTTCCACGGCCTCGGCCAGCGGCCGGGTCTGGTCGATGGCCACCTTGATCTTGCCGAGCTCGACCATGTTGAACAGCGCATCGGCCGCAGTGCGAATGTCGTCGGCGGTGCGGAAGTACCCTGCCCCGGTCGGTCGCGTCACGTAGAGCGAGCCCTTGTCGGCAAGTATGCCGAGCCGCGGCATCGATACCGGGCCGGAAGCGTTGCCGAAACTGACCATCAGGCCGCGCACCTTCAGGCAATCGAGCGACGGCTCGAAGGTCGCCTGGCCGACGCCGTCATAGACGACGTCCACGCCCTTGCCGCCGGTGAATTCCTTCACGGCAGCGACGAAGTCATCGGTCTTGTAGTTGATCGCGAGGTCGGCGCCACACTGGCGCACGATCGCGCATTTCTCGTCCGAGCCGGCGGTGCCGATGACCCGGGCGCCGATGGCCTTGGCCCACTGCACCAGAATCTGCCCGGTGCCGCCGGCGGCCGCGTGCACCAGAATGGTCTCTCCGGCTTTCAGCTCGTGCGTCCAGTGCAGCAGATAGAACGCCGTGGCGCCCTTCAGCAGCGCGGCGGCGGCAACTTCGTAGCTGATGCCGTTGGGCAGGTGCACGGCCTTGTCGGCCGGCAGCAGCCGCTCATCGGCATAGGCGCCGACCGGGCCCTGATAGGCGATGCGATCGCCGACCTTGAAGCCGGCGACATCGGGACCGACGGCGATGACGTCGCCTGCGCCTTCATTGCCGGCAGTGAACGGCAGCGGCGTCTTGTAGAGCCCTGTCCGCTGGTAGACGTCGACGAAGTTGAGACCGATGGCACGGTTGCGGATTTTCAGCTGACCAGGGCCGGGCGCGCCGACCTCGACCTGCTCGAGCTTCAACTGTTCGGGGCCACCATACTCGCGGACGACAAAGGCGCGGCTCATCGGCTTACTTCCTCGGTGCTGATTTCGGCTTCGCCCGGGCCCGCGACGCG
>WPCJ01144463.1_pt1 | contig 14184 bp, 14 predicted proteins | sample 5399831 | NCBI WGS metagenome assembly WPCJ01 (sample SAMN12869470, study PRJNA574797) | sludge metagenome | isolation source: wastewater treatment of pH10 | place: China:Beijing | collected 2019-05-20 | reverse complement strand
CCGGCGGCGGCAAGGCCGGCGGCGAGAGCAATGGCGGAAAAGCCCGCGATCTTCGAAAACGGCATCTGCAATTCTCCTCTGGTTGATGTTTCTCCGCATACCGATTGCTTCGGCTTCTCTGGCGTCTTCGCGCCGGCGGTTGGCTTGGACCGGTCGCCCGGCCGAACGGGTCAGGGCGCCTCCGTCAGCACGGCAAGCACCGAGAGGCAGTCGCCGGCCTTGATCAGCCCGGGGACGTGACGGGCGGCGAGCACGCCGTCCATGGCGGCCTGGTATTCGGCCGGGGCGAGCCCGGTCTTTCCGACGGGATAGACTCTGGCAATCACGTCGCCGGCGCGCACCGGCTCGCCGAGGTCGTGCTCGAAGACGATCAGCCCGTCGTCCTGCGCGAAGGTGAAGCAATCGGCCGAAGGCATGTCGAGCCAGCTTGTCGGCCCTGTCTCGGGCGTTCCGGCGAGGATGCCGGCGTGCCTCAGCAGATTGCTGGCGCCGCGCCTGGCGATGCCGATGCTGCGCGCGCTGGCGGTTCCGGCGCCGCCGAGCTCGGTCGTGACGAAGACCTTGCCCATCGCCTCGACGGTGGTGTCGAGCATGCCGCCGGCGTCGATCTCGAGCATCTTCATCGAGTAGGGCGCGGAGAAGGCGGCGACCGCCGCAAAGCAGCGCGCCTCCTGCGCCTTGTCCGGCAGCTCGTGCGCGGCGGCATAGGGCAGGAAGTCGAGTGTCTTCCCGCCGGAATGGAAGTCGAGCACGATATCGGCCAGCGGCACGAGATGGCGCGTGACGTAGTCGGCGATCTTCTCGGTGACATTGCCGTCCGGACGACCCGGAAAGCTGCGATTCATGTTGCCCTTGTCGATCGGCGAGGTGCGCGTCCCGGCCCGGAAGGCGGGATAGTTCAGCGCCGGCAGAATGATCACCCGGCCCGTGACGTGGGCGGGGTCGAGGGTCCGCGCCAGCTCGAACAGCGCCGCCGGCCCTTCATATTCGTCGCCATGATTGGCGCCGGTCAGCAGAGCGGTCGGCCCGTCGCCGTTCGCGATCACGCAGATCGGGATCATCACCGAGCCCCAGGCGCTGTCGTCGCGGCTATAGGGAAGGCGCAAATGGCCGTGTTGGACGCCCAGCGCCGCAAGGTCGAGGGTGGGCGTCACCGGCGAGGGGCGGGGCGAGGCGGTCAGCATCGCCTCAACCCTTGACGAAGAGCTGGCGCGGTACGTTGGACAGGCATTCGACGCCGGTCTCGGTTATCGCGATGCTCTCGGTGATCTCGAGGCCCATATCCTCGAGCCAGAGGCCGGTCATAAAATGGAAGGTCATGCCGGGCTTGAGCTCGGTCCGGTCGCCCGGCCGCAGGCTCATCGTGCGCTCGCCCCAGTCGGGCGGATAGGACAGGCCGATCGGATAGCCGGTGCGATTGTCCTTGAGGATCCCGTACCGCTTCAGCACTGCGAAGAAGGCGTTGGCGATGTCCTCGCAGGCGTTGCCCGGCTTAGCCGCGGCGAGTCCGGCCTCCATGCCTTCGAGCGTCGCCTTCTCGGCATCGAGGAAGGCCTGGGTCGGCTTGCCCAGGAAGACCGTGCGCGAGAGCGGACAATGATAGCGGCGGTAGGCACCGGCGATCTCGAAGAAGGTGCCTTCGCCCAGGCGCATCGGCTTGTCGTCCCAGGTCAGATGCGGGGCGGAAGCATCGGCGCCCGAGGGCAGCAGCGGCACGATCGCCGGGTAGTCGCCACCGAACTCGGCCGTGCCGCGGATGCCGGCATCGTAGATCTCGGCGACGAGGTCGCATTTGCGCATGCCGGGTTCGACGACGTCGACGATGCGCTGGTGCATCAATTCGACGATGCGGCCGGCCTTGCGCATATAGTCGAGCTCTGTCGCGCTCTTGACCGCACGCTGCCAGTTCACCAGCCCGCCGGCGTCCTTGAAACGGGCGTTCGGCAGATGCTTTTGCAGCGAGGCGAAGGCCGCCGCCGAGAAGTAGTAATTGTCCATCTCGACCGCGATCGAGAGCCTGTCCCAGCCGCGCTCGGAGATGATCTGTGCCAGCAGATCCATCGGATGGCGTTCGGTCGACTGAACATAATGGTCGGGATAGCCGATGATGTTGTCGTGGCCGAGCCAGGCGGTGCGCCGCGCGCCGTTCGCATCCTGCTTGCGGCCATACCAGATCGGCTCGCCGGTTGGCGGCACCAGCACGCATTGGTGGACGTAGAACGACCAGCCGTCATAGCCGGTGAGCCAGTGCATGTTCGAGGGGTCGGTGACGACCAGGAGCTCGATGCCGGCCCGCTCCATGGCGGCGCGGGTCTTGGCGAGGCGCTCGGCGTACTCCTCGCGGGTGAAGTTCAGGGTCACGGTCACGCGGCGTCTCCCGCTTCGGCTTTGGTGTCGATGGTCTGCCCGGCGCCGGCAGTGCGGGCGCGGGCGGCGGCGAGATTGGCGATCGCAGTGTCCTGCACGCCGGTGCCGGTCAGGTCCGCCAGGGTGATCTCGTCGGCGCGTGACCGGCCAGGGCGCTTGCCAGCGATGACCTCACCGAGCTCGGCGAAGGTCTGATCGGCCGTGGCAAGGCCGGCACGGATCGCATGGGCGAGCTCGCCGAGACGGCGTGTCTGGCTGAGCCGGTCGGCGACATAACTTGCGCGGGCGAAGACAGCGGGATCGACCTCGTTCTTGTGCTCGCTGTCGGAGCCCATCGCCGTGATGTGCTGGCCGGGTTCGAGCCAGTCCGCCTTCAGGATCGGCTGCCCGGCCGGTGTCGTCGTGACGATGACATCGGCGCGTCGCACCGCGGCGTGAGGATCGGCGGTGGCGGTGACGGCAAAGCCGAGCTTACGGGAGAGCTCGCTCGCGGTCTCGTTCGCCTTCTGCTGGTCGCGGGCCCAGATCCGTGCCTCGCGGATCGGTCGCACCAGCGCCAGGGCTTCGAGCTGGAGCCTGGCTTGCATGCCGGCGCCGAAGATGGCGGCGACCGCGGCATCCGGCCGGGCGAGATGGCGTGCCGCGACGGCACCGGCTGCGGCCGTCCTGACATCGGTGAGGTAGCCATTGTCGAGAAGCAGCGCCTCGACCAGCCCGGTCCGGGCGCTGAACAGGATCATCAGCCCGTTGAGGCTGGGCAGGCCGAGCTTGGGATTGTCGAAGAAGCCGGGGCTGACCTTGATGGCGAAACCGTCGAGGCCCGGCACATAGGCCGTCTTCACATCGACCTCGCCGCGGTGCTCAGGAATGTCGAGCCGCAGGATCGGCGGCATCGCGACCGGCTTGGTCGCGAGCGCGGCGAAGGCCTCCTCGACACAGGCGATCGCGCTCAGGTCGAGTCCGAGGATGCGGCGCAGTTCCGCTTCGGTGAGGACGAGCATGCGGCTCATGCGTTGGCTCCGGAGACGATGCGCCGGTGCACGGTTTCGTCGATGTTGCGGCCGGAGACGATGATCGCCGTCGGCCCCTGCGGGCTGATCTTGCCGGCGAGCAGGGCGGCGATGCCGACGGCGCCCGCGCCTTCGACGATCTCGTTCTCCACCAGCGCGGCATGGCGGATGCCGGCTGCGATCTCAGCTTCGTTGAGCAGCACGACCTCGTCGATGAGGTCGCGGCACAAGGCGAAAGTGACACGATTGGCCAGGCCGATACCGCCGCCGAGCGAGTCCGCCAGGGTTTCCTCTTCGACCACCTCGACGGGCCCGCCGGCCGCGATCGCCGCGGACATGGCGGCGCCGCGCTCCATCGAGATGCCGACGATCCTCGCGGAGGGCCGCAGCGCCTTGACCGCGACTGCGATGCCGGCTGCAAGCCCGCCACCTGAAAGCGGGATCAGCACGCAGGCCAGTTCCGGCAGATCCGCGACCAGTTCGAGACCGATCGTGCCCTGGCCGGCGACGACGGCAGGGTGGTCGAAGGGCGGAATCTGAATGAGCCCGTGCTCGGCGACCAGCCGTTCGACCTCGATTTGCGCATCATCCTGCGAGCGGCCGACGATACGGACCTGCGCGCCCAGCGCGCGGATCGCCTCGACCTTGTTCGCCGGCACCAGAGCCGACATGCAGATGGTGGCGCGAAGGTTGAGTTCGCGGGCGGTGTAGGCGACAGCGCGGCCATGATTGCCGGTCGATGCGGTCACCAGTCCGCGCCGGCGCTGGTCATCAGTCAGTGCCAGCACCGCGTTCATCGCGCCGCGCAGCTTGAAGGCGCCGATCGGCTGGCGGGTTTCGAGCTTGAGATGGACAGGCCTGCCGCAGAGGCGGCTGAGGGAAGGGGAGGTTACGAGCGGCGTACGCTCAACCCGGCCGGCGATGCTCGCCGCGGCGGCTTCGACCTCGGGCAGCGCGACGGCGGCCGGCGGCGCGGCCGGTCGATCTATCTCGGCGATGAAAAGACGCGGTTTGGTCACGTCATGTCTCCCTCGCTTGTCATGCTGCGAGGGAGAAAATTTCATGTCAATTACTATATTGTCATGATTCAATTATACCGGACATAGGCCAAAGCCGGCAATGACATGGCAAATGAGTCCGTTCGCCGCCGCCCTCAGCCGATGGCGCCGATATCGAAGACCGGCGGGAGTTGCTCGAAAGTCTGGCCTATTGCCATCAGCGTCCGGGCCAGCAGCTCATGGCTCATCCGCCCGCCAAGGCAGATGCGGATGCCGCCGCCATGGCTCGGGCCGGCCACGAAAGGATCGGAGGGCGTCACGGCGATGCGACGGTCGGCGAGGGAGCGCACCAGGCTGTCCTCGGTCCAATGTGCGGGCACCTTGAGCCAGGCGCAGAGCGAGAGCGGATGGCTCGAAGCGACATGGCTCCCGAGCGTCTCCGCGACGATGCGCTGGCGTGCCTTCGCTTCCTCGCGCTGGACGGTGAGCAGCCCTTGCGCCGTGCCGTCCTCGACCCAGCGCGTCGCGATCTCGGCCGGCAGATAGGTGCCGCTCCAACTGGTCACGCGCAGGATCGAGGCGGCGCGGATCGAATAGTGCGGCGGCACGACCAGGTAGCCGACGCGCAAGCCGGTCAGCACCGTCTTGGTGAAGCTGGTGAGGAAGAAGCCGAGATCGGGCAGCATCGCGGTGATCGCCGGCAGCGGCTCGGGGATGAGCGGCTTGTAGACCTCGTCCTCGACGACGAAGACGCCATGGCGCTGCGCGATCTCGGCGATGGCGCGGCGGCGCTCGGGACCGGCGACATGGCTGGTCGGATTGTTGAGCGTCGGAATGAGGACGAGCGCCCGCACACCACCGGCGTGGCAGGCGGCCTCGAACGCATCGGGGCGAATACCCTGCTCGTCAGTCGGCAGGCCCTTGAGGCTGAAACCGAGGATATTGGCGAGGCCAATGACGCCGTGATCGGTCAGGTTCTCGGTCAGAACCAGGTCGCCAGCGCGAACCACGCAGGCAAGCGCCAGGAAGAGCGCATGGGCGGCGCCATTGGTGATCAGCACGCGCTCGACTGATGTCTCGACACCAAGCGGCTCGAGCCAGAGGCGCGCCGCTTCGCGGTGGCGGTCGAGACCCGCAATCGGTCGGCAAGGCCGCATGAAGGCGCTGGTGTCGCCCTCGGCCAGCGTCGCCAGCGCCTGGCGCGAGGCCGCCTCATGCGCATCGAGATAGACGCCGCGCACGATCGAGAGGTCGACGACCTGCGTGGGGCTGCGGTCGAGCATCAGCCGCCCGGCCTGATCGGTGACGCGGCTCTTCACGAAGGTTCCGCGCCCGACCTCGCCGCTGAGATAGCCGAGGCGCTCGGCCTCCTTGTAGCTCAGGCTGACTGTCTGGACGGAGATGCCGAGCTCGCGGGCGAGGTCGCGATGTGTCGGCATCCGGTCCATCGGCTTCAGGAGGCCGGCGTCGATATCCGCGATGATGCGCTCGGTCAGCGCGGCATGTTTGGTCGCACCCTTCTGCTTCGTCAGGACCGGATGCCATTCGACGGTTTTCTCCACAATCGGGGAAAGCCTGTTGCCGGACGGCCGATCGGCTTGACGGAACATGGGATTGTCTCGTTCTTAGGAAGCAACAGTCATGACATTATGCACCTGCGGTCACCGAAGATGAAGCTCGATCCGATCGACCTGAAGATCGTCGCGGCCCTGCAGCGCGACGGCCGCATGACCAAGCTCAAGCTCGCCGAGACGGTGGCTCTGTCGCCGGCAGCCTGTTGGGAGCGGCTGCGCCGGATGGAGGAAGCCGGCGTGATCAAGGGTTACACCGCCATCGTCGATCTGGAGCCAGACGCACCGCGGACGACCGTGATCGTCGAGATCAGCCTGAAGAGCCACCAGCAGGCAGATTTCCGCCGCTTCGAGGAGGCTGTCGCAAGGGAGCCGGCCATCGTCGCCTGCGACGCCACCGGCGGCGGCATCGACTACATTGTACGGGTGGTCACACAGGATATCGGCAGCTATCAACGGCTGATCGACAGGCTGCTCGATCCCGCGACCGGGATCGAACGGTACTATACCTATGTCGTGACCAAGAGCGTCCCGGTCGCCAGTACGCGTCCCCGCGCGTAGCGGCCCGACAAAGCATCAACATCCGGGCATGAACGTCGGGTTCCGGGCGATCCTTCAATGTCCGCTTCTGGCGCATCCTGCGCCGGGCGCGGTCAGGCTTTGAGATGAAACGTCACCAGCAAGGTAATCTCGGCGCCATCGGGCAGCGTCGCGGCGACGCGCAGGAAATTGCCGAAATGACTGATGCGCTGGAAGGTCACGGCATCCTTCGCAGCCGGCAGATCGAACTCGGAACCCTCACGGCACCAATGCATGCCGTCGGCCGAGATCTCGATGCGAGCCTTCGGCAGTTGTCCCTTCGGTTCTTTCAGCGCCCGCACGAAGACGATCGCTTCCTTAGCCCAGCCGGCCTCATAGGGCTCGGTGGCGCTCTCTCCCGTCCAAATCTCGTTGCGGGCGACGACGGCGGTCAGGTTCTCGGGCAGCATCAGAACTCTCCCGACAGGCAGACGGAATCGAGATAGGCGAAGGCGCGCTTGTCGGTGTCGGTCTCGGCGAAGAAGGCGAGGTTGAGCATGCACCACAGGTTCTTCATCGCGGGGATGCGGATGCAGTCGAAATTTTCCATGGCGAACACTCGATCATTCACCTGAAAGCGCGTCGCCTGCATCGAGGCGAGGTCGAAGTCGAAGCGCAGATAGTGCCAGTTCACCTTGGTCGGAATCTCGTTGTAGCAGAGCCGCTGCTCGCCGCCGGGAAGATCCTCCCAGTCATCGGGCGCAAGATGGTAATGCGTGATCGTCTTGCCGGCATTGCCGATCGGCTTGATCGGCGTCGTCTTGCGCTTGAACTGCCATTTCTGCAGGTGCTCGCCATCCTGCGCATTGAGGAAGCGTAAGTGCGGCATGACGCGGTCGCGGGGGCCGGAAGTGTCACCGATCTGGAGGTCGTAGAGGAAGCCGAAGGAGCGGATATCAGTCTCGGATAGCTGGAGATCGGTCGCTTCGGGCTTGAAGGTGAAATAGGCCTCGAGCCGGATTGGGCCGGGCTTGCGGAAGGTTAGGCGCTTGATCGCGACGTTCTGGGCGCCCTTCTTCGGCCGCGTCGCGATCTTCAGCGCATACGAGCCGTCGACCCCGCCATGCGAGCCGAAATCCCAGTTCGGCAGGGTCGAGAGCATGGCGTGGCTGTGCTGGGCATAGCCCGGCAGCATCGCGTCCAACGTGTCCTCGTAATTGCCGACGAGCTGGGTCCAGCCACACATGCCGCGGTCGAAATCGTCGAGGCAGATGATGCGGGGCAGGGGGTCGAAGCGGCTTAAGTGCGGATCGGCCTCGCGGATGGCGCGTCGGAAGTCGTCGAGCTGGGTCATGGTCCTACCCCTTCACCGCGCCGGCGGTCAGGCCCGCGACGAGATGCTTCTGCATGAGGATGACGAAGGCGAGCACCGGCACGAGCTGCACGGTCGAGGCGGCGAAGAGCACGCCCCATTCGACGCCCTCGACGGCGCCGATCATCTCGGAGATCACCAGCGGTGCGGTCTTCGCTTTGGTGGTTGTGAAGATGAAGGCGAAGAGGAACTCGTTCCAGGCATAGACGATGACGAAGACCGAGACGGCGAGCATGCCCTGCGCCGCCATCGGCAGGATGACGCGCAGGATGATCTGGAACTGCGAGGCGCCGTCCATCATTGCGGCCTCGTCGAGCTCGCGCGGGATCTGGTCGATGAAGGTGCGCATCACCACCGTCCCCAGCGAGACGAAGAAGGTGGCGTAGAGCACGATCAGCACGAAATGGGTGTCGTTGAGGCCGAGCCAGTTCACCACCGGAAAGAGCGGCAGCGTAATCACGATCGGCGGGATCAGTCGGATGAAGATCAGGAAGAAGGCCGAGGCCTGCAAACCCCTTGAGGCGAAGCGCGAATAGGCGAAGCCGGCGAGCAAGGACACGCCGACGGCGAGAACGGTCGCGCCGAGCGTGACGAGGAAGCTGTTCCACAGGCCGAAGAAGAAATCGCCCCAGCGGCTCCAGAGCACTTCGTAATTCGCCAGGGTCGGAGCAAAGGAGAACGTGCTGGAGGTCGAGAAGATGTCGCGGTCGGCCTTGAAGGACGACATTGCGATCAAGCCGATCGGAACGAGCGACCAGGCGACGATCGCGAGAACGCCGACGAGCTTGAGGAAGTGGCGCAAAATCTTAGGCACGCGCGAACATCTCCCTGTAGAGCCCACGTAGGTAGAACAGCGCGAGCAAGAGCGAGGCGAGCACAAGCAGCCAGCCGGTGGCGGCGGCGGGGCCGAAGGCATTGTAGCGAAAGGCCTCGAGATAGAGATAGACCGCCATCACCTCGGTCGAGCGGGCCGGGCCGCCGCCGGTCATCAGCCAGACCTCGGAGAACAAGCGGAAGGCGAAGATGTAGCGGAACAGCGCCGCGATAAGCAGGGCAGGCATCAGCAGCGGAAGCGTGATCCGGCGAAACGAGGTCCAGGGCGAGGCACCGTCGATCGCGGCGGCTTCGTAGAGATCGCCGGTGATCGAGAGCCTCGCCGCATAGAGGATGATGAAGCTGAAGGGCAGGTGCAGCCAGATCGAGAGCAGGCTGACCATGGCGAGGCCATGGCTCGGGTTCACCGCCCATTCGATCGGCGGCAGGTCGAGCGACATCAGGAGCCGGCTCATCATTCCGACATCCGGCTCGAACAGGAAGCGCCACATCACCACCGCCGAGACCTCGCTGACGGCGTAGGGCGCGAGCACGATAGCCAGCAGCAGCGGGCGGAACGGCACGCCAGAGGCGAAGAACAGCGCCATGCCGAGGCCGAGGAGAAGCTCGACATGGACGACCACGGCGACGACGATCACCGTGTTGAGCAGCGCCTTCCAGAAATAGGCGTCGCCCAGCACCTTGGTGTAGTTGGCGAAGCCGACAAAGCTCGCGGCCTGGCCGAAGGAGGACTGGTTGAGGCTGAGCCAGAGGACATAGATCGCCGGCAGGAAGATGATGCCGCCGATCATCAGCTGGACCGGCGTGACCAGTGCGATGGCGGAGAGGGGCGTGCGGGCGCTCATCAGGCGATCCTGAAGCGCGCCAGCGCCTCGCGGTCGATCTCGATGCCGAGCCCCGGCCCCTGCGGCACGGATAGCTTGCCCTCGACGAGTTGCGAGCCCTCGCCGACGATCGGATGGGTGAAGGCATCGCGCAGCGGGTTCTGGTAGACCATGCACTCGAAGGTGCGGAAGGTCTCGGCCGCGGCGGCGAGCTGCAGGCTGGCGGCGACACAGATCGCGCCCGACCAGCCGACATGCGGGGCATAGGCCGTGTTGAAGGCGGCGGCGAGCTCGCAGATGCGCCAGGTCTCGCTGATCCCGCCCGAGCGCGTCACATCCGGCTGGATCAGCCCGAGGGAGCGATCCTGCAGCGAGATCAGCGCATCGCTCGCGACGAAGTCGCTCTCGCCGGCCGCGAGCCGGATCGGCAGGTGCTGGGCGAGGCGGCGATAGCCCTCGCGATCCTGCGGCGCGATCGGCTCTTCGAAAAAGCCATAGCCGAGATCGGCCAGCGCCCGCCCGACGATCAGCGCGTCGTCGACGTCATAGGCCCAGTTCGCGTCGACATAGAGCGCGATGTCGTCGCCGGCCAGCTTGCGGACGAATTTGGCGCGGGCGATCGCGTCCCGGAGCGGATGGCCGAGCTTGACCTTGATCTCGCGAAAGCCGGCCTTGAGCACGGCGTCGACTTCGGCCTCGACCGTCGCGTCGTCGAGCCAGTTGATCGAGGAGGCATAGGCTGCGATCTCCCTGCGGCCCATGCCGCCAAGCAGTCGGTGGATCGGCTGGCCTGCCTGCTTTCCGGCGATATCCCAGAGCGCGATGTCGACCGCCGCGATCGCCTCGACGATCTGGCCGCCCGGACGACCCGAGAGCGCGGCGCGCATCGCCTTCCAGAGCGCGCGCCGGTCACCGGCATCGCGGCCGATCAGGCGCGGCACCAGCGCCTCCTCGATGAAGCGGGCATAGCCGGCCGCACCGCGGCGGCAAAGGCCCTCGCCGAAGCCGACGATGCCGTCTTCAGTCTCGACCTCGACCACGACGATCTCGATCGCCGGATAGTCGCCCTGCGACGTCCGCTGGACCTTGGGCAGCGTCGCTCGCAGCGGATGCGCGGTGATTTTCGAGATACGACTGGCCGACATGAAGCGGTGCCCTTCGGCTGTTCAACTTATCTGATAGGTTTAACAGTTGCCAAGCTGAGTGGCGTCTGTCAATGATCCCCAAACGGAGGTGATCGATGAGCGATGCCGCTCCATCCTTGCTCGGTGGCGACGACCTATTCGCTGGCGGCGACGTCGTGCCGATGCGGCTCGGCGACGCCGTAATCCAGCGCATCACCCAGGCTATCCAGGATGGCAGGCTGAAGCCCGGCGACGCCCTGCCGTCGGAGGCGCGCATCGCGACCTCCTTCGGCGTCAGCAAGCCGATCGCCCGTGAGGCGATTCGCCAGCTCGCCGCGATGGGCGTCGTCCATATCCAGCAGGGCAAGCCGACCCGGGTGCAGGCGCTCGACGCCGCTCCGCTCGACCGCTTCTATCGTTTTGCTGTGCGCGGCCGCGCCAATGGCCTGACCGAGGCGGTGGAGCTGCGCCGCATCCTCGAGCCACCGATCGCCGCCCACAGCGCGGAGCGGCGCTCGACGGCGGATATCGAGAAGCTCGATCTTATTCTCGCCCGCATGGAAGACGCGCTCGGCCGTGTGCCGCGCTGGATCGAGGCCGATCTCGACTTCCACGAAGCCATCGCGGCCTCTTCCGGCAACCGCCTGCTCGATTTCCAGATCAGGGGCCTCAGGCCGGTGATCCGCGAGGTCATGGAGATCTTCAATTCGCGCGAGAAGCGCACCAAGGATGACTGGCGCCGCACCTATGAGCGGCACGTCCGCGTCGTCGAGGCCATCCGTGCCGGCGATCCGGCCGTGGCTTTCGCCGCCATGAACAAGCATTTCGAAGCGGCCGAAGCCGCCATCGCGGAACTCGCGAGCCATCGGGAGGACAGGCATGAGCACGGAGACAGGGCTGAACCGTAGGCAGTTCGGCGCCGGCATTCTCGGGCTGAGCTTTGCGACGCTGGGCACAGGGGCTGCCCGTGCGCAGCAGAGCGGGCCGTTCAACGTCTTTACCCATCGCGTCATGCAGACGGTCGCGACCGGCGCGCAGGGCGGCGACATCACCAAGGACTGGGCCGCCAAGAACGGCGTCAGCGTCCAGTGGACGACCTTCGACACCGGCCCGCTGCAGGAGCGGCTGTTTCGCGAGGCGAGCCTCGGCGAGACCTCGGTCGATGTCGGCTTCGTCGTCAACACGCAGGTCGTGCCGCGCGCCGCGAGCCTGTTCGAGCCGCTCGACGACTATCTCAAGCGCGACCCGGTCGAGGACGTTGCCGACATCTTCCCCGGGTTGATGAAGGGTATGAATGTCGGCGGCAAGCAGCTCGCCGTGCCGTTCCGCCATGCATCCTCCGGCCTGCATTACAATGAGGAGATCCTGGCCGAGAAGGGCTTCTCCAAGCCGCCGGCGACGATCGAAGAGATGATCGAGATCGCCAAGGCCTGCAGCTATCGCCGCGCCGACGGCACGCAGGTGGTAGGCCTGTGCACGCCGGGCGTGACCTATCCCAATGTGATCGACCTCGCCCGCGCCTGGGACGGCGAGTTCATTACGCCCGACTTCAAATGCGCCGCCGACCAGCCGCCGATGCTGACTGCGATCAGGACCTTGCGCGAGCTGTTCCAGGCTAATGCCTTCCCGCGCAATTTCGCGACGCTCTCGCCCGAGGACGTGAATGTCTGGATGCAACAGGGCCGCGCGGCGATGAGCTTGCAAAGCATGGGCCGCAACCGCATCTACAACGATCCGCAGAAGTCGAAATTCTCCGGCAAGATCAAGACGATCGCCGTGCCGGCTTCGAAGATGCTGGCGGGCAAGTACGATGCCGCTCCGGCAAAGGTCGAGTTCTGGGGCATGGTCATCCCGAAGAACGCCAGGCGCAAGGACCTTGCCTGGAGCTTCATCAAGGCGATGGCCTCGAAGGAGGCGACGCTGAAGGCCGCGCTCAACGGCAACGGCCCGGTGCGCGCCTCGACCTATGCCGATCAGAGCTTTTCCGGAACCGTGCCCTATGCCGCCGAGGAGCTGAAGGTCTTGAAGGTGGCGCGCGTGCCGCTGCCGGCCTTCGACGAGGCGGCCCGCGCCGGCGACCTCTTCAAGGAGGAGGCGGAGGCCGCTGTGCTCGGCATGAAGACGCCGGAAGAGGCGATGGCCTCGCTGGTCAAGCGCGTGCAGCCGCTGCTGCCGGCCTGACCGGCGGCACGAGAGCCCGGAGGATATGTCATGAGCTTTCCGATCTCGCGCCGCCGCTTGGGCGCTCTCGCCGGTGCGGCCGTGGCCACATCTGTCCTGCCCGGTCGTGTCTTCGCACAGACGAAGACACTCACAGCCCTCGGCCATCGCGTGCACCAGACTGCCGCCACGACAGGGCCTGGCGGCGATGCGACCGATAGCTTCCGCAAGGCGAGCGGAGCGAACCTGAACTGGGTCACCTTCGGCGACGTCAACGCCGTGCATGAGCGCTTATTGCGCGAGGCGTCGCTGGCAGAGACCTCGATCGACGTCGCCTATCTGGTCAATGGCCGCGCCGTGCCGCGCAATCTCAAGCTGTTCGAGCCGTTCGATGCGTTCATGAAGGATGCGCCGATCGAGGCTTTCGACGATTTCGCACCAGGGCTGATCGGCCCGCTCAAGGTCGACGGCGCCCTTCACGGCATCCCGGTCCGCCACGCCACCAATGCGCTGATCTACAATGAGGCACTGCTGGAGGAGCGTGGCATCAGCAAGTTGCCGGCGACCTTCGAGGAACTGGTCGAGGTCGCCCGCAAACTCACCTTCAAGCGTGAGGACGGCACGCAGGTTCATGGCCTCGCCTTCACCGCCGTCTTCGCCTCGAACTTCCTGACCTTCTCTCGCTGCCTCGGCGGCGACTACATGACCGCCGACGGCAAGCTCACCGCCAACGAGCCGGCGATGGTCAAGGCGCTGACCATCCTCGCCGACCTCTACAAGACGGGCGTGCTGCCGCGGAATTTCGCCACGGTGAACAATGAGGAGATCACCACTTGGATGCAGCAGGGCAGGGCGGCGATGACGATCAACCCGTTCGCCCGGCTGGTCTCCTACAATGATCCGGCCAAGGGCAAGTATGGCGGGCGCTTCAAGTCGCTGCTGCCGCCGATGGCTGCTGATCTTTCCGGCAAGGTCGCCTTCGCACCGACGGTCGAGTTCTGGTCGCTGATGATCCCGAAGAACGCCAAGCAGAAACCGCTCGCCTGGGAGCTGATCCGCGCCCTATCGTCGAGGGCCGGGACCACGGCGATGGCGCTCAACGGCAACGGCCCGACCCGGATCTCGACCTATACCGACGAGAAACTGAAGGCGGCGATGCCTTATGCCGCCGACGAGGCCGCGGCATTGAAGGCCTCGCGCATCCACTTGCCGGCCTTCGACGAGCAGGCCCGTGCCCATGACATCTTCGTCGAGGAGACGCAGGCCGCCGTGCTCGGCCGCAAGCCGCCGCTGCAGGCGATGGACGATGCCGTCGCCCGCGTGAAGCCGCTGCTCGGCTGATGGCGGGCCAACTTTCGGGGCGCGTCGCCCTCGTCACCGGGGCGGCGCGCGGCATCGGGCTGGC
>WPCJ01290513.1_pt1 | contig 14200 bp, 13 predicted proteins | sample 5399831 | NCBI WGS metagenome assembly WPCJ01 (sample SAMN12869470, study PRJNA574797) | sludge metagenome | isolation source: wastewater treatment of pH10 | place: China:Beijing | collected 2019-05-20 | reverse complement strand
AAATCCTGCCTGCGCGCGATCCGCGAGACCGGCGCCGTGAAGGGCCTCGCCCATATCACCGGCGGCGGCTTCACCGATAACATCCCGCGCGTGCTGCCATCGGGGCTCGGCGTGCGCATCGACCTGCCCGCGCTCAACGTCCTGCCGGTTTTCAAGTGGCTGGCCGCCGAAGGCGATATCGCCGAACTCGAACTGCTGCGCACCTTCAATTGCGGTATCGGCATGATCGCCATCGTCAAGCCCGATGCAGTTCAAGAGGTCATGGACATCCTGCGCGAAGCCGGCGAGACGGTTTCATTGCTCGGTGATGTGATCGAAGCCAAGGGCGACGAGCGTGTCGTCTATGACGGGCATCTCGACCTGAAACTGTGAGACCTACGATGCGCCGCGTCGCCATCCTGATTTCGGGCCGCGGCTCGAACATGTCCGCACTGATCGAGGCCGCCTCGGCCGAGGGTTTCCCCGCCGAGATCGCGCTCGTCATCTCCAACCGCACCGATGCCCCCGGCCTCGCCAATGCGGCGGCCAACGGCATCAAGACGCTGGTGATCGAGAGCAAGCCGTTCGGCAAGGACCGCGCAGGCTTCGAGAAACTGCTGACGGCGGCGCTCGACGAGCATGGCATCGAGCTGATCTGCCTCGCCGGCTTCATGCGCCTTTTCACAGCGGAATTCGTCCAGCACTGGTATGGCCGGATGCTCAACATCCATCCGTCGCTGCTGCCATCCTTCCCCGGCCTCGATCCGCACGGCCAGGCCTTGCGCGCGGGAGTGAAGATCTCCGGCGCGACCGTCCATTTCGTGATTCCGGAAACCGATGCCGGCCCGATCGTGATGCAGGGCGCAGTGCCGGTCGCCACCGACGACACGCCCGATACGCTCGCCGCCCGCGTGCTCGGCGTCGAGCATCAGATCTATCCGCAGGCGCTCCGGCTGCTTGCGACGGATGGCATCGAAATCGATGGCGCCGTGACAAAGACCACCGCTTGCATCGGCAGCGACGACAACCTGATCGCACCGACGGTCATTTGACCCCCGCCGTCATTGCGAGGAGCGTAGCGACGAAGCAATCCAGTTTTTGGGTCTCTGGATTGCTTCGCTACGCTCGCAATGACGACGTTTGGATCTTGCTCAGCCCTTCACGAAGGCCAGCAGATCGGGATTGAGCACGTCAGCATGGGTGGTCAGCATGCCGTGCGGGAAGCCCGGATAGGTCTTCAGCGTGCCGTTCTTGAGCAGCTTGACCGTTAGCGGTGCGGAATCCGCGTAAGGCACGATCTGGTCATCGTCGCCATGCATCACCAGCACCGGCACGTCGATCGCCTTCAGGTCCTCGGTGAAGTCGGTTTCCGAAAACGCCTTGATGCAATCGTAGTGGGCCTTGGCACCACCGGCCATGCCCTGCCGCCACCAGTTGTCGATCACGCCCTGCGAGACCTTCGCGCCCGGACGGTTGAAGCCATAAAACGGACCGGCGGGGACGTCGACATAGAACTGCGCACGATTGTCCACGAGCGCCTTGCGGAAACCGTCGAACACTTCGAGCGGCAGGCCGCCGGGATTGTTCGCGGTCTTCAGCATGATCGGCGGCACGGCGCCCACCAGCACGGCCTTGGCGACCCGGCCCTTCTTGGCGCGCGCCACATAGCGGGCAACTTCGCCGCCGCCGGTGGAGTGGCCGATATGCACGGCGTCCTTGAGATCGAGCGCGTCGGCGAGCTCGATCACATCGGCCGCATAGGTGTCCATCTCGTTGCCGGTGGCGGTCTGCGTCGAACGACCGTGGCCGCGGCGATCATGGGCGACGACGCGATAGCCGTTGTTCAGGAAGAACATCATCTGGGCATCCCAGTCGTCCGCGCTGAGCGGCCAGCCGTGATGGAAGACGATCGGCTGCCCGGTGCCCCAATCCTTGTAGAAGATTTCCGTACCGTCCTTCGTGGTGATCGTCGGCATCTGAGGCTCCTTGGCCAGTTGGAAACTGAGAGAACGCCCGTTGCTCTGCCCTTCAGGACCGAACATGTCGGCGAGCGCCCATCACTGCATCTTCAATACATTGTGCATTCGGACGGCGTCTTGAACATCCGTCCGTCGGCAATCGGCGCAAGGAACGGGCACATCGCTGCCCGCAATTGCGGCGCCAGCTCCCCGATTTGGGATTGCCACCTCCGATTTATTGTACTTATAGTACATTTATTGACGAAACTCAATTGCCGGACACGCAATCGCGGAACATCGGCGCGGATTTTCATCGCATGAACGCATCACCCGACTATGACGTCTTCGACGCCGGTACCGTAACGCTGCAGTGCGGCGCAGCCTTTGGACTGAAGCTCGCCTACAAGACCTACGGCCGGCTGAATGACGACAGATCCAACGCCATTCTCTATCCGACCTCCTTCGCAGCACAGCACACCGATATCGAGTGGCTGATCGAGCCCGGAGCGGCGCTCGATCCCGATCGCTATTTCATCATCATTCCGAACCTGTTCGGCAACGGCTTGTCGTCGTCGCCATCGAACACACCGGCCGCCGACTATCCCGAGATCAGCTATCACGACGCCATCGCGGTTCAGCGTCGTCTCGTCACCGAGCATTTCGGCATTTCCCGTCTCGCCATGGTCTATGGCTGGTCGATGGGTGGCATGCAGGCCTATCACTGGGCTGCACGCTATCCGGACATGGTGGAGCGCGCCGCCGTGGTCTGTGGCAGCGCGCGCTGCTCGCCGTTCAACACCGTGTTTCTGGAAAGCGTCCGCGCCGCACTGACGGCCGACCCGGCCTTCGTCGATGGCCGTTTCGTCACGCGTCCGGCCAAGGGCCTGCGCGCCATGGGCCGGGTCTATGCGGGTTGGGCGATGTCGCACGGATTCTATCGCGACGAGCTGTGGCGCGAGATCGGCTTCACCTCGCTTGAGGACTATCTCAGCCGCTCCTGGGACATCGCCTTTGCGCATCGCGACGCCAACAATATCCTGGCGCAGTTGTGGACCTGGCAGAATGGCGACATCAGCAGATGTGCAGAATTCGGCGGCGACTTTGCTAAAGCGATGGCCGCGATCAAGGCCCCGATCCTGCTGATGCCCGGCGCAACGGACGACTATTTCCAGGTCGGCGACAACGAGGCCGAACTGCCCTTGCTGACCAATGCCCGCACGGCCGAACTCTGCCCGATCCCGTCCCTGCACGGCCACCGTGCCGGCAATCCGATGAAGAACCCGGCCGACAAGGCGTTCCTGAATGCTAGGATCAAGGCTTTCCTGAACTCATGAGCAGCATCGACACCCATCACGACAGACCCGCTCGCGCGCTGACGCCTGCACAGCTCAAGGACCTGTCGGTTCGCGCCAACCTGCCCGGCGCGGTGCGCACGTTCAGTCATTTCGGAGCCATCCTGCTGGTTGGCGCCGCGATCTGGTTCACGGTCACGCGTTACGGCGCGCTGTTCGCCCTGCCGCTGATCGCGCTGCAGGGCTATCTCGTCGCGTTTCTGTTCATGCCAGTCCACGAAGCCGCGCATAAAACGGTGTTCACCAGCCGTGTCGCCAACGAGATCCTCGGCCATCTGTCAGCCTTGCTGATCGTGCATCCCTACGAGCACTACGCCCTGTTTCACTGGGATCATCACCGCTTCACCCAGGACCCCGACCGCGACCCGGAGCTGGTGACGGCGACGATCCCGAGTTCGGATACCAGACTCGCGATTGCCTATACCGGCGTCGTCCAGCTGACCAATCGCATTCGCCTGCTGCTGCGGCGAGCGATCACGGGCGAGGCCGTAGCACCATGGATACCCGACACCAAGAGCGACCTCGTGGTGCGCGAAGCGCGCATCTATGCGCTCATCTATCTCCTGCTGCTGGCCGCATCGATCGCCCTGCAAACCACCGCACTGTTCTGGTGCTGGCTGCTGCCGCTATTCGTCGGCCAGCTGTTCCTGCGGCCCTATCTCTATGCCGAGCACACCGGCTGCGAACATACCCGCAGCGCCTATGAGAACACCCGCACCACCTATACCGGCGCACTGATGAAATGGTTCAGCTGGAACATGCCGTTCCATGTCGAGCATCACGCCTATCCGTCGGTGCCGTTCCATTCGCTGCCGAAGCTGAATGCCATCGTGGACGATCGCATCCTTCATCGCGGCCAGGGCTATCGCCGCGTGCACCGCGAAACCTTTGCCTGGTTTCGTCGTGCCCGTCAGAACCGCGGCTAACGTCACGCGCCAGTCAGCACCGCTTTCACCAGCTTGCGTGCGCTATCGGCCGTGATGCTGCGGAAACCGAACGTGTCCTGATAAAACAGCGTGCCATAGATGCGATCATAAAGATCGCCGGCCGGCTCGGCTGACGTCACGCTACCGTCCTGCTGGCCCGTCTTGATGATCTTCACCACGGCATCGCGGCGGGCTGCGAGATAGCGCTCCGCGAATAGCCGTGCCGATCCCGTGCGCGCGATACACTCGGAGATGACAGCCAGTTGCACCTTACCGAACTCGCCGCCCAGCGCCATCGCATAGGCCGATGCGTGCCTCCCGATGCGCGCGACGGCATCGCCGCCATCGGCGATCGGCAGCATCGTTGCTGCCCGCCGCAAGAAAGCATCGATCAACAGTGCCTCGCGCGACGGCCACCATTTATAGATGGTCATTTTCGAGACGCCGGATTCCCGCGCGATCGCATCGATGGTCGCGGCAGCGAGACCATCGGCGGCCATCATGCGATAGGCGCTATCGAGGATCGCCTCCTCCGTTTCGACGGAACGCGGGCGGCCGCGGCGGATCGGTTTGACATCGGACATACCGGTCCTATAGCGCGGATCGGCGCGATCAAACAGCAGGACTGGCAACTTGCTCCGGCAATTCCGGGAGATCCGCTTTGCGGCTGAGCAGTTCGTAAATATCGACGGCCCGGGCAAAACCCTTCGGCTTGATGGTGCCGACGCTCCGGAACGTGAAGCGGCTCCCCGCGGCATCCTTCACGGCCTGACTGACCAGCGCACGCGTGCCATGATCCTTGTTGAGCGTCTCCAGGCGGGACGCCAGGTTCACGGTGGCACCGAGCGCAGTGTAATTCATGCGGTCGGACGAGCCGATATTGCCGATCATGACATCTCCGACATGAAGGCCGAAGCGCGTGACATAGGCCGGCCATCCTTCGCGCTCGAACTCCTCGTTCAGCGCGTGATTGGCCTCGATGCAGCGGAGCACCGCCTCACAGGCCTGCAGCACGTGATCGTCATGTTCGACCGGCGCATTCCAGATGCCCATCACAGCGTCGCCGATGAACTTGTCCACCGTGCCCTGATGCGCCGCTATGACGTTGGACATCGCCGCAAAGTAGCGCGACGTGTAAAGCATCACCTGGGTCGGATCCTTGTCCTCGGTCAGGCTGGTGAAATTCTCGATATCGGTGAACAGGATCGTCGCCTCGCGGCGCGTGCCTCCGAGCTCCATGGAGTCCCCGGTCTCCACCAGTTGCTGCACCAGCCGTTTTGGCACGAAATTCGAAAAGGTCTGCACCAGCGAGCGCATGGTGTAGACGGAACGACCGAGATCGTCGATCTCGCGGATCGGCGAGCGCAGGCGTGGCATGGTCGAAAACCGAAAACGCTGGATGCGATCCACCTCGCGCGACAGGATGCGCAGTGACAGCGACAACCTGTTGCCGATCAGGAAGGCAGCGGGCAGCGCCGCCAGCAGCAGGATAGCGACGATAATGAGGGAGCGTCGCTCGGCGACGATATCCGAATAAAATTCATCGATGGGCGCGAACACGACGACCCGCAGGTCGGCTGTTCCGGCAACGATGATCGGCTGCATCGCTGCCAGATATTCGCGGCCATGACGATCCCTGAAAAACTGTTCGCTCACGCCGGTCCGGCGCCACGCCTCGATCGCGGCGAGTGCGCCGACTGTATCGACATCGGTCAAACGGGGCAGTTCGGGCAATCGATCGCCCGCCCCTCTTCTGTCGAGCCATTTCGACAGATCGGGATGCGCGATGACGCGCCCGGCATCATCGAACAGGAAGGCGACGCCGGATTTGCCAAGCCCCTGCTGGCGCAGCATCGTCTCCGCTTCGCCAATCAGAATATCGCCTGCAACGACACCGACGCGCTCGCTGCCGATCGGCATCCGCACGGTGTAGCCGACATTGTCGGTGAGATGGAAAATATACGGAGCAGTCAACAGTGCGGCGTCGGGCTCGAAAGCGCCGTCATACCAGGGCCGCTTGCGCGGATCGAAATCATCCGGACCGGCCACGCGCGCCAGCACCCGCAAACCGTCATCCATATAGGCCGTGGAGGCCTGCAATGCGCCTGTCGTTGCCGACCTGGCAATCACGAACAGCCGAAACTTGGCGCCGTCTGGCGCGCCAATGCGTTTGCGCGCTTCCGACCCCGAGCGATCGATGAAATCCAGCTCCAGAAATGAGCCGTCGTCATAGCCCATATAGAGATTGGAGAGCTGCGCATTATTTCGCAGCATCGAGGCCATGAGATTATAGAGGCGCAGATTGTCGCTGATATCTGCCGCCTGCACCGACGGCATGCCGCGCAAGATATCGAGATTGTCGCGTGCCGACTTGAGCTGCGCATCGATGCGGTCGGCGGAGGCCTGCGCCACGGTGCTGAGATAGCCGGACGCCGCGGTGCGCACGATCGCATTGACGCGGCTGAAGCTGAGATACAGCAATGCAAGGCCGACGGTCAGCACGATGCCGACGAAGACGGCGATGATCGACGTCCTGAAGCTCACACGCAAGCGCGTATTTTTCATCGGCACGGCGCGATCCGCGTTAGCAAAAAGCGAAGATTATCGGTGCTATGCGTTGCTCCGACAGCGCAAAGCCTTATCCGGGTACGCCGCCGATTGCAAAGTAATCGCAGCCCCCGCATAGTCCGAGCGCGCGAAGATTTAACCAACTCTTAAGGACGCAAGATATGGCGGGCGCCGATATCGATGTGGTCATCCGGCAGACCGCAAAGCAGCAGAACAAGACAATCCTCGCCGCCATCAAGGCGCGCCGCGATCACTTCGCCGGCCTCGCCGCGAAGGCGAAGGATGCAGGCACCAAGGAACGCTACAAGCAGGCCGCCAAGGACGTGATGGAGCAAGGCACCGCCGCCGCGCGTCGCCTGCAGATCTCGGCCGACAATGCCGCCGATAGCTTTGCCCGCTCCATGCGGATGGCGACTGACGCATTCGCCGCAAAGACGGCGGCCGAAGCTGCCAAAGCCGCAGCCGAGAAGCCCGCCGTCGCCAAGGATCCCAAGCCAGCCAAGAAAGCTGCCAAGGGCAAGAAGGCCGCTGCGTCAAAAGCCAAGAAAAAGAAGAAGTCCTGATCGCAACGCGGCGCGGTCACCCGCGCCGCTAGCCCGGCAGGAAGACGGCGAACGGCTCATCCATGATCTTCTGCAGATGCGCGCGATACCGATCGTAGTTCGCCGCACCTGCGGAGATGCGCCCGTAGCTCGGCTCGGCAATCCCCGCCATCGGCACATAAGCGATGGGCGCCGCGATCGGCGTCAGCAGCGAGCCGCGACCGGCGAGCAGCGTGTTGATGATACCGTACATCTCGCCGGCAATGGTCGGCCGCGACACCGTGATCAGGCGAAACTGGCCGTTCCGGTTGGTGACGAAATAGATGTGGCCGGACTGGTTTGGCACCGACACCTCGCCGAATTGCGTATAGGCCGCGTCCTGCCGCTCGGCCTCGCGAAATTCGTAGCACGATCCCATCGCATCCCACGCGATCTCGGTGCGATAGGCATAGATCGCCCCGGCCTCGCCGAATGACGGGCGCAGCGTGACATAGGCGCCGGCAATCCAGCTCATGGAGCGCCGCGAATAGGCGCCGAGACTGTCTGGCGCAACATCGCCATTGCCATTTGTCTGCACGGGAGCCGCGGGCGTATCTGCTCCCCTGCGCAAGGACACGCCGAGCGCCTCCTCGAGCCGCACCGTGGTAGCTAGCGTGAAGGGGCGCCGTCCGCCCAGCGCCTTTTCCAGCGTCGAGATGCTCAGCTTGGCCTGTTCGGCCAGCGTCTGCCGCGAGATGCGGCGGCGCGCGATTTCCTCGCGAATGATGGCGGCAATTTCCCGGCTCTGCTCGTCGGAAAGCTGCTTGTCAGGCGTCTGCATCGTCATCCCTGTCATTGCGTCCGGCACAATAGCAGACGGACAAGGCGGCACAAAACCGCACAAACGCGCCATACGCGCGCAAGGCTGCCGGCGGTTTGCGGCCAATCATTGCCGATCATCACGCTCGTCCGCCGGGCACGCGATCCGCGAGACTTTGCCCATAGCAAATGCCTCCGGGAGCGCCTCTCATGACGACCATCGATCACCATCAACATGACGCCGACGACCTCCGCGGCGTCACCGGATTGCCGGAGCTGCTGGAGCAGATCCTGCTGTTCGCGCTCGGCGGCCTCGCCGCCTTCATGCTTGGCGTCGGATTGCTGTTGTTCGACCTGCGTCCGGCATGGTCGGCGCAGCCTTCGGCCATGGCCCGCGACGATACGCCCCGCTCCGGCGCGCTGCTGATCAATACGGAGAACGGCAATACCGAAGCCACCCGCCTCGGCGTCGATGTCGATCTCACCGTATCGGGCCCGACCCTACGCGCCCGCGTCACCCAGATCTTCCGCAACCCGACCCAGGACTGGGTCGAGGCCACCTACATGTATCCGCTACCGCAGGGCGGCGCGGTGGATACGCTCAAGCTGGTGATCGGCGACCGTGTCGTGGTCGGCGACATCAAGGAGCGACAGCAGGCCCGTGCGATCTATGAGCAGGCCAGGCAGGCTGGCCAGAAGGCGGCGCTCACCGAACAGCAGCGGCCAAACATCTTCACCAATGCCGTCGCCAATATCGGTCCGGGCGAAACAGTGCTGGTGCAGATCGAATATCAGGAGCCGGTGCACCAGAACGGCAACGACTTCTCGCTCCGCATCCCCATGGTCGTCGGCCCCCGCTACAATCCGGCGCCGATCGTACAGACCGTCGATATCAGTGCCGATGGCGGCGGCTGGGGCTCCGCATCTTCCGATTCCGTGCCGGACCGCGATCGTATCACCCAGCCCGTGCTCGATCCCGCGCAGAATGCGCCGGTCAATCCGACCACCATCACCGTGCGCCTGCAGGCCGGCTTCCCGCTCGGCGACGTCACCAGCCACTATCACCGCGTCAATATCGCAAGCCCCGACAACAACACGCGGATCATTACGCTCGCCGACGGTCCCGTTCCGGCCGACCGCGATTTCGAGCTGAGCTGGAAATCGGCCGCAGAAAAGGCGCCATCGGTGGGGCTGTTCCGCGAGCATGTCGGCAAGTCCGACTATCTCCTGGCCTTTGTCGCGCCACCCGCTGCGCAAGCCGAGCAGAAGCCGATGCCGCGCGAGGTCATCTTCGTGATCGACAATTCCGGCTCCATGGGCGGCACGTCGATCGTCCAGGCCAAAGCCAGCCTGACTTACGCACTCGGGCGGCTGCAGCCGAACGATCGCTTCAACGTCATCCGTTTCGATCACACCATGACCATGCTGTTTCCGGCATCGGTGCCGGCGGACAGCGCGCATATCGGCAATGCGAAGTCTTTCGTCGGCAGCTTGCAGGCCGCAGGCGGCACCGAAATGGTGCCGGCGATGCGCGCCGCGCTCAACGATGCAGCGGATGGCGATAGCAGCCTTCTGCGTCAGGTCGTATTCCTGACGGATGGCGCCATCGGCAATGAGCAACAACTGTTCGACACCATCACCGCGCTGCGCGGCCGTTCGCGGGTGTTCATGGTGGGCATCGGCTCGGCGCCGAACACCTTCCTGATGACACGCGCTGCCGAACTCGGCCGCGGCACCTTCACCCATATCGGTTCGACCGCGCAGGTCGAGGAGCGAATGCGCGACCTGTTTGCAAAACTCGAAAACCCGGTCGTCACCGGACTCTCTGCGACTTTCTCGGACGCCAAAGCCGACCTCACACCAGCGGCCCTGCCCGACCTCTATCGCGGCGAACCATTAGTACTGGCCGCGCGTCTCGACCGGCTCGCGGGCAATGTCACCATCAAGGGCCGTATCGGCGATCAACCCTGGACCGTGACGCTGCCGATCGATCGCGCGGCCGAAGGCAAGGGTCTCTCCAAAGTGTGGGCCCGCCGCATGATCGACGACGCCGAAGTGGCGCGAACGCTGAACAGGATCAAGCCGGCCGATGCAGACAGCGCCATCCTGTCGCTCGCGCTCGAACATCAACTGGTCACGCGTCTGACGAGTCTGGTGGCCGTCGACAAGGCGATCACGCGTCCGGCCGGCGAGCCGCTCAAACTATCCGAGCTGCCGGTCAATCTGCCGGCCGGCTGGGACTTTGCTAAACTGTTCGGCGAACGGCAGCCGTTGCCCGCGCCGCCGACGGAGCGCCGCGCCGAGACCGGAGACGCGCGTATTCAGGTCGCAGCCGTAAAGGCTCCGCAGCCCGCGCCGGTCGCACAGCCGGCCAGCGTGCAACTGCCCAAGACGGCCACCGATGCCGAGCTGAAGATGCTGCTCGGTCTCGTGATGCTGTCGCTTAGCCTGATGCTTCTCGCCTTCGGTCGCCGTCGGATCGTCCCCCGCTGACGGCGACCATGGAGGAGCTCCGCTCCTTCCCGATGCGCGCAGCTTTCCCCGGAGCTGCGCGCATCTCTTCATTCGTCGCTCGATCTCATCTAGGACGCCGCCATGCTCCGCATCACCGTCGCCGCGCTCGCGCTCATCGGCGCCATTCTGTTCGGCCAGGGCATCTATATCCATGCTAAGGCGATGCTGGCTCAGGTCCTGCTCGAACGCGCTTTCGCGGGCTCTTTAGCGAGCGGCCAAGCCGTGAAACCGTGGTCATGGGCGGATACATGGCCGGTGGCGCGTATCGAAGTGAAGCGGCTGCATGCCAGCGCCATCGTGCTGCATGGCAGTAGCGGGCAAGCCCTCGCCTTCGGTCCCGGTCATGTGGAGAATACGCCGGAAGCCGGCGAACGCGGCATCGCCGTCTATTCGGCGCATCGCGACACGCATTTCCGTTTTCTCGGCGATGTCGTGATCGGCGACATCGTGGATGTAACGCGCCGTGACGGCCAGGCAGTTCGCTATCGCGTCACCGGCACCGCGGTCGTGCGCTTCGATGCTTCGAATATCGATGCGCGCGCCGATGAAACGGGACTGGCGCTGACGACCTGCTGGCCACTCGACTCCGTCACGCCGGGGCCGCTGCGCTATATCGTGCACGCCACCTTGCAGAGCGAACAACCGGCATCCCCAATTGCATTGGTCGATCACGCCCTGACGAAGTAACCTCCCGCATCGAAGCGTGCGATCGAAACGCCGCCGAACGACAGGGAGAAAACGAATGGCAAAAATCGCAATCGTCGGCTGCGGCGCGATGGGATCGGTCTATGCGGCCTTGATGGTCGATGCGGGCCACGAGGTGCACGCAATCACGATGTGGCCCGATCATGCCGAGGCGATGGACGCCAGGGGCCTGCGCTGCGAAGGCATCAGCGGCGACCGCACGGTGCCGATCCATGGCTCGACCACGACGGACGGCATCGGTCCCTGCGACCTGGTCATCATCGCCACCAAGGCTTTCGACGTCGAAGCAGCAGCCAGAAGCTGCGCCTCCCTGCTCGGCCCCGAGACCGTCGTGCAGACGATCCAGAACGGTCTCGGCTCACCTGAAGTCGCAGCTCCGCTTCTCGGCGCTGATCGCATCGCCGTCGGCGTGGTCGGTGGCTTCGGCGCCTCGATGCGCGGGCCCGGCCATGTCCATCACAATGGCATGGAGATGATCCGCTTCGGGTCCTATGCCGGCCTGCCCAGGCAATTGCTGCAGGCATCGGCGAAGATCTGGGAATCCGCCGGCTTCAAGGTCGCATTGTTCGACGACCTCAAGCAGATGGTGTGGGAGAAGCTGATCATGAATGTCGCCTTCTCCGGCACGTCCTGCACCACCGGGCTGACCATTGGCGAGATCATCGACGATCCCGATGCGTGGAAGGTTGCGCGCGGCTGTGCCGAGGAAGCGATCGCTGTGGCTCATGCATCGGGGATCAAGCTCGATGTCGGCGATCCCGTCGCACATGTTCGAAAACTCGGCGGCAAGATCCCGAATGCCAAGCCCTCGATGCTGCTGGACTACGAGGCCGGTCGCCGCTGCGAAATCGATGCCATCAATGGCTCGATCCCGCGTCTCGGCAAGCCGCTCGGCGTGCCGACGCTGGTGAACGACACCGTGGTCGGGATCGTCAGGGCGCGTGAGCGGAAGATGCTGGGCTGAATTCGTAGGATGGGTTGAGCGCAGCGATACCCATCACCACCAGCGCAAGAGGTGATGGGTATCGCTGCGCTCAACCCATCCTACAAAACAAAACGGGCGCCGAAGCGCCCGTTCAAAGTTCAAAAGCTGTTTTGAGACAGGCGGCCTTACGCTGCCTGCTCCGCGTGACCGGCCATGCTGCGGCGACGCCACAGCGCGCCGACCGCCAGCACCACGACGATGCCGAGCAGACCGCAGAGGATCTCGCCGCCCGTGCCGTCGCCGGTGAAGCGGATACCGCTGCCGAGCGAGGCAAAGATGCCGTCGAGGCTGGTGCCCAGCGCACCGCCGAAGAAGGCGTGCAGTGCCGGCAGAACCGCCGGATCGGTTGCGATCACTTCGCCAGCGACCCAACCAAGCAGTGCTGCACCGAGCCAGACCAGCACCGGCAGACGGGTCAGCAGCGCCATGATCAGGGCAGCGCCGGCAACGATCAGCGGCACGCTGACGGCAAGGCCGAGGATCAGGAGCGGCACGCTGCCATTGGCGGCGGCCGCCACGGCGATGACGTTGTCGAGGCTCATGACGATGTCGGCGATCACCACGATCTGGACAGCCGCCCACAGATTAGAGGCGGCCTTCACGCCGTCCTCTTCTTCAGGCTCGGGCACCAGCAGCTTGGCAGCAATCACGATGAGCGCGAGGCCGCCCACCAGCTTGAGATAGGGCAGCGCCATCAGCGAGGCGACGATGCCGGTAAAGATGATACGGAGAATGACGGCAGCGGCGGCGCCGAGGATCATGCCCCACATGCGCTGCTTCGGCTCGAGGCCGCGGCAGGCGAGCGCGATCACGAGCGCGTTGTCGCCCGAGAGCAGCACGTTGATCCAGATGATCTTGCCGACGGCAACCCAAAATGCAGGCTGCTGCATCTCGACTTGAAACTGAACGAAAACCGACTTGATCGTCGCCGGATCGAAAACTTGCAGCACCCAGTCCACAGCGCGCCCCTCTCTTGTTGGTCTTATGGATCTGCCGGCGCGCCCCCCGCGCACCGGCAGATATCAGAATGGCAGAAACTTAGCCGACAATCTCGTTGCCCGAGAAGAACTGCGCGATTTCGATCGCGGCGGTCTCGGCAGCGTCCGAACCGTGCACCGAGTTTTCGCCGATCGACTTGGCGTGGGCCTTGCGGATGGTGCCTTCAGCCGCCTTCGACGGATCGGTGGCGCCCATCACGTCGCGATACTTCAGGATCGCGCCCTCGCCTTCCAGCACCTGGACGACGACCGGACCCGAGGTCATGAAATCGACGAGCTCGCCGAAGAACGGACGCTCCTTGTGGACGGCATAGAAGGTGCCGGCCTGTTCGCGGGTCATGCGGATGCGCTTCTGCGCGACGATGCGCAGACCGGCCTTCTCGATCAGCGCGTTGATCGCGCCGGTCAGATTACGCTCGGTCGCGTCGGGCTTGAGAATCGAAAAGGTACGCTCGATGGCCATGGTACATCCTTGAATAACGGCAGTTGGAAAGATGGCGGCTTATATCGGTGCGCTCCGCCCCCCGCAAGCGATCCGTCCGAACGTCGCAGCCTCGCCTTCCCAGGGCAACTCTCGCGGAACTGTCCAAAATGTCATTCAGATGAACCATTTCTGAAGGGGCTGGCCGACCCGCATTCAGTTTGGCGGGCCTAGCCTTACCTCCATAGCACGCCCCACCGCTTCCGGCGGCGATCCACCGGCCAAGGACGTGCCAGATCGATGGAGATGACGATGTTCCGCAAGATTGCACTGACTTTGGTCGCTGCGACAGCCTTGGGCGCCGCAGCTCTGGCGCCGACCTCCGCCTCCGCCTGGGGCGGACACGGCGGATGGCACGGTGGCGGTGGCTGGCACGGTGGCGGCTGGCATGGCG
>WPCJ01037520.1_pt1 | contig 14214 bp, 7 predicted proteins | sample 5399831 | NCBI WGS metagenome assembly WPCJ01 (sample SAMN12869470, study PRJNA574797) | sludge metagenome | isolation source: wastewater treatment of pH10 | place: China:Beijing | collected 2019-05-20 | reverse complement strand
GTAATGACAGCAATCTCGGTATTCGGCGGGATCAAGTCCCTGAAGCTGATCTCAAGGATAGCATCATCTTTCCTGTACCTGTAAGAGACCTCGGACTGAAAACAGCTCACAGCCCTGATTTCAAGGTCCTTGCAGTTTAACTCCAGTTTCTCAATGGGCTCATCCTTTGTCCTGACCCTGAGAACGGACTTCACATTCGTCCTGTCATCGTAGATATCAAACACAAGGTCCATGTGCAGGACATCAACCCTGAGTTCCCCGAAATCTTCGGGATAATATTTGTACAGCCTGTTATTCATGAAAAGTCACCGGATAATAGTTATGAGTGTTATATTGTGGGATAGAAAAGGGTGAGGAGAGATTTAAATGTGTAGTTTGGGGGGAGAGGGAGGAGAGGGGAAAAATTTCGACAATAAGAGGTATAGATGAATTATTTCTGAAAATAATGTGCTATGAAAAACTTGAAAGAGGGCTTTACTGAACCCAGTTTTACCTCATGAATCTATGTTTTAAGGAGTTAAATAAACTACTGTCAATTGACCTTCATGGAATATTCGCGGATTTTTTTTATTTTTGTTTAGAGAAAAAATAGCTATTTCATAGTTTAGGATCTCCAGAGCGGGGTGCCTTTCAGGTAGCAGGTCTACTACCTTCACCATTTCTTTGTTCTCCATTTCAACCTCTATATAAACTCGTTTCTTACCCCAAGGTTTTTTCCTTACAAGTTTTCCTTTTAAATCTGAAGGCCAAAGTTCTTTAGGTGAACTTTTCCTTTCTTCCCAATAGGGGGTGCATACTGGGCGAAAATCACAAAAATGACATGCTTCTGGAGATGGACTTGCCAGTTTTGACATTAAGTTTTTTGTTTCAGAAACTGTTGAAATAATATCGTTTACTTCAAAGAATGTTTTTTTTGTGTCTTTAAGTAGGTTTTCACATTCTTCTTTTGTGAATCTAACTTCAATTTGTTTGTTATTAATCAACATAACTTTGAGTGAAGAGGGCCATGTTCCATAAGTCTCATGATAAAGTGCACAATAAAGTTTTAATTGAATGCTATATTCCTTTAATTTCTTTGGATCCACAGTTTCAGTCGACTTATAGTCAACGATCTCTACAAAACTATCAGAGACTTTCACACAGTCTGCCTTTCCAACACAAATTTTATCATGAGTTCTGAGCCATAGTTCGCATTTTATAGGAACTGAAGGTTTATACTTAACAATGTTTTGATTTTTATATTTAAAACTGGATTCAACTGTCAGCCTACATAACTCTTTTTTTTCATCGTAATTCTTGACTGAAGTACTTAGAGGTGTCAAATGTTTTTCAAACCATGAATTAGTTAACTTAGTCTCTTCTCTTTTTATGCAGGAATTCCATTTTTCATCAAAAGATTCACTTGATTCATTTATTTCGAGGTTCCCCTTGCCCACATATTCCATAATTTCATGAATTACTTTACCTATAATAGCATGGGGTGAAGCTGGGAGTAAAGGAGGATAATTATTAGATCCCCATACACCCTTTAGGTAACAAGATTTTAATTCTATAAAACGAGTGGGTGAAATTTTTTTAATTGGATTTATGGGAGGAATAGGAGGAAGTAAACAAGGTGTACTCATGTTTCTCCCCTCTGGAAAAATTCAGAAACCTCTTTTTGGAGTTTAGAATAGCACCAGCTTTGGCGACGCACTAAGTTAAAAGTGTCAATCCCAAAAGGTGTATACCCTTTATGTTTCGCTAAAGCAAAACATTTTGCTAAAATATCAGTCCTATCGTTCGCATCCCATAGTGGATGGTGGATAATTACAGCAATTTTTAAGTCCTTCTCAGACCTGGTTATATAGGGAAGCGGCAAGTCATCATTCTCTTGGTATTCAAATCCAAATGATTTGGCAAATTTCTTAGCTTCCATCTCGGCTGTGTTTTTCCAGTCCTGTAATTCTGGATATCTGAAGTTACCATCTATACCGCAGGAGTAATTAAGGTCGTGAAGTAATCTCAAGTAAGAGAGGCCCAAGCGCCAGTCTAAAAGGCCGTGGTATGACATATTTCTGAAAGAAAAAAGACATTGGTAACATGCAGTCCTACAAGGTGGAACATGTGCGTCACCATTAACATGTCCTTCAGAAATTATTTTTCCCATATAGGAGTTATGGGGAGAAGTTGAAAGGATTTCGGACTCTATTTCCTCCCAGTTATCATATGCCCACTTGGCAAAACCCGAACCATTTGGTAAACTATCACTTATTATTACTCGGCCTACCAACTCCTGAGTCCCTGGAACATATGTTCCCTGTATACGGCATATGTCCAATTCTTCAGGGTCAATGTCAAGTCTTTGAGCAATTATCGACTGAATCATGAAAGCAGCAGAATATACAGCTGCTTTTACCATTTCTCCTGAAGAAAATGGATTAAGTAAGATCCCTCTCTTTACACTCTTTGGCATAAAGCTGATAACGTTCGTAATTTTTCTTGAAGCTAGAGCAAGTTCTTCATATTCAGGTTCATAACCGCGTTCCATATTTTTTGCCATATATTGTTCAGCTATCCATTGGTCTTGTAACTTGATTGGAATACCATGAACCTTGTTCCATGTATTAACCCTAGCACCTCTAAACAGCTTTGGCTCCTTTTCTTGTCTGTTGTCGTTTATACGCCACATGGGACAATTGTCTGAAAAAGAAATGGTGCAGTTGAATCTCTCCTGTTCTATTTTTGGTTCAATCTTCTCAGAAGTTGTAGAAATCATCCCAAAATATGGTTGATCCTCTATCGAGTCGCTACCTATGGACATATCAGTCCTAAACCCTGCAGGTGTAGCCACTCTATAATATTCGATTTCTTCCTCTCCTGCCTGAAGACAAACATTACAAGTTTCAGGTTTAGTAGTTTCTACTTCAAAAGTCTCGATATTACCACAGTTCCTACAGCGGGAAACCCAACGGATAAAAGGGATAGGATTAGTATCACCGGCTTGAACCCACCGTGGTCCTCTCCTAACAACTGGAGCTGTAAAACCTATGGCTGTGTGGACTGCTTTGTCTTTTGTCTTTTGAGCTCCAGGAGCAAATTCTGTAATTGCAAGGTCAAGTTCACGTTCTACCGTCCGGGGTTCATTTTCGTTGATTGGGAGGTCGTGATAAAGAGATCTTATGCGTGTAGGCATTCCAAACATAGGTAGGGCTGCAGATTCGGCCAACTTTTCTGCTAGACCATCTCCAGCAATTTCAGAACATTCAACTGCGTTATTAATTTGATTGACTAGCTCACTCCCTAAATATGACAGGTATTTATTCATTTCACTTTTAATGTCTGATACATCACTACCTACCAATAAAGCATTTATGACTTCCTCGCGATAATCGTTAGTTTTGAGCCAAGATATAACTTTCTTGCTAATTTCTGAATTTTCCTGCCAGAGCGTTGGGGTACCGAACTCGCCATGAACATCTTTATTTTTTGGACCGTGCCACCACCTTACTCCTGCACTTCTAAAAGCAACTCTAAGACATTCTTTGGCTAATAACCTTTTTAATATCTGCTCTTGGTCTTCACCCATCGCTAAAAACGGAAGAGGTGGTTCATCTCCGGTGATATGGGAAGGGTCTTTGTAATAATAGTCGTCGTGACTCCTACCTCCCCTACATAAAGTTGTCACTACTGCAAACGCTTGACCTCTCCTCCCAGCACGCCCTGCTCTCTGTTGGTAATTGAAACGTTCCGGTGGCATATTTGCTAACATTATCGCTTGTAGGTTGCCAATGTCAACCCCCACCTCCATTGTAGTAGTAACACTAAGGAGGTCGACTTCGTCTACTTTCTTTACATACTCTGATTCTGCATCATCTTTGTTAACGAAAATGTTACGAAATTGCCTTTGTCTCTCTCCTTGGTTATCCGTCTGTCCTGTTAATTCTTCACAATGTAACCGAAGAGATTCTCTATCTTGTAATGTAAGGGAGGAGTAATAGTTCTCATCCCATATGTCTTTGCAAGTATTACTCGGCTCTTCATCTAACGGGTTCCCACAGTTAGTACATACACCGGCAGAAGCATGAAGGTGAGGACGTCGGCAATTCTCACATATCCATACAGGGTCATCTTCTGAAGAAACTTTGATAATTATATTTTCAGTTGAAATAACACCTTTGTGGTGTCCAGAGTTTCTAAGGGCTTTAAATAAGGTATTACCTAAAGAGTCCTCAGAAATACCTAAGTGGTCAGCAAGTGATTTGACAAAGTGACTAAATCTTTTCGTCCTTTTTGCAACTTGATAACTTGTCCATTCTGTTTGTTCATATTCTGAAGCTTCGTGACGGTACAGATCCCCTAAAATACGAATTCCAGAATCACAAACTTCAAGAAAAGTCTCAGGATCTAAGTTTAAGCTTTGAGCGCATTCTTCTAAATATTCTGGACTTAGATTAGCTTTCACGTATCCTAATCCTGAAGACTCAAACCCAAAGTATAGTGTATTAAATAGAAGCTTACAGGTTTCTTCTCTTACTTTTAAGAGTATTATTTTTCTAGCTTCAATTTCAGACTTATCAGTAGTGTCTTTCCAGTTACCAGTGTTAAAATCAAATAGATCTTTCCAGGATATTACACGTCTTATCCGTTTTCCCTCGTTTTTATCAATATATACTTCCAAATTTTGGGAGCTGATATCTGGCCCTCCCGGGTTTACTCCTAACATCACAAAACGTCTTATTAAAGCACCAGGGTCAATCTCATCTGCATCTCTGTACGGAGCAATAATCTCCTTTAGAATAACTTTTCTTTCTTCGCCGTTTTTCTTTATAGAGTTCACCCTTGCAAGTGCTTCTTCATATTCTTTTTCGCGTTTTTTCCTTAATTGTGCAGGTAAATTCTTCGGGACTTCGTCTTTTAATGTAAGAAGGTCAGCCCAAATTTTGTCTTGGTATATTTTGTTATCTCTAAGGAAAAGTTCTGATTTTTTCGAATATATCTCTGAGGCATTCCCAATTTCTTCAAGATCTTTCAAGTATTCATAGTTGCGTTCAAGGTCTCCTAGAAGATTAGGTTTACCCTCTGCAAAAACGCGGAGTTCCTCGTTAAATATTTCTCTAAACAATTGATAGTAATGATTTCTTTCAACACTAGCTGCAATCCGTGCTGCTTCTTCTCGACTGTCAGAAAAAACGACCATTTTTTGGGATTTTGGTGGGAGTTGTGAAAATAGTTCGTCTGTAAGTAACTGAGTAACCTTTGCGAACCCAGTTCTAAACCCTCTTATGGGCGATACGCGTTTTTTCTTATGATAGTCTGCTCCACAAGATGCACAATGAGATGGAAGGGCCTTTATTAATAGAGAGGTTTCTAAATCTTCATTTATATCTAACAGACTTTTATCTTTTACAGCAACAAACAAATATCCCTTGACCCACGAGTTCCCCATCTTGTTAGTTTGCTCAAGTAAGACTTTTCCTGTTCTAGTGTCTAACCATGCCTCTTTCCATGAACCTTTATAATCGTTAATTTTCTCCTTTGAAAGAGGCCAAGAACCTATAGAATCAGGGTGTAAGGACTGTCTTTCGCCCACTGGCCAGAAAATAGCATAATCTTTATAATTACGCATCTCTACAATCTGAATTACTCCTTTGTCAGGTACACCTTCAAGGTCAGGTTCAACGGGTAATAACTCTAATTTGTTTCCGTTTTCTCCTGTAAGTAAACGGTTCCCTCCTAGATATACTGTCCCGCAATGCTCACAGTAAAGGAGTTCTAATACTCTGCAGGGCTCTTTATCCTTTGACATAATGTAAGGTTGGGTATACAGTTCACCCACGGGACGACTGTCACTTGAGTTGTCAACTAGACGTGTAGCTGCCCATAAGCCGTCAATGTTCCTAAAAAACCAGTGAAGCCTGAATGAAGGGAGTTTTGACTGAGTTCCATACTTATTCTTCACGTAAATTGCGAACTCCTCTCCTACATAAGTTGGATCTCTGAACTTATCACAAAGTTCCCTTACAATGAAAAGCCCTCTTACTGCAGCCCTTATTTTTTTTCTTACTGTTCTTGTTTTTTCTTCATCATATAAAGGGAAAAATAGACGTTTTCCAAAGTATTCGAGGGGTACAGCCCTGGTTCTTACCTCCTCGGGAGAACATGCATGTAACATCCGGTTCCCAAGTCCAAGACTTTCTGACTCTACAACTGCTACCATTGAAGCTTTCCAGTCTTCTTCGTTTTCCTTTTTTTGGAGTCCAAAAATTGTTATGAGTTCTTGTACACTTTCCTTGTATGCATCAAGTGGAGGACTTACTATTACCTCACTATTTTCTTTAGCTGTTACGAAACTACAGAAAACATTTGCAAGTTTTTCCCAATCTACTTTTCTGTCCTCGTGTAATCCACTGTTTTGTTTTTCTTGTTCACCATGAATAATTTCAAGGGTATCTTTTGGGAAACCAAAGAACTGGTGTAAAAACTTTTTTGCTTCTCCGTCATCTTCTCCAAGAGATGCACTTGACCCTAATATCTTAAGCTTGGGACTCTCAGGTGACAGGCCTAGTCTTAGGAGAAGGAGCCTAAGGAGGTATGCCACTTCAGTCCCTGCAGTCCCTCTGTAGAGGTGGATCTCATCGATAATAAGATGGAACACACGGTCATCTCCCCCGTCCAACCATTCTCTAGTTCTTTCAAATATTTTGCTGTCTTCTTCCCTCATGAGCATTATGCTCAGCATTGAAAAGTTAGTAATCAGTATATCTGGAGGGAAGTCTTGCATGTCCCACCGGCTTCTCATTTCTGAACCATTAAGTTGTTGAAAAAAGTATACTGATTCTCTTTTTGCCTCTTTAGTTGCTTCGTCGTCGTCTTCAGACAAGCTTTTATAATATTCTACAGCGTTCTCAGAAACCTTTTGGATGCCCTGTAATTTATCTCTGAGTCTGTTTATTCGGTCTTTGTCTGGTTTCAGCCTTTTACCGTTTGGAGGTTCAAACTCATTTCCAGGAATTGGAGTTACACCTGTGTACCTCCCAAAATAAAAACGATTACCTCTTCTGTTATTTGTAAACCAATTCAAAGCACTTTCTGAATCAAGAGTCTTTCTTAACCTTGTTAGCTGATCTTCAACTAAAGCGTTCATGGGGTATATTATCATTGCACGGACAGCAGATGGCCTTCCAGTTTCTTTTGCTTCTTCTTCATTTTTCCTTTGAGGAACCCTACATGAAACCCCCGACTGTAACTTTTCTTCTCTCCAACAATCAGCTTCTGCACACCACCAGTCTTCTTGGTGTTCCAATTTCTCTGCAGGCTTTTTCCAAATACTTTGGTCTGAAGACTCTTTTATTAAGTATGCAAATAATGGTAACATGAAGGACTCCGTCTTTCCAGATCCAGTCCCAGAAGTAATAACACAATGTTTTCCTTTTTGAAGGGACTTAGTTAACATCTCAAGTTGATGAGTGTATAGGGGGATATCCTTCTTGAAAAGACCACAAGAAACAAATTCTTTAAAATCTTCTATTTGTTTCTGTGTAAGAGCTCCACCCAGATCTTTGGAACTAACTTCACAATTTCTGTCAGAAGACTTAATTTTCTTTCCTGAACTCTTGTACTGTGGTAGTGGTTCTACCCAAGGGTCTTGACATAACACATCGGAACTTGTTAAGATTTCCTCTCTCTCTTTTTCGATTGATTCGAAGCGGGTACCAAAAGCTGTTTTTATATAACGAATAAAGTTTGCTTTTACTTCATCAAAAGCTCCTATAGGGTCATTCATGAGATTCGTGCTCCAGATTCTTCAACTTCTATAGTACAATTTACAGGGCTCTGAAGGAGTTTTGAAGAAATAATTGAAGCATACTCCGGGGGAACCCCTAGATAAATATTAGCTTGTGTGTTCTCTGGAACATTCCCTATACTTTTATATCCTGTTTTTGTAACCATCGGGGTCTGACCAGAACACATTGAAACAGCTCGGGCAAGGAGACGTGGTAAGTGCAAATGTAGAGGAATAGCCAAAGTATGGTGACGTGGGTCGTACAAGAAAACATTTTTCGACATATGTGACAAAATTTCATACTTCCCCCAGTCCCTGTCAACTACTGCTGCGGTATCATTTTTCCAAAACCAATGTTCTTTTTGTTTCGTATCCGGGTCTTGGTACTCTACTAATTGGTAGATATCTTTCTCATTTGGAGGAAACTTACTGAATTCAAATTTTTTTGGATCGAAGTATCTTTTATTCCAGTTGACCTCGTCTTCACGAGTTCGATCCAATAAAATATTCTCTCTATATTCTTTTAGGCCTATTGAGTATTTTGCCAGTGCCCAAGAGGCTGGGTATTTAAAGTTATTTTTTATTCCCACTTCTTGTGCCATGTCATTAATGTATTCTTCCTCAAAATATTCAAATAAAATAGTTGAAGGAAATGGTAAAGATGCATACTTTTCCTTGCGGTATAAATAGAAATTTATTTTTTGAGTTTTCTTTATTAGGTTTATGTATTTTTTATGTTTATCCACAAAGCCTTCGATTTTTTTCATAATTGATGGAGAACGTACTCCCGTCAGAACTGCTCTTTTAAGCCCTCCTCCCGGAAGTGCTACGATTGCTGGAGGACAGGGAAATACTTCTCTCTTTTCAAAGTCAAACTCACAATAACCGAGAGAGTCTAACATACGGACTACTTCCCAACGGTTGTTATAGTATTCTTCTCCAAATTCTTTACTAATAAGGTCAAAATAAAGTTTTATAAATAAATTATTAAAATCTTCAATAGACATCTTTCCTGATGCGCCGATAGCGATCAGAAGTTTCTCAGCTTCTAACATTCTTTGCAACTTCCTTATAAGTGATCCAAAGTTCTTTTAAAATAGGGAGTGTTGGATCCTTTACCGTCCTTCTTATACCCCAGATGTACTCTCTCCACTTCTTTATTTTCTTCCTGCAATCTACTTTTTCTTTGGTAGAAGGATTTTTTTTAAGATCCTCTACTGACCCACAGAAATTTACTTCCCAGTTTTGTTTAAATTTAGCTATTCCCCATACGGGGTTCCAGTCCCTGGGAAGCTCATCATCTGGCCAGTTAACAAACTGCCCTGGGGTCGCTCCTAGAAAAATAATTCTGTGTGACAAATAAGTGGGGAGTCCAATTGGTACATGATCATGAAGCTCACACCCGTAAACAATAGCTCCCTGGGCAAAAGATCGAGGTGCCTGTATCTCTTTTATTATGTTTCCTTGGTGGTTTCTCTTGGGTATTTGACTGAAGTCTTCTATCAAAAATGGTTCAACTAGCTTAATTGTTCGGATATTGCAAATTTTCTCGCCAGCTTTAGTAACCTCGACTGTAAGTGTTTCTCCTATCTCGAGATTCTCAGGTAGTGTGTATCTTCGAATATCCTCTTCTTGGTCAGTAAAAAGTTTTATTCCATTCACCGTAAGAGATTCGTCTCCTTGAGCACCTTCCAAAACTAAATAAGGTGGGGCAAAGTTGAGGTACTGGTTTCCTCTTCCAACTTTCACCCCTCCTTTTAACCGTAAGCGGACTTTTTGAGGTAATGATAGTGCTTCATACTTGCTGCATGAGTTATATGCATTTTTTCCAAAAAATAGTGACCAATTAGGCAGGCCATATATCTTTTTTTCTTCAAATGATTCGGTGTTGCTCTGTCCCCATTCAGAAATTTGGTCTTTATGCAAATCGTGACAAGCGACCAAAAATTTACACCCATATTCAAGGTGTTGGGACTCTACCCAGTCTTCATTAAGTCCCTCAAAATTCCCTGGAAGGAAAACCCTTACACTTGAAGGCCTCAATTTTGCCAGCCATTTGTTGTCCTCGTCCCTTAACTCGAGGCCTTCTAGCCAGTTAAATTGTGAATCGTCTGCAACTTCATTGGGTTTACTTACCTGTTCTTCTAACCTGCGTGACCATTCTGGCTGGTTTGTCTCACTACAGGTAAATTTCGTTTCTCTTCCTTCTACTTTAAACTCAAGATCATTATCTGGATATTCTTCTTTTGTTTTTATCCTCAAAGAAATTATATATCTGGCAAAATCCTCAGTTAAACAGATCCTCAAATAGACCTTCGTAAATTCTGAATGTCTTTCTGATTTAAGTGTAGGCTCTACATATCTTTCGACAATTGTACTTGATATTTTTCCGTCCCAGTTTTCCAATTCTTCTAGGATAAAATCTAATAGTGCTTCAGAAAGGTACTTATGATCAGACCTTGAGGAATCAATTAGTCCCAGTGTACGCTTTTGAAAGTACTGGTCTCCATACAGTTTTAATTTTGCTTTAAGAGCTTCATCTGAAGGTAAGTCTCCTGGGTCAAGGTCTGCTTTGGAAAAAAAGAATGGGAGATTTGCGCGTTCTTTCTCAGAAATGATCGTCTGCGAAAGTGGAATTCCAATATGAATATTTCCTCCCCTAATTCTCTTCGCAAACTTACCAAATTCTTCTCCTCTGATATCTTTACTCCATTTTTCAAGGTCTTCCCACAGATATTTCATATCACTGGTGCGTGCTTTTGGGTACCTGTCCTCTTCGCCTAATAGCTTTGCTAACCTTGGATAGTAAGCTTTATCATCAAAATTTCCATCAATTGTGGCTGTACAGACGAACAGAGCTAAGTAAGCAAGATAAGGTGGATATGGAAAATTATACTTTTTCCCATATTTATATGTGTCATAAGCTATTTGGTAAATGTCTTTATACTTTTTAGATAAATAAATTGGACCAATCTTTAGTTTTCGGATGAAGTCATTAAAATCAGCTTCGAAAGGCTTACCTAAGCTCTCAATAAGGTCTGTATTTGCAAATAAGACTACCTCACGTCCAGCCATCTTTTCATTAAAATAGTATCTGGAAATTAAATCGTTCCATCCTGAATAACTTAATCCCATGTAAAATATTATTCATTAACTACTTTTTAAATGTTGTGAATTTTTTCAAAAATCTTTTCCAAAAAATTACAAATAAATCCTATCTAATTTGGAAAATTTTTTATTCTTTGTATGCTTGCAATTATATTATTTCTGTAAAGAGATAAACTTTCTCAGTAAATTAGAGTTATGTAGGATATTCTGCATTTTAATGAAATCTTTCATTCTTTTAGAATCATATATTTACTTCCTGTATGTTTAAATAAAAATTAATTTTAAGAATCTAAGTTTAGCCAAAAAGATGGTATAACTCATGCCAAAAATAAAAAATAGTGCTAGAAATAAATTTGAGAATTTGAAATGGGAGTACTATAAAAAAATTCAAGAACCTATTAATGGAATCACTAAAAGTCAAGTGCGTGCCTATTTTGGCTTGATTACTTGGATTTACGAAAAAGAGTACATACAAAGTGGGGAAGAAAAGCTCAATGCCCATTTTAATGCGCTTGAGACAGCATTAAATATTTATGATAAAAAAAGAAAAAAAGATGAAGTTGTAAGTAGTTTTAAAGAAAACTTACATGTTTGGAGAGAGTCAAATAAAAAATTCATACCACGTGATCCAGGTGGGGAACCTATCTGTCGACCACCGGTGAGAATGATCACAGAATGGGAGAAAAACGGGCTAACACAAATTTCTTTGTTTTCAGGCGCTTTTGGCCTAGATTTAGGTTTTATGGCAGCAGGTTTTGACCCGAGAGTTGCCCTAGATATAGATAAAAGTTCTTCTTCTACAATAAAGGCAAACTTACCAGATATCCCTTTCATAAATTGTGATATAAATAGTGTAACGACGAAAAAATTACTTGAAGAGGCAGGATTAGGTATAGGCGAAGTTGATGTCCTCGTTGGTGGGCCCCCTTGTCAGCCGTTCTCTACCGCAGGGAAGAGGCTTGGTCTTAAAGATCCAAGGGCTTCCCCATTGAGGGAGTTCATAAGGGTTGTAAAGGAAGCACAACCCAGATGCTTCGTGATGGAGGAAGTACCTGGTTTACAATCTGCTAGGTTAAGACACGTCTCTATTGCTGAAAGGAGTAATAGAACTCTGCTTCCAGATGAGGAAAGTGGTTCGGCCTTTAAGCTTATTACCGAAATGCTTAAAGAAACCAGATATAATATCAAATATGAAGTCTTGAACGCAGCAGACTATGGTGCGCCACAGAGTAGGAAAAGACTTATATTTATTGGCCTTAGAGAGGGCTTTCCTTGTATGCCGGAACCAACTCATTCTAATACATCTCAATTGAAGATTGGGAGTAAGCAACCTTTACTCCCTTGGACTACTTTATGGGACGTAAGTGCAGACCTCCAAGGATGTAATCAAGAATCTGCTAGTCTATCAAATAAAACTAGAGAGTACATAGAGCTGGTACCACCAGGTGGAAATTGGAAAACTCTGCCTGATGATACGAAGGAGATAGCTATGGGTGGTGCCTATACCTCTGGTGGTGGAAAGACAGGTTACTACAGAAGACTTTCATGGAACGAACCCTCTCCAACAGTCGTTGCTTCACTTACTCAAATGGCAACTTTATTATGTCATCCTGAAGAATCAAGATCTCTTAGTATAGATGAGTACAAAAGGGTTCAAGGTTTTCCTGATGACTGGACGATCCCTGGGACTGTTCCCACAATGTATAAACTTATAGGAAATGCTGTTCCTGTTCACCTTTCTCATGCGATAGCGATAAAAGTAAAGGAAATGCTGATAAATGAAAACTGAACGGAGAAAAGCTGGCTTTGTTAGCTGTATAATCAAATGGGAAAAAACTAACTTCAGACCTTTTTCTTGGAGATAGAATACAACTCCTTATAGAGTATTTATATCCGAAGTATTACTAAAGCGGACTACTTCAAAAGCTGCAGACAGGGTTTTTAATGAATTCATTGAAAAATTTCCGGACGTTAAATCACTTTATCATGCAGATATTAGTCTTATTGAAGAAGTGCTAAAACCAATAGGACTTTACAGTCAAAGGGCTAAAGGACTTAAAGAGGCAGCAGAATTCTTAGTAAACGAGTACGGTGGTGAGTTTCCAATAGATCTTGAAAAGCTTTTGGAAATTCCTCATATTGGATCCTATACAGCAGGCGCTATTTTTTCGATAGGTATGGATAAACCTGCTCCAATGGTTGATTCTAACGTATGTAGAGTTGTTGGTAGAGTATTCAAAGATCTACTCTCCGAGAACCCTACTCTAAAAGAAATAACAGAACTGGTTAACACCCTTATGCCGGAAAAAGAATTTAAGTACTTTAATTGGGGAATTATAGACCTTGGATCTTTAGTATGTACTTATAGGAGTTGTTGTAAAGAAGATTGCCCAGTTAAAAGTTTTTGTAGTACATACTTTGAGAGTAAGTACAAAGATACTGACAATTAAATTTTCTATTGGTTTTTGTAAGATTCTACGTCTTCACTCTTTCATCACCTTCCTTATTGGCAGGTACAGACAAATTTCTCAAGATATTGTGATTTAAAAAACCATAAGGATCTAGTCCTTGCATGGTTTCGCTGAAGTTCTAATTCTAACTATAATTTAAGACAGAAGTCTATTAGCTTCTACTTTGAGCTCCTCTATATTTTGGCTAAAATATTGCCATATTTCTTCATCAAGTCTAGAAACATGCTCTAGGCCGCCTTCTTTATCAGTACTCAGATACGTATAGTTGCCAATTTTCATCGCTATAGAGGCAGCAGAATGCCTTGGTATTAATTTAGCAAGTTCTTGAACTAGGTGGTCTGATTCAAAGCCTCTTGCTCCTTTTATCAGATAATAGTAAAGGACAATTATTTGTTCATCTCTGTTCCAAGAAAATCTTTTCATTAAACTCACTCTACTTACTAATAATTAAAACAGTTGTCAATTTAATTAATTATTTCGTGTATTTCTATGGCGCATCTTTTGATAAAAAATAAGTGGTCTTATTTTAGTACTTTTGTTTAATTGTTGGGTAAATATATCCCTCGATAAATAAAAATTTGCACGTTATGAAAGCATTATCCATTTAATAGATGTCTAATCTGATAGAAAAGATAGGCGTTTGAACCAAATTCCACTTTACTTTCATATTTGCGAATCCCAGGAAGGCGGTTTGTGATAAAAGAAATCTTCTACGCGGTCTGTGAATATTGCTTCCTCACTCGTCCTTTCAGTGTGCCTGATTATCCTTGCATTAACGGTTTCAAAGTGGTTCAACTCAGATTTAAGAAAGTCTTTGGCATCTTCAAAGCTTTCAAAATTCCCAATTAGATAGGTCTCACCGTCTGCTGT
>WPCJ01136570.1_pt1 | contig 14216 bp, 10 predicted proteins | sample 5399831 | NCBI WGS metagenome assembly WPCJ01 (sample SAMN12869470, study PRJNA574797) | sludge metagenome | isolation source: wastewater treatment of pH10 | place: China:Beijing | collected 2019-05-20 | reverse complement strand
GCCGCGGCGATGCGTTCGCGCGCGCCCTCGAGCACCTCGAGCGCACGCTGACCGTGCCCGTGCGTGGACGCCGGGTTGCCGACCTCCCGCAGCGCGCGGGTGTAGGCGTCCAGCACCCCGGCGCTCATCGGCGACGTCGCGGCGTGGTCGAGGTAAGCCTGACCTGTCACCGCACGGCCTAGTACAGAAGGTTGGCGAGCCTACCCCGCGCCGCGATGACGCGCGGGTCGGCAACGCCAACAACCTCGAACAGCTCAAGCAGCCGGCCGCGGATGAGCGCGCGCGCGTCCTCGTCCGCCGCCGCGAAGAGGTCGAGCAGCCTCAGGAATGAGTCCTCGATGTGGCCGCCTGACAGGTCGAGGTCGGCGACGCGCATCTGCGCCTCAAGGTCGGCAGGCTTCGCAGCTGCCTCGGCCCGAATATCTTCGAGGGTGTGCCCCTGCAGTCGCTGCAGCAGCTTGGACTGCGCGAGCGCAGCCTTCGCGTCGGAATCAGCCGGCGACTTCTGCAGCACGGCTTCCCACTCGCGCACGGCCGTGTCGAAGTCGCCGCGCTCGGCAGCCTCGAACGCCGCGAGGTGCGCCTCGGGAACCTGCGGCTCCGCGGGGGCCTCGGGCTGCGCCGCACCGCCGTCGGGCGCGTTCACGCGGCCGGCGACACCGTTCTCCTCGGCGAGCTGGATCAGCCGCACGAAGAACTCGCGCACCTCCTGCTCGGGCACCGGGCCCTGGAACAGCGGCACGGGCCGCTCACCGATCATGGCGACGACGGTCGGGATCGACTGCGCCTGGAACGCCTGTGCGAGCCCCGGATTCGCATCGACGTCGACGCGCGCAAGCAGCACGCGGCCGTCGAGCTCGCGGGTGACCTTTTCAAGGATCGGGCTCAGCGCCTTGCTCGGCTCGCTCCAGTCAGCCCACAGGTCGAAGACGATCGGCACGACCGCCGACAGCGGTGCGATCTGCCCGAACGCGGCGTCAGTCACGTCGAGGACGAGCGCTGGCACGTCGACAGTCTGCGGCCCACCGGGCTGCGCCGGCGCGCCCGGACCTTGCGCCTGCGCACCAGCCGGGGCGGCGCCGCGCTGGGCGAGGTGGCTGAGGTCGACTCCCCCGCTGGGGATCCGCTGCGGCATTTCGGTGGCCATGAGTTACTTCCCTGCTCCTACCAGCTCGCTCGTCACACCGAGGAGCTGAATCTGTGATCCGTCTTCCTTGCTCGGGACAAAGAAGAGCAACTGGTGTGCGACACGGCGCACGATCTTGTCCTGCTGCCCCTTCAGTCCGGAGAGCGCACTTACGGCGCCCTCGGCCTGCGGCTTGTAGCGGCCGCCGTCAGAATCGACGACCTGCGACTCGATGACTGTCGTCGCGATCAGCGCGCCGCCGGCACCAGTCGAGAAGCTCACGATGGGCTCCTCCCCCTGCGCGACGCTCACCGAGTACTTCTGCGTCTTGTCCTCAGCGTCGGACTTCGCCTTCGACTCGTCGACCCAGGCCTTGCCGTAGTGGTCGAGGAGGGGGTCGTCGGTGAGGTCGAACGGGGCAGCCGCTTCGACGTCGGCGCCGCCCTGCAGGATCGCCGCGTACGCGGTCCCCACGTCAGCCGGCTTGAGCACGAGGCTCTCGATGTCGTCGGACAGCAGCGCCGTGCCCTCCTCCGCTGGAGCGGCCTTCGGCATATCGAGGCCGCCGCGAAGCGAGATCACGCGCGAGACGCGGAAGTCCGCCTGCGGGATGCGCTGCGTGAGGATCAGCGCGAGCGACGGCGCATCAGTGACGTTGCCGTCGGCGTCGGTGCCCGCCTCGGAAGCGACCGTGACGAACATCGTGCGCGGCCACACCTCGGTGCTCTGGACGAGCCGGTAGCCAAGCATCTCGTTGGTGATCTTCGCAGGGACCGATCCGTAGTCGCTGACCTCGCTGCGGATCTTGTAGTTGGCGGTGCGCTGCGCGAGCGCGTCGCCCTTGAACCGTTCTGCGATGTCGTCAGGGTTCAGGCTCGCATCGCCCTTCTCGGCCGCGCTCGCAACCCTGTCGATGATCTTCTGCGTCTGAGCTTCCGATACGGGAACCGGCGCGAGACCGTTCTGCTCCGGGGTGTCGCTCTCGGCGGTCGCCTCGGGGGTCGGCTCGAAGTCCGGCCAGTAGTTCGCCGAGCATCCCGACACCGCGAGCGCCGCAGTCAGTCCAAGCCCGGCGAGCAGCGCCCGGGTTGAGGCGTGACGTCGTGTCTTATTCCGCATCGGTGTCCCCCTTCTTCGCAGCGTCGTCTTCCCCGACGCGTTCAGCATCCGTCGCCGGTGCCGATTCGTCCTCGGCCTCGGTCGCGTCGGCGTCGGTGGCGTCGGCATCGGCGTCAACAGCATCGACGTCAACAGCTTCGACAGCAACAGCTTCGGCGTCGACCGCCTCAGCGTCAGGCACGTCTGCGTCGACAACCTCGGCGTCCAACACCTCAGCCACGACCTCGTCGGAGGCGTCCTCGGCGTCGGCCACATCGTCCGGCGCGGGATCCTGATCCTGATCCTGATCCTCCGCGACCACCTCGGCGGTCACGACCTCCTCAGCATCGGGGCTCTCGGCGTCAGCTCCGCCCGCAGCGACGGCGCCGGCCGCGGCTCCGGCGGCAAGCTCGGGAGCGTTGTCGTTGCTTCCGCGACGCGGCGCGGCCTCAACCTCGCCCTTGCCGCGCTTGCCCGAGCCCGTGAAGACATTCCGCACGCCCAGCAGCGGGCCCGAACGTCCGCGGCGGGGGCCGAGGGCGCGCTTGTCGCGGTCGAACGCGATGAGGTAGAGCACCGCGCCGATCACGGCGAACAGACCGCCGGCGGCGAGCAGAGGCCCGGCCCACGGCGTCGCGCGATCCTGCACCCAGACGAGAGCGGTCCCCTTCGGGATCGGCTCCGCGCCCGAGCCTGCGATGATGATCGACTGCTCGCCGCCTGGCTCCACTGCCATGCGCGAGACGCCCTCTTCGCCCGACCGCTCCTGCAGCCAGAGATCGCTGCCGCGCGGATCGATCGGGACCGCGTTGCCCTCGTCGTCCACGGCGAGCGCGTCACCGGTGGGGGCCTTGCCCGCGACCGGGCTGCTCACGATCGCCTTCGTTGCGGGATCGACGGTGAGCTCGACATGATCGAACGGCTCAAGCCATGCATCCGCGTCGCGCGTGTTCGCGAGCGCCGAGAATGCAGCGTTGCCACGCATGACGACGTTCGCCTGGCCTTCGACCTTCGTCAGCTCGGAGACATCGAGCACCGCGTACGGCGCGTCGGTCTCGGCGGCGATCGGGTAGACGATCTCGGAAGGGCCCGCAAGGAACGTACGCTGGCCTATTCCGAGCAGCAACAACACCCCCGAAATGGCCAGCGCCACGATGGCTAGGACGTATCTCACCGAGTTCCTCCACAGGTCTGTTCGGTTGCCGCGCAAGTTCGCGGCATGTATCAACCGTATAACGGTACCCGAGCTTCCGGGGTGAGCGCTGGGCAGGTCGCAAATAATGCGCCACACGTGTGAGCGACTATCATTGGAGATATCCGCTTACAGCCGGGCAGCGCCGACGCACCGTGGCGCGTGCCAGATCATCTCACCGGAGGCTTCGTGACCGACTCAGCACAGCAGTTTACTCCTGCATTCCGCGGCTATAAGCGCGAGGAGGTCGACGAGCGCGTCCGTGCCCTCAGCGGCCACATCGGCACGCTCCAGTCGCACCTTGAGTCGCTGCAGGCCGCGCACCAGCAGTCGGTCCGCTCCGAACAGGAGCAGCGCCAGCTCATCGCGGATCTTCAGAGCCAGGTCGCCGAGCTCGGCGCCTCGGGCTACTCCGGGCTCGGCCTGCGGGTCGAGAAGAGCCTGCAGTACGCCGAGCAGCACGCGCAGGGCCTCATGGCGCAGGCAGACCTCGATGCTGACAAGCTGCGCAAGTCGAGCGAAGCCGAGAGCGCCCGCGTGCTCTCGCAGGCGCAGGCCCGTGCCGACGAGCTGCTGAGCTCGGCGAACGAGCAGGCAGAGATCATGATCCAGAGCGCGCGCACCGACGCAGCGCGCCAGGGCCACGACCTGAACGCTGAGCGCGAACGACTCATCACGGAGGCACGCACGTCGGCGGAGCAGACGCTGACAAACGCGAAGCTCCAGGTCGAGGCGCTGCTCGAAAGCTCCGACCGCGACGCCCGCGCCAGGGTCGCGCAGGCCGAGGCCGAGGCGACACGGCTCCTCACCGAGGCTCGGGAAGCTGCAGCAACGCTCCGCGCCGAGACCGAGACCGCCGCGACGAGTTTCGCACGCCAGAAAGAGGAGTACGAGCGCGAGGCGGAGGCGGAGCGCGCTCGACTCGAACACGAGACGACGCGCAACCGCACCGAGTTCGAGGCGAAGCGCCAGGCCGACGAGGCTGCGCTCGAGGCGAACTACACCGAGCTTGAGCGCAAGCTCACGAGCGAGATCGACGCCCAGCGGCGAGCCCACGCGACCGAAATCGAGACGCTGCGCGAGCGCATCGCGCAGGAGCGCGCCGCGCACGACACCGAACTGCGCGAGGAACGCGAACAGCACGAGCGCGCCATCGCCGGGGAGCGCGCGCAGCACGACGCCCGCATCGCCCAGGAGCGCGAGGAGCTCTCCCAGCGCGTCGCGCGTGAGCTCGAAGAGCATCACGCCGAGATCGCGACGCTCGCCTCACAGGCCGAGCGGGAGCGCGAGCGGGCCGCCGCCCAGTTCGCGACGATCCAGGGCCGCGAGCGTGAAACCTTCGACGGGCAGCTCGCTCAGGAGCGCGCCGAGCACGACCAGCAGATCACCGACGAGCGCGCCGCCCACGAGGAGCGCATCGCGCGTGAGCGCGTCGAGCATGACACGCAGCTCGCCCGCGAGCTCGAGCAGCACAACGCCGAGCTCGGCGCCGAGCGCAGCGCTCACGACGAGCGCATCGCCGCCGAGGCTCAGGCTCACGAGACCCGCATCGCTGACGAGAGCGCAGCGCACCAGGATCGCATCACCGCCGAGAGCACGGAGCACGCCGAGCGGCTCGCGTCCGAGCGGTTCGAGCACGACACCCGCATCGCCGAGGAGCAGGAGACGCACGCCGCTCAGCTCGCCGGGGAACGCGAGGCGCACGACACGCAGCTCGCCGCCGAGCGCGAGACCCACGACACGACGCTTGCCGCCGAGCGCGAGGCACACGACGCGACCCTCGCCACCGAGCGCGAGGCACACGACACGCAGCTCGCGACCGAGCGCGAGGCACAGCGTGGCGCGCTCGAGCAGGAGCTCGCCCAGCACACCGCCCAGATCGCCGAGGAACGCGAAACCCACGACGCGCGTATTCGTGCGGAACGTGCGGCGCACGAGGAGCGGATCCAGAACGAGCTCGGATCCCATCAGGATCGCCTGATCGCCGAGTGGGAGCAGCACCGCGCGCGCGTCGATGCCGAGTCGCTCGAGCAGCAGGAACTCCTCGCGGCAGCACGTGCCGCCCACGACGACGAGCTTGCCGCGCTGCGCGCAGCCCAAGAGCTCGCACTTTCGGATGAGCGCGCAGCGCACGACGCGACGCTCGCCGACGAGGTTACCGTGCAGCAGGAGCGCCTCCGTGCGCAGCTCGCCGCACACGACCAGCGGATCGCAGACGAGACGGCCGCGTTCGAGACGAAGCTCCAGATCAACCGCGACGACTCCGCCGAGAAGCTCGCAATCGAGCGCGAGTCGCTCGGCATGCGCATCGACCGGGAGCGCCAGGCCCTCGACGCCGAGCTGCTCGCGGCCCGCGAGGAGCAGGCACGCCAGCTTGCGACCGCCGCCGAACAGCACGCTGTCGATCTGCAGACCGAGCGCGAGGCTGCCGAAGCGGCAATCGCCCGCGAGGTCGCCGCGGAACGCGCGGCAGTCGCCGAGGAGACCGCACTGCTCCGCGCAGACACGATCGCCGAGCTCGCCGAGCTGCGGGCCGCGGAGACTGCGAGCCTCGCGAAGCTTCGCTCCGAGACGGACGACGAGGTGCGCGCCAAGCGTGAGGCGCTCGAAGCTGAGACGCTCGAGACGACCACATTACTCGCGAACCAGCGCGAAACCACCGAGACCGAGCTGTCGACCAGGCAGCGCGAGGCCGCCGAGACGACCCGCCAGCAGCTCGACGCTGCACGGTCGGAGCTCTCCGCGCTGCAGTCCCAGCTCACCGACGCCCGCGAAGAGCACCAGCGGCTCGTCAGCCAGGCGCAGCAGGAAGCCGCGCAGATTCGCGCCGACGCCGAGAGCAAGGCCGGCCAGATCGTGGTCGAGGCCGAGCAGCGCGCCCAGACCACCTGGGTTGAGGCGGAGAACCGGGCGACGAAGGTGCTCGCCGCAGCCGAGGATCGCATGACCCAGCTCAAGGTCGAACGCGGCGCCGTCGCGCGCTACTTCGAGAGCCTCGGCGAGGTGCTCGGTAACGCACAGAAGATGAACACCGTCGCCGAGAACTTCGTTGAACGCCCGGTCACCTCGGCCGACTCCGGCGACCAGGGGCAGCAGCCGAGCGCAAACTAGCGCGAGCCGCAACAGGTGCGCCCGCTCGGGCTCACCTGTTGCGAGTTGGGGCTGCTGCGGCTTCGCCTGGCTTGCCCCTGGCTTGCCCCTGGCTTGCCCTCGGCCTCCCCGGCTTGCCCTCGGCTGTCCGGTCACCCCGACCGTATGGGATCGGCACATCGACTGCCCGGGACACTGCAGTGGCGGCATTGACACTGCAGAATCCATTCGGACTGACTGGGGGCTCGGCGCAGTGGCGAGGCCGACACACCAATCTCTCACTGCTCTCCCACCGCGGAGCTGAGCCCTCGCCCGCAGCACCTGGCATCCGCAGACCCAATCACGCGCACACTGCACTTCAGACATTGATACTGCAGATCGCATTGCGTCTGAAGGGGTGTTTCGGCGCGAGGCGCAGGCCGAGTAGTCACGCAGGGTGAGAAGGACGGGCACGTTCAGGCGGGGTCGCTCGCACACGGTCTCGCCCAGACCCAGGCGCAAGCCCAAGCCCAAGCCCAAGCCCAAGCCCACCGTATGGGATCGGCAGCAGATCTGGCGGAACCTTAGGTCTGCGGCATTGCTACCGCAGATCCCAAGGTGACCGGCTGATGGAGGCTAGGCTCCGCGAGCGTGCCGCACGTCTCCACCGATGACGGTGAGCGTGCACGATCCTTCGCCGCGGGTCACGAGGGCGCTCCGCGGGTCCTCCCCTTCGGCAACCTTCACGTCGAAGACCGCGAGGTCTGCCCGCATGCCCTCCCGGAGCGCGCCGATGTCGGTGCGGTCGAGCACCGCTGCACCGCCGACGGTCGCTGCGTAGAGGACACGCTCGTGCAGGTCAGCGTCCGTGTAACCCTGCGAGGTCGCGAGTTCGGCGAGCGCCGCGACATCCGCGAGCAGGTCGAGTGAGGGCGACGACGACAGTGAGTCGGTCCCCACCGCAATCTCGTGCCCCTCGCGAAGGTAATCGGCGACCGGCGCAGCCGCGAGGCCGATCACCCGGTTCGAGCGCGGGCAGAGCGCGACTCGCGTGCCTGAGTCGCGGAGCAGGTCGCGATCCGCCCGGTCGAGGTAGATCCCGTGTGCGAGGTGCGAGTCGGCGCCGAGCAGGTCGATGCTCGCCGCGTAACTCGCGGTCGACAGTCCTGTGCCACCGTTGCGGATCAGCGCGAACTCGTCGCGCATGTCGCCATAGATCTCGAGCACATCGCGGTTGCCGAAATCGTAGAGACTCGCCTCGACCTCGGACTCCCCCACATGCGAGTGAATGCGCATGCCGCGCGAACGCGCGAGCGCGGTGAGCTCCCTGATCACTTCGCCGTCGAGGCTGTATGGCGCGTGCGGCGAGACGCCGACGACGCCGGCGGTCGGCTGATCGAGCCAGGCGGTGAACGCCTCGCGGCCGCCCGCGTTCCAGCGGGTCTCAGTCTCGCCGATCGCCTCGAGGTATTCGATGCCTTGGAGCCCGAACTCTGCAAGGACGCCACGCGCTGGCTCGTCGGTGACGATTTCTGCGAAGGCGGTCGTGCCGCTCGCGAGCGCAAGCGCGGCGCCGTCTCGTGCCTCGCGCCCCCACTCGGCGGGATCCTGCACCGCATCGTAGAACACTTCGAACTCTTCCGACCAGTGCTCGAAGCTCGTGTACGAGCCCCGGCCGAGGTCTGCGAAGCCCGTGTACTGCAGGTGCGTGTGGCCGTTCACGAGCCCCGGGGTGAGCACGCCGGCATGACGTGCAACCGGCCAACCGGCGAACTCGCCCGGGAGGCTCTCGAGGCTGCCGACCCAGGCGATCCTGCCCTCGCGAACCGCGACAGCACCGTGGTGAATCGCGGCGCCCGCAATTGGCAGCACCCACTCCGCCGCAACGATCGAGTCGTTTACCGTCGGATTACTTCTCACTACCGCCCCCAAAACCCTGCTTCAGCGCCTTCTGCGCGACTGCGAATACGATCAAGGTCGGAAGCAGTGAGACGAGCGCCGCAGCCGCTTGACCCTGGAGATTGATGTCTTCACGGGTCGTCAGCGTCGTTGCTGCGAGAGTCAGTGTGTAGGAGTCCGTGTTGCTCTGCAGGAGCGTCGACGCGATGAGGAGATCGCCGAAGCTCCAGACGAACGTCAGGGCGAGCACGGCGGAGAGCGCCGGCATCGCCATCGGGATCCCGACGTAGAAGAAGGCACGGAACACCCCTGCGCCGTCGAGGGTCGTCGCCTCGATCACCTCGTCCGATAGGGACTGCTGCAGGAACGTGTGGACGAAGTAGAAGCCGAACGGCAGCGACGAGACGCCGCTGATGACGCCCGCGACGAACAAGTTGCCCGTCCACCCGGCCTGCGCCGCGATGACGAACACCGGGATGAGCCAGGCGACCATTGGGATCGCGTAGCCGGCTCCCAGCAGGAGCCTGAGCGGGCCGGTCCAGCGCTGGCGCGCGACACGGAAGAAGTAGCCGCCCGCCAGCGACGTCGACCCGCAGACGATGCAGGCCACGACGCACATGATGAGCGTGTTGATGAGCGCCCGACCGAGGTCTGCTTCCTGCCAGGATTCGACGATGTGGTCGAGCGTGAAGCTCTTCGGCAGCCCGCCAGGCGAGGCGACATAGTCGCTGCGCTCGCGCACTGCCGTCGAGACCAGGAACACGAACGGGACGATGAACGGCACGGTGATGAGCGCCGCGATCGTCGTGCGGAAGCCTGCTCCGCGATTCACTCGGCTACTCATGCCGCCACCTTATTTCCGCCGCGCGAGCGGTCCCGGCCGAGCAGCCGCATAACGAGCGCGCCGACGCCGGCGCACGCAAGAATCAACAGGACGAGAACGACGGACTGCGCAGCCGCGGTGCCGAAGAACCCGAACCGCATGAACTCCTGGTAGATCGCGAAGTCCATCGTCGCGCTCGAGAGGCCGGGGCCGCCGCGCGTGAGCACGTAGACCCAGGAGAACATGAACAGGAAGATCGAGATCACCTGGAAAATCATCCAGAGCACCACCGCGTTGCGGATGCTCGGAACGGCGATGTGCCAGAACTCTCCCCAGAACCCAACGCCGTCGAGCCGGGCCGCCTCGAAGAGGTGCTTCGGGATCGCGCTGAGCGCCGAGGAGAAGATGAGCACGCCGGTACCGAATCCGGCCCACAGCACGAGCAGAATGATGACCGGCTTCACCATGGTTTCGTCGCTGAGCCAGGGACGCGCAAGCGAGCCCAGACCGACAGCCCGCAGCAGCGCGTTCACCGGGCCGTCGACCGACAGCAGCGCACGGAAGACGAGCGCGACGACCGCCGGCGACATGACCGCGGGCAGGAAGTAGACGGAGCGGAAGAAGCCCGAAGCCTTCACCTTCTCGCGGAGCATGAACGCGACGAGCAGCGGCGCGATCACCCAGAGTGGCAGGCCCAGCAGGTAGAAGAACTGGTTCCCAACGACCTGCCAGAACGCCGGGTCCGAGAACAGCTCGACATAGTTGTCGACCCCATTGAACTCGGAGACGCCGCCCGGCTGCCAGTTAAAGAACGAGCGGTAGGCGATGTAGAGGAGAGGCGCGAAGAGGATCGCGGCTTCCAGCACAATCACGGGAATCAGCAGCACGAGCGCTGAGCGCCCGCCGCCGAGCCCCGCCTGTACGCGGGAGTGTTTCTTGGAGCGCCCGCGCCCCTTCGGGGCCGTGCTGGCCGTCGCAGTCATTCTCGCCTCTCCCCCGGTGGCCGTTAGGCGCTCTTGTCGAAGGCGCGGATCGCCTGCTCGAGGAACTCGTCGCGGCTCAGCTTCCCGCTGACCAGCGGCCCGGCGTTGCGCTCGATGACCGCGAGCACCTCGAGCGGGTACGAGGAGAAGCCTGTGTGGTTCTCGTCGTTGACGATGAGCGGCACGAACACCTCTTGCATCGGGGTCTTCGCCTCGGCCGTGACCGCGTTGTTGTTTGGCACGACGTTCGCGACGTCCCAGAGGATCTGCTGCGCCTCGGCGCCGCCCATGAAGTTGACGAACGCGTTCGCGGCCTCGGGCGACTTCGTCCACTTGGTGACGGACCAGCCGGCCTCGGCGCCAGCGTCGATGAGCGACTCGTACTTGGACTCGGGTACCTGCGGGAGGGGCATCACGGTTGTGCTCGGCTGATCGTTGTAGCCGGTCTCGGCGGTCGCGAGGCCACCGGTGGTGAACATCGCCGCGTCGCCCGCGTAGTACTGGTTGAACGCGTCGTCGTACATGGCGCGCCCGAGGCCTTCTTCGCCGCCGAAGCAGCCGGCCTCGTTCATCTCGAGGATGCGGTCGACCGCCTGCCCGAAGAGCGGGTCGTCCATCTTGAGCTCGCCCTGGGTCCACTTCACGAGCGTCTGCTCATCCATCTGCTGGCTCGTGATCATGTACATGAGGGTTTCCATGAGGATCCCGTCTTGCCAGCCCGTCGCGAACGGCAGGATGCCCTTCGCGTCGAGTGCGGTGCAGGCGCCGAGGAGGCCGTCCCAGGTGGCGATGCTCTGCGGGTCGACGCCGCCCGCGGCGAACAGGTCCTGGTTCACGAGCAGGGCGTAGCCGTACGCGCCGGTCGGGAGGATGTAGAGGTTGCCATCGCTCGAGTAGTTGTCTTCGAGGTAACGCAGGTCGCCCTCGATCGCGGGGTCGATCGCGTCCTGCAGCGGGAAGAGCGAGTTCCGGTAGCTGTACGCCTGCGCGCCGCCGTACATGGTGACGACGTCTGGGCCGCTCTTGGAGACGCCCGAGTTGCGCAGCTGGTCCCAGTACGTGCCGTACGGCATCGTGGTGAGCTCGATTTCGACCTGCGGGTACTGCTCATTGAACGCATCAATGATCTGGTCGTACGCCTTGTCGCCGTTCTCGTAGTTGTCTGGCAGGAACGTCCACACCTTGAGCGTGGTGTCTTCCTTCGGCACCTCCGAGAAGGTGAGGGTGTTTGCGGTGTCCGTGCCCCCGGCCTGGCAGCCGGTGAGCGCAATTGCCGCTGCAGCGAGGGCAGCAGCCCCGCCGAGCACGCGTGAACGAGTCGTTGTCATGAGTGTGGTGTCCTTTGTCTTACCAGGCACGCGCGGCTTCGCGCTGCCGATCTGTGAGGGATTCGAGGCTGCCGCCTGCGGCCTCGAGACGAATACGGGCGACTTCCTGCTCAATGTCTTCGGGCAGGTCGTAGACTCCCGGCTCCCAGTCCTTCGCGCCGGCGGCGAGCCGCTCGACCGCGAGAGCCTGGAGCGAGAGCGAGAGATCCATCACTTCGATGGGGTTTCCCTCGGCGTCAGCGCAGTTCAGGCAGTCTCCCTCGGAAATGAGGTTGACCGTCCGGCCGGCGCGCGACGTGTAGGCGGTGACTGCGTGGCGCACGTGGCGCGCATCGCCGAGCCCGTGGAGGTAGTCCATCGGCATCTCGAAATCGCCGCCGCCCGCGGTGCACAGGAACGCTCCCTCCGGCAGCAGCTCGACGTGCTCGGCGGTCACGGCGTCGGCGAGGCCAGTGCAGCTGAACACGACCTCGGCGGTCGCGGCAGCCTCGCGGAAGGCCGTCACCTCGTAGCCGTCGTGCAGCGCGCGCAGGGCGCGGATCGGGTCGATCTCGGAGACGATCACGCGGGCGCCGAGCGCGGCTGCGTACTTCGCGACCCCCATGCCGACCCAGCCGTAGCCGACCACGACGACCCGGCGGCCGGCGAGCTGCAGATTCGTGATGTCGACGAATGCCATGACGCAGGACTGGCCGGTGCCGTAGATGTTGTCGAAGAGGTACTTCGCGGCCGAGTCGTTGACGGCGATGACGGGAAGCTTAAGTTCGCCCTCCTCGTGCATCACGCGGAGGGGGCGGACGCCACTCGTCGTCTCCTCGGCTGCGCCGATCATCTTCGCGACAAGCTCGGGGTACTCGCGGTGCGCGAGTCGGGTCACCGAGGCGCCGTCGTCGATGAGGATGTCGAGGCCGGTCTCGAGGAAGTCGCGCGCGAGCTGCAGCTCCTCTGCCTCGGTCGCCTGGCTGTCAGCGAACACGCTGAATCCCTGCTCGCGCAACGCCTCGACGACCTGCTGGTCGGTCGAGGACGCGTTGCAGTAGACGACGACCTCGGCGCCCGCGTCTCGGAGCGCGAGGGCGAGGTTCGCGGTCTTCGGCTCGAGCACGAGGCTCACGCCGACGCGAAGCCCAGCGAGCGTCCCGGCACGCTTCACGCGCTCCGCGATCGCGCGCAGCACCGGCATGCTGCGGGCCGCCCAAATGATGCGCTCTGCGCCAGATCCGGTGGTGTCGATCATGCTGCGCCCCCCTCTTCCATGCGTGCGGTGTGATCGTCGCGCTGGTCGGCGCGGAGCTCGTCGAGGGTGATCCCGTACGAGGCAAGCTTTGCGGTGGCGATCGAGTCGTCGAGTTCCTTCGGCAGGATGTGCACGCCAGGCTCGAGCTCCGTCGACGCGAGGTGGTGCACGCCCAGTCCCTGGACGGCGAACGTCAGATCCATTACCTCGACCGGGTGGCCGCTGCCGGCCGCGATGTTCACGAGCGCGCCGCCGGCGAGGACGTGAAGGTCCCGATCCCCGACCGTGTAGCTCGTGATGCCCGGGCGCGACTCGAACACGTTGGAGGCCGCGGCCGCGAGGGCCTCGGTGTCGACCTCGAGGTCGTGGTGCCCGGCGTTGCCGAGTACGACGTCGTGCGCGAGGTACTGGATGTCTGCCTCGCCGATCGCGCGCATGCCGCCGGTCGCGGTGATGATCGCCTCGGCCTGCGGGAAGATCTCCGCGCGGGATCCAACAGTGTGCCCATCGGTGTGCGCCTCAAGCGCGCGCACCGGATCGACTTCCGCGACAAACGTTCGCGCGCCCATCGCCTTCGCGTACAGCGCGAGGCCCTTGCCGACGTAGCCGTAGCCGACCACGGCGATCCGCGCGCCGGCAATCTGACGGTTCGTGAGGCGCAGCAGTGCCTGCAACGTGGTCTGCCCGGTCGCGTAGCGATTGTCGAACAGGTGCTTGCAGCGCGCGTCGTTCGCGGTGAGCGCGGGGAACGGCAGGTTGCCGGCAGCCGACATCGCCTGCAGGCGCGCGGTTCCGGTCGTCGTCTCCTCCGAGACGCCCTTGAGTTTCGCGAACACATCGGGCCGGTGCTCCGCGGTACGCATGGTGAGCTCGGCGCCGTCGTCGATGATGTAGTCCGGCTCGCAGTCCGCGGCTGCCTTGAGCTCGAGCTCCCAGCTGTCGTAGTCTCCCCCGGCGTCCGCGACGACAGTCATGCCGCGCTCACGGAGCGCGGCGACGACCGACGCGTCGGTGGTGCGCGGGTTACTTCCAGCCGCGATGACCTCGGCGCCCGCGTCGGCGAGTACCGTCGCGAGGAATGCGGTCTTCGCCTCGAGATGCACGACAACGGCGACGCGCTTGCCGCGCAACGAACCGTCGTTCACCGCTTCCCGCACGTACCCGTCGAGGACCGGCGAGTGCGTGCGCACCCACTCGATTCGGGCGGCGCCGTCGCGCGCGAGCGCAGCGGTCCTGTCCTCTGCGTCAGCTGTCTGATTCGCCTCTTGCGCCATACGTCCCCCAACCCTCCGGCCATCCGAAGATCGTCAACGAAAAGTATCTTAGCGCTTAGATCGTTGTCGTCAAAGGCAAGTGACGTCGCGTGACGTGTGCTACACGCCGCCGAGAGTCGACGAGGCGGAGCGAGGATCCACGGCCGGCCCGCGCCGAAACTAGCTGGCCGCGGCCTCCGGGATCGGG
>WPCJ01249880.1_pt1 | contig 14217 bp, 10 predicted proteins | sample 5399831 | NCBI WGS metagenome assembly WPCJ01 (sample SAMN12869470, study PRJNA574797) | sludge metagenome | isolation source: wastewater treatment of pH10 | place: China:Beijing | collected 2019-05-20 | reverse complement strand
GCCGCCGAGAAGGCGAAGCTCGCAGCGCAAGGCGCGGCACGGGGAGAAACCGGCAGGCTGGCATTGGGCTTTACCGCTTCGTCTGCCTTCAATCCGGTCGTCAGCGGCACGATCCGTAAATTTCGCGCCAGATGGCCCGATGTCCGGCTGACCCTGACGGAGATGAACAGCCATCTTCTGATGGAAAAGCTGGTCAGGGGAGAGGTGGACGCTGCCTTCATCCGGCCCGGATTGGAAAATCCCAAGGATGTACGCATGAAGCGGTTAGCTGATGAGCCGATGCTGATCGCCCTGCCGAGCCATCATCCGCTTGCCGTTCATCCCAAGCTGCCGATTTCAGCTCTGGCAAAGGAGGCATTCGTGCTTTTCCCGCGCATTGTGGGGCTTAGCCTTTACGACGATGTGGTTGAGGCTTGCCGGAATGCGGGCTTTGAAATGATCGTAGCGCAGGAAGCGCCGCAGATGCCGTCCGTGGTCAATCTGGTCGCAGCCGATCTGGGCGTCTCGATTGTCCCAACCGCCATTGCGCAGATCAAGCTGGCCGGAGTGACTTACCGTCCTATCGAAGGCGAACCTCTTCTGGCGCGGTTGGGGCTGGTTTCGATGAAGAACAACCGCTCGCCGCTGATCGATAATCTGATAAGCCTGTTGCCGGCCGCATAATCTTGATCTTTATCGCGCGCGACGGCATAGGGCTATGAAACTCTTTGCGGCTTGTGAGGGCTCGCTTTTACGGAAGGCGAGGGCCACGTCCGAGGTTACGGCAATACCACTTATATCGACATAGCGTATGCCGGGAAGGCCGACAGCACTCATCGATTTGGGCACCAGTGCAACGCCGAGCTCGATTGCTACACGGCTTGCTATTTCGGTGAAGTCTAATGCCTGGGCGTTGATATCAGGCTCGAAACCGGCACATCGGCAGGCTTCGAGTGTCGTCCTGTGAAAGCCGATGTCGGCGGGTTGACGTGGCGTGAGAAAGGTTTCTTCCTTCAAAGCTTCGAGCCGGATTGGGCTGCAATTCGCCAGAGTATGGGCTTCGTTCAATACGGCAACAAGTGGCTCATGTTTCACGACAAGGCTGGTCAAGCCGGGCGGCAGCGAGGCGGGCCAGCGGATAAAACCCATATCCAGCAAGCCGTCTGAAATGCGCGAGAGCTGCATCCGCAATTCCATTTCAGTGAGGTTGACCGCGACATCGGGATATTCCGATCGGAATGTGCGAATGGCTTCGAAGACGATACCGGAATAGGCGGCTGACGCTACATAGCCGATGGAAACCTGCCCGATTTCGCCCCGACCGGCGCGCTTGACTGCCACCATGGCTGCATCGGTCTGTGCAAGGATATTGAGAGCTTCCCGATAAAGCACCTCGCCGGACTGGGTCAGTTGCACCGAACGCCGCGACCTGTCGATCAATGGCGAGCCGACGATTGCCTCTAGCGCCATGATCTGCTGACTGAGGCCGGGTTGGGCGATGCCCAGTCGCGCGGCAGCACGTTCGAAATTCTTCTCGTCCACCAGAGCGCAGAAATAGCGCAAGTGGCGCAACTCGAAGGAGCGGGCAGCAGTGTTTTTATTCGGAGCTGGCGGCATTTGCGTGCTTTTTTGAATAATTCAAAACTATGACGACAGTAAGTATCATAAGTTATGATTATGAAAAAGACAGCCTCAACTTATTGGATCGATCGACAAAAGATGATTAATGGAGTCCAGTTTATGTTTTGAGGGGAACCCAGTGAGCGTCCTAGTCCGATTGCGCCGTCTATTGTCCGCTGCAGCCATTTCCAGTACCACTTTTGCCGCTGTGACCGGAGCGTTTGCACAGGAGGCCGCCGCACCTACAGTTCTTGCACCCATCGTCGTTGAAGGTAGCCGTGAGGATCCGACGGCCCCCGTAAAAGGCTATGTCGCAAAGACGAGCATCAGTGCAACCAAGACCGGAACTCCGCTGGTTGAGACGCCGCAATCGATTTCAGTCATCACAGCCGATCAGATCAGGGCGCAGGGCGCCCAGACTTTGGGGCAAGCGCTTGGTTATTCGGCAGGTGTTGTTTCTGAACCCTACGGTTCCGACCCTCGTTTTGACTCGCCTCTCGTTCGCGGCTTCGACGGCCGGCAGGTGCAGTTCTTGAACGGGTTGCGCCTGATGCGGACTGCAGGCGCCTCGGCGGTCGATCCCTATATGTTGGAGCGTATCGAGGTGGTGCGCGGCCCTGCTTCGGTCATGTTCGGGCAGGGCAATCCCGGCGGGCTCATCAATATGATCAGCAAGCGCCCGACTTTCGAGAAGTTCGGTGAAATCGGCTTTCAGGCTGGCAGCTATAATACTTACGGCACATTTTTCGATGTGGGTGGCCCGGTTCTCGACAATGACAGTCTTGCCTATCGCATGACGGGTCTGGTGCGCAAAGCTGGAACCCAAACCGATTATCTCGACAATGATCGGTACTTCATTGCCCCGGCCTTCACCTGGAAGCCCGACGAAGACACCAAACTGACAATTCTGACCAGCTTCCAGCATGACAATCCCAGCTCGCCCTCAGGCCTGCCGCCAAGTCTGACACTGAATGCCACAAATTACAGTCTCCCCCGCGATTTCTACGTCGGTGACCCGAGCTTCGACGATTCCGATCGCAATGTCGTCAATCTCGGTTATGAGCTGGAGCACCGCATCAACGAAACCTGGACGTTCCGCCAGAACGCCCGTTACTCCAATCAGAACTGGGATTATACGGCGCTTGGCTATGCAACGGCAGGGCTTGCAGCCGACGGGCGGACCATCAACCGAACGGCGACCTTTCAGGATGAACTGCTCAACACATTCAATATCGACAACAATCTGGTCGCGGAGTTCGACACGGGACCTGTCGAACATAAGGTCCTCTTCGGTGTCGACTATCGCTATTTCGACAACAGCGCCAAGACACAGTTCTGGAGCGCAACGCCTCTCGATGCCTTCAATCCGGTCTATGGTGGGCCGATAAAGCTGCTGCGCAACTCGGTGAACACCCATGTGGATTCCCGCATGACGCAGCTCGGTATCTATGCGCAGGATGAACTGACCTATGACAACTGGCGTGCGACCTTCGGCTTGCGTCAGGATTGGGCGACGACGCGCGGCACCTCGACCAACTATGTGCCTGCAACGCCGGTTGCCCGCTCGCTTGATCAGGATGACGAAGAGCTGACCGGACGGGCCGGCATAGGCTATGTCTTCGATAACGGCATTGCGCCTTATGTAAGCTATTCAACCTCCTTCGAACCGGTGGCAGTTTCCGCGACGGCAGGGGTTCTGCAGCCGACGACGGGCAAGCAGTTGGAGGCTGGCGTCAAATATCAGCCGAATGGCTGGGACGGTTATTTCGCCGCTGCAGTCTATGATCTCCGCCAGCAGAATGTACCGATTTCGGTTGCGCTGCCGGGCGGTGGCTCAACGACCGAACAGATTGGCGAAGTGCAGGTAAAGGGGTTGGAACTGGAAGGTGTAGCGAGCCTCGCCCAGGGGCTCGACCTGCGCGCCGCCTACACATATATGGAGGCCGAAATCGTCAGCGGGAAAGACGACGGCAATCGCCCGCCCAATGTGCCCGAACATTCCGCAAGCCTTTGGCTGGATTATACCTTTCAGGAGGGCTCGGCTCTCCACGGTTTCGGCCTCGGCGGTGGAGTACGCTATCTGGGCCAACGCTACGGCGATACGGGAAATACCTACGACCTCGACGGGGTGACACTGGTAGACGCAGCCGTCCACTATCAGAAGGATGGCATAAAGGGGATACTTAGTGTCAAGAATATTGCGGACAAGAAGTATGTCGCAAGTTGCAGTTCCTTTGGATGTAACTATGGTGACGGCAGAACCTATATGAGTACGCTGACCTTTTCATGGTAGAAAACCCGCAACACGGGGCGGGTTTCTCGTCCCTTAATATCAGCCGCCGGAAAGCTCTGGGCCTTCTGGCGGCTTTGGCTTTGCCGCAGGGCGCACGCGCCAGTTCGGCGCTGCGCATCGCAGCCATCGATTGGGCAATGCTCGAAACGGTGATAGCACTTGGCGTTACGCCGATTGCTGCGACGGAACTGATTCAGTTTCGCAAGGATGCAGTCGAACCGGATATCCCTGCATTGGTTACCGATCTTGGCCTACGGGGGTCGCCGAATTTCGAACTTCTTTATCTCTTGAAACCTGATCTGATCCTGAGTTCTCCATTCTACACCCGGCATGAACCGGCGCTGAAAGCGATCGCGCCGGTTCTGTCCCTGCCGTTTTATGTGCAGGGAGAACCACCCTATCAGAAGGCCCTTGCGGCGGTAGCGAAACTGGGAAGCAGGCTAGGACTCGAGGCAAAGGCAGAGGCTGTTCTAAGCGAGCAGGAAGCTTTTCTTGCGCAAACCGCAGGGACGCTGAAGCCTTTCGTGGATCGCCCGACATATCTCGTCAATATCGGCGATGCGCGCCATTTTCGCGCTTTCGGCGATGACAGCATGTTCGGTGATATTCTGTCTAGGTTGGGACTTCCCAATGCGTGGACGGACCGTTCGCGCTTTACGTTCGCGGCTCCCGTGCCGCTGGAATCTCTTGCAGAAAAGCCGGAAGCGCGGATCGTTATCATTTCCGATATTCCAGTCGAAGCGCGCAACAGCCTGCGTAACAGCTTGATCTGGCGCTCGCTGCAGCCGGTCCGCGAGGGACGCGTTCATATGCTGGGTAATGTCAATCCTTATGGCGGCATCACTGCGGGATTGCGCTTCGCGCGCCTTTTGAAACATGCCCTGCTGGAACAACCGGAGGGCAGCCGGTGACGCAAAGGAATTTTAGCGTAGCGGCTGTGGTTGGCATCGTGGCCGCGCTGGCGCTGTGTCTGTGGAATGCGAACGCGTTTCTGCCATTCGCGCAATGGCCTGCCGTTCCGTTCAATCCGGATAAAATGAATACCCAACAGGTCATTCTGGCCTACGCGGTGCTGCCGCGCGCAGCGGTCGCCATCTTTGCCGGTGCCGCATTGGGGCTTGCCGGTGCGCTGCTGCAAAGGCTTTTAAGTAATCCGATTGCCGATCCATCGACGCTTGGCGTTTCGTCCGGCGCGCAGCTTGCCATCGTCACGGCCACATTGTTTTTCCCGGCTCTCCTTGATGAGTTTCGCTGGGCGGTCGCGCTGGCAGGAGCCGGGCTTGCGACCGTCATCGTCTTTCTGCTCGGATGGCGAAGCCGCCTTGAACCGGTGACGATGGTGATTTCGGGTCTGCTTGTCGGTGTGACGTGCAGCGCGATTTCCGCCGCCATGACGCTCTCCCAAGGCGAATATCTTATGTCGCTGGTGACATGGAATGGCGGTTCGCTCAGTCAGCAGGACTGGTCTGCCGCTAAAGTACTGGCGGTTCAGTTCGTCATAGGTCTGGTTGCCGCAATCATGTTGAGCCGCCCGCTGGCACTTGTGGGGCTTGGCGATAGCAGTGCGCGGGCGCTCGGCGTGCCGCTGGCATGGCTGCGCGTGGCAGTCGTGGTGGTTGCTGTTGTGTTGACTGCAGGGGTTGCCGCGAACGTCGGGCTTGTCAGTTTCATCGGCCTTGCCGCACCGGCAATCGTACGGGGGCTTGGCGTTCGCAAGCCCGGTACGGTGCTGGTTGCTGCGCCACTCGCTGGCGCAATTCTGCTCTGGCTTTGCGACGGCGGCGTGCAATGGCTTGGTTCCAGTCTCGGTGAAACATTCCCGACCGGTGCGGTGACGGCTCTGATCGGAGGACCGCTCCTTTTGTGGCTCATTCCACGTGTCCGCTCTTCTGGATCGGCTGGAGGCAGCCCAGCCATATTCGCGCGCGCCTCGGCCACCAAAGCCTTGCTGTTGCTGGCATTGCTCGCAATTGCTGCTTTCCTGGCGCTCTCGCTGGTGCGGACGCCCGATGGCTGGTCGTTGCTAACGGGAAAAGATTTTGCCGAACTTCTGCCTCTGCGCTGGCCGCGTCTTCTGGCAGCGGCAGCGGCGGGAAGCCTGCTGGCAATGGCAGGTGCCGTTCTCCAGCGTCTCACCGGCAACCCATTGGCAAGCCCGGAAGTTGTCGGCGTCAGCGGTGGTGCAGGTATTGGTTTTGCAATCGCACTAACCTTGTTTGCCGCACCCAACAATTTTCAATTGTTGCTGTGTGCCGCGATAGGTGCCTTTGCGGCGATGGTCGTCGTCCTCAGTTTTGCAAGTCAGAGACATCTTTCGCCCAATCGTCTTCTGCTGGCTGGCATTTCCGTTAGCTCATTCGCGTCTGCCATACTGAGTGTTTTTCTCGCCATTGGCGATCAACGGTCGTGGCAAATTCTTGCATGGCTCGGTGGTTCATCTGCGTCCGCGACTCCTGAAACAGCCATTTTTCTCGTGGTTTTGAGCATCTGCGTGACGTTGGCGGCTCTACTCCTGACCCGTTGGCTGACGATCCTGCCACTCGGGCAAACGACGCCTGTGTCGTTGGGATTGCCCGTCGGCCCGGCGCGTGTGTCGACCATTCTTCTCGCCTGTATTGCGAGCGCGGCTGCCTCACTGCTCGTGGGGCCACTGAGTTTCGTCGGCCTGATGGCGCCGCATATGACGCGACGCATGGGATTTGACCGGGCGGCGAGCCACGTGTTGGCCTCGGCGCTCCTCGGTGCGTTGTTGATGACGATAGCTGACCTTGGCGCACGCAATGCAACATTTCCCTATGAGCTGCCGCTTGGGCTTTTTGCTGCCCTTGTTGGTGCGCCGTATCTCGCCTGGGCCTTGGGGCGCAAAGGATAGGCTGCTGGCCGTGCCGGCGTTGACGGTCACCTTCGGACATGTATGATGGTTGGTGCGGCGACGTACCTGGGAGGGGACGCTGCTTTTCCATCCAAAGGATAACCGTTGACGAGGGCTGATGCCCGCAAGCCGAGCGGTCGAATTGTGCCCTATCCCGTCCGAATGGAGATTTTCGTGAAAAGACTTTTGATTACCGGTGCTGCGGGGGGACTGGGGCGCGTGATGCGCGAAAAACTGGTCGGACAGGCTGAGCTGCTACGCCTTTCCGACGTTGCCGACATGGGCGAAGCCAAGCCCAATGAAGAGCTGGTTCAGTGTGATCTTGGCGATCTGGACGCGGTCATGCGTCTAGTCGAGGACTGTGACGGTATTCTGCATCTCGGCGGTATTTCGACCGAGGCGTCTTTCAGCAAGATACTCAATGCGAATATCGTGGGAATGTACAATCTTTACGAAGCAGCGCGGGCGCATGGCTATCCGCGGATTATTTTCGCCAGCTCAAATCACACGATCGGCTTCTATCGGCAGGACAAGCATATCGATGCAGAGGCGCCAACGCGGCCCGACGGGCTATATGGCGTTTCAAAATGCTTCGGCGAATCCATCGCCAGCCTGTATCACGACAAATTCGGGCAGGAGACCGCAATCGTTCGCATCGGCTCCTGCTTCGAAGAACCACGCAATCATCGCATGCTTTCCACCTGGATGTCGTATGATGATTTTGCCAGCCTCATCGAGTGTGTTTTCCGGGCGCCGATGCTTGGGTGTCCCGTCATCTGGGGTGTATCGAACAACGACTCGATGTGGTGGGATAACAGCCATGCGCGTTTTCTCGGCTGGCACCCGAAGGACAATGCCGAACGTTTCCGCGCCGAACTCGAGAAGACGACACCACGGCCGGCACCCGATTCCGCGCTCGCAGTCTATCAGGGCGGTACATTTGTCGATGAACCGATCCATCAGGACGATTGATCAGGCTCGTCCGCATAGAGACAGAAGCCTTGCAAGGGCAGGGCTTCTCCGGTTTGATGATGGGATAGAGTGCACATTTTGCTTTACGTACCTCAAAACGAAAGCTAAGCTTTTCATCGTGACGCTTTGGGAGGAGTTCACGTGCAGCCAGAAGCATTGAGACAGAGTACAATTGAGAAGCGCCAAGTGCGGCAGTTCGCTATGGGCGGTCGCCTGTGAGTGCGCCGGAAAAAGATGACAGGCCTGCGCTGCTGAAGGCTGTGTCGCTTTCCAAATCATTCGGTCCTGTCCAGGTTCTGAAGAATATTGACCTGCGCATTTTCGGCGGCGAAGTTCATGCGATCATCGGTGAAAACGGTGCCGGGAAATCGACGCTGATGAAGCTGCTCGCGGGCAATGAACGTCCTACGAGCGGGGAAATCCGCATCGACGGCAAGCCGGTTTCCTTCTCGGGGCCGGTGGAGGCGGAAGCACAGGGCATTGTGCTGGTGCATCAGGAAATTTTGCTCGCGCCAGATCTGACAGTCGCGCAGAACATCTATCTTGGTCGCGAGCTTAACCGTGGACTGGTCGTTGATGACAAGTCGATGCGTGAAGGCGCGCGCAAGGCCATCCGTGATCTTGGTGCCGATATAGATCCGGATGCAGTTGTAGGCTCCTTGTCGATTGCACAGCGCCAGCTGGTGCAGATTGCCCGCGTGCTGCTGGTGCCGCATCGTGTGGTGATTTTCGACGAACCGACCGCCTCGCTGACGCCCTTCGAGACAGAAGCACTGCTGAAAGTCATTCGCGACATTCGCGCGAAGGGTGTCGCCGTCCTCTACATCTCGCACCGTCTGCCGGAAGTGAAGGAAATATCCGATCGCGTGACTGTGCTTCGCGACGGCAAGCTCGTTTCAGCGCATCTGTCGTCGGAATTGCAGCCATCGGACATGGCCCGCCTGATGGTCGGTCGTGACGTTTCAAAGCTTTATCCTGACCGCGCAAGCCAGCATGACAACGCTGCCATTCTCGAAATCGAGAACTTCAGCGTACCTGGCTATGTGCAGAATGCGAGCTTCCATCTGAACCGGGGCGAGATACTCGGCTTCGCCGGTCTCGTTGGTGCGGGACGCACGGAACTGATGGAAGGCATTGTCGGGCTGCGCCCCGGCAAGGGGAACGCGCGCCATAATGGCAAACCGGTTCATTTCCGCAATGCGCATGAAAGCCAGAAGGCGGGGATCGTTTATCTCAGCGAGGACCGGAAGGGCAAAGGGCTGCTTCTGTCCAAGGACTTGGGTGTAAATCTGACACTCGCCTCGCTGACGAAATTCGTGAGCGGTTTGCAGATCGACCGCAACCGGGAGCGCACCGCGCTCGATGATGCAATTCGCGAGTTCGATATCCGCACCGGTCGCAAGGATATTCTGGCGGGCCAGCTTTCAGGTGGCAACCAGCAAAAGCTTCTGCTTGCCAAGATGATGATGCTCGATCCGTCTATCGTCATCATCGATGAACCGACACGCGGCATCGACGTCGGCACGAAGGAGCAGATTTACCAGTTCATCGCCAATCTGGCGGATGAGGGGAAATCAATCATCGTCGTTTCGTCGGAAATGCCGGAACTGATTGGTATCTGCGACCGCATCGTCGTGATGCGGGAAGGGCGGGTTGCCGGTGAGGTGACAGGCGACCGTATGACGGAACATGACATCGTCGTGCTTGCAACCGGCGTTGAAGCCGAAAATGCCGCATAAAAACAATAAAGTGGGAAGTAGATGACACAGGTTGCGACCGATAAAGGCTCAGTGGCGAGGACATCCAAGGATTGGGATTTAAGGGCGATTGCCCCGTTTATTGCGCTCGCCTTGCTGCTTGTTCTGGGCGCGATTGCCAGCCCGAACTTCATCAGTATCGATAATCTTCTCAATGTCGCAACGCGCAGCGCTTTCATCGCCATTATCGCACTTGGCGCCACCTATGTGATCTCGTCTGGTGGGCTCGACCTGTCCGTGGGCGCAATGGTGGCATTCGTCGCCAGTATCATGATCCTGTTCATGAACAGCGGGGTGATCGCCGATCCGGTGATGATGCTGATTGCGGCCGTGATGCTGGCGCTGATCGTCGGGGCAGCCTGCGGCCTGTTGAACGGACTGATAACGACCGTTGGCGGCATAGAACCCTTCATTGCAACGCTCGGCACGATGGGCATCTATCGTGGTCTCACTACATGGCTATCGCAAGGTGGTGCGATCACTCTGCGTAATTCCGAAATTCAGGCCATGTACCGTCCGGTCTATTACGGACACATAGCTGGCATTCCTATTCCTGTTATTTTCATCTTCGTGACGGCAGCGCTTGCGGCATTCGTCCTTTATCGGACCCGCTATGGCCGCCATGTCATCGCGGTCGGATCGAATGAGGACGTGGCGCGCTATTCCGGCATTTCAGTCAAGAAAGTGCGCACTATCGCCTTCGTCATTCAGGGCCTTTGCGTCGCTGTGGCTGTGCTTCTCTATGTGCCGCGTCTGGGTTCTACGTCGGCCACGACCGGCCTGATGTGGGAACTGCAGGCGATCACCGCCGTCGTTGTCGGCGGAACAGCTTTACGCGGCGGCGTGGGTCGTATCTGGGGCACAATCTGCGGCGCGTTCATTCTGGAGATCATCGGCAACATCATGATCCTGTCGAACTTTGTCAGCGAATATCTGCTGGGAGCCATTCAGGGTGCGATCATCATTATCGCCATGTTGGTGCAGCGTTCGCTGTCGCGAAGATAGGTCTAATGCATGTCTTCCAAAAGTTGGAACCGGTTTTGGGATAAAGACATGCATGAAAACAAAAGCTTAAAGCGTGTCATACGAGTACGATAAAATGCGACACGCTTTAAGGATTGGCGGAATTGTTGGGGCGATTCCAGCCAGAGAGGAATGAGAGCCCCGCGTTTACTGGGAGGAAGACTATGCGAGGGAATTTGATGAAGCTTGCTTTTGCCGCATTGACGGCGGGTGCGCTTGCCTTTGGCAGCGCAGCAAGCGCACAGGACAAGAAAGTGACGATCGGCGTGTCGATCCCGGCTGCCGATCACGGCTGGACGGCAGGCGTCGTTTATCACGCCGAACGCGTGGCGAAGCTTCTGATGGCTGAGCATCCGGGCCTCAACGTCATCGTCAAGACGTCGCCCGATGCGGCATCGCAGGCCAATGCGTTGCAGGATCTGGCCGTACAGGGCCTCGACGGGCTGGTCGTTCTGCCGACTGATCCTGATCCGCTCGTCAACGCCATCAAGGAAATCAAGGACAAGGGAACCTTTGTCGCTCTGGTCGACCGTGCGCCGAGCAGCAACGACAATTCCATCCGTGATCTCTATGTGGCCGGTAACAACCCGGCACTCGGACAAGTGGCTGGCGAATATATCAAGAAGACCACGCCCGATGCGCAGGTCGTCATCATTCGCGGTCTGCCGATCCCGATCGATCAGCAACGCCAGGACGGTTTCGACAAGGGCATTGAAGGCTCCAACGTGAAGGTTCTGGACCGCCAGTATGGCAACTGGAACCGCGACGATGCTTTCCGCGTCATGCAGGACTTCCTGACCAAATATCCGAAGATCGATGTGGTCTGGGCACAGGATGACGACATGCTCGTCGGCGTTCTCGAAGCCATCAAGCAGGCGAACCGCAGCGACATTCAGTATGTCGTGGGCGGTGCAGGCTCCAAGGACATGATCAAGAAGGTGATGGACGGCGACAAGCTTGTGCCGGTTGACGTTCTCTATCCGCCGGCAATGGTTTCGACTGCCATGGAACTCGCTGCCGGTCATTTCTATGACCAGATTCCGGTGAGCGGCAGCTACATCCTTGATGCTACGCTCGTCACCAAGGACAATGCGAAGGATTTCTATTTCCCGGATTCGCCGTTCTAAGGTGCTTGACTACCGTGCGCCTGTCTGAGCAGGCGCACGGCTTTTCTTTTCATTCCCGATATGCAGCGCGATGCGCGCTCTCAAATTGCTCGATGCCGGTTGATGGCGGGGTCCGAGCATATTCAGGAGAAATTTGATGAAGACGATCAAGGGTCCTGGGATTTTTCTTGGGCAGTTCGCAGGCGATGAAGCGCCGTTCAACACATGGGATGGCATCACCAAATGGGCTGCCGAAAAAGGCTATGCCGGGGTGCAGGTTCCCACATGGGCCAGCCAGTTGATCGATCTGAAAAAGGCTTCTGAATCGAAGGATTATTGCGACGAATTCGCCGGGGTGGCTCGCCAGAACGGTGTCGAGGTCACGGAGCTCTCGACCCACTTGCAGGGCCAGCTCGTTGCGGTGCATCCCGCCTATGACGAAGCTTTCGATGGTTTCGCAGTGCCGGAAGTGCGCGGCAATCCCAAGGCGCGTCAGGCCTGGGCGGTCGAGCAGGTAAAGATGGCAATCCGCGCCTCACGCAATCTCGGCATTGGCGCGCATGCGACCTTTTCCGGCGCGCTGGCGTGGCCGTTTGTCTATCCATGGCCGCAGCGTCCTGCCGGTCTGGTCGAAACCGCATTTGAGGAACTCGCCCGACGCTGGAAGCCAATCCTCGATCATGCCGACGAGCATGGTGTCGATATTTGCTATGAAATCCATCCGGGCGAAGACCTGCACGACGGCGTGACCTTCGAGATGTTTCTGGAACAGGTCAAAAATCACCCGCGGGCCAACATGCTTTACGACCCGTCGCATTATGTTCTGCAGTGCCTCGATTATCTCGACAATATCGACATCTATAAGGACCGCATCAAGATGTTCCACGTCAAGGATGCGGAGTTCAATCCGACCGGGCGACAGGGCGTCTATGGCGGATATCAGGGCTGGGTCAACCGTGCAGGCCGCTTCCGCTCGCTCGGTGACGGGCAGGTGGATTTCGGCGCGGTATTCTCCAAAATGGCCGCGAACGACTTTGACGGCTGGGCTGTGGTCGAATGGGAATGCGCCCTGAAGCATCCTGAAGACGGCGCGCGCGAGGGCGCCGAATTCGTCAAGGCGCATATCATCCGGGTTACCGACAAGGCATTCGACGATTTCGCCGCCGGCGGCACCGATGACGCTGCCAATCGCCGTATGCTTGGCTTGTAAGACATAGGGATCGACATGACCATCGAAGCTAAAACCACGGAAACAGCTGCTCCCCGTATCCGCCTCGGCATGGTGGGCGGTGGGGCAGGTGCGTTTATCGGCGGCGTGCACCGCATGGCGGCACGGCTCGACAACCGGTTTGAACTGGTGGCAGGCGCTTTGTCCTCATCTGCGGAAAAGGCGCAGGCCTCAGGGCGTGAACTGGGGCTGGCCGAAGACCGCATCTATTCCAGCTACAAGGACATGGCCATTCGTGAGGCACGGCTGAAAAACGGGATCCAAGCCGTTTCCATCGTGACGCCAAACCACGTTCACTATGAAGCTGCGAAGGAATTCCTGAAGCGAGGCATCCACGTCATCTGCGACAAGCCGCTGACCTCGACACTTGCCGATGCGAAGAAGCTGAAAAAAGTCGCTGATGAAAGCGGAGCCTTGTTCGTTCTGACGCATAATTACACAGGCTATCCGATGGTGCGGCAGGCGCGCGAAATGATCGCCAATGGCGATCTTGGCGATCTTCGTGTCGTACAGGTGGAATATGCGCAGGACTGGCTGACCGAAGCGGTGGAAGCGACAGGTGCCAAGGGCGCTGTCTGGCGCACCGATCCGGCGCAATCGGGACTAGGCGGCGCGACGGGCGATATCGGCACGCACGCGTTTAATCTCGCCTCGTTCGTGACCGGATTGACGCTCGACAGCCTTGCGGCTGATCTTGACAGTTTTGTCGAGGGACGTCGCTTGGACGACAACGCCCATGTGATGCTGCGTTACGCGGGCGGCGCCAAGGGCATGCTCTGGTGCAGCCAGGTTGCACCCGGTAATGAAAACGCGCTGCGCCTGCGCGTCTATGGCACGAAGGGCGGCATTGAATGGGCACAGGAAGCCCCGAACTATCTCTGGTTCACGCCTTTTGGCGAGCAGAAGCGGCTTATCACACGGGGCGGTGCCGGTGTCGGTTCTGCGAGCGCCCGCGTGACCCGCGTACCGGCTGGGCATCCTGAAGGTTATCTGGAAGCTTTTGCCACGATTTATTCGGAAGCCGCCAATGCCATCGAAGCTCATCGCAACGGCAAAAAGCCGGATAGTGCCGTGATTTATCCGACCGTTGATGACGGTTTGAAGGGCGTTGCTTTCATCGATGCCTGCGTGCGCTCGTCACAGAAAAACGGTGGCTGGGTCAAGCTTTAGAAATCGATATGTAATAGAAGAAAGGGCGCCGGTGGCGCCCTTTTTTGTATCCGTCGATTAATGACTTCAAACGTAGCGATTGACGACGTTTTCGAGATACTCCTGGCGGCCGGATTTCGGCTGCGGATTGATGTCCTTCGTTTCGACTTCAGCTGTGATCTGGTCCAGCGAGAGGCCAGTCAAAAGCTTCTTGCCGA
>WPCJ01317748.1_pt1 | contig 14225 bp, 15 predicted proteins | sample 5399831 | NCBI WGS metagenome assembly WPCJ01 (sample SAMN12869470, study PRJNA574797) | sludge metagenome | isolation source: wastewater treatment of pH10 | place: China:Beijing | collected 2019-05-20 | reverse complement strand
TTTCTTCCTGCGCGAAGTGCCGTTCGGGCAGGACGGCAGCTACAGCCATGAGGCGATCGTCAACCGCACCAACGCCGATCTCGCCAACGATCTCGGCAATCTGGCGCAGCGCTCGCTGTCGATGATCGCCAAGAACTGCGGCGGCGTGGTGCCGGCGCGTGGCGAACTGGCGGAGGCTGACAAGGCCATTCTGGCACAGGCGGTGGACGCGCTGGCGACCGCGCGCAGGACCATGGCCGAGCAGGCTATCCATCAGGCGCTGGCCGCGATCTTTGGTGTTGTCGCCGAAGCAAACCGCTATTTCGCGGGGCAGGAGCCGTGGGCGCTGAAGAAGACCGATCCGGCGCGCATGGAAACGGTTCTGTGGACGACTGCCGAGATCATCCGGCGCGTCGGCATCCTGTGCCAGCCTTTCATTCCCGGTTCCGCCGCCAAACTGCTCGATCTTCTGGCCGTGGGCGAGGATCAGCGCGATTTCGGGCATGTCGACACACTCGACGCTCTGGTGCCCGGCACGCCACTGCCGGCGCCGCAGCCCGTGTTCCCGCGCTATGTGGAGCAGGAGCCTGCCGCCTGATGCTGGTCGACAGTCACTGCCATCTCGATTTCCCGGATTTCGCCGAGGAGCGGGATGCGATCATCGCCCGTGCCCGCGAAGCCGGCGTTGGCCGCATGGTGACGATTTCGACGCAGGTGCAGAAGTTTGACCGCATCCTTGAAGTCGCCGAGGCGTATGATGAGGTCTATTGTTCGGTCGGCACGCATCCGAACAGCGTGGCGCAGGAAGACGTTGTTTCTGCGGAAAACCTGATCGGGCTCAGCGCCCATTCCAAGGTGGTCGCCATCGGCGAGTCGGGTCTTGATTATCATTACGACTATGCCACGCCCGAGCTTCAGGCAACGTGCTTCCGCAATCACATCGCAGCCGCACGCGAAACGGGCCTGCCGCTGGTCATCCATGCCCGCTCCGCCGATGATGACGTCGCCGCCATTCTGGAGGAGGAGATGGGGAAGGGGGATTTTCCCTTCGTCCTGCATTGCTTCTCTTCCGGCAAGCGGCTGGCAGAGGTCGGCGTTGCGCTTGGTGGATATGTCTCCTTTTCCGGCATTCTGACATTCCGGAACTCGCAGGACATTCGTGACATCGCGGCTGCCGTGCCGCATGAGCGCTTGCTGGTGGAGACGGATGCGCCCTACCTCGCCCCGGTTCCATATCGCGGCAAGCGCAACGAGCCTGCGTTCGTGGCGCACACGGCAGCGGTTCTGGCCGAAACCATCGGCGTCGATGCCCAACAGGTGGCAAGGCTGACCACGGAAAACTTCTTTCGTCTTTTCAGTAAGATGCCTCGACCCGATGAAGTGGCGATAAAGGCGTGAGCGACCGGCTGCGCGTCACCATCCTGGGGTGCGGCTCGTCGCCCGGCGTGCCGCGCATCACCGGTGACTGGGGCGCCTGCGATCCCTCCAATCCGAAAAACCGACGCATGCGCGCCTCGGCCATGTTCGAGCGCATCAGGGCGGATGGGCGCCGCACCACGGTGGTGATCGACACCGGCCCGGATTTCCGCGCCCAGATGCTGATGGCGAAAGTCGGCCATATCGATGCCGTGCTTTATACGCATGCCCATGCCGACCATATCCATGGCATAGACGATCTGCGCGGCTATGTGCTCGAGCAGAAGCGCCTCATCGACATCTATGCCGATGCAGCGACCATGGTGCGCCTGCGCGAGGCTTTCGGTTATTGCTTCGAAACGCCGCCCGGCAGTTCCTATCCGCCGATCCTGTGGGCGCGCGGCATCGATCATGACCGGACGGTCACTGTGGAAGGAGAGGGCGGTGCCCTCACCTTCGAGCCGCTGCCGCAAGCGCATGGCGACATCACCTCGCTCGGCTTCCGCGTTGAAAACATTGCCTATTGTCCCGACGTCAGCGGTATTCCGGAAACTACGGCATTGCGCCTGAACGGCCTTGAACTGCTGATCGTCGACGCCTTGCAATACCGCCGCCATCCCAGCCATTTTTCACTCAGCGAGGCACTGGAATGGATCGACCGGCTGAAGCCCAGGCAGGCCGTTCTAACCCATATGCACATACCGCTGGACTACGAGACGGTTCTGGCTGAAACGCCGGACAATGTTCAGCCGGCCTATGACGGACTGGTGCTGGAATTTCCAATCCAGCCGGCCTGATGCGCGATACACACTCATTCTGTGCGTGTGCATCTGGGATCACACGATAACGTCCGGGCTTCGATCAAGGCGCAAATCCCTCATTAGATTACCAGAATAGTTCCATAATCTATCTTATGCGACTAACTCACCACAGTGGTGCGTTTCGCCTTCGCTTACCTTTCGTATCTGAAAAACGGAAAGGAAGCGTGCATGAAAAGATTGCTTCTGCGTGGCCTTGTCCGACCGCTTCTTGAGCGGCTCGGCACCATAGGCACCACGCTGCTTGTCGCCAATGGCGGCTTTGACGGCGATCTGGCTACCCAGTTCGTCGCGGCGGTGCTGTCCGCCTCTCTGCTTGGCCTTGACCTGATCATGGCCAAGCAAACCCGCATGATTGAAAGTCGTGAGGGCGAATAATGGCTGCTTGGATTGGTCCCGCAATCGGTGCCGTTGGCGGCATCATAAGCAGCATCTTCGGCGGCAAGAAAAAAACCTCAAACCGCGTCGATTACGTCCAGATGGTGGCTGACGCGGAAGCCGCAGGCTTCAACCCGTTGACGGTTCTCCGCAACGGCGGCTCTGCCGGTTACATGCAGACCGCTCATCCGGGCTTGTCCTCGGGTGAAATCATCGGTGGCGGTCTGAGCCAAGTCGGCAACTTCCTTGCTGACTTCGATCCGTTTGCCGATGACAAGCGCGAACTGGAAAGCCGTCTGGTCGAGGCGCAAATTGCGAACCTCAATGCCAGCACGGCGGATTATGGGCGGCGGTCCCTCGCCTCGCCCGGTTCGTTCAATGTTCCGCAATCCTCTGCCGGTCAGGTCGAACGGCGTCCGTCTGGCTCTGGCGGTCAGTTGTCGGCTTCGGCGGGTGCGCCGCAAACTCCGACAATCGAAGCTCCTACGGTGACGAACCCGAACCCTATCAGTACGGGTCGATATGTTGATCCTGATCAGCCCGACGCGGAAATGTATGAGACGCGTTACGGCGATAGCGAGTTCTGGAACTTCATCGACGGTACGACAATTCGTTTTAAGGATTGGAAGTACAATAAATTCAGGGACTATGACCGGCTGATTAGACAGGCTGGGCCTTTGAGTGAGCGGCGTAGTCGTCGCGAAGAAAAGGTCAAGAAATGGCGGAGGCAAGCGCAAGAAAATGCGCGTGATCTTGGGTTCCGCCCTGACATGATGCGTTAGAATACTGACGCAATGAATATCATGATTACTAAGAAAATGATCATGAAAACGACGAACTCGAAGAACTGCACAAGTATGTGCTGTGGGTGATCGTCCATGTCCAAACTCTCCAAAAAGCCCTGCCGTGCCTGTGCTCGGCGTCGGGCGAAGCTAGTGCAACTTCTGAAACGCTTCAAGAAAGGAAAGAAGCAATGAAGGGTCCCAACTCAATCCGGAACATGCGGACGGAAACGCGTCCGATTGCCACGCCGCGTACAATGCGGCGTCATTCGGCGCGGGGCATTACCTCCCTGCCCGCTGGCAAGATGGTTCCGATTGCCGCCTTCCCGCTCCTGCGCGAAGACGGGGTCCGCTCCGGTCGTCTCCGTTTCAGCTTTGAAAGCATGGAAACGGCGGAAGTGCTGATGAACGCCATCAACGTCGATGTGAAGGCATATCTTGTGCCTAATCTGGCGTTCGAGCGCTTCAACGGCTCGATGGATCAACTTAATCGCTCATATGAAGGCAAGCCTCCAATCGACGGTCAGCCGGTGGTGTCGTATGTTGCGGGGTCCAGTTCGAGCACCTACGCCACGTCTCCCATTATGAAGTATCTTGGTCTTCACGTTCGGGAGGACGTCAGATTCAACCTCGGCTATATCGAGGCGTATAACGCGATTTGGAACTACCGGGCGAAAAATCGTTCGCCCGATCTGGCATTGCGTACGACGTATCAACGGGACTTGGCACCGGCCTTCTGGTCGCATGACATGTTCCGCCATATCGTCCCTGACTTTGATCAGGCGGCGATTGACGGCGCCGTCAAGCTCGATCTTGTCAGCGCGCGCATTCCTGTAAGCGGCATCGGCCTGTGGGCTGATGGTCCGGCTGCTGGCCCGTTCAACTCGCCGAACTGGCGTGACAGTAATGCGAAGTTTGCCAGCGCTGCACCGGGTGATGAGGGACGGATCAAAAGGGCCGATGGCGTTGACGTAACGCCCTCTCCGACAAAGCGCTGGAGCCAAAATCTGGCGGTGCAGGAAAATCCCGACCTGCCCGGTTTCCCTGAAATCTTCGCGGAACTCGCGGAAGCTGGCGTCTCGATCTCGCTTTCCAATCTGGAGCTTGCGAAGAAAACGCAAGCCTTTGCCCGTCTACGCCAGAAGTACAATGCGCATGATGACTGGATCATCAACTTGCTGATGGATGGCATCACCATTCCAGAGCAGGTGCTTACGCAGCCGATGTTGCTTGCTGAAAAGCGCACGATTTTCGGCATGGCGAAGCGGTACGCTTCGGACGGCGCAAGCCTGACGGAAAGCGTCGTCAACGGCGCAACCTATTTGGATATGTCTATACAGTGCCCGCGTATCGGGACCGGCGGCATTATCATGATTGTGGCGGAAATCACTCCTGATCAGCTCTTTGAGCGTCAGGAAGACCCGTATTTGCATACGACTGATGTGGAAAGCCTGCCTCAATATCTGCGCGATACGCTCGATCCCGAAAAGGTCGATATCGTCAAAAACAGTCGTGTCGATGTTGACCATGAAGACCCGAATTCGACCTTCGGCTACGAGCCGCTCAACGCGCGCTGGAACATCAATTGTCCGCGCGTAGGTGGCCGGTTCTATCGTCCGAAGGTTGACGCGGGCTTTGATGAGGATCGCCAGCGCATTTGGGCCGTCGAGACCAAAAATCCGCGCCTGTCGACGGATTTCTATCTTTGCACGAATATCCACACAAAGCCGTTTGTCGTGACGAACCAGGACCCGTTTGAGGTCGTGACACAGGGTGATGTGTTCATTGAAGGTAACACGGTGTTCGGCGGCCATCTGGTCGAAGCGACTGACGATTACGAAAAGGTTCTGGCGCTGGCGCCGACCGAACGTGTGGAGAAGTCTTAGGAATAATATTCTAGCGGAACGTGAACAGGCGGTGAACAAAAGCGCCGCCTGGTCAGCACCAGGACGCAATAATTTTCTAATGGAGCCATGAAATGACAATCAAGCTGAACTCCCTCTCCCGATGGTTCGATCTCGAACCGGGGAACGCCATCATGTTCGACAAGTCGAGCAATGAAGAAGATGAACGGCGCATCCGCCTCAATCTTAACTTGGCGGATCGCACGGTTTTCTATGTCGAAAACAGCGATGGTCCTCGCTTTCTCGCGGTTGTCGGTCCCGGTCTGGAGACACTCGAATTTGCCGTTGCCGGTGCTGTCGGCGTCTTTGCCGAGGAAGGCGCAAGGCATGTCCAGTACCAGACTGCGGAACTCGAACCGACGCATTCGGAAATCGTCGATGGTGCGATCTTTACCAAGATCGCCACGCGTCGGCCGCGCAATCACGAACTCGAAGAGATGATGTATCGGGCCGAACTCAACATGCAGCGCCGCTTTGCTAAACAGGCGGCGGAAATGGAAGCCGCGTTCGAGCGTCGGCGCATGGAGGAAGCAAATGGAAGGCCTGCCGAAGTCGTCGTCTCTAACGCTCCGGGAGCTACTGCAGCGAGCAAGAGCGGGGACGCTGTGGCCGAACAAAAGCCGGTCGAGCCCAAACCCGGCGAAAGCAGCGGAGGCGCGGTCGATGGCCAACAGCCGGGCGACTGACACTGAACTCCCTCCCCCGGCACTTGTTGTGCCGGGGCTTGGGCCTGACGCCTATGCCAAAGAGCTTAGCGGCATGGTGGATCGCTCGTTTTGCTTCTCGCAAAAGTACGGTGATCAGCAGGCGCGCGCCGATAGATACGGCGCGCAACCTGAAATCCTCGAATTTGAGCGTAAGCTTGTTAAGCGAGCTTTTAAGCTCGGCGTCCCTCTGTTCGCACATTGTGTGAACCGGGGGTCACAGGATCAAAACATGCTGTTCAAGCAGGGGCGTAGCAAGGCGAAGGCAGGCGAAAGCCCGCATAACTTCGGCGCTGCTGTCGATGTGATCCACGGCACCAAAGGTTGGGACCTGACGCGCAAGCAATGGGCCATAATCGGCCACATTGGCAAGGAACTGGCCGCCTCCCTCACGCTTGACGTGGTGTGGGGCGGCGACTGGAAGTTCTGGGACCCTGCGCACTGGGAACTCGCCAACTGGCGTTCCATCCGCGATCAATACGCGGACGGGGAAGATTACGACCCCCGGTAAGGTCCTCTGCCGTCAAACAACAAAGCATCTCGCGCAAGTACACTGCGCGGGATGCATGCGGCTGCGAAGAAATCAAAGTATTTCCGAGCGGCCGCAAAGCACTCTCCCTTGGTCATAGGTGCATTTAGTGACACGGATCGAAGCCCATGTGTGTTAATCCAAACAAGCTCCCTGACGGTGGGTTCGTCCCGTGTCGCGAATGCTGGCAATGTCGGGAAACCAAGGTCGACGACTGGGTTGGACGTAACATTGCTGAAAGTAAGACCGCCAAAGCCGCTCATGTCGTCACGCTGACCTATGGTCGGGATTTGGAAAATCCGACTGCTGCCGGGATCGATCATCTGCGGGCTGCGGTCCTTACCTACTCTGATGTGCAAAAATTCCTGAAGCTGCTGCGTCGGCATGGCTTCCCGGTCCGTTACTTCGTGACGGGGGAATACGGGAGCAAGAAAGGCCGCGCGCATTGGCACATCATTCTCTATTGGCAGGATCGGGTTCCCGATGTGCAGTTGCGGCGCAATGTGATGTTCGATCACTGGCCGCACGGTTGGACCTATTGGGACAAGATGTCTCCGCAAGCTGTGCGCTATGCCTGCAAATATCTCGTGAAGGTCGCGGGCGATGAAAACGGTCAGATTTTCGGTCCGATGCCTTCCAAAAAACCGCCACTCGGGGATGCGTGGTTCCGCGATCTTGCGCGGCAACATGTAGATGCGGGGCTTGCACCTCAAAATCTGTATTACTCGTTCCCCGATGTGCTGCGGCGCGGTGAAAAGCTCCGGTTTTACATGCATGGCAAAACCGGGGAAAATTATCTCCGGTATTATGTTGAGGCTCTTACTGGTGAGCCGATGCCGGAAAAACCGCTTGGCGGTAGCAAGCGGGACCGCCTCGAATATGAAATGGCTTTAACCCGTTGGGTGCTGCATGCAAACTCTGATGCTGTGCAGATGCCAAATTCAGAGCTTGTCGAAGAATGGCTTGATGGCCTGATAGCTCCGCTTAATGAGGCGGCGAAATACCGCGAAAAAGTGCGCGATATCATCCGCGCCAAATACCAAGACCACGCCTATGGCGCGGGCTTCAACCTTTATCCTCGGAAGGTGCTTGAAAATGGCTAAGCGAAACAAGCGCGATAAGCGCCGGTCGAAAACGGTTGCGCCGGCTCCCTCGCGTCCGGTCACATCAAAGCGTCAGCCAGGACGGTCAGCCGCTCCGGCTCTATCCGTCTCCCCTTCCCTCATAAGCCGTCTTACTAAGAAGGCTGTGAGGCCGACTAGGCCGAACCCTAACCATGCCCAAATCAGCCGCGAAGCGGCGTGGGCGTCCCAGCACCAAGAGCGTGTGGCGGCTGTGCCGTCGATCGCTGAAAAACGCAAACCACACTCCAAGCTGTCCCTGATTGCAAGTGAGCCTGACGGAAGGAAGTCGTCTCCCAAGGCGCGCGAACCATTACATTGCAAGAAAAGGCCAGACAGCAAAAAAGCCGCCCGCACTGGTAAAGGCGGCGGCGGAAACAAGCGGTTTGTCCCTTGGTGTGGGTAAAATTTAAATAAAGGTGTTGACAATAGAAGCAAATCACTGTTTTGGTAGATTCGCTTTGTAGCTCATCCGAAAGAAAAGCGAAGAATTTAGATTAAGCGAAAAATGCATAATCTATCTTATGCGACTAACTCACCACAGTGAGTTGGTTCTAGCCTGAAGTGCGACTTGCAAGCGATAACAATGAGTTATCCCAAGCAAGGAACCCGTCATGGAACGCACCTACGCGCATATTGACCCGGATGAACGCCGCAAGATCGCCCGCTGGCGCGCCGCAAACCTCTCCGTTGATATTATTGCCAAGAAACCTGGACGACATCCCTCAACCGTTTTCCGCGAGTTGAAACGCAATCGATTTGTCGACGGTCAGATCACGGATCTAACCGGCTATTACTGCATGGTTGCCGATCAGAAATCCCGTGAACGTCGCTCGAAACAACGCAAGCTCATCGGGTTTGATCATTTGCGTCAATCCGTGATCAAGCACATCAGCGATGGATGGTCGCCGCAGCAAATTGCCGTGAGAGTGCAGATGGAGCGCCACCCCATCGCTGTCAGTCATGAAACGATCTATCAGTTTTTTTATTCCGCCGACGGTCGAAAAGAAGGGCTTTGGGAGTATCTGCCTGAACGTCGTGCCAGACGACGTCCACGTCATGCCCGGCGCCGTCATAAACATTGATTTCCGCCGGAACTGAGCATCTTACATCGCCCGGACATGATCGCCAGGCGCAAGCAGTTTGGACATTGGGAATGCGATGCCAATGTGACGTCTCTGGTTGAGCGGGTAAGTCGTTTCACAGTTGTGTTGCGCAACAATGATCGTCAGTTACGTGCGGTAATGGATGGTGTGATTTGCGTACTGCAACCCCTGCCCCAAATAGTCCGGTGCTCGATCACCTTTGATCGCGGCACTGAATTCACGGAATGGGCTTACCTGCAGGGCGGGATCAGATCAAAAGCATGGTTCTGTGATCCGCAGTCCCTCTGGCAAAAGGGAACGGTCGAAAACACCAACAGGCAAACAAGACGATGGCTCCCCAGAGACCTTGATCCGCTAACGTTGAGTGACCGAGATCTCGTATTCATCTGTCATCGCCTCAACAATACACCGCGCAGATGTTTGGGGTACAAAACACCGGCGGAGATTTTCCGTCAGAAACTTGTCGCAAACAGACATCGCTATGAATAAACTCGAACTGTAAAAGTCGCGGTTCGGCCTGAACTCACACACCCACAAAGCAGGCATGTCGCCCTGATTCACAACTGTACCTTCGTGTATACGACGAAAGTGGAAAAGCCTTCGCGGCCGTTGGAAATCAGAGGTCGTGGCGGAGGGAGTGGGATTCGAACCCACGGAGACATCACTGCCTCGCCGGTTTTCAAGACCGGTGCCTTAAACCGCTCGGCCATCCCTCCTGCCCGACTGCCGCCTCACAGTAAAGGCATGCAATACACGCACGGCTTTAGCGCCGAGCATGGTCGGCAGTCAACAGATGAGACGGTTGCTGCAGTTCTTATTTCCTGAGGTGCGCTCCGGGTGGCCCACCGCCGGGCTTTCGCAGGTTGCAGGACGATGGAGACGACAACCCCGACGGCCCGACAACCCTTGACTGCGTTGCCGGCTTGGGCGTAGGCCTCCGGTGTTCCCACGACATGGATAGGCGATCTGGCGATGGAAATTTTTACCGCAGCTGGTTTCACTGCGCTCCTTCAGGTGATTTTCATCGATCTGGTTCTGGCCGGAGATAACGCCATCGTTATCGGTCTCGCGGCCGCTGGCTTGCCGGCTGACCAACGCAAGAAAGCGATCCTGATTGGGGTTCTGGCTGCAACCATTCTGCGTATCGTGTTTGCAGTGATAACCGTACATCTCCTTGCAATACTCGGCCTGCTTCTGGTTGGCGGCATCCTGTTGCTGTGGGTTTGCTGGAAAATGTGGCGCGAGTTGCGCACCTCTCATGAGGATGAAGAGGAAGCGACGCGGGTTCTGGCCGATGGCGCGGAATCTTCTCCCTCGAAGGCCCCCCGCAAAACGCTTCTGCAGGCGGCGATCCAGATCGTCGTGGCCGACGTTTCCATGTCGCTCGACAATGTGCTGGCCGTAGCTGGTGCAGCGCGCGACCACTTCACCGTACTCGTCGTCGGCCTCGTCTTCTCTGTCGCCCTCATGGGGCTTGCTGCGTCGCTGATTGCACGGCTTCTCCACCGTTATCGCTGGATCGCCTATATCGGCCTGCTGATCATCCTCTATGTCGCGCTCGACATGATCTATCGGGGCGCACTAGAAGTGTGGCCGCATGTCAGCGGTTATCTGGTTTGAGGCAGAGCCGGCGCATTTTCTGAAAAGCGCACCCTCCCCCGAACAAGCAGAAAAAAGGGCGCCCGAAAGGCGCCCTTCTCTGCTTTCGCTCCGCTGACGATTACTGCGGAAGCTTGTCGTCGATGCCCTTCACATAGAAATTCATGCCCAGAAGGGTCTGATCATCGGCAACCTCGCCGTCCTTCAGCCATTCCGTACCATCCTGTCTGGTGATCGGGCCGGTGTAGGGGTTCCATCCGTCCGTGATTTTCTGAACGGTTGCCTTGGCAGCCTCTGCAACCTCATCCGGCACGTTGGTGTAGGGTGCCATGTAGAGGATGTCGTCCTTGAAACCTTCCCACCGGCTTTCCGCCTTCCAGCTGCCATCAATGACAGCCTTGACGCGGTTCACATAGTACGGACCCCAGTTGTTCACTGCCGCGGTGAGCTGTGCCTTGGGAGCGAACTTGGACATGTCGGCAGCCTGACCGAAGCCGTGCATGCCGCGCTCTTCGGCAATCTGCAGCGGAGCCGTCGAGTTGGTGTGCTGGGCGATGATGTCGGCACCCTGATCGAACAGCGCCTTGGCGGCGTCGGCTTCCTTGCCCGGATCGAACCAGGAGTTGATCCACACAACCTTCAGCTTGAAGTCCGGATTGACGGACTGGGCGCCGAGCATGAAGGCGTTGATACCCATCACGACTTCAGGAATGGGGAACGAAACGATGTAACCGGCCACCCCGGTCTTCGACTGCTTGGCCGCGATCTGGCCGCTGACATAACGACCTTCATAGAAGCGGATATTGTAGACGCCCATGTTGTCCGATGTCTTGAAGCCGGTGGCGTGCTCGAACTTCACGTCGGGGAACTTGTTCGCCACTTCGAGCTCGGCATCCATGAAGCCGAAGGAGGTGCCGAAGATGATCTTGCACCCGTCGCGCGCCATGCGCTCAAAGGAACGGGCCGCGTCCGGACCTTCCGAAACGTTTTCGAGGAAGGCGGTCTCGACCTGATCGCCAAGCTCCTTTTCCACCATCTGGCGGCCCTGATCGTGCTGGAAGGCAAAACCGAAGTCGCCGATGGAACCTGTGTAGATCCAGCAGGCCTTCAGCTTGTCCTGCGCCTGAGCGGGCGCAGACAGAGCAAGGGCTGCCACCGCTGCCATGAGAGCTGTCATGGTTTTCTTCATATGAGTGTTCTCCATCTTAGGTTTAACATCTAACGTGCTGAATTTCTTAGCGTTCAGGCACGAAGGGCTGTGCCAGGGAAGCTGGCGTGTTCATCATGGTCAGGCGCTTGTTACGCGAAATCACAACCAGAACCAATATCGTCGCGAGATAGGGCAAGGACGACAGGAACTGGGATCGCAAGGACTTCAGCAGCGCCAGCGGCTGGTAGATCAGCCACGACGAATTGCTGAACGCCGACAGGTCGATGGCCTGCACATGCAACTGTCCTATCCAGATCGCGCCGAAGATGTAGGCACCGGCCAGAACCCGCCATGGCCGCCACGAGGCGAACACCACCAGCGCCAGTGCGATCCAGCCGCGCCCGGCGCTCATGTTCTCCACCCATTGCGGCGTGTAGACGAGTGAAAGATGCGCGCCGGCAAGCCCGGCGCAGGCGCCGCCGAACATCACCGCCAGATAGCGGTAGCGGATAACGTGGATGCCGAGGGCATGGGCGGAGCCGTGGCTGTCGCCGATGGCACGCATGGTAAGCCCCGTACGGCTGCGGAACAGAAACCAGGCGACGGCAATGACCAGCACGATCGACAGGTAGAAGATCGGATCCTGCCCGAAGATCAGCTTTCCGACCACCGGCAGCGACGTCAGGCCGGGAATGTCGAGATTCTGCAACCGTACGCCCGGCTGGCCGACAAAACTGGTTCCGATCATGCCTGAAAGGCCGAGCCCCAGAATGGTGAGGGAAAGCCCTGTCGCCACCTGATTGGTCGCCAGCGTGAGCGTCATGAAAGCGAAGAGCAGGGAAAACAGAACACCGATGATGATGGCAGCGAGCACGCCGATCCACGGAGATCCTGTCAGATATCCGGCCCCGAAACCGCCAACCGCGCCCATGATCATCATGCCCTCGACGCCGAGGTTCAGCACACCGGCGCGCTCGGCAACCAGTTCGCCGATTGCGGCAATGAGCAGCGGCGTGGCGGCAGTGGCGATGGTAAGAAGGATGCTGATCCAGATATCCATCAGTTTGCCCCTTCCTGTGCTGCAATCGTTTCGGCTGCCGGATTTGTCCTGCCGATAAAGCGAATGCGGTAATGAATCAGCGTGTCGCAGCCCAGCACGAAGAACAGCAGCATGCCCTGGAACACGCGCGCCAGCTTGTCCGACACGCCAAGCGACGACTGTGCCGCCTCGCCGCCGAGATAGGTCAGCCCCAGCACGAGACCGGCCGCAATAATGCCGAGCGGATTGAGCCTGCCCAGAAACGCGACGATGATGGCGGCAAAGCCGTAGCCGGGTGAAATTGTCGGCTGAAGCCTGCCGATAGCGCCGGAAACCTCCGAAATGCCGGCCAATCCCGCCAGCGCACCGGAAAGCATGAAGGCGAAGAACACCATGCGGTTCATGCTGAAGCCGGCGAATCGCCCTGCCCGCGGGCTGGATCCCATCACCCGCACTTCAAACCCCTTGAGCATGCGGCTCATCATCAGCCAGACGAGCACAGCCGCAACGATCGAAAAGATGAAGCCCAGATTGGCCCGGCCGGAATCCAGCAGTTCGGGCAGGCGCGCGGCCCGGCTGAACTGAACCGTCTGCGGGAAATTATAGCCCATGGGATCACGCCACGGGCCTCGCACAACCCAGTCGAGAAACAGTTGCGAGACATAGACCAGCATCAGACTGGTGAGGATTTCGTTGGTGTTGAAGCGTGCCTTGAGAAAAGCAGGAATGCTCGCGAATGCCGCTCCGCCGATCATACCCATCAGGAGCATCAGCGGGAGAAGGTACGCGCCCTGCAGATCAGGATAAAGAACGGGCAGAAGCGAGCCGGCAATGGCACCGACCGTGAACTGGCCTTCCGCACCGATGTTCCAGATGTTGGCGCGGAAGCAGACGGACAAGCCCACCGCAATCAGGATAAGGGGTGCGGCCTTGATCGCCAGCTCGTGCAACTGCCAGACTTCGGTGAGCGGTGAGATGAAATAGGCGTAGAGCGCCCTGGCGGGGTTAACCCCCAGCACTGCGAACATGATCGCGCCCGTAATCACGGTCAGCGCGAACGCGATGAAGGGAGACAGCATCGAAAACAGCGCCGAGCGCTGCGGACGTTTGACGAGCTCGATGCGCATCATGCCACCTCCGCCGTTTCGGTTGCATGGGCTGTGGCGGCATGCCCCGGCTCCGCACCGCCCATCAGCAGGCCGATCTTCTCGTAGGTCGCTTCGGCTATCGGCAGTGCGGGCGACAACTCGCCATTGTGCATCACGGCAATGGCGTCCGACATTTCAAAAAGCTCGTCCAGATCCTGACTGATCACCAGCACGGCGGAGCCATTCCGGGCAAGGCTGATGAGCGCCTGCCGGATATGAGCCGCAGCCCCGGCATCGACGCCCCATGTTGGCTGGTTGACGATCATCACCGAGGGATTGCGGTCGAGCTCGCGCCCGACAATGAATTTTTGCAGGTTGCCTCCGGACAGGGACGCAGCTTCCGGATCAGGCGCGCTCTTGCGAACGTCCATGATCCCGATGATACGCTGTGCGGTGTCGTAGATCACCTTGCTTTCGATCATGCCGCCTTTACCGACGAATCTTTTCCCATCCGTGGCGTGTCGGGACAGGAGAAGATTTTCCGACAACGTCATGCGCGGGGCGGCACCATGGCCGAGACGTTCCTCGGGAACGAAGGCAGCGCCCAGCAGA
>WPCJ01142890.1_pt1 | contig 14235 bp, 11 predicted proteins | sample 5399831 | NCBI WGS metagenome assembly WPCJ01 (sample SAMN12869470, study PRJNA574797) | sludge metagenome | isolation source: wastewater treatment of pH10 | place: China:Beijing | collected 2019-05-20 | reverse complement strand
TGATCATCTCCTCGACCCGCACCGTATCGGCCTGCGGCAGCACGCCTTCCTTCAGCGAACGGCGCACATAGGCATAGGAAGCCGTATCGACATCGACGGAGAAGGTGGAAACGGGCTGCTCTGCGACAGAGCGCACCGGATTGCTGTCGAAATTGCCGATCCGGTCGCGGTTCGACTCAGGCGACACCAGAGGTTCCGGCATGGGAGGCACCACCGGCGCGCGCTGCATGGTGGTGCGATGATTGAGCTGCGCCACCGTGCTATGCTCGGCCAGAGCCTTGGCGGGTGCGCCCGACGGCGCGGCCAGCAGCCGCTCGGACGTCGTTGCGGAAGGCGCCGGCTGAGGCTGCATCTCGGCGTCCGCCGCCTCGGCCTGCTCTCCGGCGCTTTCCAACAGCGTCTTTGTCTCTGCATGGGGCGCGCTGGCGACCTCATCACTCGCGTCCGCAACGGGCTGCGGCTGCTGCCTGCCTGTGGCGAATGGCTGTTCCTGCAACAGATGAAGCGCCGTATAGCCGGCGATGGGCAGGGCAACGAGACCGGCAAGGGCCGGCACGGCAATCAGTTTTTTCTGCATCACGTCTCTCCAGAGCTTGCGTGCTCGGTCCATGAGACGTTGCTTCCCAACCGATCCTTGGGGCGCGGCTGAAATTTCTTCTTCCGTGTCGAATGCCTGCATGGCCGCATGCAGTGCGCGCACCCGCGCCTCCGGACTTGCCCGGGGGGCTGCGGCAGCACCAAGCTTTCCAAGTTCGTTGTCATCCACCATGGTCACACTTCCCCGGCCTGGCGCATCAGCACCTTAAGCCGCTTCTTCGCTTCATGGATGTGCCACGACACGGTTGCTTCCGAAATCGCCATCGCATCGGCGGCGGCGGCATGGGTCAGCCCCTCGCCATAGACCAGCAGAACGGCCTCCCGCTGCTTGTCAGGCAGCAGCCGAACGCAATGCCACAGCTCGGCAGCCTGTTCGTCCGCATCGTCGGCAGCCTGAACCAGCGTCAGGACCTCGCTGCCATAGGCCTGCGTCTTCACCGTCTCGCGGGCGCTCTTGCGCGCCATGTCGCGCGCTGCGTTGAGCGTCATCGCGTAGAGCCATGTGCTGAAGGCGCCTTCGCCGCGCCAGCCGCGGATCGAGCGCCCCATGCGCACGCACACCTCCTGCGCGATATCCTCGGCATCGGTGCGGTTGCCGCTCCAGCGCCAGGCGACACGATGGACGAAATCATAGTGCCTTTCGACCAAAGCGCCGAAAGCCGACCTGTCCCCATCCCTCGCCCTGCCGATCAGTTCGGCATCCGAGGCGTCGCCGTCATCGAGCATCATAGCCATCATCGTGCCTTGGACGACGCGATTCGGCCATTCCTTGGGTGGAAATCAAAAAAAGCACGTGAAAATCCAAAAACGTCCGAAGTCAGGATTTTGAGCTTCCCGGCTCAACGGTGCGCACATCCACATGCAGCTTCCTGCCCGCACCGGCGCCGGCGAGCCCCGCACCCAGGCCGATGGCGACAACGAGCAGCGCCGCCGCATCAAAGCTGCCGGTCCAGCCCCGGATCAGACCGAAAAGCAGGGGCCCGACCGCCGCCAGAACATAGCCGACACCCTGCGCCATGCCCGACAAATGCGCCGCGACATGCGAATCCGAGGCGCGCAGCACGATGACCATCATCGCCGCCGCGATCAGGCCACCCTGCCCTATGCCCTGCATGGCGGCCCAGAACAGACCCGACCATGTGGGCGCGAACATCATGCCGAGCAGGCCCACGGTGGCGCAGAAAACCAGTGCCACGTTCACGCCGCGCTGATCTCTGCAGCGCACGGCAAGGGAGGGAATGCCAAGACATGTCACGACCTGCACCATCACCGACAGCGAGACGATGCCGCCTGCGACGGTCGGCTCGAAGCCACGCTCGCGCAGCATCGGCGCCAGCCAGCCGAACACGCAATAGGCAAGCGCGGACTGAAGGCCGGTAAACAGCGTGACCTGCCACGCCAGACGATCACGCCAGAGGCCCTCGACACGGAACCCCTTGTGCGCGGACTGAGATTTCAACCGCAGCGCCTGTGGAACAAAGATAAGCAGGACAACGAATGCAGGAACCGCCCATGCGGCAAGCGCTGACTGCCACGAGCCAAGAACATGTTCCAGAGGGAGCGTGAGCCCTGCCGCGGCGGCCGAACCGCCGCAAAGCGCCATCGTATAAAGGCCGGTCATGGTGGCCGCATGTTCAGGAAAATCACGCTTGACCACGCCGGGCAGCAACACGTTTGAAACCGCGATCGCAGCACCGGCGGCAAACGTGCCGAAGAACAGAAGCCAGACCGTATCCACGCCGCGCAGGGCTGTGCCAAGGGCAAGCAGCAACAGCGCGCCGGCCAGCGTCTTCTCCGCGCCATAGCGCTGAGCAAGGCCGGGCGCGAAAGGCGCGAACACGCCAAGGCACAGCACCGGCAGTGTCGTCAGCAGGCTGGCGCCGACGGTCGAAAGCCCCGTATCGCGGATGACCTCCGGCAGGACGACCGAAAGCGAGGGGAAGATCGGGCGCAGGTTGAACGCGATCAGGACCAGGCTCATCGCAAAAAGAAGGCGCGCGGCCGTGCTCCCGAACTTCGGAGGCGCGGGCGGCGGGAGGCTGTCGACTTCGGCGTCTATCAGTTGCTGGTCGAGGGCTCCGGTGGCGTCCTGCGAGGAGGAAGCGTCGAAATAAGGTGTCTGCGCAGTCATTGAGATAGAAGCCGATCAATCTGGAGGAGAACAGGCGCCATGAAAACGCGTACGGAAGCAGCAGCCCGGTCAGGGTCGCCGGATGCAATGGCTTCGACGATCTCGGCATGAGCGCGATCGTCGGGCTCGGGCAGGTGACCGCTCAGAGTGGACTGGATCACGTCGGTTATGGCAGCGGTGAAGAAATCGTAGATCTCGACCATCGCCTGGTTGCCCGATGCCTCCACAACGGCCCGATGGAAAGCCAGATCGCGCTTCACGAAGGCCTCCCGCCCGACGGCGGCAACATTGCTGCGCTCTGCAAGCAGCCTGCGCAGCCGTGCAATATCATCAGGCGTATGGCGCAACGCCGCCAGCCGGGCGGCTTCCACATCCAGAAGAGCGCGCGCCTCCCATTGGTCGCGCAGGCAGGTCTGACGCACCCGGTCCAGCGTGGCGGCAGGATCGGATGTGGCAAGCACATACGTGCCGGAACCCTGCCGCGTTTCAAGCAGCCCCTGAGATACGAGCACACGCACAGCCTCACGCACGGTGCCGCGGCTGACGCCCAGCATCTCCATCAGCATCGCCTCGTTCGGAATCCGCTCGCCCACGGCCCAGCGGCCGCCGCTGATCTGGCTGCGCAAACTCTCTGCCGCACTGTCGGTAAGATTGGTTCTGGCTACCTGTTTCATGTCAATCATCAAATCATCTGATGACTTTTGATAGGCGTACCGCCACCTGCTGTCAACAACCAGAACCAGCCGGATTTTGTGAACTCCCCGCCCCGGCGAGCGAAATGAAATCTCGCCCAAAACGGATTCGCCTGAATTTCAATGAGTTAATCAGCCATCCTGAATCAAATCGGCAACATGCTGAACAAGTCTCTGAGGGTCATGATGATCTGCGCAACGAGCCCGGCCGGCCCGCCTGAATGTCATGCGCACCACCAATCAGAAGCCGCCCGGCAAAAAGGCCGCTCCTTGCGGCGCGGCCCTTCTGGTCAGGAATATCCGATTTCGGTCAGTTATTGACCGTGTCTTCGACGGCATTGGCCGTCGACTTCACATCCTTGCCAACACCCCTGACTGTGTTGGCGCAGGCGGCCAGTGCCAGAGCGCAGATGATGACGGTTACAGGCGCAAGACGTGACATGAACAGTGTCTCCCTCTTCGGTAGTTTCGCCTGTGAGCAACGGGAAGCTGTGGGAGTTGTTCCATCGCAACTGTCAAAAACGTGTCGTCTTCAGAATTTTCCTGTGCGATGCAGCACATCGAAAGTGGCCCGGATATGATCCGCCACAGCCTTTACGGGCGCACTTGCCTCCGGCGCCACCACCATGGCGAGGATGTAGTTGCCGATCTCCGGCATGCCATCCGCGGGGCCGAGCTCCACCATGTCATCGCCGAGAAACGACTTCGGCAGCGGCGCCACTGCCAGATCCGCCATGATGGCGGCGCGCTGGCCAGCCGTGTGTGCGCTCATATAGGCAACGCGATAATCGCGGCCTTCCCGCCCGAGCGCCTCAAGCGCTCCGGCACGCCAGGCGCAGCCCTCCTCCCAGATCGATACCGGCAACGGTTCGCGCATATAGGCGCAGCCGCCTTTTGCTCCTGCCCACACGATCGGTTCGCTCAGCAAGGTTTCGGCTCCGTGCGAAGGCTTGCCATAGGAGTTGGTGAGCAGCGTGATGTCGAGCGCCCGGTCATCCATGCGGCGGCGTAAATTCACGCTCTGATCGATGGTGACGTCCACGGCGATGGACGGGTGCGACTGCGCGAAACGCTTGAGCACATGCGGCAGCACGCGCTCGCCATAGTCGTCGGGCGAGCCGAGCCGCACCACGCCGACGATATCCGGCACGATGAACTTCGATACCGCCTCGCGGTTGATGGCCAGCATGCGCCGCGCATAGCCGAGCAGCATCTCGCCATCCGTGGTCAGCTTCACCGAACGCGCATCACGCGAGAACACGGAGCGGCCGAGAATGTCCTCAAGCTTCTTGATCTGCATCGAAACGGCGGACGGCGTTCGGTAGACGGAACTGGCAGCAGTCGTAAAACTTCCCGTTTCGGCGATGGCGACAAAGGTGCGCAGCACATCGAGATCGAGAAGCGGCAGCGGGTGATTGAGCGGAGCATTCATCAGCTTCTCATTCAGTAATTTTGAACAAAACCTTCATTCCATTTCGTTTGATTGAACATCAACATCGCGCGATAGTCAACCTCATCGAAGCAAGGCACGGATACCCCGCCTGAAGCATGTCGCCCGAAAGTGGGAACCGGTTTTGGGACAACGACACGCTTGAAACAGGGACTTAAAGCGCAAGGAGCGAAGCTGAAAGATCGCGACGCGCTTTAAGAACATCCGCCCGGCTGGAATGAAAGGAGACAGATATGACCCTGCTGCCGCTTATCTTCAACGCGATCGACACCATCAGCAAGGCGCGCGCACGCCATCAGACGGAACGCATCATGCGCTCCCTGCCGCTGGAGATACAGAAAGACATCGGCTGGCCCAACACCAGCGAGCCACCCTGCACGCCAGTTCAGATCGCCGCCCGCAACAGCCTCGGCTTGCGGGCCGGCCAGTGCTGAACCCCTTTTCCGGCACCGGATACAGGCTTTGCTGCATTGCTGCGCACAAACCCGGCTCGCCCTGACCGCCGAGCCGGCAAAATATCTTTTTACCGACACCCTACCCGATTGACAGGAAATGATTTTCCTGATGACGCTATGCCATAAGCGACGTTCCGCACGCGCCTTGGCACCGGGAGGGTACCTTGAACGCCGTACAGCAGCCGATCAAACGGTCATTCGTCTTTTTCCTGGTACCTGACTTCACCATGATCGCCTTTGCGACGGCGCTGGATCCCCTGCGCTCGGCCAACCGCATGCTCGGCTACGAGGCCTATAGCTGGCGCCTCGCCAGCGTCGATGGCAGACCCGTGCGTGCATCAAACGGCGTCGAGTGCGCCGTCACCACTTCGCTGGAGGACGAGCGCCGCAAGATGTCGGGTCCGGAGCGCCCATCCATGGTCGTCGTCTGCAGCGGGCTTGAGGTGGAAAAATACCACAACAAGTCGGTCTTCGCCTGGCTTCGCGAGGAATACAATCGCGGCGTCGCCATCGGCGGGCTGTGCACCGGCGCGCATATTCTGGCCGCAGCGGGCCTGCTCTCGAACAAGCGCTGCGCCATCCATTGGGAAAACCTGCCTGGCTTTTCCGAAACGTTCCCGAAGGTGAATGTGTTCGCCGATCTCTTCGAGGTCGACCAGAATATCTACACCTGCGCCGGAGGCACCGCGGCTCTGGATATGATCCTGAAGCTGATCGGCGAAGATTTTGACGAGCATCTGGTCAATCGCGTCTGCGAGCAGGTGCTGACCGACCGCGTGCGCAGCCCCACCGACAGGCAGAGGCTGCCATTGCGGGCGCGCCTCGGGGTACAGAACTCCAAAGTGCTGACCATCATCGAACTGATGGAGGCCAATCTTTCCGAGCCGCTGTCACTGATCGAGATCGCCGACAATGTCGATCTGTCGCGCCGTCAGATCGAGCGCCTGTTCCGTTCGGAAATGGGTCGCTCGCCCGCGCGCTATTATCTGGAAATCCGTCTCGACCGGGCAAGGCATCTGCTGATCCAGTCGACCATGCCTGTGGTGGAAGTGGCGATTGCCTGCGGCTTCGTTTCGGCATCGCATTTTTCCAAATGCTACCGCGAACTCTACGCGCGCTCGCCCCAGCAGGAGCGCATGGACCGTAAGCAGCTGCTGGCGGCGTGAACGGCATCCGCAGTCCCTGAACCCGCTACTGAGCGTCCATCATCCAGTAGCGGTTGCGCCACATCTTCTCGCCCGCAAGGCAATCACTGGCCGACATCGCCTGCGCGAGAATAACGGGAGGATGCATCTGATCGGTGGGAGGCGGAGCAGCCGCGAGTTCAAGAACCAGCTTTCGCCGCACGGCTTCCGGAAACTGTGTCCAGTCATTGACCGGGATCATAAAGGCGCCCGGCCCGCCAATCACGCAATCCGCATAGTAGCGGTCCAGATTGGCAACATCATAGCCTGAATCAAAGCCGCCATTGGTCATCAGCGGCAGGCCGTTGATGGTAATTCCCTGCCTGACCAGGCGATCGCGCACTTCCGTTACCGGAGCGCCCTGATTGTTCGGGCCATCTCCGGAAATGTCGATGACCCGCTTCATGCCCTCAAAGCCGCTTTCGGCGAACAGATCGCCGCCAAACTCCAGGGCAGCGGATATCGAGGTTCGCCGCGCGCTGTTTGGCGGATTGCGAGAAAGCTGCGCGGCAACCCGCTCGGCATCTTCCCTGCCCGCGATCAGCGTCCACGGCACCACGACATGCTGTGTGGTGGTGCCGGCCCATTCGACATAGGACACGGCAATGCGCCCATGCGCGCCGTCCGCAATGGCCCGCAGAACGCTGTCGTGGGTAAGTGCCGCCGCATAGCCGTGCCGCTGTATTTCCAGTTCGGCAGGTGACATCGACAGGGACACGTCCACAGCCAGCACGAGTTCGATGTCGACCGGCTCGGCTTTTGCTGCCGCGCCGGAGAAAATCCCCGCCGTGACCAGCGCTGCGCCGGCGGCGAGAACATGTCCTGCATTGCTCAACAAGGCTGACATGGCAATGAAGCTACGCCGAATTCCCCTGATGTGAAAGCCGCACACCGGCCATCGCACGCAACGCGCTTTCACATTTTTGGGAGCAGAACACTCATCCCACACTTCTGTGGAATTCATCTTCCGTTGCGGCAACCCCCTTTCATTTTCCGGGATAGGTTATATAGGATATTTATTGACTAAAAATCTCATGTTTTTCGGATCGATTTTTTCGATCCGATGCCATTTTCGCGAATGAAGGGGATTGTTTTGCGAAAATGGCACATGGAAGGTGGCATATGTCCTCCGTCCGTTGCCGGTTACGGCACGAACGGCACCTTGTCGCAGAATGACAAGCTTCCACCTTCCCCAGCCGCAGCCAGTCAAACCCTGACCAGCCAAAAAATGCACCGGATACGGCCGGTGTCTTCTTTTCGGCTGCGCGCGCACCTGCACCTGCAAATGCAGCCGGCAATTGCAAGAATCACGGTTCCGGAGCGACCCGTGGTGGGGACAGGAGTGGAAAGAAATGCACAAAATCGGACGCGGCACAGTCGGGGGACTTGCCAGTCTTCTTTTGCTGTCGGCATCGATCAATGCAGTTTTGGCGCAAACCAGCCAGAATGCAGAGGAAGAAGAACAGACGACCGTTCTCAAGCAGATCGTCGTGACGGCAAGCGGTCATGCACAGACAATACCGGATGCACCCGCAACCATCACCGTCATCAGCGGCGAGAAGATTGCTTCCAAGCCGTATGCCAGCGTGGCCGACGTGCTGCGCGACGTGCCCGGCGTCATCGTCAACACGCCATCGGCCCGTTCCGGCGCCGCCTCGATTTCCATTCGCGGCATGAGCGAAGGCTATGTGTCCATGCTGGTCGACGGCAAGCCGCTCGGAAACTCGTCCGAGGCCACCTATAATGGTTTCGGTTCCGGCCTTGCCACCGGCTACCTGCCGCCGCCATCCGCAATCGAGCGCATCGAGGTCATTCGCGGCCCGATGTCTTCCCTTTACGGCTCATCCGCACTGGGCGGCGTGATCAACATCATCACCAAGCCGGTTTCGGATGTGTGGACCGGAACGGTGACGACCGGCTTTACCGCCTACAGCCATGACGAGGCCGGCAATTCCTATGAGGGCCGTTTCTACCTGAACGGACCGATCGTCTCCGACAGGATCGGTCTCTCGCTGTGGGGCTCCCTGCACAACCGCGAAGACCGTGGCCTGACGACCGGCGCATCGCAGGACATGTCGCGCAAGAGCCTCGGCGGCAAGCTGAGCATGGCGATCACCGAGAATCAGGACCTGGCGCTTGAGATCGCCCAGAACCGGAGCGACACGAAGACCAGAGCCGCCTCGACCAGCGGCGTCGACGTCGACCACATGAACTACAGCGCCGTCCACAAGCTGCGCTGGGGGCAGGAATATGAAACGACATCGTTCCTGACCTATGAGGATGTCGATTTTGAAAATGGCACCAATATTTCAGGTTACAACCAGCTCAACTTCAACACCAAGACCAGCGCGAGCCTTGGCAGCCACGACCTGATCGCCGGATTCGACTACAAGGCGGAAGAAACCCGCCACTCGCCCAACCGCGTTCCATCGAACATCGACCCCAACATGGAGCGCTGGCACTGGGCTTTGTTCGGCGAGGACAATTTCCATATCACCGAAGACTTCACCACCACACTCGGGCTTCGCTACGACAAGAACGAGCGCTATGGCTCTCACTTCACGCCACGTCTCTATGGCGTCTATCACCTGAATCCCGCCCTTACATTCAAGGGCGGCGTGAGCGGCGGCTACAAGGTTCCGCAGCTCAAACAGGCCGACGACAACATCATGGAGCCTTCAGGCGGTGACGGCCGCGCACGCGACAAGGGTAATACAAATCTCAAGCCGGAAGAAAGCACCAACTACGAGATCGGCATGGTGTGGGAAAGCGACTTTGGCCTGCAATTCGGCCTCACAGCCTATCACACCCGGTTCAAGAACAAGATCACAACGGAACGGATCTGTGCGCATGATACGCCGGAGCCCGGACTGCCCACCGACTGCGGAATGAATGCTCCCGGCAATCCGATCAAATGGATAAACCAGTACATCAATCGCGATGCGGCAGAACTGAATGGCGTCGAGGCAACGGTCGATTTCCCTGTCGGCGACGTGGATGTGTCGATGAACTACACCTATTCGCGCAGCAAGATCACCAAGGGCGCGAAGGTTGGTGAACGGTTCAACAATCTGCCCGAGCATGTCGCCAATCTGGGGCTGGATTGGCATGCGACCGAGGACCTCACACTTTGGGGCAAGGCGCAATATCGCAGCCAGACCCATGATTCCGGCAACGCCCGCATCGGCTCGCACGCCATCTTCGATGTGGGAATGGAGTACCGCATCAACGATCATTTCAAGGGCACCGCCGCCGTCTACAACATCGGCGACAAGCGCTTCGACAATGATTACGAGGACGGGCGCCGCTTCTGGCTCGGCCTGACCAGCAGCTTCTGACGCAGAAGAAAAGCCCCGCGCAGTCGGCGCGGGGCTTTTGCCATCAGCTTCTCGGCTTCAGGTTTTCCGGATCGTAAAGCGGCCTGTACCCCACCGCCGCGACCTCGACCGGATAGGTTTCGCCGAAATACTCCACCGCCAGCCTGCTGCCTTGCTGACAATAGCTCCACGGCAAATAAGCCAGCGCAATATTCCTGCCGATCGTCGGACCATATGCAATGGACGTCGTGTAGGAGCGACGGCCGAGTTCATCGACCAGAACTTCACCGCTATTCGGATCGACCACCGGCATATTGCCGACCGGATAACGGGCAACGCCGTTTGCGTCGATATTGTCGGTCATCACCAACGTGCACAGCATCGCCGGCTGATGGTCGCGCGCCCTGTATTCCAGATGCTTCGACTTGCCGCAGAAATCGGCTTCCTTGACCTTGGGGCGGGCAAGATCGGCCTCCAGCAGATTGTATTCGGTGAGCAGATCGGCGTTCTGGAGGCGCAGGCTCTTTTCCATGCGCCGCGTGTTGGCATAGGTCTCGACGCCTACGGCGATCACGCCGGTGGAGCGCAGCGCATCCCACACCGCCAACCCGTCCTCATAGGCCATGTGCAGTTCCCAGCCCTGCTCTCCGACATAGGAAATGCGGAAGGCGGAAACTTGCCTGCCGGCAATGCGGATCGGCCTGATGGCGGCAAAAGGAAAATTTTCCTGCGAGAGCCCGTCCGGGTCTTCCACCACTTTCTGCAGGGTCGCGCGGGCATTCGGCCCCCACACGCCCAGCGTGATGTATGTCTCGCTCACGTCGGTAATGGTGACGTCAAAGCCCTTATCCTGCGCCACCCGCTTCATGTAACTGAAATCGCGCGGGCCGGCATCGGCGCCGTCGACGATGCGGCAGCGGTCGGCCATGCGGAACACCGTCAGGTCGGCGCGCACCATGCCCTCCTCATCGAGGAAGTGGGTGTAGATGCCCTTGCCGACATTGGCGTCACCGCCGATCTTCGCCGCGCACAGCCATTCCATCAGCGGCACATGGTCCGGGCCTTCGACATCGTACATGGCGAAGTGCGAGAGGTTGATGATGCCGCAATCTTCGCTCAGCGCGAGATGCTCGGCATTGGAAACGCGCCAGAAATGGCGGTTGTCCCATTCGTTCTCACGCACCGGAACGCGCTCGCCATATTTCTCCAGCAAGTGCTCGTTAGCGGCGTAGCCATGCGCGCGCTCCCAGCCGCCCAGTTCCATGAAATAGCCGCCGAGTTCCTTTTCGCGCTCGTAGAAAGGCGAGCGGCGGACATTGCGGCCACCGGAAAACGGCTCGCGCGGATGCACGGCCGGATTATAGACCTTCATCGCCGTTTCGGTGCAACGCGCGGTGATGAAGTCCTCCTCAAGCTGGAAAGGCTGGAAGCGGCTGTAATCGATACGGTTATGGTCGATGGACGTGCGGCCGTCCGTCATCCAGTCGGCGATCAGCTTGCCCATGCCGGGGCCGTCCTTGACCCAGATGCCAACGGCATACCACAGCCCCCTCACCTTCTGGCTCTCACCCATGGAAGGCCCGCCATCCGTGGTGACCTGAAGCAGGCCGTTGAAGGAATGGCTTTCGTTGTAGCCGAGCTCGCCGAGGATCGGCGTCAGCTCCATGGCCCGCTCCAGCGGTTCCATGATCTGGTCCATATCCAGATCGCGCTGTGAAGGAGACAGCCGCGCTTCCTCCTTTTCGAGCAGATCGCGCGGATGGACGAGGCGCGGACTGGTCTCCTCGTAATAGCCCCATTCGATCTGGCCACCCTCGGCGGTCTTCGGGTCGCCCGTGTCGCGCATGTAGGCCGAGTTGCCCTGATCGCGCATCAGCGGCCAGCCGATCTCCTTGCCGGTTCCTGCAAACTCAGTGTAGGGGCCGAAAAAGGTCAGCGGATGGTCGATCGGCATAACCGGCAGATCCTCGCCGGCCATTTCGGCAATCAGCCTGCCCCACAGGCCGGCGCAGACCACCACATGATCGGCCATGATCGTGCCGCGATCCGTCACCACACCTTTGATGCACCCGCCCTCGATGACCAGCGAGCGCGCGGAAGTGTTGGCAAAGGCTTGCAGTTTGCCGGCAGCGACGCCCTCATCGACCAGCTTGCCCGCCACCGTCTGCGAGCGCGGGATGACGAGGCCGGCATCGGGGTCCCACAGCCCACCCTGAACCATATCCTCCTCGATCAGCGGGAATTTCTCCTTGATTTCCGCCGGTTCGATCAGCCGCGCCCGCGTGCCGAAGGCGCGGCCGGAGGTCACCTTGCGCCGGATCTCCTCCATGCGGGCATCGTCGCCCACGCGCGCAACCTCAAGCCCGCCAACGCGGGCGTAGTGGCCCATCCGCTCGAAGAATTCGATGGAGGAGAGCGTCGTCCAGCAGGACAGGAAGTCATGACTGGTCGCGTAGCAGAAGTCGGAAGCATGCGCGGTGGAGCCGATGTCGGTCGGGATGCCGGACTTGTCGATGCCGACAATATCGTCCCATCCGCGCCCGATCAGATGATGCGCGACCGAAGCGCCGACGATACCGCCGAGGCCGACGATGACGACCTTCGCCTTTTCCGGAAACCCTGCCATAGCCCGCAACTCCAAAGTGCTGTCCGGGAAGGACTATAGGGCGAGACGAGGAGCCGACCGCAGCCTGTTTGCGACACGCTTCGCATACAGCGCGACGGAAGCCGCGCGATGGTTTTCGCTTGCCTTTGAAAGCAGAAGGCCGGACTTGCAGCCCGGCCTTTGCATCGGAATTTTCTTTTGCCTGCGAGAGGAAACTTACTTGACGCGAGCGACACCACCCGAAATCTCGATGGTTTCGGCACCGGTCAGCGCCTCAAGGTCGCCGTTCGGCATGGTCACGAAACAGCCATTCGGGCAAAACTCGACGGTCTCGCCGGGGCCCAGCGTCAGCTCCCGCTTGCTGCTGCCTTCGGTAACGATCAGCGTGCGCTGATCCGAATCCTTGTTCACGGCGCTGGCCGCCAGAGCCGCCCCGGATGCCGAGAGCAGGACCGATACGGCGATCAGTGATTTCAACATTGCGTTTCCGGTGTCGCCACCGCCCCTGTTTGCCATTGCAAGGCATTCCCGCCAATGCAGGCAGCTTATAGGAGAACGAAGCTGAACCGCAACTGAATGCCTCATTCATGTCGCAATCGGGTGCAGCGGATGATTTGGCATCAGGCAGCGGACCAAAAATGGAATCCGATTTCCGTGATTCCAATGGACGCCCGGCAATCTATGCCGGATCGGGCTTGCCCGGCCTGCGCCTGCCCTTGCGTGCTCTTTCTTCTTCCTCTGCTTTCAGCCGCTCCCGCTCGGCGAACTCGGCCTCGGTCTTGTCGTCATCATGCGGCCATGGCTCCAGAACCGGCCGCTTGTATTCGGCGCGCGTCGCAGAAGGAATTTCGATCCCCTCGCGGTTGAAGGCGTCCATGATCCCGAACCGGACCTCGTTCTGAACCCCGCCGCTGTTGGTGATATCGGCAAGGAAGAAGCGTATCTCGAATTCGAGCGCAGTGGGTCCGAAATTGGAAAACTGCACGAAAGGTTCCGGATTCTTCAGTATGGTGGGCTGCGCCCGCGTGATCTCCAGCAGGATTTCCTGAACGCGTCTCACATCGGTGCCATAGGCAACGCCGACCCGGATATCGACGCGCCCAAGCTTGTTGCGATGCGTCCAGTTGCCGACGGCGCCGTTGATGAGATTGGAGTTCGGCAGGATGACCGTCTGGCGCTGGAACGTCTCGATCTCGGTGGCGCGCACGCTGATTTTGCGCACGGTGCCGCTGACATCACCGGCCACGATCCAGTCGCCCACCTTGAACGGCCGCTCGGCGAGCAGGATCAGGCCCGAGACGAAGTTCGAGACGACATTCTGCAGACCGAAACCGATACCGAGGGAGAGCGCACCGGCAACAAGCGCGAGGCTGGAAAGGTCGATGCCGGCCGCCGATATACCGACCAGCGCAGCAATCGCTATACCAGCATAACCAACCACGAGGCTGATGGAATTGCGCACGCCGGCGTCGACCTTGCCGCGCGCCATGACCGAGCCGTCGAGCCAGCCCTGAAACCAGCGGGTCAGGAAATAACCGATGGCAAAGACCAGTATGCCGCTCAATATGCCGAGCAGCGATATGGTCACCGAACCGATGCTGAACCCGGTGGCCAGCTTCTGCGCCCAGGCCTGAATATCTCCGGGCTGGAATCCCCACATGAACAGGGTAAGCGGCAGGAAGATCAACAGAATGAGGAAGTTGAGCAGGACGCTGACGCCAAGCCCGATCTGATCCATGGAGCTTTCTTCGGCATAGCCTTTGGCCATCATCCAGCGGCCCAGCCATGATCCGCCCAGCCCGCC